>Ga0209341_10000345_pt1 | contig 48006 bp, 49 predicted proteins | sample RifCSP13_2_FD_184020 | JGI IMG/M metagenome (GOLD analysis project Ga0209341, IMG submission 184020) | Soil microbial communities from Rifle, Colorado - Rifle CSP2_sed 13_2 (SPAdes) (version 2) | ecosystem: Environmental > Terrestrial > Deep subsurface > Rock core/Sediment | place: Rifle...
TAGCCTCTGCGATTTTTGAACGGCTGTAATACCTATTTTTCTTTGGCATTTCGGAAGCTTACCACATTTCTCAATGTAGTTTGCTTCCTAAGACCCAAAAAAAAGCCCGGGGAGACTCCTGCTACTCGATGATGTCGAGCTCTATCGGCTCGACCTTCACGCCTTTGTCTATCAGGAACTGTATCGCCCTGTCTATCTCTTCCGGCTCCCCTTCAAGCTCGAGGGCCACAAGCCCTATCTTGTCGGAGACGCTCGCCTGCCTGATATTGGTGACGACATTGAAGTCCTTGCCGACATGGTAAAGAAGCGGCTCTTTTACCTGTTCCTTCGGGTAGGTGAGATAGACCCTTTTCTTCAAAACGCGCCTCCGGCTATTGCGGGGATTATGGAGAGCTCGTCGTTTTCACCGAGCTGGGTCTCCATATTGTTCTTGAACCTGATATCCTCGTCATTGAGGTAGATGTTCACGAACCTTCTCAATTTTCCCGAATCCTCGCAGATCCTCTCTTTGAGGCCCGGGTAGTTCCTCTCCAGGTCCTCGATTATCTCTGCAACATTGCCGCCCTCTGCCGTAACTTCGTCGGAGCCGTTTGTAAGCTTGCGGAGCGGGGTCGGGATCCTGACCTTAACAGCCATTTAAATAGCCCTCCTGTATCGAATTCAAGAAGAATGTTGTTGCCTGCTGCAGCCTTAGCCTCTCTGGACCTTAATCCTGAAGAAGTCCCCTTCCCTTTGGACCTCGACTATCTTGTGCCCCTCCTCCTTTATGGACTTGGGCACGTTCTGGATGGGGTCGCCGGAGTCGAGTATCACCTCGAGTACGTCTCCGGGGTTCATCATCTCAAGCTTCAACTTGGTCTTGACGAAGTTTATGGGGCAGACCACCCCGCGCAGGTCAAGCGTATCGTTAGATTCAACCTTCATATGCCCTCTCGGTCAATCTCTTTGGTATGCCGCCGAAGACGGGCTCCATGTGCTTCAAATACTTGTCCAGCCCCACCCTCTTTATGGCGGTGCCTATCCTTTCGTACCTCTTGCCGTTGGCGTTATACCACTCGACAGTAAGCCTTATGGCATCGGGGACCTTCTCGTCGGGGAGGAAGTTGCAGACCTCGACCGCCTCCATCGGGTGGCGTCCGTGCTTTCCGCCGACCCTCACGGTATGGCCGTACCTCGCGGGCTTCCAGGCCTCGGTGGGGCACGCCCTTATGCAGTCTCCGCAGTAGATGCATTTCATCGGGTCGAATATTGGCTTCCCGGTATCGGTATCGCTCTCTATTGCGCCCTCCTTGCAGGCCTCGGCGCATATCGTGCAGCCTGTGCAGTCCTCCTCGACCCAGGCAGGCTCCACGACGCCCTGGAATCCCAGGTCCATCTCCTTTGTCCTGGAGCAGTCTATGGGGCAGCCCGAAAACGACGTCTTGAACTTATGGGGCGTCGGCGTGCCGAAGAACTTCTGGTCGACCATCTCGGCCATCTTCTGCGTATCGGTAAGTCCGTTGGGGTTGTACTCGCAGCCTCCGCAGGCAGTCGGGACCCTCACCCTGGGGCCGCAGGAGGCGACCTTCTGGCCTATCTTTTCAAGCTCGGCCACAAGGTCATTGAACTCCTTGTAATCGACATAGAGGATCTCAAGCGATTGGCGGTATGATAGATGAACCACGCCTTTTTTACTGTATTTGTGCGCCAACTTTGATATCTCGACGAGCTTCTCGGTTGATATCCTGCCGCCGGGGCACCTGAGCCTCACGGTAAAGAGGTCCTTCTGCCTCTGCTTTATGAAGCCGCCGGACTTGAGGTCGTTGAAGTCCATCTTCTGTGCAGGGCTGTGGCCGTCTGTGCCGACCGTAACCTTATTAGTCTTATCCTCAATAAAATGGTCAGTCATATTCCTGAGAGGTCCTTTCCTTTCCACGCGTAAATGCCGGGCCAACCCGCCCCGGAGCTATTTCAAGGTACTATGATATCAGAAAAAAGACGAAAAATAGAAGCGAAAAATCCTACGCCTTTACCGCGTACTCCTTGCCGTTGGCCTTTACCAGGTCGTCGAACTCCTGGAGCCTGGCGTTTATGATAGTCGGCTGGTTGAGCTTGCCCTCGAGCGCCTCCTGGGTCTTGAGCCCGTTGCCGGTAATACATATCACGAGCGATTCGTCCCTGGATATCCTGCCTGCCTCGATGAGCTTCATGGCAGAGCCGAGAGTGACGCCGCCGGCGGTCTCGGCGAATATGCCCTCTGTCTCGGCCAGGAGCTTCATGGCGGCGATTATCTCCTCGTCGGTCACGGACTCGCCCCAGCCGCCGCTCTCCCTCATGACCTTGGCGGAATAGTAGCCGTCAGCCGGGTTGCCTATGGCAAGGGACTTGGCTATGGTGTTGGGGCGCACCGGGCGTATGAGCTCGCTGCCCTCTTTTACGGCGTTGATTATGGGCGAGCAGCCGGTGGCCTGCGCGCCGTAGACCTTTGTCTTGTTCTCGGAGACGAAGCCCAGCGTATGGAGCTCCTTGAAGGCCTTGTGTATCTTGGTTATGAGCGAGCCGCCAGCCATCGGCACGACGATGTTGCCGGGGAGCTTCCAGCCGAGCTGCTCGGCTATCTCGTAGCCGAAGGTCTTGGAGCCCTCTGCATAGTACGGCCTGATATTGATGTTGACGAAGGCCCATCCGTATTTTCCCGCTATCTCGGAGCAGAGCCTGTTGACCTCGTCGTATGTCCCCTTTATGCCGATGACTGTCGCGCCGTAGACGAGGGTGCCCATTATCTTGGTCTTCTCAAGGTCATAGGGGATAAAGACAAAGCTTTCCATGCCGCAGGCCGCGGCGTTCGCCGCGACCGAGTTGGCGAGGTTGCCTGTCGAGGCGCAGGCGGCAATTTTAAAGCCAAGCTCCCTTGCCCTGGAGAGCGCGACCGAGACCACCCTGTCCTTGAAAGAAAGCGTCGGGTAGTTAACGGCGTCGTTCTTGATATAGAGCTCTTTTACGCCGAGCGCCTTTGCCAGATTGTCAGACTTTATAAGAGGCGTGTACCCGACCTGAGCGCCGACTGAAGGCTCGCCGTCTATGGGGAGGAGTTCCTTGTACCTCCACATGTTCGGGGGCCGCTTCTCTATAATGTCCCTCGTGAGGACGCCTTTTATCTTATCGTATTCGTAAACGACCTCGAGAGGCCCGAAGCACAGCTCGCATACGTGGAGCGCTTCCTTGGGGTACTCCTTGCCGCACTCCCTGCACTTTAACGCCTTCATGTAGCTCATCTTCCGTTTCCTCCTCTTTTATCCGCTCAGCACAGTCAGCACGTGAGAGGCAAAAAAAAACCCCTTCTTTATGATAAGAAGAGGCTCCGCTAAAAACCTTTTCTTATCTTCCAAAGCCCAAAGGCCTTGCTGGAATTAGCACCTGTCGTCGCGCCAGAGGCGCTACCGGTTGCTGTGGCTTCATAGGGCCAGTCCCTCAGCCACTCGTGATAAGAGCGTCGATATTAAATTGTTGTCCTGATTTATAATACAACAAAGGCAGTGTGTCAAGGGGTTTTTACCCCTTTACTTGTTGTGGCACGCGGCGCAGAGCGCGCTCCCCGTGTTGTCCATCGAGAGCATGGGGTCTGGCTGCGAGCCGTCCCTCATGGCAGCGGTCGCCTCGTGCTCGTCCTTTTTATAACGCGTATGGCACGACGCGCAGGTTATGCGCCCGCCAGGCAGGAGTACCGCGGGGTTTACCGAGCCGGGGCTCACAAGGCCCGCATTTTTAACGGCGGCCCCGGCATAGTCAATGCCTATGGGGTGGTCGCAGACATCGCCGTGGCAGATCCGGAACTCCCGTACAGCCACCTCATCCTCGTGGCAGGTCACGCATTCCCTCGATTCCTCATCGAGGAGAAGCTCCAGGCCGGAAGAGACTTCAGGTAGAAGAAGAAGAAGAAAAACGGAAGCTGCCAGGATGAACCTCGCCATATCCCCTCCATATTAGATTAGCTGCTTCTAAAAATTAGGAATTTTTTCTGAGGTCAAGGAAGGATGGAAATAAAAAGCGCAGCATATGTAGTGTATATGTGAGCATTTTTATTTTCGCCCTGACACAGAGATCAGGAAAAATAACAATTTTTAGAGCAGCGTCAGAACTTGTAATTCACGCCTAACATCACAGCCTGCGATTCCCAGTTGACCTCGTTTAAAGTGGTATCCGCCGCGCTACCGTCGGAGAAATAGGTCCTGTCAGTGCCGTCCGTCGCCCTGAAGTCGTGCATGTCGTAGGCGCCGCCCAAAGACCAGTTCTTCCCAAGACTATACTCCGCGCCGAGCGAAATGACAACCCCTGTGCCGGTCGCCCAGTGCTCGAAGCTGACGGGATGGGCGAAATCGGTCCTCAGGTTCCAGTCAGCATCTGCCTTGAAGTACGCGATATGGTACTCGAAGGAGCCCAGAAGGGTAAGGTCCCTGAAGACGTATGACAGGTCCGCGCCTGCCCACGGCCCTGCCCAGCGGCTGGCATAGGAGCTGTTGAGGCCGGAGAAGGGCCCGGTCGCCGGTATTGTCTGATAGCCGTCTGTTATCTTGAGGTTCTGCTTATGATAGGAGATCCCGGCCATGGGGATGAGGTTCAGCCGGTTGCCCTTCGGGCCCGTGCCGAATACATACCCCAGGCCACCTTCGACGTCCCAGACCGAGCCGTCGTTCGAGGCGTTATTCGACCGGGAGTACTCAAGGGTCCTGTTGTTGCCCCTGTAATCGGAATCCTGGTTGGAGCCGCTCGTTATGAAGCCGTACCCGGCGCTGCCCCGGATGTAGAAACGGTCGAGAAAGATCCTGGTCCTGGCCTTGAGGTAGTTGCTCTCCAGGTCCCTCCATTGCAGCTCCGAGAGGACGTTCACAAAATTTCCGTACGGGGAAGTTCCGGCGATGTTCCAGTCAAGCTCGTCGGTCCTCTTTCCGGCCGACAGGTTGACCTCTGATATTTCATTCGCGGCCTCGGCTATGCTCGGGATTACATATAAAGCCGCGGCGATAAGAAACGGGCCTTTCTTCATCTATTGACCTCTGGTTTACTGTTGGGTTCAGCCCTTTACCTCGATGCCGAACCTGGTCTCGGTTATCTCCTCGGACCGGCATACAGGGCATTTGGAGGGGGTCTTGAGCCGCTCCCTTTTCCTGAAGACGAACCCGCATTCGAGGCACCTCGAAGGCTCGGTGACAAACGCCTCGTCCCCCTTGTTTGTGACAGAACGCGCGATGTGGGACAGGTGCTCCGATACATCCTTTTCGCTTATGCCGACCGCCCTGGAAATATCCTTTGCGGTGAGCATATTGCCTTTCAGGGCCTCGGTTATCCTCTGGCGGATTGTAAGGTCAGTGTGGTCCACGGGGATGAGTGAGTTAAGAGATTGAACAGGGTTAAACGACAGAGGTTAAGGCCTTCTCTAAAAGCCTTTTTTCGGCTGCTCAAAAAGCTCCATATGCGAGGCCCCGGTTAAATCGGGGAGCGAGGAATGAGGCGTACTCTTCATGTACGTCGCAATGACAAGCGACGATGACAACAAAGCAGATGGACTTTTTCAGCAGCCGAAACGGAGTATACCATCAGAAACGGTAAGTATCAAAGGAATTCTGGATTTTATTTCGGCTTGGAAATACAGAAAAGAAGAAAAAAGTCAATGACTTGGGTGGAGAAATGAAGAGCGGGCATCAGGTTTTGCTCCCTGATGCCCGAGACTACTCAATAAATCTCATTGAAAAGGCCAAGGATATGCGGCACTACCTGCTTTTTCCTTGAGATGACGTTCTTGAGCTCGTAGACGCCTTCCCCGAGTCTGGGATAGTCGAGCTTATAGAGCACCTCTTTGTCTCCGACCGCGAGCAGGAGCGAGGTGCCCTGGGTTATGTCGGTGACGAGAAGGGCTGAGAGCTTGAGCTCCTTTTTGTCCCTTGCCTTTACAAGCTCGGCAGAGAGTTTCAAGGCCTCATCCCTGAACTCATCGAAGCCTATTGTCTCGACCTGGCCTATGCCGAACTTCCTGCCCTTTGTCTCAAAGACCTTGAAGTCCCCGCCCACGACCGCCTCAGGCCCCCTGCTCTTGAGGCTGGCGGTAGAGCCGAAGATCTCCTTGCCCAGAATCAAATGGTCGAGACCCGAGCGTTCCTCGAGCCAGCCGACTATATCCTTGTCCCTTGCCGTAGTGGTAGGCGATTTGAGTATCACGGTATCGGAGAGCACGCCGGAGAGCATAAGGCCAGCGATCTCCTTCTTCAGTGGCGCGCCCGTCCTCCTGAAGAGCTCTGCAACCAGCGTAGAGGTGGAGCCGACCGGCTCGCAGATAAACGGTATTGGCAGGGGGCAGGTAAAGTTACCTATCCTGTGGTGGTCGACGACCTCGACTATGTTTACCTTCTCGGCCCCGTCCACCGCCTGGGAGAGCTCGTTATGATCGACCAGGATCAGGTTCATCCCCGATGGCTTCAATATGTCGGTCTTCGTTATTACGCCCTGCATGATGCCGTTGCCGTCGAGCACTATAAGGCCCGCGGATACGGCTGCCTTGAATTTTATGTTCTCAACCAGGTCGTCGGGGGAGACCGTCTCAAAACTCCGTTCGCATACCATCGAAGCCGGGGTGGAGACCCTGACCAGTATCGAGGTCGTGGCCGAATCAAACGGCGAGACGATTATGCTTACGCCCTTTTCCCTTGCCGCGTCGAGGACGCATTTCTCGATGTCAAAGCCGCCGGAGATGATAAGGAGGCCCACCCCCTTTTCCACGGCCCTCTTCTGAATGTCCTTCCTGTCGCCGACGATTATCGCGCACCTGGCGGGGTCTTCCTGCCCGAGGATATAGAGGAAGGCCTCCTCTGACATGGCGCCTATATAGGCGGTCAGTGTGATCTCCCTGCTGCCAAGGGTATCGTGCTTTACCTTCGCGCCGAGTGTCTCGACGATATTCCTGAGCGAGGTCGTCACCTCGATTGAATGCTCGGCCTCGAGATAGCGCTTCGCAAGCTCCATCAGGGTAAGGACGCCCTTGGGCCTTCCGTCAGGGTCGAGGACCGGCATGAACCTTACCTCCTCTTTCCTCATAAGCTCGAGCACCTTATGAAAAGGGGTCTGCTCGGTAACGGTTACAACGCCCGCTGACATGATGTCCTTTGCCCTGGGGTGGACATCAGAGATGTACCTGGGCGGCTGGATATTGAAGTGATTGAGTATGAACTCGGTCTGGGGGTTCAGGTCGCCTGCCCTGGCAGGGACAAAACTCCCCTGTCCGAGCGCTCTCTTGAGCTCTGATAGGGCGATTGCGGAAGCTATCGAGTCTGTGTCAGGGTTCTTATGTCCTATTACGAAGAACTGCTCTTTGCCCATTTTGAGATTCCGGCTCCTCCACATTCGTAAGTATTGGTTTATATAAGGATTTTACCCCTTTGTACAGCAGCTGGCAACAGAAAACGATCTCTAAACAGGAAAACCCGCACTCGTCAGTTCCCTGTGAAAAGGAACCTGAAAAAAGCCTTATAGTCAGGCGCAGGCTGTCGCGATTATTTTATTCCGGCCAGACCTCAGGAGCTGTGCTCTTTGGTCCTGTGGAAGGTTATGTCAGGCCATTGCTCTATCGTGTAGTTGAGCTGCCATTCGCTCGGGGCCAGGAAGGTAAGGTTCCCTTCGGTATCCCGCGCGAGGCGCATCATGTTCTTCTTCTCGAATTCCTCTATCTTTTTTTTCTCCCCGTCTATCCAGCGCGCCCTCTGGGCGTCGTACGGCTCGTACGCGGCGTCCACCCCGTACTCGTCCCTGAGCCTTGCCATCGTGACATCGAACTGGAGGGAGCCCACGGCGCCGAGGACATAGTCGTTGTTGGCAAGCGGCCTGAAGACCTGTACGGCGCCCTCTTCCGTAAGCTGCTCGAGGCCCTTCTGGAGCTGTTTGACCCTCAAGGGGTTCTTAAGTATCACCCTTCTGAAGTGCTCAGGCGCAAAGCTCGGTATGCCGGTGAACTTCAAAGGCTCCTTCTCTGTGAAGGTATCGCCTATCTTTATGGTGCCGTGGTTGTGTATGCCGATGATATCGCCTGAGAAGGCCTCTTCAACATTGGTCCTGTCCTGTGCCATGAATATCGTGGCGTTGGATAAGATCATCTCCTTGCCTATCCTGTGGTGCATGACCCTCATGCCCCTGGTGAACCTGCCGGAGCAAATGCGGATGAATGCTATCCTGTCCCTGTGGGCCGGGTCCATGTTGGCCTGTATCTTGAAAGCGAATCCCGCGAAGGGCTGCTCGTAGGGCGAGACTATCCTTTCGACGGCAGCCCTGGGGCCGGGCGCGGGAGCAAGCTCGACAAAGGCGTCGAGGAGCTCCTTTACTCCGAAGTTGTTTATTGCGCTCCCGAAGAAGACCGGGGTCTGGCTGCCCTTCAGGTAATGGCCTATGTCGAAGGGGTTTGCCGCGCCTTCGAGTAGCTCGATGTCATGCCTCAGTTCCGCTGCCTGTCTTCCAAGAAGCGTATCGAGCCTCTCATCCGACAAGTCTGTAATGACCATGCCTTCCGCGTCCCTTGTCTCCTGTCCGGGCGTAAAGAGGTGAAGCTCCTTTTTGTAAAGGTTATATACGCCCCTGAAAGCCTTGCCAGAGCCTATGGGCCATGAAAGCGGAGAGCATTCTATCTGGAGCTTGTCCTCAATCTGCGCGAGGATGTCCAACGGGTTCATGCCCTCCCTGTCCATCTTGTTTATGAAGGTGATGACAGGGGTGTTCCTCATGCGGCATACGCCCATGAGCTTCTCGGTCTGAGGCTCTACGCCCTTTGCCGAGTCTATAACCATGAGGGCGCTGTCGACGGCGGTTAAGACCCTGTAGGTGTCTTCGGAGAAGTCCTGGTGGCCGGGGGTGTCGAGGAGGTTTACCTCGAAGTCCCTGTAATTGAACTTCATGACAGAGGTAGTGACAGAGATGCCCCTCTCCCTCTCTATGGACATCCAGTCGCTCGTGGCATGGCGGGCAGCCTTCCTGGCCTTTACCGCGCCCGCGAGCTGTATCGCGCCGCCGTAGAGGAGGAGCTTCTCGGTTAGAGTGGTCTTGCCGGCGTCAGGGTGGCTTATTATGCCGAAGGTCCTGCGCCTGTCGACTTCTTTTTGAAAGTGCTTGGACATCTTCTCTTTCTGTTTTGGAGAATGATCGGCCCCGCAGATAGCTGCGTGGCATCAAAATCCGCAAGGCATTTTCTCCTTCTCCCCTTTGGGGAGAAGGTTGGGATGAGGGGACGGCCCTTGAAAGCCCCCCTCACCTTACTCCTCTCCCCCGTGGGGAGAGGATATAAAATCGAGCGGCAAGCTGCTCGTATTTGATTGACCCTGAGAGAATAAAAAAATGGGCCTGGGACGGCCCATTCGACTGAGGATTATACAATAAAAGGGGTAGAAGGGTCAACAGATTAGGCGGCATGAAATAAGTCCATCTGCTTCGTTATTGCTTTAAACCCATCGGGTCGGGGAGATTATGATTATGAGTATGATTATATAATCCCCCTCTGTCCACCTTTAGAAAAGGGGGAAGTAAATCTTAGTCATTGCGAGCGCAGCATTCAATTTTTGCTGTCCTGCAAAAATTGTCGTCGCAAGGCTCCTATCAATGACTTCAATCTTCACTTCATCAACAGCAAACTCAAAGCCATTACCGCCATGCCTCCGACAAGCCCAAGTATGCTGTCATGGCCCTTGCCATAAGCCCTGCTTGTCGGCAGCAGGCCGTCTATGCTTATGTAGACCATTACCCCGGCAATGCCGCCGAAGAGCATGCCCATGACCTGGGGCGGCACTCCCCCGCCGTTGCCGAAGAAGAACAGAATCAACAGGTATGCGATTATCGCTCCGACGGGCTCCGCAAGACCGCTCAGCACAGAGTAAAAGAAGGCCTTGCTGCGGTTGCCGGTCGCGTAATAGATAGGCACGGAGACGCTTATGCCCTCGGGGATATTGTGCAGGGCTATGGCAACGGCTATGGCAATACCTAAACTCGGGCTCTGCAGGGCGGCGAGGAATGTAGCGAGACCTTCGGGAAAGTTGTGTATCGCAATCGCCAGTGCGGTAAAGAGCCCCATGCGCAATAGCTTCGCATCGTGTCTGCCGTGGTCGTGGGAATCCGTGCCGCCAGACCCGGCAATTGCCGCGAAGTCCGGCACAGGGGCGTGCGAGTTGTGCAGGGGCGCGGTCTCGGCCCCAGGGTGGGTCTCGTGAGGGTTCTTCGCGGCAGGCACGAGGTTGTCGATGACGCCGATAAGGATTATGCCGCCGAAGAACGATGCCGCGTTGACCCAATGGCCCCAGTACGGGCCGTAAGCCTCAGTAAGGGCATTCGTCCCTTTTATGAATATCTCGACAAAAGAGACATAGAGCATGACGCCCGCTGAAAATCCGGTCGAGACCGAAAGGAAGCGGTAATTGGTCCGCTTGGCGAAGAAGGCGATTGCGCTGCCTATGCCTGTGGCCATGCCTGCAACGACAGTGAGCCCGATCGCTATCCAGAGATTGTCCATTTATGCCTTGCCTGCAAAAAGTCGAATTGGTTTTCTATTGAACCTCCCCTCCCTTGACGGGAGGGGATACAAGGGGAGGGTGAATCGTTATCACCCCCACCTTATTCCTCCCCCGTCAAGGGGGAGGAGAAATAACGAAAATTCTCGGCGGGTTCAATATTGCAAATTACACCGAAAGTTCCATACAGCACTAATCCAGTCATCAGGCCCAGGGTGCAACCCTGAAGCTGCATGCTGAAACTACTCCTCCCCGCCCTTCTTTCTCATCTTCTTCACTACTGCCCTCTTTGACTTCTCCTTGAGCCGCCTCTCCTTCGAAGATACGGAAGGCCTTGTCTTTCTCCTTGCCTTCGGCACGATCGAGGCCTGCCTTATGAGATCTACAAGCTTATCGAGCGCCTCATGCCTGTTCTGCTCCTGGCTCCGGGAGGCGCGGGCGATGATCACTATCTCGCCCTCTGCGGTCATCCTCTGCCCGGCAAGAGCCTTGAGCCGTGTTTTCACATACGACGGCAGGCCTGACGAGGCCGCCTCAAACCTCAGCTGGACGGCTGTAGCGGCCTTGTTCACATGCTGGCCGCCCGGCCCGCCGGCGCGGATGAAGTCCCACTTAAGCTCCGACTCGTCCAGCCATATTGTATCAGTCACCTTTATCATGGACTGGAGTTTACACCAGCCGGTAAGGATAGCTCAAGTCGAAATACAAGAAGGCCGCAGGCATAACCTGCGGCCTGGAACGGTTCATTTCTTATTGGCCTACATTCCTGTGGTCCATACCCGGCCATAATTGCCGGGTATAGGGAGCTGTATCTCGGCGCCGCTCTGGATGTTCCAGAGGTTTATGTCAGCCCCTTCCCTTCCGTGAAGCTCTTCCATGTAGTTCCCGCTTATGGGGAAGTTAAAGGGTATGGTCTGCTCAGAGTCGCTGAAGTTCAGGGCCGTCAGGCTGAACTTGTCGTGTTCTTTCCTTGAAAAGAGAAGCACGCCCCTTGAGATGTAGTTGTCGTCGTTGTAGAAGTAGTGCTCCCCTGCCCTGAACTGCTCTCCCCTCTGGCGGAGCCTGACGAGCTTCCTTACGAGAGCGACCATGTTCCTTCCGACCTCGTCATAGAAGTACTCCCACCTCATCGGCCGGAAGATCGCCACCCTGCCCCAGCCCTGGTCCGGCACATTGTAGTTCTCGCCGAATTCCTGCCCCTGCCAGAGCATTGGTATGCCCTTTGCCGTAAAAAGGCCTATGAGGTAGGGCTGCACCTTGTACCAGAGGCTCCTGTCGCCTTCGGCAAGGAGCTCATTTCCGTTGAAGAAGGTCTTGAAGTGGCAGAGAAAGCGCGCGTGGTCATGGTTCTCCAGGTACTGCACCGCGCTCTTCTTTATCCTGTCGCCGTTGTACGAGACCGAATCCGGGTATCCGATAAGCCCGAACTGTAAGCCGAGCCTTCTCAAGGCCTCTGTGCTGTTAGAGCCCCTGGCAACGTCCTCCGCGGCGCCCATGGTCTCGTTCTGCCAGGTGCAGTTCGAGTAGGTGCGCTCCACGACCTCCCTCGGCCCTTCGAGCTGCTCCGCGCACTGTATGAGAGTCATCTCTCCGCCAGGGGACGAGAACCTCTGCCAGTGGGCCTGCCCTGTCCCCTGACCTATCATCGATTGGACGGTCTTGTATGTCTCATAAGTGAGCGCGGCGTAGCCTGTTCCCAGCGGGCCGTCCCACCATTCAGGCACGCAGTCGTACCTGAAGCCGTCCACGTGGTAGCAGTCCAGCCAATGGTGGTTGACGGTATAGAAGAAGTCCTGGGTGAAAGCCCTCCTGAAGTCCGTGCTCTCGCCGTAATAGTCCTTGGCGAAGTGGCCAATGAAGGGGTTTTCATGGTAGCCGAGCCTCTTGTAGACATAAGAGTACGGGAAATGGTCGCTGGTGTGGCCGTAGACCGAGTCCATGAGAACGGCTATGCCCTGCCTGTGCGCCGCCTCGATGAACCTCTGCATGTCCCTCCTCTTGCCGAACCTCTCGTCAACGCCGAAATATCCGATGGGCAGATATCCCCAGTCGACCTGGTTCGACACGTTCGACACAGGCATAAGCTGGATGCAGTTGACGCCAAGGTCGCGCAGATAATCGAGGTGGGCTATGGTCTTCTCAAGGTCGCCTCCGAACTCGCTTATGATGAGCTCGTAGAGGACTATGTCGTCGACCTTTGGCGTCTTCCAATTATGCTCGACGCCGTTGTCCCAGGCGTGCTGCTGATATCCGAGCGTGAAGGCGGAGAGCTTGCCGACGCCGAACTCTCTTGCAAAGGGGTCTACTATCCAATCTATCCTGCGGTCGCTCTCGCTGGCCGCGTTGGGGTTCTCGAGCATATACCTGTAGACATACCTGCCCTGAGCGCCCCAGGCCGATTTCTGGTGCGGCTTTGAATTCGCGTCTATCCTTATCTGCACAGACCAGTAGTCCCCGTAGTCAGTGTCCTGCGAATGGGTCATCTCGAATTCAAGGGGCTGTATCTCCTGAAGGAACTGGTCGTTCTCGTGTATTATCTTGACCCACATCCTGTGCCCGTTTGCCGGAGTTACCCACGGCAGAAATATCCCGAACTGGACCGTATTGCCTTCCAATTCCCTGGTCCCGAGTCTCTCAAGCGGCAGTAACCTCATGGGGGTGCCTCCTTTGTCAGGTTGCAACTCGCGATGTTTTGCCGGAGCTGACCGTCTGCGGATGGGGCAGCTCGCTTTCCTGTAAATAAAAACAGCCCTGGATGGTGCGGCTCATCCGTCCCGCAGGAGCCGATCCGCTCTGGCGGGGATCCATATTAAAATTATATCAGAGGTTTTCCGGCGAGGGCCGACTCATGCCTGGCCAGGGACGCTGATGGCTTATTTCATGCCTGCTGTCAGCCTTTTTCCATCATTGTCAGCTCCCATTCGTCCGCTTCCCTGTCGTACCGTATTATGTAGGTGAAGTCGTCGTCAGCCCTGAGCTTGAAATACTCGTCATCTTCGCCCCGCCACCTGTCGAGTATCTCTTCCACATTCAGGGTCTTCCCGGCGACCGTGAACGAAACAGGCCTTTCGTCAGCCTCGTATCCCGAATATGTGTTAACGATGAGCTTTATCCCAGGCATAAAGCAAGTCTACACCATTTCCTTCTACAATGCGGCTGCCAGCGGCATATTCCCTGCAACACTGCCTGTTGTCTATGGGCTTGCGGCCCCGGCCGGGAAGTGAAACGGGCGTGCGCTTGAAGGTACTCTGGAGCGGGTATATACTAATACGGGTATATACTAATACATCGGGGCTGTTGTCAATTCAAAGGAGGGGCATTATGGACAACAAGGAAATAGCAAAAGAGTTGAAGTCTCTTTGCAAGATCGATATTGACGCTTTCTTCGCTTACACCGAGACCTTTCGCCACATAGACATCCCTGACGTTAAAAGGAACGTCGAACGCTTCAGGGACGATCACGAAAGGCACATCAAGGACTTGTCCGATGAAATCCGCAGCCTCGGCGATGAGCCGCCGAAGTTCTCAAGGGACTTCAAGGGCTATGTCCTGGACATATTCACCAAGGTACGGAGCCTCACAGGCGTCGAAGGCGCGCTGAAGGCCTTGAAAACCGGCGAGGAGACCACGAACAGGAGGTACGGCGATGCGGTGAAGCTGGACTTTCCTGAGAGAATCCTGAATCTCGTGAACAAGAATTTCAAGGACGAACAGGGGCACCTGAGCTACATTGAACAGGCCATAAAGAACCAGGTCTGGAAAAAGGCCGCCTGAATCAGTCATACGGACGCTTTCACAGAGGCCGCCAGCATTAAGGCTGCGGCCTCTGTTTTTTTTTGCGCCCCGCAACGAAAGTGAAAACAATTGAAAAGACAAGGGGATTGATGATAAAAATACCATGTTGACCATCGCAGACGCGCACTGGAACGGATTGCGGAAAATCCGTCCTGGCGCATAATATCTTTCGATTCCGGCGAATCATTGATGCAATCTTTCATAAAAAACAGGGCTCTCGCAGATTGCCTCAAGCTCGCCCTTCTCCTTGCCCTGGCAGCTGCCGCCTACTACCCTGCGCTAAATGCCGGGTTCATCTGGGACGACGACCATTATGTTATAAGGAACGCCAACCTGCTCTCGCCCGGAGGGCTCCGGGACATCTGGTTGTCCACCGAGAGCCCGCAGTATTACCCCCTCGTCTTCACGACATTCTGGATCGAACAGCACATCTGGGGCCTTGAACCAGCGGGCTTTCACGCGGTCAACATACTGTTGCACGCGGCGAACGCTGCCCTTATATGGATGGTATGCCGAAGGCTTGACCTCAAATACGGGTACTTCGCGGCCCTCATCTTCGCGCTACATCCTGTGCACGTGGAATCGGTCGCGTGGGTGACCGAGCGGAAGAATGTCCTCTCCGGATTTTTCTACCTGCTCTCGCTCCTCGCGTTTTTAAGCTTCGAAAAAAAGGAGAAGGCTTGGGCTTATGCCGCCTCTCTCGCCTTCTTTTTCGCCGCGCTCCTCAGTAAGACCGTCGCATGCACCCTGCCCGTTGCCATTATCATCATACGCTGGCTCCGGGACGGAAGGATAGACAGGAATCTATTGCTGAGGCTCGTTCCGTTCTTCGGCGTCGGCCTTGTGATGGGCCTGGTAACGGTCTGGTGGGAACTCAATATAGTCGGCGCAAGGGGCGACGAATGGGCGCTGCCCGTCTGGGATCGCCTGCTCCTGCCCGGAAGGATAGCCTTCTTTTACGCCTTCAAGCTCCTTCTCCCGTTTGACCTGTCGTTCATATACGAGCGGTGGACGCTCGACCTCGCCGACCTCTGGCAGTGGATTTACCCGGTCGCGCTTTTCATATTGCTTGCCGCCCTCTTTATCCTCCGGGATAAGACTGGCAAGGGCGCACTTGCGGCTGTCGCCTTTTTCCTCGTGACGCTCTTCCCTGCCCTCGGCTTCTTCAATGTCTATCCTTTCAGGTACTCGTTCGTGGCAGACCATTTCCAGTACCTTGCGAGCGCGGGGCTCATCGTATTATTCGCCGAATCTGCCGGAAGGCTTACGGAAAAGGCCGGGGCCTTCAGGAACCTCCGGTTCGCGGCAGCGCCGATAATCATCGCTTTAGGGGCGCTTGCCTGGAACCAGACGCATATCTATAAAGACCTCGAGACGCTGTGGCGGGATACGCTGAGTAAAAACCCGGACGCCTTTATTGCGCACACCAACCTGGGCGCGCTGCTCTATGAGAGGGGCGTTTTAGACGAAGCCGTCAGCCACTATCAGGCCGCGCTCAGGATAAAACCCGATTCATCCATAGAGCACTTCAACCTTGGTCTGATTTATTACAAATCAGGCAAGGCTGAAGAGGCACTGAATGAGTTCCGGTCAGCCGTAAAATCAGACCCCGAAAACGTGATGGCCCGCGTGAACCTCGGCACGATTTTGACTGGTTCCGGGGATTACGATGAGGCGCTTGTAAACTTGAGCAAGGCCGTTGAGGTGGCGCCGGGATATCCGCTGGCCAGAAAGAACATCGCCGTATTGTACGACAAGATGGGTAAGCCGGGGATGGCAATCGAGCACCTTGAGTTCATAGTGGAAAGAGACCCCGGCAACCCGGTTATACGGAAGGACCTGGCCATAATGCTCTCAAAGGCAGGGCGCGCCCAGGACGCAATTGCCCATCTCAACTATCTCGTCCAGCGGGATGTCTTCACGGCGGAGGCCAGCAACAAGATCGGCGAGATACTCGCGGAACAGGGCCGCAGGGACGAAGCGGTCGTCTATTTCAAAAAATCCCTCTCGGCAAATCCGGGGTATGAAAAGTCAATCGAGAATCTGAAACGGTACGGACGCTGAACTGATGGATAAGAAATCATGCCAATGCGTTGAATTGAAATGGGAATGCTGGATAAAGGAATACGACAGCGATAACCCCGATTTCATCACGGGCCTCTGGTTCTCGACCGAGTGCGCAGCGTGCGGCGACATGCAATTCATCCCTCACGCCGAACTGGATGAAAGCACGATACCAAAGGAGATACTGGCAAGAGGGCTTGCGTGGCTGAAGAGGCAGGAAGAGGAGAAGTCCAGCCAGATACAGGAAAGCTGACTATAGTTGAGCATCAAACGACCAAGCCGATTTCCCTTCCGGGGAAGCCGGCTTTTTTATTTTTTTTGTCGAACCAGTAATAAGTTTGTTATTAACCTCTGCTATAATCAATGTACTACCTTTTAGCAGAGGCTCACATGGCAAAGCTGTTTTCGATATGCCTGTTGGTACTGCTCCTGCCAGCTTTAGTCTTGGCCAAAGACGATGCGGAGGTTTTCACAGCCGAGCCCGACGCAAACGGCGTGCAGAGGGTCGAAATATCGGGAGGGAGCTATTATTTCAAGCCCGATCATATAGTAGTACAGGCGGGCTTGCCCGTTGAGCTCCTATTGACGAATGAATCAACCATAGTGCCGCACAGCTTTGTGCTGAAAGCTCCAGAAGCAGGCATTGACATCGATGAAGACCTCACCCGGTCAACAAAGATATTAAGGTTTACGCCGACCAGGCCGGGAAAATATAAATTCCATTGCGACAGGAAGTTTATCTTCTCGAAGAGCCACAAGGAAAAGGGCATGGAAGGGACGCTCGAAGTAATACAATAGGTCTATAGCTCTTCTTGGCAAATCGGTGTATAAATAAAAGCCCGCAACACGAAAGTGTTGCGGGCTTTTGATTCTGGTCGGGGCGAGAGGATTATCTCGTCCATCCTTGGACTCGACCCTTCGGGCCTTCTGCGCTTCGCGCAAAAGTTCAATTTTGCTGTCCCTGCAAAATTGTCGGTTCCATTCGTCGCCTTCCATGGCTCCTCATTCCAGCCGCGACGCCTCGCTTCCGGCCCCGTCCCTGGGGCCTCTTCCTCGCTACTCGCTCGGCACTCGGCGCCTTTCGAATCCTGCCCATCAAATGAAAATATCCGTAACCCCATAAGGGATTACGGATATTTTGACTTGGTCGGGGCGAGAGGATTCGAACCTCCGACCACTAGCACCCCATGCTAGTGCGCTACCAGGCTGCGCTACGCCCCGAAATCGTATTCTCTAATTTTAAAGGGGCCTGAAAGGCCCCCATTGGAAAGACAATCTTAGCACAACACTTGCTGCCTTGCCAGAAAAAACAAGCGGAGATGCTTTTTTCAGACCAGCATCTTCCTTATCGAAGTCAGCTCTTTCTTTATGGACTTGAGCGCGTTCTGTATCTTTTTATCCGAGAATCCCAGGTCGAGCTGCTGTTTTGCCTTTTCGGCCTGTATCTCTTTTACGCGCTTCTTGGCCCCGTCGAGAGTGAAACCTTCCTTGTAGAGGAGGCGTTTTATATCGAGTATCAGATCGACGTCGCGCCTGCTGTAGACCCTCTGCTTGGTGAGCGACTTCTTGGGGCTTATTATCTTGAACTCGCTCTCCCAGTACCTGAGCACGTAGGGCTTTACCTTCGTGAGCGTGGCCACTTCGCCTATCTTGAAATAGAGCTTATCAGGTATCTGCGTCATCAGGGCCGCTCTTGAGCTAACTTTTTAAAACCCGCGAAATTCAGTTACACAGCCGCCGTGGGGGTCTGGGCAGAGGGCTGGTTTATCGACTTCTTCAGGAGCTGGCTAGCCTTGAAGGTCATCACCCTTCTCTGGTCGATGGTTATCTCGTTGCCGGTCTGGGGATTTCTCCCGCGCCTGGCCCTCTTCTGGCGGATGGTGAAGTTGCCGAAGCCCGAGACCTTGACCTTTTCGCCCGACTCGAGCGTTGTCTTTACGGTCTCGAAGATCTCCTCTATTACCGCCGACACGTCCTTTTTTGAAAAGCCTACCTTCTCGAAGACAATCTCTACGATATCCGCCTTGGTCATAGCAGTCCTCCTGTTAAAGCGGTTCTAATATGCGCGTTCACTCCCGTATTTCAGCCTGGAACCTGTCCTTGAGCTCTGATACAACCCTGCTGTGCATGTCTTCGACTTCCTGGTATGTAAGAGTACCCTCCCGCGACCTGTAGGTCACGCGTACGGCGAGGCTTCTCTTCCCGGAAGGTATGTTGCTGCCATAGTATACATCAAACAATTCAACCTTTTCAATATGTTTTGCATCAATCCTTTTTATCGAGTCTGAGATGTCCCTGAAGGGGGTCTCCTCCCCTGAAATGAAGGCAATATCCCTCTCGGATTCAGGAAATCTGGGCAGCTGGGAGTATCTTTTCACTGCGCTGGCGGCCTTGAGTATCGCGCCAAGCTCAAGCTCGAAGATGTAGGCTGGCTTCCGGATATCATAGCGGTCCCAGAGCTCAGGGTGCAGCTCTCCGATGGTCCCGGCAGGCTTCCCCGCTATCTTTACGACAGCGGTCTTGCCCGGGTGCATAAGATGGCGCTGGCCCTTTTCGAATATTGCCTTCTCTATGCCGATGCTCTCAAAAAGCCGTTCGACAATGCCCTTCGCGTCGAAGAAATCGACCGTATCCCTCGGGAAGCTCCAGCCGCTCTCGTAGCGGGCTCCGTAGATAAGGCCAGCTATCATCTGCCTCTCTTCGGGCAGCTTCTCCCCTGCCGCGAATACGGGCGCTATCTCGAATATCCTTACATCCTCGTTTTTTCTCGCAAGGTTGTACTTGAGGTTATCGAGGAGTGACGGCAGGAGGCTGCCCCTCATGATGACCTGCTCCTCTGTGAGCGGGTTCATTATGGCAACGCCATCTTTTTGAGGGCTGCCGAGGGCAAATGCATCCTTTGAGACAAAGCTGTAGTTCATGACCTCTACAAGGCCAGAAGCAGCCAGCGCCCCTTTTATCTTCTTCCTCAATAGCGCAAGCTCGCCCGGGTCTCCCGGTGCAAGCTTTGCTACAGGCAATTTAGCAGGTATATTATTGTAGCCGAAAATCCTGGCCGCTTCCTCGATGAGGTCTATTTCAGTTGCAAGGTCCATCCTGCTCGTTGGCGGGGTCGCCTCGATGGTGCTGGCTGACTTGACCTTTGCGCTGATTCCGAGCCTCCCGAATATGCCCAGGACCTCTTTCTCCTCAATCTCTACGCCCAATATCTCATGAGCGCGCTTGAGCCTGAAGTCTATCGGGGCAGGCGCGGACCTCGAAGGATAGATATCTATCACGCCCTTCGCTACAGTGCCGCCGGCGAGCTTCGCTATGAGATTCGCGGCCATATCGAGCGCCCTTACCGTGCCCTCTATATCGACTCCCCTCTCGAACCTGTAGGACGAGTCGGTCGAAAGGCCAAGCTTCCTGGAAGCGCTCCTCACTGCCGAAGGCTCGAACCACGCGCTCTCAAGGAGTATGTTTACGGTAGTCTCGCTTACCTCCGAACCCTTGCCGCCCATCACGCCAGCGACAGCCACCGGGGCAGCATTGTCGGCAATGACGAGCATGGAGGCGTCGAGCGCGCGCTCTTTCGCGTCGATAGTCTCCATGCGCTCGCCCTCTTTGGCGAGCCTGACTATTATTTTTCTGCCGCTCAGCTTATCGAGGTCAAATGCATGGAGGGGCTGGCCAAGTTCAAGGAGGACCAGGTTGGTCACATCGACGACATTGTTTATCGGCCTTATGCCGTGGGCTTCGAGCCTGTTTTTCATATCATCCGGCGACTGGGCTATTTTGACGCCCTCTATGACCCTTGCGGAGTACCTGCCGCATGGCGCGCCAGTATCTATAGATACCGAGGCGGTCTCGCCTATGGGCCTGCCGTTCTCGGCAACGGGGAATGATTTTTCAGTGAACCGCGCCCCTGTTACGGCAGAGGCCTCCCTCGCGATTCCCCTGATTGAAAGGAGATCGGCCCTGTTGGGGGTAATGCCGGCCACCATCATGTAGTCAGAGCCCAGGATAGTGCCGTAATCGACGCCAAGCGGAGTCTCAGGCGGCAGTATCATGATGCCGTTCGAGGTGTCCTTGAGGCCGAGCTCGACCTCAGAGCACATCATGCCCTGGGACTCCACTCCCCGTATCTTGGACTTCTTTATCTTGAAGCCTCCGGGAAGCTCCGCGCCTATCATGGCAAGCGCGACCTTGTCGCCGGGCTTCATGTTCTTTGCCCCGCAGACGATCTGAAGCTCTTCCCTGTCGGTCCTCACCTGGCACAGAGAGAGCTTGTCGGCGTTCGGGTGCTTGTCGCAGGTGACGACCTGCGCTGTCACCACATTCGTAAAGGCGGCCCCTGTCTTGCTCACCGACTCTATCTCGGTGCCGGACATGGTGAGCCTCTCCGAGACTTCCTCAGCCTGAGGAAGTCCCTCAAGATACTCTTTTAACCAGTTGTAACTGAAAAGCATCTTCCACCCCTTTTTTAAAAAATTCTCTTACTACTCCAAGAGGGGTAAAACAGACGAGCCGGTATCTAAAACTGCTTCAGGAACCGCAGGTCGTTCTCGAATAAAAGTCTCAAGTCGTCGATGCCGAACTTGAGCATGGCAATGCGCTCTATACCCATGCCGAAGGCAAAGCCCGAGTACTCCTCAGGGTCGTACTTCACGGACCTGAGTACATTGGGGTGTATCATTCCGGCGCCGAGTATTTCGAGCCAGCCAGTGCCCTTGCAGACCCTGCAGCCTGCCCCGCAGCACATCACGCACCTGATGTCCACCTCTGCCCCAGGCTCGACGAACGGGAAGAAGCTCGGGCGGAAACGGACTCCCGTCTTTCCGAAAAGCTTCTCAAGAAAGATCGTGAGCACGGCCTTGAGCTCAGCGAAGGTCACATTCCTGTCGACCATGAAGCCCTCGATCTGGTGGAACATCGGCGAATGGGTGATGTCAGAGTCCCTGCGGTAGACAGTGCCGGGCGCTATTACGCGCAGAGGCGGACGCCTTGCCTCCATGACCCTTATCTGCACGGGAGATGTATGGGTGCGGAGCATCACTTCTTCGCTTACGAAGAAGGTGTCCTGCATGTCTCTGGCCGGGTGGTCTTTCGGGAAGTTCAGGGCCTCGAAGTTGTAGTAGTCGAGCTCTACTTCCGGCCCTTCAGCTACATCGAAGCCAATTGAAAGGAATATTTCCTCTATTTCGTGGAGGACCTGCGTGACGGGGTGCAGCCTTCCCGGATGCAGGTACCTTCCGGGAAGGGTTACGTCAATGCGTTCGCTCTCTATCTTGTGCTTCTTATCTTTTTCATCAAGCTCTTCGAGCGCCCTGTCAAAGGCCTCTTCGAGCCTGGTCTTCAAGCTGTTTATGGCCTCTCCGGCCCCTTTCCTCTCTTCAGGGGAAAGGGCGCCAAGACCCTTGAGGAGCCCGGCTACCTCGCCTTTTCTGCCGAGGTACCTTGCCCTGGCCTGCTGGAGCGCATCGCGGGACGATGCCTTTGAAAGCTCCTCCAGGGCATCCCTTTCGAGCCCTACAAGAGAGCCGCTCATGCAGCAAGCTTTGACTTTGCCATCTCGACCACCTTGGTGAACCCGGCGGGGTCGTTAACTGCCATGTCAGCCAGCGCCTTCCTGTCTATCTCGACATTGGCCCTCAAGAGGCCGTTCATCAGGCGGCTGTAGGTGATGTCGTTCATCCTGGCAGCGGCGTTGATCCTGGCTATCCAGAGACTCCTGATCTCCCTCTTCTTGGTCCTTCTGTGAGCGTAAGCGTATACCAGCGCCCTGTCCACGGTCTCCGTGGCTATGCGGTAGAGCTTGCTCTTTCCGGCCCTGTAGCCCTTGGCTTGCTTCAGTACTTTCTTTTTCTTCTTTTTGGCGTTTAAGCCTCTTTTAACCCTCGGCATAACTGCTGCTCCTTGACTATTTTCTGGATGATGCACGGCCGTACAGGCCGCCAATCAATAACAATAAAATCAACTACTTACAAACCAAACATGAAGAGGCCTCTTAGCCGTAAGGCAGAAGCTTCTTGATCGAGTCCTCGTGGGTCTTCGAGACAAGGTCAGATTTCCTGAGCACCCGCTTGACCTTCTTGGCCTTGCTGGTGAGCATGTGCCTCATCCCCGACTTATTCCTCTTTACCTTGCCGGTGCCGGTTATCTTGAACCTCTTTGCGGCACCCTTGTTCGTCTTAAGCTTGGGCATCTTTCCTATTCCTCCCGAGGCTCTGCCTCTGCTGCTTTGTCCTGCGCCGTCTCAGCGGGTTTTGCTGGCTTTTCGGTCTTTTCGAGCTTTTGCGGCGCCGGGGCCAGTATCATGCTCATGTTGCGGCCCTCGAGCCGGGGCGAAGCCTCGACGGTTGCCACTTCCTTCAGCTCTTCCGAAACCCTCTTGAGCATCCCCATTCCAAGCTGAGTATGTGTTATCTCGCGGCCCTTGAATATTATGGAGACCTTGACCTTGTCCCCTTCGTCCAGGAACCTTCTTATATTCCGGACCTTGAACTGGAAATCATGCTCCTCGGTCTTGCCCCGGAGCTTAATCTCTTTAATGCTTATGACGGTCTGCTTTTTCTTGGCCTCTTTGGACTTCTTGCTCATCTGGTACTTGTATTTGCCATAGTCCATTATGCGGCAGACCGGCGGGTTCGCTGTCGGCGCGACTTCGACGAGGTCCAATCCGCCGCCCTCGGCAGCCGCCAGAGCGTCCTTGGTAGCCATCACGCCGAGCTGATTGCCTTCATTGTCAATGACCCTGACCTGTGGAACCCTTATCATCCTGTTGATTCTTGTGGTGTCCTTTGCTATAAGAATTCACCCCCTCTATTTTGGCGCCTGATTCTGAGACGCGCCAGGCCTGTTCTCGGCCTTTATTACTGTAATGAAATCATCGACCGGCATGGAAGGCAGAGTCGCCCCGCCCCTTAAACGCGGAGAGACCTCCTTTGCGCCGGTCTCCTTGTCACCAATAACAAGCTGGTACGGAATCTTCTTGAGCTGGGCTTCCCTTATCTTGAACCCGAGCTTTTCGTTCCTTATATCGAGCTCCGCCCTTATACCCTCTGCCCTGAGCTTCCTGTAGACCTCGGCCGCAAACTCGTCGCTCCGCTCGGTCACGGTAAGGACTACGGCCTGCACCGGCGCGAGCCATATTGGGAAAGCCCCGGCGTAGTGCTCGATCAGACATCCGAAGAAACGCTCAAGGGAACCCATGAGCGCCCTGTGTATCATTATGGGGCGGCTCTCTTTGCCGGCCTCGTCCCTGTAAGTGACGTCAAACCTCTCAGGCAGATTGAAATCGACCTGTATGGTGGAACACTGCCAGCTTCTCCCGATGACGTCTTTTATCTTTATGTCTATCTTCGGGCCATAGAATACGCCCTCGCCCGGGTCGATCGAATATTTTATGCCTTGCGATTCGAGAGCGCCCTTCAGCGCGGCTTCGGCCTTTGCCCAGTTCTCCAGGCTGCCGACGTATTTGTCCGGTCTGGTGCTTAAGTATATATCAAATTCGTTGAATCCAAAAGAATTTAATATGAAAAGCGTGAACTTGAGAACGCCCTTTATCTCGTCCTCGAGCTGGTCCGGCGTCATGAATATATGGGCGTCGTCCTGGGTGAACCCCCTCACCCTCAATAACCCGTGCAGCGCGCCAGAGCGCTCGTAGCGGTAGACCGTGCCGAGCTCAGCGTAGCGAACGGGCAGGTCCCTGTAGCTCTTTAGCCCGCTCTTGTAGATCTGTATGTGGAACGGGCAGTTCATGGGCTTGACTATGTAGTCCTGCCCCTCGACGTCCATGGGAGAGAAGAGGCTCTCCCTGTAAAAGTCCCAATGGCCGCTCGTCTTCCAGAGATCTACGTTGGCTACGTGCGGCGTATATACTATCGAGTAATCGCTCTTTACGTGCTCGGCCTTCCAGAAGTCCTCTATTATCCGGCGGACCGTCGCGCCGTTAGGGTGCCAGAGGACCATCCCTGCGCCTATGTGCTCGTTGGTGGAGAAGAGGTCAAGCTCACGGCCTAACTTCCTGTGGTCCCTCCTCTTCGCCTCCTCAAGCCTCTCCAGATGGGCCTTGAGCTCGTCCTTTGACGGGAAGGAGGTGCCGTATATCCTCTGAAGCATCTTCTGCTTCTCGTCACCCCTCCAGTAGGCTCCGGCAGCGCCGGTGAGCTTGAAGGCCTTTATCCATCCTGTCGAGGGCAGGTGCGGCCCCCTGCAGAGGTCGACGAAGCTGTCCTGCCTGTATAGGCTTACCTCGCCATCGGCAAGGTCATTGATTATCTCTTCCTTGTAATTCTCTCCCATGCCGTGGAAGAGCTTCAACGCCTCTGCCCTGGGCATGGTCTCCCGCTTGAACGGGTGGTCGCCCTTTATTATCTCCTTCATCCTGGCCTCGATCTTCTCGAGGTCTTCAGGCGTAAAGGGCGTCTCGACATCGAAGTCGTAATAGAAGCCGTCCTCTATGGCCGGGCCTATTGCGACCTTGACATTGACATAGAGCGATTTAACGGCCTCTGCAAGGACGTGCGAGGTCGAATGGCGGAGTATCTCCCTGCCCTCCCGGGAGTCGACGACGACAGGCTCTACCCTGAACGCGCCTCCGCCGTCGAGCGAGGACCTCAAGTCCTTGAGCGTCCCGTCAACCCTTGCGGCAACGGTCTTTTTCAGGAGGTCCTTATCGTGGGCCTTCAAAACCTCAAAAAGGCTTGCGCCCTCTTTGGTTTCCAGCTCCTCTCCTGTGGGGAAGATAACCTTTATCATCTATACTTATCGGGCATATGACCGTCTTCCTTGAAATCAATAAAAGGCACCGTCCGCCATAGACCTTCGGTAAACCGGGTGAACGGCGGATGATACCTCGAGATGCGAATGGTAGGCACGGGCGGTTTCGAACCGCCGACCTCTACCGTGTCAAGGTAGCGCTCTACCCCTGAGCTACGCGCCTGTATCTTGGAACAAAAAAGGGGGACTGGAACAGGCCCTTTTCCCAATCCTGACAATTTTCACATAAAACCGTCGGGATTTCAAAACAATTTTAAAGATATCCTGGCCAGGACGTTAACAGCTGAATCAGCCGCCCCAAGACCCCTGGGCAGCGTAGGATTTTATCTATTATATATAGGGCTGTCAAGGGGATTCTTTATGGAAATCGAAGCATTTGAAGGGGCTGAGTATCAGGACGGCTCGCCCGGAGGGCCGTTTTGGGAAAAGTCCCTCTTGGGAATGGTGAAATAGAATGTGGAACCGGCCCCAGGCTCTGAGTCCACCCAGATGCGGCCTCCGTGCCTTTCGACCACCCTCTTGCAGATGGCCAGCCCTATGCCGGTGCCCGGAAAGTCCTGGCCGTGAACGCGCTGGAATATCTCAAAGACCTTCTCCCTGTATTTAGGGTCGATGCCTATCCCGTTGTCCGCGACTGCGAACAGCCACTCGAGCGCCCTTTCGCGGACGGATATGCGGATGCCGGGGATCCTCTCCTTTTGCCTGAACTTTATGGCGTTGGCAACGAGGTTCTGGAAGACCTGCGAGAGCTGGACCGGATCGGCAGTCACGACCGGGAGCCTATCCCTTTCTATCTTCGCGCCGGATTCCTTTATGAGGACAGAGAGGTTTTCCAGCGCCTCAGAGAGGACCGCGTCCGCGTCCGTATGCTCAAAGGCCCTTGCGCGGGTGCTCACGCGGGAGTACTCGAGGAGGTCGTCTATTATGCCCTGCATCCTCGCAATGCCGGAAGAGGCGAAGCCGATGTACTTTTTTGCGTTCTCATCGAGCTTTTCTGCATATTTCTTGTCCAGGAGCTTCAGATACCCGTCTATCATCCGGAGAGGCTCCTTGAGGTCGTGGGAGGCCACGTACGCGAACTGCTGGAGCTCCGTGTTGCTCCTTTCAAGCTCGGCGGAGTAGGACCTTATTTCCCTGATAAGCCGGGCAACGGATATGGACAACGCCGCCCTGTCCGCAAGGTCCTGGATAAGGACCATCTCGTCGGCTGTAAACGATTCCATGTCTCCCGGCCTGAAGCAGGTTACAACCCCTATTACCCTGCCCTCTGCGCGAAGCGGCGTCACCAGCACGCTCCTTATACCGAGCCTTTCCACCATCGGGTGGTACTCTGGCTTTATGTCCTTGAACACCTCGTCAGGAAGCCCGGAGGCCTGAGCCCCATCTCTGACGACCTGCCCCCATAACCCGCTGTCGGCAGGCAAAGGGTTGGAGGCTATGAAATCCGAAAGGACCTCCCTCATGGCCGGGTCAGGATGGTAAAAGGCCAGGGCTTCAAGCCACCTGCCGTCCTCAGAGATGAGCCTGATGGCGCAAGGGACCCGGACAAGATCGCCTATATAATTTGCTATAGTGTCAAGCACCCTCTGGTAATCGGTCACTACGTTCGCGAGCGCGTCGTCTATATTTGCCAGCGCCTTCGACCTCTCGGCCTCTCGCCTCAACTCCCTGGCGCGCCTCAGCTCGGTAATATCGAGCACCGTCCCTGAGATTACGTCGCCCAGGATAGTGGCGCTTATGAGCATCGTCTTGACCCTGCTTTTTTTAGTCACTGCCTCGAACTCGAAGGCCTCTACGCGGCCTCTCTCCCGCAAGGACTTCAGGAACTCCTCCCTTGCCGCCTTCTCCCTGTACCTCGGCATCATCCCTGCCCTGGTCATCTCTTCCGGCGAATCGAATTCGAACATTGCCGCAAGAGCGCTGTTCGCAAAGAGCAGGTCGCCTTTGAAATTGCCCCTGTATATGCCGACGAGAGCGGTCTCGACGAGGTTCTTGTACTTTGTCTCGGATATCTTCAATGCCTCTATGGCCCGCCTCCTTTCAGCCGTCTCCCTTGCGAGTTCGTCCCTTGAGGCGGTCACCCTCTTAAGGTCCTCGGCCATATCGTCAAAAGACTTTGCAAGGCCCCCGAGTTCGTCCTCCTCCCGGCTGCGTATCCTGTAATCGAGATTGCCGGTAGCCAGTATCGAAGCCCCTTTTTTAAGATCGCCTATCGGACGAGTGATCGAAAGGGCTGTGGCGTATGAGATGAACCCTGCAACCACGGCTGCGCTCAAAACGATAACGAAGACGAGATAGTCCATTCCTCTGAGCATTGAGAGCGCTTGAGATTCGTCCTGCTCGACTATTAACGTCCATTTCAGCCCGCCTTCATGGGTAAAACAGTCCGACGCGCCCCATACCGGCGCGCCGCTCAAATCGGTCCAGCTGCCGTGCATATCCCGCCCGGCTGACAAACACTCGGCAACCGGCCGAGTATCCACCCTTGTCTCGATCGGCAGAGCTTGAGGGAACCTTCTTGAACCGGTCAGCAGAAGTCCGCTGCCGTTCACGAGGTATATATCCAGCCCCGGAAGCCGCTCGAAAGCTGCGGCAGGCTTCTTCCCAAGATTCTTAAGCCTCTCCCCGGACATGATGTCGTCAGCGAGCCTTACGCTGTAGCCGTTCATTAAAACGCCCAGCGCTTCGCCGCCTTCCATGACCGGCGCCGAGACCGGTATATAATGGTGCCGCCTGCCGCCGTGGCTATGAAGGCTGACGTCCTGTATGAAGCCTGCCTTCTTCCCCTCCCTGAAGTATGGCTCAGAGCTTTCGTCCCTGCCTATGAAGTCATAGTCGGTGCTCGCTACGACCTTTCCGGTCACATCCAGCACGTGCACCTCGATGATCTCGTCGTCAAGGGGCATCTTGACTGAATTGAGATATCCGCCGAGTTCGCGCCCCGCCTGGAGTCTTTTTGCCGAACTTCCGGCCCGTTGTATGGCCTTGAGCCCTTCCCTCACCCGCTCGTCACTTGAAAAGTCAACGGCCCTCTCCTCTTTTGCGTGCAGGAATTCAAGCAGCTCCGCTTTTTTCAGTTCGGCTATGAGGTCGAGCGCGGAGAGAGTGTTTCTTTCAATCGAACTCCTGCTGTTCTCGAGCATCAGGAGGCCGATGAAGGTGGCCGGGATGAGGGAGAAGGTGAAGAGTATTATTACAAGGCGGCTCTTTATGCTCATCTTCTAATACCCGGAACGAGGAGGAGGCCAGCGCCGACGAGAATGAAGAGAAAGGCCGTAGGCACAGCCATGCCGCCGCTTATGCCGGAGACCACGAAGTACAGCAGAGGGGCCTGGAGCACATATCCAAGAAGGGCGAGCACGCCGGTAAAAGCAATGAACGCGCCTGCCGCGACCGTCATGCGCGTAATCCAGTTCTGCCTGAAAAGGAACGCAATGCCCGTTGCCGAGAGTATGATGAAATCAACCATGGTCATCACCGAAGGCATGCCGGGCACGACCGACATGACTGCCCCCGGACTTTCTTTTATGAAGAGCCTTTCCACCCCGGTCTCGACGTGAAAGAGCACGGAAGCCAACTGCGTAGCCATGAAGAGGAGTATGACAAGAGCGGTGGCCGGCAGGACCACCTGCGCCTTGGAGACCTCGCCCCTCGCGGCCTCGGCCATGAAGTACAACGTCATGCCGCTCATGACAAAGGAGACGGCGGTAGAGAACTTCATGGTAACAAATTCTCTGGAGAAGCTCGTAAGTATTTCTATCCCCGAGACCCAGGCAATGACCTCTGCAAGGCCTCCCAGAGAGACAACAATAGAGATGATCCTTATCGCCTTGAGCCTGTCCAGATCCAGCCTCCGCAAAGCATTATTATATAAAGAGACTGCATTCCCTGGCCTTTGTCAAATCGGGGTAGTAACGGAGCAAAAAAGCACGCGTTAAGCGGGCTTTTTTGCTCATATCCTGTTCAGGACTGGTTCAGCTCCTGCTGCAGCCGCCCCCTGCGTTCGGCATCACCTTGCAAATACCCCGTGCTCTCTCCAGGAGAGCAGCGCTGTTTCACCTGTCCCCGCTTTCCTGACGAAGGCCGCCTCTATCCTGTACTCGCTGCCGTTCTTCTCTCCAGTCGATATGACGCGGAACACATCCGATGTCACAAGGCCGCCGTGCATCTGCTCGCCTATATAGCCCTGGGCCTTTCTCTTAAGGACTATCTCGTTCGCAATGCCCTTGCCGTACGTGGCCTCGAGCACGGGCTCCCCGGCGGTATTGATGTTTATCCTGCTGTCGCCGTAGACGGTCACATACATTTCCAGTCCGTCGTACGCGCCTTCCCTTTCAGCGCCCATCCAGTCCGGGATACCGGACGAGCCGTAATATATGGATAAGTTCATGCCCTTCACGAGCATAAGCTCTTCCGTGAAATTCATCGGCCCGTCCTTTGCCCCGTACGGCTCCCTGAGCCCCGCGTAATAGTCGTCCTCGGCGCCGTTCAGGAGGAACTCGTGGTCCTCATCCCTCCAGTCGAGAAGAGAGTCTGCGATGATGTCCCCCGCGGCAGCGTCCACGCCTGTGAGCCGCAGTATCCCGGAGATTGCGCTCCGCTCCGCGGCGTTCAGGTTTATCTTCGCGCGCTCGTCCTCTATTGTGTAACGGACGGTGCCGTTGCCCAGACCGAACTCCCTTTCCGCCGGGAGGGGCTTGTATCCTGCGTCCGTGTTCTTGAGGAATACAATACCGTCCTCGCCAACGGCCACAAGGCCGTAGTCAGCGGATATCTCGGCGGCAGCCCTGTTTATGCCCGCGACCGAAAGGGCCCAGGCAGAGGCTTCGTCCTGGAAGCTCGCTGTCGCGGCGCTCTCGACCCTCATCGTATAAACGAACCCGGGCACAATAAGGAGGAGGAGCGCAAGAAGCCAGAGCACCAGAACAAGCGACATCCCCCTCTGGCATGAAGGGCTCCTCATCGGGCCTCCTGCTCCCCTTTGCCTGTATTTATCCCTGCCTCGAAAATAAGCGGCTTTTTTTTATTTGAAAGATATACAGCCGCCCTTATTGCCTTCGGAAGCCTCTTTTCTTCCGCGGCGTCCCAGGCCCTCTCCCAACCGGAGAGGCCCAGGTACGAGAACTCGACCCTTTCGGCGCAGGCCGTTATCAGAGATGGCCGGGCGGCGGCAAAGGGCGCGTACGGGACCTGAGCCTCTTTGAGGAAGAGCCTGCCTTCATCCATTGAATACTCAAGCAGCCTTACCCCGCCCCAGGGCATGCCCGTTGAAGCGGTCCTGCCTGCCGAAACAAATGAAAGAGAGCTCTCTTCGCCGTGAAAGAGTATCTCTCCGTCTTCGTCTTCGCAGGGATAGGCCGAAGCCACCAGTCTCCTGAACTCTCCAGAGAAATACCGTTTTACGGCTGCCTCTTCAGCGGCCTCCGCCCCCCTGTCCCATACGCCCAGAGCAAACCTCAACGAGGCCAGGGCGATAAGCGCCACTACGGCGACAATCGCAGTCGAGATAATGACCTCGACGAGCGTGAAGCCCTTTTTATTATTGCTTTTCAAGGGCAGTCCTCAGTGTTGTTAGAAAGAACTCGCTGCCGGAGACAGGGTCTTTTGCACTGACCGCGACCTCAAAGACCCGCGGCCTTCCGTCCTGGGCCCCGAACGGCACTATCTCCAGTCTCCATTCTATCCCTTCCCTGGTGCGCCCCGCTGCCGCTCCCTCCATCACGCTCTCGCTTGACATGGCCTGAGTTAGCCTCGCCTTCGCGGCAAGCACGAGGTCGGTCTTCTCCTTCATGTCGCTCGCAAGCCTCAAGCCCCCTGAGATAAGCCCGAGGAGCGCGCCTATCGCAAGCCCGAGTATGACCATGGAGGCCATGACCTCTATCAATGTAAATCCGCTCTCTGCCTTCATTGTATTTTCGCCACCCATGACCTGCCCGAGCCTTCGAGCACGAGCCTGTACGCGCCGCTTCCGTACCTCACTTCGAACTCGGCGCCGTTCGTCGAGCCTGTGGGGTAAAATACGGCTACAGGCCTCTCCGCCGATTCAATGCCCTCGGGCAGGGAGATATGCCTTGTCCATCCAAACTCGTCCTTCAGCGAGAGGGACTTGCCGTTGTAGACCGCGTAATGCAACCCCTTTTCCCGTATGGCCCTCGTCCTTGCCTCGTCGAGCCCTGACTTCATGAGCCGCACCGCGGATTTCGCGCGAAAGCCGTCGAGGCCCCTTGAAAAAGTAGGCGCGGCAATGGCCGCGGCTATGCCGATGATGGCAAGCACGAGAAGAAGTTCAAGCAGTGTGTAGCCGCTCTCCGTGTTCATTTTTCAATCGAGCCCCTTCCAGCTTACGATGTCTCCTGCCTCGCCCTCTCCTCCGGCAAAGCCGTCAGAGCCGTATGAGATTATCTCGTATTCCTCATGCTCTCCCGGATACCTGTAGGCGAATTCGCGGCCCCAGGGGTCTTTGGGTATCTCTTTCTTGAGATACGGCCCCCTCCACTTCCCGGTCCCGGCCCCGCTGTCCCTCAATGCGGCAAGCCCTTCGGACGTAGTCGGGTATCTTCCGACATCGAGACGGAACAGGTCGAGGGCCGCGCCGAAGAGCTCTATCTGCGCCTGCGCGGCCTTCATCCTCGATTGCTCGACCTTGCCGAAGAACTTCGGCATGACCAGCGCTGCAAGGAGACCGATAATGAGGACTACGACAATGAGCTCGACGAGCGTAAATCCCGTTTGCGGGCTGAAATGCGGCCTCTTTATCCTTTCCATAAAGTCTCCATTACATCGGAATTTCATTGAGGCTCGTTACCGCGAGGAGGACGGAGACGACGATGAAGCCAACGATGAGAGCCATGACCAGTATTATGGCGGGCTCGAGCGTCGAGAGAGCCCGCTTGATGGATGTCTTTATCTCGCGGTCGTAGTTGTCAGAGAGCTTCAAGAGCATCTCGCCGAGTCTGCCTGTCTCTTCGCCGACAGAGATCATGTGGGAGGCGAGCTTCGGGAAGGCGTTGGTCGCGGCGAGGGGCCCGGCAACGCCCATGCCCTTTCTTACGCCGTCGAGCGCAGGGGCTATCTCTTTCTCCAGCGCCATGTTGCCTGCCGTTTTTGCCGAAAGCTCCAGGGCCTCCATTATGGGGAGGCCCGACTGAAGCAGCGTACCGAGCGTCCTTGAAAAACGCGCGACGGATGATTTCCGCAGGATTCCTCCGATGAGGGGCAGCCTGAGTTTTGCGGCATCGAGCCTGGTCCTGCCCTCTGCAGTCGCCGAAAACCTCTTTATGCCGAGCCAGAATAGAAGAAGGCCGGCAGGCAGGAGCCAGAAATAGAATGAGAGGATCCTGCTGGCCTCGAGGAGCATGAGCGCGGGTAAGGGCGCTGCGCCGCCGAGGTCTTCAAATAACACCGCGAATCTGGGTACAACGAAGAGGAGCATGAAGATGACGGCAGCGCCGCCGATCATTGCAAGGAGGAGCGGATATATGAGCGCCGATTTTATCTCGTCCTTTACACGCTCCGTATCTTCCAGGTAGGCGTTCATCCTTTTGAGCGAGGCTTCGAGCGCGCCCCCGGCCTCGCCTGCCCTAACCGTATTGACGAATATCGCGGGAAAGACGCCGTGGCGGGAGAGGCTCTCGGCAAAGGACCTGCCGCCCTGCACGCCTTTCAACAGGTCGCTTATTATTTCCTTCAATCGCCCTGAGTCTTCGAGTTCGCGGAGGAGCCTTAGCGACCTGTCCAGGGGTACGCCTGCCTCGAGCATGCTCGCGAGCTGGTGTGTGAAAGCAGCCACCTGAGCGCCGGTGGCCTTCTTTCTTGAAAAGAAGCTCAAGCGAGCGGACGCGGGCGCGCCGAGAGCCGCCGCAGCGTGGCCGACATTCACCGGGTAGTAGCCCATCGAGCGCAGACGCTTCAGCAGGTCCTGCTCGTTTTCGGCCTTGAGCGTGCCCCTTACTTCCCTGCCGGATGGGTCAACTGCCTGGTAGTTGAATAGATGCATATATTGGATAATGACCTATGTCTTACCACCCCGGAAGAATCCTGAGTTGACCTGAGTTGAAATGATGGGCGCGGGGCAGAGCTCGACAGCCCTGCCTTTTTTTCAACGGATTTTTACTGTTTTTTATCTGGAGATTACGGATCACATCTACGGATGTGAGGAAAGGTCTGTCAACGGCTTTATGTAAGTAACTCTACCCGAAGACATGAGCTTGTCAATCTGCTTTGGGAGTTTTTTTACTCGATGACGGCGGGGGCTGAAGATAATTTTCCGATGACCACGATTATGGAATCGCCTTTCTTCAAGAGCCTGCCGGGATTCGGGAAGGAGAACTCTCCGGCGGAAAGATCTCTTACAAGCGGGAAGCTTATGCGCACGCCGGTTTTACTGTGAACGACCGAGAGTTTGGCGCTCTGGAGCGCCTCTTTGAGCGCGCCGGGCCTGGTCTCGGCAATGGTGAGCGCTGCGTTATCTCCGTCCCCGTAGAGAACGGCGCTCGATACCCTTATCCCGTTGCCCTGCTTCCAGCACCCGGGGAGCATTGAAGAGATGATCAGTATAATCAACAGGGCTGGCAGTCTCATGGCCTCGCGCATACGCCGCGGTAGCGGCCGCCTTTCAGAAGCTGGATGAAGTTCTCGTGAGTAACGGCGTCGGCGAACTCCGTGTAGCACTTTCCGACGTCTTCCTTGCCGTGCGAATCACTGCCGCCGGTAGTCGGGATGCCGAGGGAGGCCGCGACTTCGAAAGCCTTTTGGTTCTCCTCAGGGGTATTGTGGCCGTTAAATGCCTCCACAGCGCATATCCCGTGCACCGCGTCCAGGTCGGCCTTGAAATGCCCCCACCCCCTGAATGGATGGGCCACTATGACCGCCCCGCCTTCCGGCGTGACGAGCCGGATAAGCTCATCGAGCGGCGCGAACATGCCGAGGTCCAGGAAGCTGTTGCCGCTTATGCCGAAGATCAGCACGTGCCCTTCCCTGGCGTCATATTCGGCGCCCCTGAACAGGAGTATCCGGCCTGAGTATTTCTCCTGGAGCTCCCGCGCCCTTTTCGTCGCGGAGTACGAATTATGTTCGGTGAAGGCTATTCCGTCAAGGCCGGCGGCTATGGCGGCCTCTATTACCTCCTCCGGCAAGGACGAGCTCTCGTGCGTGAACGCGTGGTTATGCAGGTCTATCTTCATGCTAATCGGCAAGCCAGAGGAGCTCCCTTTTGAGCCTGGACGAATAGCGGTGGACAAGGGAGCTGAACCTCGGCCCTTCCGGGCTCTTTGCAAGCTCTTCCGAGGCGAAGGCCGTGTAGCCGAGCCTGAACGCGAGGTAAGCTATGGTGTAGAGCCTGAGCCTCTCCTGGCTGACGCCGTCGCCGGACGCCGCCGAATACCTGGAGATGAAATAATTCTGCTCCATCGGGTTCATCTCGAACTCCACGGTTGCCATTGCAAGGTCCCAGGCAATGTCCTGGCTCGACGGAAAGAACTGGTCAAGGTGATGGTCAAGGCAGTCGGTCTTTCTGTAGCCTTTTTTCGTCAGTATCCATTCGAACGGGAACATCCTGCCGTCCGTATGCACCGCCTCCGAACTCTCAAAGACCCCTTCCAGCCGCTCAAGCGCCCCGGCCTTATCGCCCCAGTCCGTTCCAAGCCCGAGCGTGATATTGCGGCTTATCATGCCGAGGAACTCCTCAAAGCTCATTTTCCGGGAGGACCTGAAATTGCGCTTCAGGAATGACGAGTACCGAGCCATCTCATCGAGAAGGAGCTGGTTCATCTCCCTTTCGGCAACCGGCCTGCCGTAGGCGAACCTGGTGACGATGAAGCCGTTCGTGAAGCGCTCCACGGGTTCCGTAAGCCCCGCCTCGGAGAGCATGGCGGACCTTTCCATCTTCGAGGCGCCGTACCTGCCGAGGCCAGCGAACTTCAGCATGTAAGCGCCTCCCCTTGAAGGATCGCCGGAGAGATATTTCCTGCGCTCATGGCGCGGGTGCGCGGCGGGGTAATCGTGTTCGCTCCAGAAGAGCCTTCTCCACATGCCTGCCGATATGTCTTGAAGAGGCGCATCCAGGCCCGCTTCCCTCTGAAGCCTGCCGGAGGGCAGCCAGACATCCTCGAAATATGAGACGTACCTGGCATGCAAGCCCCACCTCCGCCTCGCCTCTTTCGAGACGAAGTCAGCTCCGTCCGGGTCCCAGCTCGGGAAAAGGACGATGTTCTCGTCGGGAATACCGAGCCTGGAGAGCTTTTCGGCAACCGAAGAGAAAGAGGAACCGCTCAGGCCCGGCCCCTCGTCAGCTATAACAAAGACGCTGGTCCTGAGGCCCGCGGCTATCTCTTCGAGCTCGGCGGTAAGCACAGCCTTTCTCTTGAACGGATGGCCCCTGGGCCGGAGCGTGAATGACAGGACGGTTGAGCCGAGGGACTCGAGCTCCGCGGCAATTACTGAAGAGAGGCTGGCGCCGATGCTCCTGAGCCCTATGCATACCACGTCAGCGGGCTTGCGCTCTTCATGGAATTTCCTTGCGGCGGCCAGATATACCTCGGGGAAGAGCCCGTAATGAGCGTAGCCCTCAGGGATGCGCGTCTTTATCCTCGCGGGCAGAGGCATTTGCCGGATCCTCGCGAGCGATGCTTTAAGCCTTCCTGCCCAGACTGAGACCTCCTCCGGCTTCTCTTCCCAGGACGCCCTGAATACGTGTCCTGCGGCGATCGACGCCCTTCTCAGCGCGGCGCTTATCTCGTTAACGCCGTCCTTTTCGGGAAAAAGGCTGTCTGCCACGCCCGATTCGAACCTGCCGAACTCAATAAGAAGCTCAGCGGCCAATTCATGCGTCTTTACGGATTGTACGCTCTCTGCAAGCGTCAGCAGCTCTTTTGCGAAAGAGAGGGTAACAGTGTCGTACTCCGATTTTCTGTAGACGATCATTTCCTGACCTTCCTTGTCTTTATGAATGTTCTGCCTATTCCGGCGTCAACCGGCATATGAAAATCCATGTTTGCCCGGAAAACCTCTGCTCCTTCGAACCCGCACGATGCAAGCGCCGCGGCAACCTCATCGACCGGGTAATATCTCTCAAAGATGGTCACATCCGACCTCGTCCATCCGCCATCAAGACGAAAGAGGGTAAGCTCGACCCTTGCTCTCCGGCAATTCGCGTCATAGGAGCCCCTTAACATGCAGGCGTTATCGTGCTCCACAAAAAAACCGGATTTGGCCCAGGCCTCTTTGTATGCCTCCTCCTCAAGCAGGTCAAAAACAAAAACCCCCCCGGGAACAAGTGCCTCATGGACGCTCCTGAAGACAAGCATCAGGTCAGCCGGGTCGAGTATGTGGTTGATGCTGTCGAATGTGGATACGACCGCATCGAACTTTCTTGCTGTCGAAAAGTCCCTGGCATCCGCCGCGAAAAAACGGGCCTGACTGGCCTTTGATCTGGCAAATTTAAGCATCTCGATTGACAGGTCCGTGCCGGTGACCGAAAACCCGCGTTCATGGAGAGCGCAGACGATGTGTCCGGCTCCGCAGCAGAGGTCGAGGATACTTGCCCCTTCGGTCAGTTCCCGCAGCAGCATTGACTCAAGCGCATCCATTGCAAAGGCGTGGAACCTGAACTCGCTTCCCCAGTGCCTTTCATAAAACCATGAAAGCAAGTCATAGTTGCCGGCGCTCATGCCCTCTCCAGGACCATATTCAGGTTCCTCTCCTCTTTCGGCCTCCATGCGTATTTATAACCCTCGCCTCCACGGAGGAAGTCCAGCACCCTGGCCCCTGACCTTATCGAGTCCTCCGCTGCGTGCTTCAGTATGTGCGTCCCGGGGCTGAGCTTTGAAAGCGCGGGGTCAAAGCCGCTCAGGTAGGCGTAGACCCTTTTTCCCCGGAACAGGCAATAGAGCGCAGCCATGTCAGAGCCCATGTATCTCATCCTGTAGAGACGGAGCATGCCTGATCCGAGCAGGCCGCGAGCGGCCTCCGTATGAAAAGACATTATTTCAGGTCCCTTGAGCACGCCGGGCAGGCCAAGGGAGGCCCATCTCTTTGCATGGAGCGTGAAGAAAGAATCTATAAAGCCCTCCAGCCTTGCCTTATCAGCGGTCTCTATGGTAAGAAAGCCGCTCCGCTCGAGCCTTGCCCTGGCGCGCGCAGACCCGGCTCTTCGATTGACCCGGTGCATGGCGGCAAACTCCTCGATCGTGGGTGGAAGCTCCAGATAAAGACAAGGCTCCCGTTCCATAATCCGCGACCTTATGCCGGACGGAAGCCCGGTCGATAAAAGCGCTGAGCCGGGTTTAAGCTCCTGAAGGTCGCATCTCCTCCAGAGCTCCTGCCGGGCGGCAAGGCGCTCTATTACGGCAAAAGCCCCAGCGCGCTCCAAACCCGGCTTCATCAGGATATCAAGGTAATCCGAGACACCGGTTCCCATGAAGACAAGCTCATCGCCTTTAAGCATGAAAGGGGCGATGCCCGCGAGGGCGCCGTTGATCCTCAGCGCAATCACATAAGGATCTCCGGCCCCGAGGTGAGCGCACCAGGGGACAAGCCACCGGGGCGACTGAAACGGGGTCGCTTCCACGCACAAATCGAAAAGATTGTCCCATTCAGGGCTGAGCGCCTTAACCCCGCCGAGCCCCGTTATCTCTTCTATCTGGAAATCACCGTACATCGCTCCCGCCATTTCGCTTGAATTCAGTTATTTTTCGATAGATGTCGAAGTATGACTCCGCCATCCCGGCTGATGAAAACCTGTTCGCGGCTGCCATGCATTCATCGCGCGATATCATTCCTATATGCGCTATTGCCTCGGCCATTTCGAACTTGTCCTTTACGAGGTAGCCCGTCCTGCCGTGCTCGATTATCTCCGGCAGCGCCCCGCCGGGAAACGCTATGACCGGAGTGCCTGACGCAAGCGCTTCCATCGCCACAAGCGAGCTTGTCTCAGGCGCCAGCGACGGAATGAGCACGCACCTGGCGCCCGCAAGGAGCCGCCGCTTCCTCTCAAAGCCGATTGCCCCCGCAAACCAGCACCAGTCATTATCCACTCGCGGAGCTATCTCGGAATTATAATAATCCTCATGCGCCTCGTACGGGAATACAACTCCGGCCAGTATAAGCCTGGTGCGCGCCATTCTCGCCGCGTCAATGGCGAGGTGAAAGCCCTTCTCGGCGCATATCCTTCCGATCGAAAGGGCGTAACCCCTGCGCGACACCCGGGAGGCGAATCGCTCAAGCGGTACTCCGTTGGAAACCGCTGAAAACGCCTTTACGTCAGGAGGACAGGCGCTCATCTGGCTTTTTGAGACGCAATTGAAAAATGTAAGCGGCCTTTCAGGCTTGAGCGCCTCATGAGAGTACCAGGAAATAGGAAGATGAAGCGTTACAAGCACAGGCGGGCCGGCATCGGGCAGATATTCATTAAAATCTATCCCGTGCATGTGCACGGCATCGACCTTCCAGTGCCTGAGCGCGAAGCTTATGGCCTTCCTGCAAAGTTCATGCACATAAGAGCTGGCCTCTGCGTTGATCCTGCCTCTTACGAGCGGTACAGGCGCCAGCGTGCCATGGACACTCGACCCTTCCGGGGCTATCACTATCGACTGCCACCCGCTTTTGACGAGCGCGTTGTCAAGCGTCAAAAGCACCTGTTCCGCGCCCCCTGCCGTGTCAGGCCCGACCTGCGCGAAGGGATATGAGACCGAGAGGACCGAGAGGCTCACAGCGGCCCCTCAAGCCCGATCTCGCCCATCGCCTTCATGGCAAGCTCCCTCCACTTTCTGCCGTCCACGCCCCAGTTGAACCTCTCATAATGAAGCCCGCCGTCGTGCGGCGGAGCGGTGAAATCATAGGCTGGCGCGGCCCTGAACCTCTCGAAATCAAGCGGGAACCTCTTGAGCAGGCCTGCCTGAGTCGTGAAGCTGTCCATCATCTGCGCCTTGAGGCGCTTCTGTTCCTCCGTCAGGATAACGGTGATGTCATCGAAGCCTTCCTTTGGTATGAACTCCATCACCGACAACCGCCCGTTCCTCTCATGATAGAGCGGGTATTCGATCATGGGCGGCGGCAAGACGCCCTCTCGCCTGAGGAGCGCTGCCGCGGCATGGACGGAAAAACATACCGAATCATGGTCCGGGTGGCCTCCGTCGTACGGCAGGACCAGGATGGATTCTGGCTCAATCTCTTTTATCAGCTCCACGAGCCTTAATGCTATCTTGACGAGGTTGAAGCTTGAGAGCTGGTCAGGGACCCATGCCTGAAAGCAGTCTTCCGGCTTTATTCCAACGACGGAAAGGGAGCGCATGAGCTCCTTCCTTCTCGCTTCTGAATACTCTTCTGCTGACCTGAACCCGTGCGCCATTGCATCGAGCATGTCCCTTGGCGCACCGTCAGTGACGTGCATGAAGCGCGCCCTCTCTATATACCTGTACATGGCCCCGGCCCCGGCGACCTCGTCGTCAGGGTGGGCTGCGGCAACAAGAACCTTCTCGCCGAAGATGTCCTTCACGAACTCGCGGGTATAGCCCATAAAGGAGGTCCTTATGAACCTAAACTCTCTGGCACGCATATCTTTTAACCATAGCGGCGCAAAAATCAGCGAACTCCACCGGGTCCTGCGGCGGACTCGTATGATGCGGCTTTATGCCCCTGGACTCGGGCGTGAAGCAGAATGTCACCGTGACATCGAAGTCCTCAAGGGCCCTCATCTGCCTGTCGAACCATGAGAGCGCGAACGGGCGCAGGCTGTCTGCCCAGCTGAGTCCGGTGCGGAGCTTCTTTACCCCGAGCCTTTTGAGCCACTTTACCGCGTCGTCGAGGCGGTGGTCCTCAAAATGGAACCACTGGCAAATACCGAGGTCAGGCGCGAACTCCGGGAAGAGCTTCAATGCCCTCTTGGGCGTCCCGTCCTCGCGGATGAGCCCCATATAGAAATGCCTGTAGTACGCCGAGCCTTCTGCCTCCCTGTGCCTGGTCGTGGCAGGCCAGGTCCTAGGCAGGTCATAGAGGCTGTACCAGTGTATGCGCTCCGTCCTGCCGATAAGGAGCTCCGCCGAGCGCCTGAGGCCGAACTCCTGGACCTCTTCGGCGCCGAATGTAGAGACGCCGACCTCGGAGACCCAGACAGGCAGGCGGGAAACCGTCCTTATCTCAGAGAGCTTTTCCGGCCATTCGTGTATGGCCCAATGATTCCAGTCGAGCGGAAAGCCGTGGACCGCAATGACATCAAGCTCATCAAGGACGCCCTTGTCCTTGAGGTTCCTGATGAAGTCGGGGTCTATGGGCGAGATGCCGCCGAGCACCTTCAGAAGGGCGCTGTTCTCCGAGCTCACCGCCTTTGACGCGAACTTCACCATCTCGGCGTATGCGTTCCATTCCGGGTCAAGATGAAAGTCCCAGTGGGAGAGGTTATTGGGTTCGTTCCAGAACATGACCGCTTCTATCACGGCTCAGTCCACCCCCTTTCAGACCTTTTGCAGATGAAGACCTCCCCCTCGGGGCGGCCGAGTATTTCAAAGCCGGCGCTCCGGAGCATGGCCTCGGCGCATGCCCTGTTCGGCAGCCACCAGTTGGTATTGTCCCCGGCGTATTTATTTTCAATGAAGTGCATTTTGGGAAAAGCAGGCCTGTCGAATATGCCGCTTTCGCTGAACGGATAGTCGTCTTCGACCTCTTCAACGCCGTTGTTGCCGCGCAGCATGGACTGGAATACGAGCATGTCAGCCGCCACGTGCTCGTAGAGCAGGTCGAGCGCCAGCAGCGGATGGCGAAGATGATAGAGCACGCCCATGAACAGCACGACGTCGAACTTTTCTTTCAGCTCAGCAACCTTGTACACGGACATCCGCCTGAACTCTATGTCCGCTCCCAGGACCCCTGAGGCAAACCTGGCCTGTCTGAGATAGCCCTCGTCGAAGTCGATCCCCAATACCCTGTCAGCTCCCCTCTTCTTCATTTCTATCGAATAGAAACCCGCGTTGCAGCCGATATCGAGGACGCTCTTGCCGGCGAGGTCAGCTGGCACCGCGTGGGCAAAACGCTGCCATTTGACATTGGGGTAGTCGCCGAGGAAATGCTCCGGCGCGGTCTGCACTCCGCGCAAGTCCATGTTCTGGAACCACGGGCCGAGATCTACTACGCGCTGTGCTATCTCTTGCCTTGAATCGTTCATCTAATCATTTTCCTCTCCAGGCGAACTGAGGAGCCTTATCGCCTCCCTGTACCCGTTCAATGTGCCGACATCCACGTATGAGCTCCCGGTCTTTACTCCCACAGCCCTGCCTCCCTTTGCGAGATATTCATTTACGAGTGTCCCGATGTACTCGTCCTTTTTCTCCCGCTCCAGCCAGAGCCTGTGAAGCTCCGCGAAGACAGAGCCCCTGAGCTTGAACGATCCCCAGACCCAGTTGCTCGACGCATGCTTTTTCTTGACCTGTATTTCGACTACCCCTCCATTGTCATCGAGGACGACAGCGTCAAAATACTCGGGCTCGCTCACGGGAAAAAGGAGGAACGAGAGCCCTTCATCGCCCAATGAGTTGAAGCCTCCCCTGGGGAACCAGACCGTGTCCGGCAGGCCCACAAGCGCGAACTCGTCAGGCTGTATCAGCGGAAGGGCCCTGAAGAGCGAATCGCAAAGCCCGAGCGGCTCCGGCTGGACCATGTAGCAGATATCGGCTCCGCCTATTCTGCCGCCGTAATATTCCATGATGTCGGACTTGCCCGGAGATATGATAAAGCAGAGTTTTTTTGCGCCGGCGCATACCATCCGATCTATAAGGTATTCGCTTACGGCCCGCGGCCTCTCCTCTTCTCCCTCTATCCTGCTCCCCACCGGCAGCAGCTCCTTGGAGAAGGCGAGCGGCTGGATCCTCGACCCTGCGCCTGCGGCAGGGATTATCCCCCACATGCCTCCTCCTTCCCCTGCAGTACGCATTCCATTATCCTTTCGAACTCGGCTGCCCTCTCATTCGAGGTATGCTCTTCGAGGACTCTCTCGCGAGCCGCCGCCGCAATCTTGCGCCTCTCGGTTTCATTCATTGCGAGCGCATCCACGACCTCTTCGGGGCTTCGAACTATGACTATCTCCCGGCCCGGCGAAAGGAAGTCTTCGATGCCGTCCCAGAAATCGCTCAGGACCGGACTTCCGCAAGCGGCCGCCTCGAATAGCCGGCCTGACGGGCACCAGCCCATCCCTGCCATCGCTCCCCTGGTGACATTCAGGGTCCATTTCGCAGACGAATAGAAGAGCGGATGCCTCGGAGGGGGCACGTGCCAGACGAAGTAGATATTCCCGGTCCAGGGAAAGTCCCTGGGATAGAGCGAGCCGCCGAGCACAAACCTCTTCTCCGGAAGGCGTCTGGCGGGCTCTATAAACAGTTCTGTCAGAGAACGCTGCCTGTCCTCAGCAAATGTCCCGAGGTATGAGAGGTCGGCCTCGAACTCGCTCACCTTGTCAGACGGGCCGTGCATCTCCGGGTCCACGCTCCCGTAAAGGGGCGCCGTCTTTTTGGCTCCCAGAACGGATTTAAGCTCATCGAGCGCGCGGCCTCCCGTGTAGCTCAAAGTCATATCGAAGCCGCCGAGCCCGTCCTCCGGCAGGTAGCCTACCTCTTTGCCCTCTTTCAAGTTCGCCAATGTAACCGGCGTATCAAGGTCATAGAAGCACTTGATGCGAGCCGCGGAAGAAAGGACAAGGGCTGCGGCCTCTCTGCCGTCAGGGCAATAGGAAGTCACCATGCCCACGTCCGCGTCCCTCAGCTCGGCCTCCGCTCTCTTCCTTATATTCTCCCAGCTGCCGTAGAGGACGAGATCGAGCCATGCGGCTTCCGTCATGTCCCTGTTTGACGCGTAATACGGCACGTCCTTTTCAAAGAAGACCACCTTGTGCCCTTTCCGGGCAAGGGCGCGAGCAAGTGCGCGCCAGAGGGTCGCATGTCCGTTGCCCCATGACGAGCTCATAGTAAGGCCGAATATCACGAGCTTCATCTACTCTCCTTTGCCATAAAAACGGCATAAGGCAACAGGATCACCTTATGCCCCTTGCGCGCGAGACCCGGAGGATTACTCGCCGGATGCGCGCCACCTTCCGCGCTCTTCTGCCGAAGGCTCTCCGCTTGCCTCCATGACCTGCTTGAAGTGTATCAACTCCTCCCTGAGCTGCCTGAACGATAGCGTGCCAAGGAGCTTCTGCACGGCTGGAGGGGCCCCGCCGGGGAGGTTGTAGGCCATGTGGAGCCTGAGTTCCGTGCCCCTGTTTCCGGGCGCTTTTCTGAACTCGACGAGACCCTCGGTGTCTATGTCCGAGTACGGCAACGACCTCCATGCTATGTACTCGTTTTCGCGCTCGTCTGTTATCTCGGCGTCCCATTCCACCTTTATTCCGCCGGGCGCGATAGCTCCCCAATGCGAACGCCTGGAGTCTATAACCTTTACCTCTTCCAGGTGGCTCATCACCTCCGGCAGGTTCTCCAGGTTTCTCCAGAAGCCGTATAACTCGTAAACCGGCCTGTTTACGGTGATGCTCTCGTGTATCTCTATGGGGCCGCCTGATGTTTTCACCCCAAGGCGGTCGTAGAGCGCGCAGTGCCCTGTCGACCCCCTGTACATGAGATAGCCGCCCGTAAGGGCCGTAAGCAGACCGCCGAAGGAACCCTTGCGGACTCCCTTTGCGGCGAGAAGGCCGCCGAGGGCGACCGATATGAGGCGCTCGCCGGCGCCAACATTTATCCCTTCTTCCGTATACCAGTATCCGGGTTCATGGTGTGTCATTTGAGAACCTCCTGTTTTTTGAGTACGCGGCCCATGTAGCTCTCGAGCTCGTCCACCCTGTGGAAGGCCGTGTGGCCGGCAAGCACTCTTGCCCTGGCCCTCTCGCCCATCTTCAGCCTCTCCTCTTCAGGGGTCTCCCGAAGATACCTGATGGTCTCCTCGGCGCTCCCGGAGATGAGGATCTCGACCCCGGGCCTGAAGAAGGTCTCCAGGCCGACCCAGTAATCAGATATCACCGGGGTGGCGCAGGCGGCAGCCTCGAAGAGCCGCACGCTGGGCGAATATCCGGCCCTCACCATGTCTGCCCTCGTTATGTTCATGGTGAAGGCCATGGAGCCGTAAAAGGAGGCGTGCTGTCCCGGGGGCAGATGGTCTATCCTTTCCGTATTGGCGGGCCATGCTATCGTATCCGGGTAAAGGGGGCCGGCCACCACAAAACAGCCGTCAAGCCTCCTTGCCGGCTCAAGCATAAGTTCGTCGAGCGCGCCCTGCCGGTCCATGCTGTATGTGCCTATGTAGCCTATGTCCCATTTCCTTTGCATCTGGAGAGGCCTGTAGAAATCCGGGTCTACCGAGCAGTAAAGCGGCCTGGCCATCGGAGACCCGTAATCCCTTTCAATCTTCGCGAGTATCGGCCCTCCCGTGAAAGACAGGTACAGGTCGAAACGCGAAATCAGCTCCGGGGTCAGATACTCGTAATCGCGCCTGCATAGTTTTGCGAGCGTTACGGGCGTGTCTATGTCGTAGAAGGCGGTCGCGCCCCGCGCCGCATTCAGCGCCCATTCAGCAACCTGGACGCCCTGGGGAACGTACGAGCCTATGATGACGAAATCAGCCTCCCTCAACTCCGCCTCGTAGCAGTCTTTCAACTCTTCCATATTTGAGTATAGCCCCGTTCTGCACCAGGGCGGTTTTGCGAGGTCCCTGTTCTCCCTGTACCAGGGCACGTCCTTTTCAAGGAAGAGGACTTCGTGGCCGCGCCCCGAGAGCTCCCTTACGAGACTTCTGTAGGTGGTAGCGTGGCCGTTGCCCCACGAGGAGGTAATTGAAAGGCCGAGTATCGCTATCTTCTGAGGTCCAAGCGCCATAAGTCCAGTCCGGGATTATGTATTCACTTGAAAGAAAGCCCGATCAGGGTTGCGTCGACCTCTCTGGCCCTGTGCGTATACGTATGCTCCGACATGACGCGCCTGAAGGCGTTCCTTCCGATCTCGGCAGCCCGCTCAGCCGTAAGGTCATCGAGTATTTCCGCAACCTCGTCCCCGCTCCGGGCCACGAGCACCTCTTTGCCCGGCTCAAGAAACTGCTCGATGCCCGCCCATTTATCGGTGATTATGCACGCGCCGGCGCCGGCGGCCTCGAATATCCTGGTCGGAGGGGAAAAGCCGTATCTTGCCATCGAATCCCTGTTTATGTTCAGCACGGCAAGGCAGGTCGAGTTGAAGCCGTTGTGGTCGCGCGTATAGACGTGGCCGAGCCTCTCTACGTTGGAGAGACTGATGTCGTCCCAGCCGCTGCCGCCGAGAAGGAATTTCTTCCGTGGTTTCCTCCCGGCTGCCTTGAAGAAAAACTCACTCACGCGCGCCTCCCTGTCCGGCATGCGGTTGCCGAGAAAGCCGAGATCAGCCCTGAACCTCTCGACAGGCGTAACAGGATAGTGCGTCTCAGGGTCAAGGGCGTTGTATATCGGCCTGCACTCTCGCGCGCCGAAGCCCTTGTACTCGTCCACGACCTGAGAGCCGCCGCCGTATGTGAATATGAAATCGTATTCATGGACAAGCGGCCTGAAGCGGTCTTTCGGGTCGTTTTTCATCCTCTCGAGTGTTGCCGGGGCGTCGACGTCCCAGAACGCGGCGAGCTTGCCGGGAGAGCGCATGTCGAGTACTACCTTCTCAAGGTACTCGTCAAAGGCTCCCACGCCGCTCGCCTTTACGATAAGGTCGGATCCTTTGGCGTCTACAAGCGCCTCATCGACACCGGACTCTGTGGCAGGATAGACCTCGACCTTTGCCCAATCCGGGTCGTCTATGTCCCTGTGCTTTTGCCTGTCATAGGCATCGGGCTCATAGAACGTTATTTCGTGTCCAAGCCCGCTGAGATTCTTGATGATGCCGCGGTAATACGTAGCGGCCCCGTTCCAGTAGGCTGAAACGAGCGACGAGCCGAAGAACGCTATCTTAAGCCCTTGTCTCATAGGCAAGTTCCCTGCCTCCGTTCATCTCTGTACATATCGAGAGGAGCTCATCGACCCTGTTTGCGCAGGTGTGACGCGCTCTCACAGTCTCCATTCCGCGCTCTGCCAACTCTTCCCTCATGGAACCGTCGTTCATGAGATCGTTCAGGCGCCTTTCCATCTCATTGCCGTTACGCGCCACCAGGAAGTCCTCGCCCGGGCTGAAAAGCCCCTCTGCGTCGTCCCACGGCGCACAGACAAGGGGGATACGGCAGGCCAACGCCTCAAATACCCGTATGGTCGGTATGCCGGGCAGGGCCTGTACGTAAGGCCTCCTTGGCACATGCACAGTGCACCTGAACTGGGCGAAGACGGCAGGCACCTCGAAGTTCGGCAGCCATCCCCTGTACTCCACCCCGCATTCCTCGAGGATATCGAGCGCGTGGTCAGGGTACCTTACGCCGTGCGCCTCCGCGGCTATGCCAAGAGATTTTACGGGCCTCAAAAAGAACTCTTCAAGTTCAAGCGTGCGCTCGTCATCGCCCCAATTGCCTATCCAGACCAGGTCGCCTCTTTTCAGGCGCTTGAGGGGCCTGAAGACCCTTGTGTCGGCTGCCTCGTGCCATGTCCAGGCCCTTTGTGCCAATCCGCGCTCAAGGTATATCTCTTTAATTATTTCGCCGAAGGCGAGCACGCCGTCATATTCGGAAAGGTCGTAGGCAGCCATATTCCGCGGCTCTGTGATGGTGCGGTGGTGGGTATCGTGAAAGAGGAGCCTGAATGAAGGGTTAGCGGCCCTGTGCTCGCCTATCCTACGTACCAGCTCATGTTCGTTCCATTCATGCACAATGACGACATCGGCCCCGTCGATTGCCCTTGCTATGTCGAGGGACGAGAGGTCGTACCTGTTGCTCATGAGGCCCGGATAAACGGATTGGAAGAGGCCTGTGGCGTCTTCGCAAACGCTCTCGAGGTTGGCTACGCACCACGAGTCAACAGGCTCATAGACCTCGACCTCGTGGCCGCGCGATAAGAGCTCGGTCGTGACTCCGCGCAGAAAATGCGCGTTGCCGTGGTTCCAATCCGAGATGAGCGATTGATAGAACATCACGAAGCGCACGCCTGGACCTCCTCAATCGAGCTGCCCATGAACCTTCCATAAAGCTCAAGGTATCCCTGCACCATCCGTTCAGCCGAATAGGCAAGGCCGCGCTCCCTCGCCATGCTCCCGATCTTTTCCCTTAACGGCCTGTCAGCCGCGAGCCGTTCTATCGTCCCAATGAGCCCGTCCCTGTCATCAGGGGATACGAAAAGAGCGGCCCCTTCCCAGAGCTCGCGCAGGCTGGGAATATCTCCCAAAACGAGCGCGCAGCCTGAAAGTGCGGCCTCGAGAACGGTCAGGCCGAAGGGCTCGTACTTTGCCGGAAGCGCGAAGACAGCGGCCCTTGAGAGCCGTTCGGAAAGCTCTGAAGCGGAAAGCACTCCGACCATTTCTATCGAGCCGTCGGTATGAAATCTTTCTGAGGCGAACTCAGTCGGCCCGGCGGCGCAGACGGGCCAGCTCAACTTTTTCGAGACCGCCTGGAGAGCGGCAATATTCTTCGCCTCGTCCCAGAGCCTTCCGGCTGTAAAGACTATCTCTTCTTTTTTGCCAGGGTTGAATAGCGAGCTCGTCCTGCCGTTCGGTATTACGAAACTGGGGGCGTTAAAATCATAGTGCCGTTTGAGCGCATCAAGCATCGCCCTGCTCGGCGCTGCAATGGCATCTACTCCCTTCAGTCCGGCGCCGACCTCCTGCGAGTATCTATCCCATTCAGCGGATATCGGGCCCTTCCTTACAGCCTCCCACCATGAGAGGACGCATGAATGGGCGACTATCAGGCTGGGAGCCTTCCACGGCAGGCTGCCGTGGCAGTAGTTGTTAAGGTGGACTATATCAGGCTTGATATA
>Ga0209341_10000348_pt1 | contig 47679 bp, 44 predicted proteins | sample RifCSP13_2_FD_184020 | JGI IMG/M metagenome (GOLD analysis project Ga0209341, IMG submission 184020) | Soil microbial communities from Rifle, Colorado - Rifle CSP2_sed 13_2 (SPAdes) (version 2) | ecosystem: Environmental > Terrestrial > Deep subsurface > Rock core/Sediment | place: Rifle...
GACCCTGGAGGATTGGTTCGAGGCTCCTTTCGAGGCGGTAACGTTCAGCCCTGACGGCCGATGGCTGGCGCGCTCGGGCACCTTCGCGGGACTCGTTTCCATATATGAGGTTGGCGATCTTGCTTCCGACTCGATCCGCAGTCTTTCCCTCCAGTCACCGAAGCTCGTCGTAAACGATATCTTCCAATTGCAGGATCACCTGGCGGTGTTGGGCTATTTCGCAGGAGACCAGGTTCGCGGCATCCTCGATAAGCCGACCGACGCCGCTGTTCGTGAATACCAAACGGCCACCGGCCTGCCGGCCAGCGGGATCGTCGACGCAGACACGGCTGCCTCGCTCGCCGACGCCTACGCCGCAGCGGTCGGTCCTATTCCGGGGGCCATTGGTCCGGAGAGCGGTTCCCAGGTGCCGACTGCCGCGCCTACGGTCGTTCGCACCATTCTCCCTACGGAGCAAGATGTCGCGAACATCCCCAGTATCTGGGACTGGCACAGCCTTTCGGATGGACTGGATCTTGAGGCTCCTGGGAGCCACGAGTTCTCCATCACCCTCAATCCAGACGATACCTTCATCTGGCCGTTCTACTGGTGCGCCGCCGACGAAATCATCCTGGCCGAGAATCTTCAATCCATCTCGGTCGACTTTCAGGTTGACCTGGCGGACGTCCCACCAGGAGACATCCTCGAATTCGACCGGGAGGTCCCGGATTGGAAGTGCCATTACTGGGCAACCCTCCTGACCGATTGGGACCCTGGCGCCTCGACGACTCTGGCTGTGCTGCATGGATTTGCCGACGACGTCGACGATGGCCGAAAGGACTACCAGGCGGGCGACTACGTCTATGTGCTTCAGGTTTTTGTCGGCGATCGGCCGTAGTGCCTTGGGGCGCGCCATGCCCGAGGCCGCAATGATTGACCCAACATCGGCCTAAGGCCTGGAGGTGCGCATGCCGCCGAACGCTGAGCAAGAACGACTGCGCCGCTTGCGAGATCGTCAGCTGGCCGGCCGCGACCCGCAAGCCAAGGCCCGCAAGCTGCATGGCGGCATCTCTCGCAAGCAGCGCCAATCGGTCGAAGTCTTCTCGCTAGGGAAGATCTGGTCGGAGATCCCCCACATATGGAGATATGCCCTTTATGGATTCGCCGTAGGGGTGCTCGGGATGGACGTCCTGCCGCTCGTCTGGTATTCGCCCTGGGCGGTACCTCACCCCTTCGGTCTCTACAGACCGCCAAGGGCGGGTGCACCCTGGGTGTGCGCGGCCGGTGCGGCGATCATGCTGGGGATCATCGGCCTTTTCATCGGACGGGCCGCCGACACTCGCGATTCGCTGAGAGACTTGACGAAGTAGGAAGACGGCACCCCCACTCGCCGTTCAGCCGGCGATTCCTTTGAGGAAGGCCCCGACCCCGTACGCCACCGCCGCCGCCAGCCCTCCCACCGCCAGCATCTCCAGACCGCTCCGCACCGGGTTGCGCTGGGTCACGTACACCTTCGCCGCTCCCAGGCTGAATAGCGCCACACCCGTCAGAAGAAGCGAAACGAGGAACGCCGTACGATCGTCGATCGGGACGAAGAGCCCGGCGACGAACACGACCAGGGGCAGCGAGCCGGCCAGGACGAACGCCGCCAGGGTCGCCGCCCCGCTCGTCAAGGGCTTGCGTTCGTCGGGCAGCATCCCCAACTCGTCCACCATCATCGCCCTCACCCACCGCTCCGGTTGGCGCGCCTGGATTCCGACCAACTGCTCAGCCTCGTCTTCGCCGTAGCCCCGCCCACGATAGAGCTCCAGCAGTTCAGCCCGCTCCCCCTCGGGGAAGTGTTCGATTTCCCAAGTCTCTCGTTCGAACTCGCGCTGGTAATACTCCTGCCCGCTCTTGGTGGAGAGGTAGGCGCCGCTGGCCATGGAGAAACCGTCGGCCAGCAGGTTGGCCAGCCCCAGGATCAGGATGACGTCCGAACCGAGCGACGCTCCGGCCACACCGCTGACGATGGCGAAGGTCGTGACCACCCCATCCAATCCACCATACACCAGGTCGCCGAGGTACTGGTCGCCGATGCCGCCATGCTCTTCCTCGGCGGCGCGGGCGATCCGTCGCGGGTCATGGGCAGCGGCGGCGCCGGACGGATCGCCTTTGCGATAGGCGTCGCGGGCTTGGTCGACTCGACGCGTGAGGCTCATTGGATTCCCTCATGGGTGATTAGCTGATTAGCGATTAGCGATTGGCGATTGGAGATTGGCGATTAGAGATTGCGATCGCCGGTTTGCGATTGAGGCTCTGGGTGGACAGGTCACGAACTCGAACGGACGCCTCGTTGTTGATCTCTCACCACCGACCGCCGACCACTGACCCCTGTCCTATTCTGGCGGGATTCGTCCGTGCAGGTCCTTGGGGCTGACGCTCTCCCCCGATTCGATCAACATCCGCGCCGCCGGAACTTTGTCCCACACGTTCCAGAGCAGGACGCCGCGCACCCGGCTTCCGTCCGTGTAGTAGACCACACCTTTTTGGAATGGTTCGGCCCAGTCCCGGACGACCTCCAGCCTCGAGTCGAGATCTCCGACCGCCTCGTATCCGAGCTCAAACAAGTCGGAGTAGAAATACGGGAGGTGCGTGTAGGGCTCCTCGGCCCCCGCCATGTTGCGGCCGGCCTGCTTTCCCATCGCCAAGGCATTGTCTTCATGCTCCACTCGAATGCGACGACCCAAGGCTGGATTGACGAAGGAGGCGACATCCCCGGCGGCGAAGATGCCGTGCTGGCTGGTTCGGAGCAGGCTGTCGACAACGACCCCATCGTCGCAACGCAGCTCGGCCGAGGCCGCCAGCTCGATGTCGGGTTGGATTCCGATTCCGGCCACGACGCCGTCCGATTCGATCCACTCCTCTATCCCGGAGGCTGATTTGATCTTGGTCGCCACGCCCCTGCCGCGCTTTTGGACGTCCAAGACGGAACTCCCGGTGCGCAGGACGACTCCTTTTTCCTGGTAGTAGAAGGAAACGTGCTCCGCCAGATCTCGCGGGAAGACCCGCTCGGCGATGGCCGACTGGGGAAAGACCATCGTCACCATCTTGCCGTTCGTCGCCAGCGCGGCAGCGATCTCCGAACCGATGAAGCCTCCGCCGATGACCGTGAAGCGATCTCCCTGATCGGCCAGGAGCCGAAGGCGGCGGTAGTCCGCCAGCGTACGAAAATGGATCACGTTCTCGCCGCCGAAGGGCAGACGGCGGGCGCGCCCGCCTGTCGCCAGCAAGAGCGATCCATACTCATACACCTCACCTTGGTCGTCCGTCACGGTCTTTCGGGCGGGGTCCAGGCGGACGGCGCGGCGCCGCAGGCGCAGCTCGGCTCCCTTAGCCTCCGTGCCGCGCCAGACGCGCTCGTACGGCTTGCCGAGCCAGAGTCCCTTGGAGAGCCACGGGCGGGTGTACGGTGGGTCGGCTTCGGCGGCCAGGATGAGGATCCTGGCATCCGAGTCGAGCTGGCGAATCCCTTCGACCGCCGCGTCGGCGGCCAGGCCGCCGCCGACGATCAGGTACTTCGTCCACACCATGACGCACCTCGCTCTCCAAGACCGCCCCCATCGGTCTGCGACGCTTGCTCTGTAATCCTACCTCCCGCGACGCTCGCCTCGCCGCCCCCTCGCGGGTGATTTCTTCTTCGGAGTGATTCCACCTCGTCGGAGCCGCCTCGCCCAACGCCGCGTGGCGACCACCGGCCGAGTCCCCGGCTCCATCTCGAATTCCAATACTCGCTCGGATTCAACCAGGCCGGTCAGTGCCCGATCGACTTCGTTCGGACGCCAACCGAGGTCATGCGAGATCGACCCCCGCTGGGCGACGATGACGTTCTCCAGGTACTGAGTGACGATTCGTGATCGCGCTTCGCGCGTGCTGATCGGCCTGGCCTGGGCGGGAAGCTCCGGAAACCAACGTTCGACCAAGTCGTAGATGAACGCATAGTGCCAGGCGCCGGCATCGGCTACCCCGATCGGCATGACCTTGAGGTCCCCCTGAAGCTCGACCAATGCCCGGTCAAAGCGCGCCTTGGCCTGGGTCGCCGCCAGGCGGGACTCTTTGCGGAGACGGACGGCATCAAGCGGCCCCCTCTCCAGCAGCGCTTCGTACACCGACTTGGCCTCGGCCGAGAGCCTCCCCTCTTCGTACTCGACCAGGTAATCCCTCGCATCCCCATAGTTCTCGCTCAGCGCATAGAACGACGGTAACAGCTCGAGCGAGACGATCGTGGCCCGACGGCGGAGCAATTTCCCGTAGTACCACCAACACTTGTCGAGTGCGTCGTCCTTCCAGTTCCACGACCGGCCGATGGCGGGGCCGTCGTAGCCGGCCGTCAGAGGCCGGGCGTTGCCGGCGATGGCTTGCAGCAAGTTCGGCAGCTCGACGCCTTCGGTCGGCCAGAACAGGCAAAAGCCGACTTGACGCACGAACCGTCGCGCCTCGGCTGGCGACCGCAGCCGAAGTTCTCGCCGCCTCCGCCAGAGCTGATCGCGAAGGCGCAGGATGTCCCGCGGCAGTGTGGTCACGTCGGAGTCTTGATTGGCCGCACGAGCGCGCACCCTCGATTTCGTAGCCGCACGCTTCCCTAAGGTCTCCACCTTCTTGAGGGCAGGACGCTTCCGTGTTAGCCTGCGCCGCGCGCGGGCAAGCGACCCTCAGCAAACGCTGTCGTTCCCGCGCAAGCGGGAACCCAGGCGACGACACCGCGACAGGGACGTTCTTTTCAAGGGACCGATGTCGCAGGCGACGGTGGTGAGGTGATGTCCCTACGAAAAAGGTCATGGACCCGCTGGCCCATCACGAAGACTGGACCCCCGCTTCCCCTCCGGGATGCGAAGCGCGATTCGCGGGGGTGACGAGGAAGAGCATCGCCGCTCCTGCGAGGCTTGTACTCAGGCCCGGTGCAGGAGGGCATATTGCGGTCGTGCCCACTCACGCAATCCGCGGGCCGGCGGCGATGACGTCCTCCGGGCACGAGTCCTCGAATTTCTTGAAATTCTCGATGAACCGCGCAGCCAGCTGCCGGTATTTGTCCATGTACCCGGCCTGGCTTGGCCAGGTGCCGGCGGGGTTGAGGATCTCCGCCGGGACTCCGTCGCATGATTGCGGCACATCGAAGCCGAAGACCGGATCGCGAGCGTAAGGAACGTCATGCAAAGTTCCATCGAGGGCGGCATTCAAGAGGGCGCGGGTGTAGCCAATGCTGATGCGCTTCCCCACGCCGTACGGCCCGCCGATCCAACCGGTGTTGACCAGCCAACAGTGCACTCCGTAGCGCTCGACTTTGCGCCGCAAAAGATCGGCATACCGCGACGGGTGGTGAACCATGAACGGCGCGCCGAAGCACGTGCTGAAAGTCGGCTGCGGCTCAACTCCCACTCCGACTTCCGTGCCGGCGATCTTGGAGGTGTAGCCCGAGATGAACTGGTACAGCGCCTGACTCGGCGAAAGCCTGGCCAGCGGCGGCATCACCCCCGAGGCATCACAGGTCAGCAACACGATGTTCGACGGATGCCCGGCCCGCTTCTCCGGGACGGCGTTGGCGATGTAATCCAGCGGATACGAGGCGCGCGTATTCTCGGTGATCCGATCGTCGTCCAGATCGACCCTCCGGTTCACCGAGTCGAAGGCGACGTTCTCGAGGATCGTTCCGAAGCGCCGGGTGCAGGCGTAGATCTCCGGCTCGGCCGTCGGCGACAGCCGGATGACCTTGGCGTAGCAGCCGCCTTCGAAATTGAACACGCCGGCGTCGCTCCAGCCGTGTTCGTCGTCTCCGATCAGCCGGCGCTTCGGGTCGGCGGAAAGCGTCGTCTTGCCCGTGCCCGACAACCCGAAGAATAGGGCCACCTCCCCCTGCGGGCCGACGTTGGCCGAACAGTGCATCGGCATGACGCCCTGCAGCGGCAGCAGGTAGTTGAGCACGGTGAAGACGGACTTCTTGATTTCGCCGGCATACGCCGTGTTGCCGATCAGGCACAGCCGCCGGGCGAAGTCGACCAGAATGAACGTCCCCGAGCGGGTGTCGTCGATCGGGCTGCTGGCGCGAAATCCGGGGATGGCCAGGACGGTGAACTCCGGCACGTGTCGCCGATAGGCATCCGGCGACTCGGGAAGCAGAAACATGTTGCGCGCAAACAGGCTGTGCCAGGCCAACTCCGTGATGATGCGCACGGGCATCCGGTATTCCGGATCGGCGCCGGCGAAACAGTCCTGAATGAAGATGTCCTCGCCTTGCAGATACCCCTGCAGCCGGCTGAGTACCGACTGGAATCGGTCGTTGGGGAAGGGCCGGTTGTAGTCGCCCCACCAGATGTGTTCCTCCGAACTCGGCTCACGCACGATGAACTTGTCGTTCGCCGCCCGGGCCGTGTGGTCGCCGGTGGTGACGACGAGCGGCCCGGCGTGAACGACTGTCCCCTCGCGCCGGAAGACGATCTCCTCGTAGAGCGCCTCGGGCGGGAGATTCCAATACTGCGTCCCCAGGTTCGACAGCCCCAGCGGTTCGAGACCGTAGTCCGAGCGAAGCGCGCCGGCCTCGGTCTGCGCCGGAGATCGGATCCCAAGAATGTCTTTCATTCCCTGCCCCTCACCGCGACCTGAAATCCTTCGGATTTGGCCCCGCTCCGGCGCCCTTGGCGGCCTGCACCGCTTCCGGTGCGCCGAAGGGCGTAGAGGCCGAGCCCTCGTCTACCGCCTCGGCCACGCCTGCTCGGGGGACTCGCATCGGGGGTGCGAATCCTCAGCGGTTCGCTGTGCATCGCTCGCGCTGAGCCCCGATCCCAGGATGTGCGATTCTACTACTCGGCGACCATGGGCATCGTTCTGTTTTGCGCGCCTGGCCTTTCAACCGACCAGCACGACTTCGTCGGGGTAGTCGATGAGTCGCTGGCGCGGTTTGCGCGCGAGGATGGCCAGCATGATCGTCACCGAGCCCAGCCGGCCCCAGAACATCACGAGCATGATCAACACCCGGCTCGCCGGAGCCAACTGGGGCGTGATGCCGAGAGAGAGGCCTGTGGTGGAAAAAGCGGAGACGACTTCAAAGACGACCGCCTCGCTCGCCAAGTCTTGAAGCACCAGGATGGTCCATGAGGCCAATACGACCAGGACCAATCCCGCCACCAGGATAAACGTCGCCCGCCAGACAGCGTCGGCGGGGATTTTCCGGTCCCCCGCATAGACGCCGTCGCGACCGGTGGCGTAGCTCACTACGGCCAGCGCCAGGACGGCGAAGCTCCCGGTCGTGATCCCGCCACCCATCGAGGCCGGTGCGCTGCCGACGAACATCAATCCGCCCAAGAGAATAAGGCTCGCAGAGTGCAGCCCGCCGAAGTCCGATATCGAGGCGAAGCCTGCGGTGCGAGCCGCCACCGATTGGAACCAGGCAATGACGACCCGGTCGACGAACGACTCCCCTGACAGAACGCCGCTGAGGCGAAACTCAACAAACAGTAACCCCGCCCACCCCACCAGCACCAGTCCCAGGCTCGACCCTAGAACCAAGCGCGTGTGGAGATGCAGGCGAGGCCCCCGCCGCCGGGTGAGAAGATCGGCGAGCACCGGGATTCCGAGGCCGCCAATGATGATCAAGGCCCCCATGATGACAAGCGTCACGGGGTCCACCGGGATACCGCCGTACGCAGTGTTGCCGCTGAAAAGGTCGAAACCGGCATTGCAGAAGGCCATGACGGAATGGAAGATAGCGTAGAACCAGGCGTCGCCTGGGAGCACAATCCCGCGCGCCGTCCAATGGAGGTACAGGAGGACGGCGCCCATCCCCTCCACCGCCAGGATGAAAAGGGTCGCTCGAGTCATGATCTGCAGCACGGAGCGCGGATCCCTCAACCCGATCGAGCTTGTCAGGGCCAGGCGGTCGACCAGGGAGACCCGCTGCCCCGCCAGGCGCAGGGCCAGCACGACCATCACCATGAAACCGACCCCGCCCATCTGGGCCAGCAGGAGGATCACGATCTGACCGAGGAAGGTAAAGGAAGTGCTGACCGGGACGACGGCCAAGCCGGTTACGGTGACGGCCGACGTCGTCATGAATGAAGTGTCCAGCAGGGACAGAGGGGTGGTGGTCATCCCGCGCAAGCTCAGGACGAGAGTCCCGATGGCCACCATCAGTCCCAGCCCGGCAACCAATCGGACCGCGATCGGCAGACGGCGGGGAGCGAGGGCGACCGCGCCGTGGCCCAGCAGGCGGACGATGCGGGTGCGGGGCCGGCGAGCTTCCCGCTCGAGGGTCATCCGAGGAGGCGAAATCGGGCCAGGCTTGGTTCGTCCCCGACGACGTAGAGGACGTCGCCGCGCTCCAGACCTAGGTCGCCGGCGGGATTCAAGATCAGATCGGCGGCGCGCTGGAGCATGACGACGGAGACCTCCGACCGCTCGCTGGCCTCCACCGGCTCACCAACCAGGGATTGGGGAACAGGCACTCGCGCCAGGCTGCGGTCGGCGCCCAGCCGGAGGCGCTCCATCTCAGCCGTGCCCGACAAGACCTCGGCCAGACGCTCACCGCTGTCCTCCTCCGGGATGACCACCTGGGTCGCGCCGATCTGGGACAGAATGTCGCGGTGGCGGACAGATTTGGCCTGGGCGATGATCTGCCGAACTCCAAGCGACCTGAGGTGCGCGGTGACGAGCGCGCTGGCTTCGAAGTCATCGCCGATAGCCACGATCGCCGTGTCGAAGGAAGCGACGTCGGCCTCGAGCAACGCTTCCTCGTTGGTAGCGTCGAGCATCATGGTGTGCGTGAGCTCGTCGGCGATCTCTTTGATCTTCTCGGCCGACTGGTCGATGCCGAGCACGGATTGCCCCATCCGCTCCAGCCGCCGAGCCACGCTCCCGCCGAATCCCCCCAATCCGATCACCGCGACATCCGATGGTTTCTTTCGTCGCGCCATTTGGCCTCCCAGAAAGACTCCCACCCCCTCTTAGGGGGCCCCTCCGCAAAGCTACGGGGTGCTGCGCGAAGGTCCAGGGCGGGGGTGAAGCCAGATGAATCGCGACCCCGTCCCCCTCCTCCTTTCCGGGGGAGGGATGATTCACCTTACGCCCAGTCTCGAACCTGCTTGCGGTCCCCGATGTAGATTTCCTCCGGCGCATTGGGGTCGAGCGCCCAGCGGATGCGGGCGATGCCATCGACGACGTCGCGCGCCGACCCGGCGTAGCTCAGGCGCAAGTGCCCTTCCATGCCGAATTCGCGGCCGGGGACGGTCACCACCAGGGCTTTCTCCAGCAGAAAGCGCGCCAGGACCACCGAGTCGCCTCGATAGGCGCGGAAGTCCGGCAGGCAATAGAACGTTCCCCCGGGCGGGACGGTCCGGACTCCGGGGAGTGCCGCCAGCTCACGCAGGGCGACGTTCCGATTGTTCTCCATCGTCATGCGCAGGCTGTCCGTGACGCTCTGAATGCCGGTCAGCGCCCCTTCGGCGGCCGCCTGCAGAATCGACGCAGGGCAGGAGGTGGTCTGCGCTTGAACGTTGGTCATGACCTCGACCACCGGGCGGGCGGCGACCGCCCAGCCGATCCGGAAACCGGTCATTCCGTAAAGTTTCGAGATCCCGTTGATGACGATAATCTTGGCCCCGTCCAGATCGCGCTTCGAGAAACGGAGCGAGTTCGGCGGCGTCCGTCCGTCGAAGACGAGCTTGTGATAGATGTCGTCCAGAATCAGGTACAGGTCCTTCCGCTCGCAGAAATCCACCAGGTCGGCCATGAAGCTTTCGTCGTAGACCACGCCCGACGGGTTGTTCGGGCTGTTGACGATGACGGCCTTGGTGTAGCCGCCGACAACGCGCTCAATGTCTTCCATCCGAGGATGGAACGTGCCATCCTCGGGCGTGACCACGACCGGCACGCCGTACAGCATCCGCACCATTTCGGGGTAGCTCACCCAGTATGGAGCCAACAGGACGACTTCATCCTGCGGATTGAGGATGGTGAAGAGCAGGTTGTAGATCGCCTGCTTGGCGCCCGAACAGATGATCACGTTCTCCGGCGCCACCAGCCGGTCGTAGCAGTCATCGGTGTAGCGGATGACGGCCTTCTTCAGCGAGGGCAGGCCGTCGGCCGGAGTGTATTTGATATCGCCGTCGGTCAACTTGGCGGCGGCCGCCAGCACGGCGGCGATCGGCGCCTTGTTCTTGGGCTCCCCAATCCCCAGGTGGATGACCGGCTCCCCCCGCTCGTGCAGCCGGCGCGCTTCCTCGTTGAGCGCAAGGGTCGGGGACTCGCTGATGGAACGTGCCAGCTGGCTCAACGCCATGCGGAGGTGCCTTTCCATCGGGCGCGCGAATCGACGGTGGAAACGTGGTGTCTTCGCGCGGAATCTGCGCGATGATTCTACACCGTCGGCCGGGGCAACGCGAAGGGCCTCCGATCGCCGCCGCACGCCTCGATCCGCATGATTCATCGGGAGTCTCCGCCCTGACGTCGTTGGGAGGAGGCCCGAGCCGAACGAAGGCCGAGCCGGCCACGAGTGCAGCCAAGCGATGGCAAGCTTCTCGCCAGGGCGACGGCAAGGGTGAGGCGATGAGCAGCGAAGAGATACGACGGATCCGCCAGGAGCTCGGCAAGGCCTTCTCGGAGGAACAGGTTGAGCTCTTGCGTTCGATCCGCAGCGAGCTTTCCAGCCGGCGCTGGCAGGTCATGCTCGAAATCGACGGGGCGCAGGAGGACCTGCGCGCCGCCCTGCTCACCTGCCAGGACCCCCACTTGCGGCTCGCCCTGGAAGGCGTCCAGCGCAGGCTGGTCCGGGCCCACCAGCAGTTGGCCCACATTCCGGAGGATGTGATCCCGGCGTTCTGAGGAGTCTTCCCGGCGCAAGGTACGATCGTGGATCCGCGAAGGCCCGCCGGCTCCTCGTTTTGCCGAGGAGTCGTGACGGATCCTTGGAGGCCTGACCCGTGGGCCTGTTGCGCCGAATCGAATCACTGTATACTCATGGGTGCCGGCCCCTGACATTCCAGTCCCCCCATTCCAAACTCGAGGAGAAGAAAGATGAAAAGACCGTTCGGCATCACCCTGCTTGCTATTGTTTCCGGATTCTTCGCTATTCTGGCGGCCTTCGCAGCCCTGCGCTTCTTGGGCATCGGGATCGGGCCAGCACGTATCCCTGGTGCCTACTGGTACGCCTTCATGTACGCGCTTCTCGCCTGGGTCTACATCTGGCTGGCTCAGATGTTGCTCGGCATGCACCCCTCGGCGTGGATGTTCCTGGCGATCATCACCGTGTTCAACCTGATCATGAACTTCATGGTTTTGATCGGCAGCGGAACGTGGTATGACGTCAACGTGGCGGTGATCCTGAACGGGCTGGTGCTGATCTACATCATGCTGCCCGGCACCAAGAAGGCGTTCGGGATGGAGAAGCCGGCGGGGGCGTAAGCGGGTCCGTCGTTCCATAGCTCGCTCCGGGCTCGCCGTTCCATCGCCGCGCCGGGGCCGTGCGGTTCGATCGGGCGATCCCCTGCGGGGGATGGCCGGGCGTGAAACGAGACCGGGCCCGGAGCGCAACACCTTGTGGAGGAAAATGCGATGTGCTGCTTTATTCTAGCAGTCGGCTTCTTTGGGCCGCGGCTGGGGTTCCTGGTTTACTGGCTGCTGGCCCCCGTTCGAGTGAACACTGCGTTTGACACGGTCATCTGGCCTCTGCTCGGCCTGATCTTTGTACCCTGGGCGACTCTGGCCTACGTCCTGTTCTTCCCAGGTGGCTTTACCGTTCTTGAGTATGCGATCATCATCGCGGCCTTGGTTCTCGACCTGGCTACTCTCGGTGGAGGCGGATTGCGGCGCAAGCAGGTTCCCGGCTACCCCAACTCAGCCCCGTAAGATCCCACGTTCGCTGCGACGCACCTAACATTGCTCGCCTGCCCCCGAGGGCAGGCGAGCATCGTTGTGGTTTGCCTTCGCGCGTCGTCTCACCGCCAGGACTCCGACTCCCTCCCGAACAAGGGCTCCAGGGTGTCGGAAGCCCGTTATAATCCGCGAGCATCGCCCCCGTAGCTCAATGGATAGAGCAGCGGCCTTCGAAGCCGCTGGTCTGGGTTCGAGTCCCGGCGGGGGCGCTTGAGGAAAAAGAAACCCGGTTTCCTAGGAAACCGGGTTTCGTCATGTAGACTTCGTCGTCGCTCAACGCGACGACCGGGCTCGGGCTACTCCGCGACGTCGATGATCACCCAGAACTCGCAAACCGCGGTGTCGCCGGAGAGGATCTGCCAGAGCTCGCCGTAGGCCCATGCGTCGGTCGGTACTAGCGCCGGGACATTGGCGTCATAGGTATCGCCGGCGCCCACACCGTCGGGGATGTCGGTCGAGTCCGGGCCGGTATGCAACGGCCCGCCGGCACCCGACATGATGAATTGCAGCACGGCGTCGGTCCACGCCTCATTCCCGGTGTTCATCACGACCCACGTGATTTCGAACACCGTCTCTGGCGAGAGCTGTGTGTGGTCTGCCGGAGTCTGCGACTCGAGCGAGCAGGCGTATTCCGCCGGTGGAGGCACAGGTACCTCAGGGCACGCCTCGCTCTGGATCACCGGCACGCTGTCGGCGTTCAACGCCACGACGTAACTCGAGCCGACCCACCCTAACCCTTCGGGGCTAAAGCTCGCCGGGATTTTGATCTGCCACCATTGCCCGTCCGACGAAACGGCCGCGATTTCGGCGGTGGCGCCGGGTGCGCCGACGCCGTAGACGGCGTAACAGGTGCCTGCCCCGGATCGCACATTGACGTATTCGAAAGCCGTCGCCGAAGGCGCCCCGCCGGCAGGGGGAGACGGTGCGACCTGCGCTGGAGGCGGAGGCGCCTGGATCACCGGAACGCCGTCGACATTGCTCGCCTGCACGGTCGAAGCGCCCACCCACCCGTATCCGGCTCCGACCTTCTGAGGGTCAAGCCGAACGACCCAGTAGGATCCGTCCTCGCTCTTGCCGATCACCCGTCCCGTCACACCCGCCGGAGCGACGCCATAGGCCGCATACGTCGTTCCGGGGCCGGTGCGCACGTAGGTATTGACAAGAGTCGTCGCCTGAGGATCGCTTGAACCCGGCGGCACCATGTCCGTCGTCGGCGGCACAGGTGGAGCTGCGACCACGGGGACGCCTTCGGTACCGGAAACGGTCACCCAAACACCTTCGACCCAACCGATGCCGTTCGGCGCCGGCGGAACGCTGACCACCCACCACGAGCCGTCCTGGCTCACGCCGGTAACCTTGGCGCTCGCCCCGCCCAGAAACGCACCGTAAACCGCGTAGTCTTTGCCGGGGCCGCCGTAGATGTAGGTGTTGTAGTTGGCGATGGCGGTTGGATCACCGGGTGCCGGTGTCTCGATCACCGGCACGCCCACCTCCGGCATCGCCGTCGGACCCGGAGCGGGCGGTGTCTCCGTCGCCGCCGGGATTTCTGTCGGAAGGGCCGTCGGCTCTTCCGTTGGTGGAGCGGCGGTCGGCGTCGAGCACCCCCCAAGGACTAATCCCGCCGCGACCAGCACCGATACGGCGACCACCCAATTTCTGTTTCCTATCACGAGCGTGCCTCCCTCCAGCATAGCCGAGCATTCTACCATCACGACATGACAGCGAACCGCGTGGGGAGCTGCCCTCGATGTGGCTACGCCCCAAGGAAAACCCTCCTCGCGATAGGGATGGGAATAGAGGTAGGGGTCCGATAAACAGGCCCGCTCCCCCTCCCCCTTGAAAGGGTGAGGAGGAGCGAGCGGGTGGGCGCACGACTCTCACAATCGATGCTGTCAACTACAAGATCACGCCTCTATCCATCGGTACAGTCCTCGGTGCCGCAGCCAGACGGCTCGTCGGCCATCGCGGACCGCCCGCCATGACGAACTCCATACCACTCCGGCGGAACCTCACCAAACACCTCGCCATACGCCGCGAGGAAGTTGTCGGCGTTCGATTCCGTCCGAGGCGAGCGGCTGGTGCGGGGAACGTGATGGACAAACGAGCCGAATGCGGCCTGACAGAATTCGGCGTACTCGCGGGTGAAAAGGATGAATGCATGCCAGACCTCGTCGACCTCAGGGCTGAGCATGCCTAAGCTTCGGTACCCCAGCCCGACGAGCGCCATATAACGTTTGAATTCAACGACCGCACCTTGGACCTTGTCGGCAGCCACCGAGCCCTTCCCGATCAGTCGCTCCTCGACAAACCACAGGTCGGACCCTTCCAGGGATCGCATCATCTCGACCTGTTCCGGCGAGAGCGAAAGATCACCCCGAAATCCCAAAGGACGATGATCAGAAAGTTCAGGCATTCTCATGTCTCCTTTTCTCGAACCGGACAATCGGGATGGAGTTTGGCGAACAGGAGTATACATCCGAATCCACTCAGGACCGGGGGCCATTTTTCTCATTCAGGGTGCCTCTTGGACCGCCCTCCTGGCCGACGAATTCGGAGGCAACAATCGGTTATCAGTCATCAGTCATCAGTCATCAGTCATCAGTCATCAGTCATCAGTCGCAGATCGCCACCTGGTCACTGGTCACTGGTCACGGATCACAGATCACTGCTCACCAATTCAAGAGGGTGTCTCCGTCGGAGTCGGCGTTTCTGTCGGGGAAAGCGTGGGGGTCGGCGTGTCACTCGGCGCCCCCGGAGGTGTCGGCGTTTCGGTGTCGGTGATGCCGAGCGTCTCACTCGGGCCGATCGTCCAGGTCGCGGAGACGGTGGGCGTGCTCGTCGGCGCCATCTGAGTCTGGCACTGCCTGGCGGCGTACGTCGCCGTCGGCTCGAGCGGCGGATTCGACCTGGTTTCGAGCGAGGCATCATACTGGGTCGCCGCGGCACACGGCGTTCCGGCGGCCAGCAAGAGATGGCCGTACTCCATCGCCGCGCGGGCATACTTGCTGCACGAATCCCACAAGTCTCCTCGGCACAGCTGGCCGAAGTTGTCCGCCGCGCGGATCCAGTCGACGACGAAGAACGAGTTGGCGAAAGTATAGAAAGCGGCGGTGTTCCGCCAGGACAGGGCTCCGCCATCAAGCGGCCCGAAGCGCTCGGCCAGGGCCAAGTCGTACATCCCGAGTTCGAAATCCCTTGCCAGGATCCGTTGCACGCCGCGGGCCCGCAGCGCCTGAGCCAGGAGCGCGTTGATCTCATCTCTCCGCAAGAGGGGATCGCGAAGCCGGACCAGGAGAGAAGCTTCCACCACTCGTCCCCAGTCCTCCTGGGCGTAGGCGGCTTGCGCCTGGCCGACCAGGCCCTCCAGCGAGGCTACGTCGAGCGTGGGAGTCGGGGTGATCGGTGTCGGCGTCGGGCCCGGAGTGTTGGTCGGCACGAAGAGGGCGGCCAGCGCCCGATCGAGCAACTCGGCGGCATCCGCGTTGCCCGGATCGAGGGACAGAACGTACTCGAACCGTTGACGGGCAAGGTCGTAGCGGCCGGCGAGCAAGTCTTCGACGCCCAGGTTGAACTGCTCCTCGGCGGCGGAGGCGCTCCCGCCGGAGCGAGTCGCTTCTGCCGCAACCAGCCCCGACTGGTACCCCGAGCCGGCGGCAATGAGCAAGATCACCGCGGCGGCCGCCACCCCCAGTCCAATCAGAATCCAGGGGCGCAGGTCCGCCGGCGGCGCGGCCACTCCGCTTCGCCGATCTTCGGGGGAAGCCGCTGTCGTTGACTTGCGGGTCGGCCGGCTGGGATCGGTGAACATGCTACGGGCCGATGCCGCTCGTCGCCGTGAAGAGCTGGTCGCGCAGGATTCGGATCTGGTCGGGCACCACCCGGATGACCTGCTGACCGTCGGGCAGGGTATGGAAACCGACCATATTCGGCGGGCCGATCACGCCGCGATGGATATCGGCCTTGGGGATTTGCACCGCCATCCAGCCGAAGGAGATCATCTGGTCGAGGGTCAGGTTGCTGCGGACCCCGCTCTGAAGCTCGCCCCACAACGCCGGCGCGCGCAGGAGAAGTGTGGGGACCATGTCGAAGCCGACGACCCGGTCGATCACCGCCATCGCCACTTGCTGCTGCCGCTCGGCGCGTCCGAAATCGTCGCCGGCGATCTTGCGGATGCGAGCGTAGGCCAGGGCCTGAGGGCCGTCGAGGTGGTTCGGCTCGGCCTCCAGCCAGATGCTCGGCCGCCCGATCGGCGAGATCTTCATTCGTTCGTGGACCAGCACGTCGATGCCGCCGATTTCGTCGATCATCCGCTCGAAGGCGGAGAACTCGATGACGGCGTAGTACTGGATCGGAACCCCGACGACCGACTCGACGGTCCGCATCGCCAGCTCCGGGCCGCCGCCGGGAAGGCGGTTGATTTCGCCCGACGGATAGGCTGTGTTGATGCGGTTGTGAGCGAAGCCGGGGATTTCCACCCACAGGTCGCGTGGGATCGAAAGCATACTGGCCTGCCTCGTGATCGGGTCGATGCTGATGAGCATCATCGAGTCCGTGCGCGGGTAGCCTCGTTGATCCACCCAATCGCGGTAGTCGAGGCCCATCAGGAGGATCGTGACTCGGTCCGCCCCGCTCCAGGCCACGGGCGTGGCGAACGTCGACGGTTGAGGAGTGTCCCCCGGAGCCGCCGTCTCGCCGGGAGCCGGGCCGGCCGTCGGCTGGAACAGACTTAGCCCGGTGGCGGTCCACCCGATCGTGACCTCGCGGACGGCGAAGTAGACCAGCCCTGCGCTGGCGAGCACGGCCACCAGGAAAGCGCCGCCGAACACGGCGAGGATCCGATTCGAAAAACGTCGCCGGCCGGTCTTGTCGACCGGTGTCGAAGTCCGACGTGTCCAAGCGGGTTGGGTGTCTCCGAGGTGAGGCATCTGCCAAAGAGTCTTTTGTGGGCCGGCGGCATTATACGCCGCGGCCGAAACCTAATCGGCGGCTCTCATCTCGGGCTTATCTCGTCAACCCGGGCGTGCCAGAAGAGACGGATGCAGGTGTCTTGAACCGACGCTAGAGCCAGGGGCTGTTTCACCGCGGCCGGAGGCGGGCGTGGGACGAACCCATAGATCGCTTGACAGTCAAGAGCGCGATATAATCAACCTTGCTTAACTACAAGGAGCGAAGGATGGCCACCGGTCGAGAGTTCGAGAGCGCGGTACGAGCTTGGGCTTCCGTCTTCATGCGGCGTTCGGTCCACGAGTTCATGGTGGCGATGAAAGACTCCGGATTGTCGACCAGCCAGTTGAACACCTTGATGCGCCTTCACTACCGGGGATCGTGCCCGGTCTCGGGCATCAGCGATGAGCTGGGACTGACGGCGGCCGCCGCCAGCCAGATCGTAGATCGGCTGGCCGGGATGGGCCTGATCGAGCGCACCGAGGACCCGACCGACCGTCGGGTACGCCAGGTGCGCCTGACGGCCAAAGGCCGCGGTCTGGTGGCACGCGGCGTCGAAGCCCGCATCGCCTGGGTGCGCGACCTGGCCACCCGCGTCCCGCCGGGTGAACTCGGCGGCATCATCCAGGCTCTTGCCCGCCTGACGGATGCCGCCAACGCATCCGACGATGAACATCTGGCGAAACTTGCCATGGTGAGGTCGAACGGATGAAGCGTTCACCGACAAGCCCGGCGCCCTCTTCGCTGACGCGCGCCATACGCTACCTCGGCCACTACCGGCGAGAAACGGCCTACGCCTACGGCGCCCTGCTCCTGGCGACCAGCGCCCAACTGATGGTGCCGCTGCTGATCCATAGGATGATCGACGGCATCACCCGCGGCGTCGTCGCGCAGCAAACGGCGGCGCTGCCAGCGACGGTGCAGGCCGCGATCGCCTCGAGGATGGGCATCACGTTGGCACAGCTGACTCAGGCCGGCACCCAGCCGGTCCAGGCGCTCGTGATCAGCGGTCTGTTGATCCTCGTCTTCGCCATGGTGCGTGGCCTGTTCTCCTTCAGCCAGGCCTACATGGGCGAGCGCGTTTCGCAGAGCGTCGCCTTCGACCTGCGCAACGATCTTTTCTCTCGCATCCAGCGCCTCTCCTTCAGCTACCACGATCGCAACCAGACCGGGCAGTTAATGGTGCGAGCCACGGACGATGTCGAGAAGGTCCGCGTCTTCATCGGCCAGGGCCTGCTGATGGCGACCAGCGCCCTCCTGCTGATGGTCGGGGCCATTGTTATCTTGTTCACCCTTAACCCGCGTCTGACCCTGGTCGTTCTGCCGATCCTGCCGTTGGCGTTGGGGCTGTTTCTCGTCATGGGCAGCGTCGCCCGCCCGATGTTCGGGCTCGTTCAGCGCAAACTCTCAGCTCTGAATGCGATCCTCCAGGAGAACATGGCCGGGATCAAAGTCGTCAAGGCCTTCAGCCGCGAGCCCGAGCAAGAGCAGCGGTTCCAGAAAGCGGCCGACGATTTTCTGGCGCAGATCCTGAAAGTCATGCGTTTGATGACCTTCCTGATGCCGCTGGTCTTCTTCATCGCCAATCTCGGCCAGGCGGCGATCTTGTTTTTCGGCGGACGCCAGATGATCCTGGGCACCCTGAGCCTGGGCGAGTGGCAGACCTTCAGTCTGTACCTGATGTTCGTCTTCATCCCGGTGGCGCAGCTGGGTTTCATCATCACCCAGATGTCGCAGGCTTCCGCCTCGGCCGGACGAATCTTCGAGATCACCGACGCCCGCAGCGATGTGGTCGAGGCGCCCGACGCGCGGCTGCTGCCGACGGTTCGGGGGCGGGTCGAATTCGAGAACGTCACCTTCCGCTACTTCGGCGGCGGCAAGCCGGTCCTCGAGCGGGTCAGCTTCGTCGCCGAGCCCGGGCAGCAGATCGCGCTGCTCGGCCGTACCGGTTCGGGCAAGTCGACGATCATCAATCTGATCCCGCGCTTCTACGATCCGACCGAAGGCGTCATCCGTATCGACGGAGTCGACCTGCGCCAGGTGGCGCTCGACTCGCTGCGCAGCCAGATCGGCACCGTGCTCCAGGAAACGACGCTCTTCAGCGGCACGATCCGGGACAACATCGCCTTCGGCCGCACCGATGCCCCGATGGCCGAGATCGTCCAGGTGGCCGAGGCCGCCGCCGCCAACGAGTTCATCCAGAGCTTCCCTCTGGGCTATGGCACGCCCGTCGGCGAACGCGGCGTCACCCTGTCGGGCGGCCAGCGCCAGCGGCTGGCAATCGCCCGCGCTCTGCTGCTCGATCCGCGCATCCTGATCCTGGACGACTCCACGTCCAGCGTCGACCTCGAGACCGAATGGCGCATCCAGCAGGCGCTCATCCGCCTGATGCAGGGCCGGACGAGTTTCGTCATCGCCCAACGCATCAGCACGGTGCTCAACGCCGATCAGATCCTCGTGCTCGACGACGGAGCGATCGTCGCTCGCGGCCGACACGAGGAGCTGCTCGAGACGAGCGAGATCTACGCCGACATCTACTCGTCGCAACTGGTCGACGACTCCGCCGGAGTCACCGTCGACGCCGCCGCGGCGATGGCGACGGAGAGCTGACATGTTCCACGATCCGCGACATATATTCGAAGCTGAGACCTCCAAGCCTCAGAACGTGAGCCAAACCCTGCGGCGTTTCGCCGGCTACTTCCGGCCGTACTGGCGACGCTACCTGGGTGTGTTGGTCATGATGATCGTCAGCACCTGGGCCGCCGTGACGGCGCCGCAACTGCTCGGCCAGGCGGTCGATTGCTACCTGGTCCCCCCGGCAGCTACGGCTGCGTTCGAAGGCGTGTCGCCGACGCTGACCGTGCAGCCGCCGAGCGCAAGCGGCCCGGCCGTCCAGGCGACCGATTCGGCTTGTTGGTACGCCGAGGTCCCGCTGACGGCGACGACCGAGGAGCGCATCAACGGCCTGGCGGGACTGGTGCTGCGTCTGCTCGGCCTGTATGCCATCGGCTCGATCACGACCGGCCTGATGTTCTACTGGATGACGACCTCCGGCCAGCGGGTCCTGCGCACGCTGCGGGTGGAAGTCTTCCATCACATCCTGCTCCTGCCCATCGGTTACCACGTGGCCCATGAGTCCGGCGACATCATGAGCCGGGTGACGAACGACGCCGACACGATCCAGCAGGCGGTGAGCTTCGCCCTGATCCAGGTCATCAGCGGCGGCTTCCTGATCGTCTGGGTGGCCTACAAGATGCTCAGCGAGAGCGTGGCCTACGGCCTGGTCGCGCTGGCCATGTTGCCGTTCATGGTCATCGCCACCGCGTGGTTCTCGGCCCAAGCGCGCAAGGCGTTTCGCCGGACCCGGGTCCGGATGGGCTCGGTGAACGCCGAACTGCAGGAGAGCATCTCCGGCGTGCGCGAGGCGCAGGCCTTCAGCCGGGAAGACGAGAATATCGCCTCCTTCCGCGAAACCAACGCCGCCAATCGCGACGCCAACATTCGCGCCGTGGCCTATACCTCGGCCCTGGCCCCCACGCTGGAGGCGCTCGGCTACGTGGCGTTGGCGCTGGTAGCCGTCGCCGGCGGCTACGCCTTGCTCGAGGGTCAGGCCCTACTTGGCGAGACCGTCACCCTCGGCCTGATGATCACCTTCATCGCCTACGTCCAACGCTTCAACCAGCCGGTCCAGCAGATCTCCGTCTTGTGGACCAATATCCAGAGCGCTATCGCCGGCGGCGAGCGCATCTTCGGCCTGCTGGATGTCGTGCCGGATCTGCAGGACGCGCCGGATGCCACCGACCTCCCGCCGATCCGCGGCGACGTCGTGTTGGACGACGTGTGGGCCGAGTACGAGAAAGGTGAAGCCGTGCTGCGCGGTGTCAGTCTGCGCGCCGCCCCAGGCGAGACCGTCGCCATCGTCGGCCCCACCGGCGCCGGCAAGACGACGCTGATCAGCCTGATCCCGCGCTTCTACGACGTCACCGGCGGGGCGTTGACCATCGACGGTCACGACGTCCGCCAGGTGACCGGCGCCAGCCTGCGTAAGCAGATCGGAGTCGTGCTTCAGGAAAGCTTCCTGTTCAGCGATACCATCATGGAAAACATCCGCTTCGGACGGCCGGAGGCGACCGACGACGAAGTCATCGCCGCCGCCAAGCTGGCCAACGCCGACAAGTTCATCGACCGGCTGCCCGACGGTTACCAGACGTCCCTCGGCGAGCGCGGCACCGGGCTGAGCCAGGGCCAGCGCCAGCTGTTGGCCATCGCCCGCGCAGCCCTGGCCAACCCGGGTATCCTGATCCTGGATGAGGCCACTTCCAGCGTCGACACGCGCACCGAGCGCCTGATCCAAAGCGCGCTGGAGACCCTGCTGCGCGACCGAACCAGTTTCGTGATCGCCCATCGTTTGAGCACGATCCGCCACGCCGATCAAGTATTGTTCCTGGACCAAGGCCGGATCGTTGAGCGCGGCACGCACGACAGCCTGATGGCCAAGCATGGGATGTACTACGGCCTCTACATGAGCCAGTTCCGACGGCAGAGTCCAACCGAAGGCGGGGACGGCCGGGAGACGAGGGCCGCGCCGGCACCCGCCTAGGGGGGTTACATCGCCCGGAGTGTCAGGTACCGCCGCACCCCCGGGTCTCGGCCGGGGTCACATCGCAGGGATTCCTCGGTCGCCCTGCGGGCTCCCTCGGAATGACAAACCAGTTGGTCGTGTCGACTGGCGTCTCCTTCTGACCGCTAACCCGCGCCTACTTACCACCGACCACTGACCACCGACCACTATCTTTCCGACAGTCGCCTTAAAAACACCTCCGCCTCGCGGTATCCGCGAAAGAGCCGTTCCTCGCGCCGAAAGCGCGCCGAGTGGTAGCGGCGCCGTCCGTTGTGTCGCTCCGCACCCAACAACCGGTGAAGCAGCTCGTGATGCATCACGTGCTCGGGGACGAGTCGGGGGATGTCGGCCGAGTCGAGAGTGCGCGAGATCCGCACCGTATCAGTCGCCGGCTCGTAATGACCGAATTCGACGAAGGTCTCCCGTTCCGACCAGAGCAGGCGGGGAGGACTCAGGCGGGCCTCGAAGTACGTTCGGTTGACGGAGTCGAACAGATCCATCAGATCGTAGATGGCGCCGACAGGCCGGCTCTGGTAGGCCCCTCCGCTGGCTTCGACCTCCTTCAAGGCGGCGGAATAGCCTGGACTCTCGGAGTACTCGCGGACAAGGGAGCGCGGCCCTCGCTTGCGAGTGTAGGGCACCGCCAAGCGCACCAGGGACTCCAGCACCGGCTCCGGCGCCCCGACGAAACCCTCGCTTACCGACAAACGGATTCCCTCCGAATCGCGGTCGAAGCGGTAGAGGCTGCCGATGTGATCCAAGCGAACCGAAACCCGTTCATCGACGCGCATCATCAGCCGCAGTGATTTCAGGTGCGTTTCGAGGCGGCCGTCGGAAGACAGGAAACTGACCACTTGGTAAGCACGGCGGGACGGCGGCGGCAGATCGGCAGGTTCCAACCCCCGTCCGTCACACCAGGCGGCCGCCCGTTCCGCCGTTTCGCTCATGCGGGATCGTAGCTCGGCCACCGTCCGCCAGCCAAAGAGTGGCCCGGTCCCACCTTCGGTGGCGCGGGCCACAGCCTCGATCTCTTCCAGGAACGTGTTCTTTGCCGCCACCATGTGGGAGATTCGAACCGGACGCGGCTTGCCTCGGGCGGCCCGTGCCCTACGTCTCTGACGCACTCGTTTGACCTGCTGGAAGCGGGTTCACCCTGGCGATCATTGCCCCGTCATGAAGTTGGCCGGCGGATCGGGCCCGCCCATCCCCTGGTATGCCGGCGAGAGTGTATCACCCGGCCCAGCCTCCAATCCCTCCATCCTGGCCAAGGGGCCGGCCCAGGGGGGCCCTGGGATGGTCCGGATGGCCTTCTGGCGGATTCTCGCTCCCGCGACTATCCTTGCCTCGCACCTCGCTTGGTGGAGGCAATCCTTCACGATGACCAAGAAGACTGTGGGGTATGTCAAGCTGGTCTGGACCTGTCCACGCTGCCAGACCCGGAACCCCGGTCCTAACGCGTTCTGCAATGGCTGCGGTGCACCTCAGCCGGAGGACGTCCGGTTCGAGCAGCCGGCGGAAGCCGAGCTGCTCAAGAATGCGGACGAGGTGGCGAAGGCCAAAGCGGGCCCCGACGTCCATTGCCCTTATTGCGGCACACGTAACCGCGGCGACGCCAAGTTCTGCGGCGCCTGTGGCGGCGAGATCGCCGGGGGCAAAGCTCGCGAGTCGGGACGCGTCGTCGGCGCGTATCGTCCCCCCTCCGGGAAGACTCGCCCTTGCCCGGCCTGCGGCACGCCCAATCCGCTGACTGCGCTCAAGTGCTCGAACTGCGGCTCGGCGCTCCCCGGCGAAGAGGCCCCGGCGTCGGCTGCAGGGTCTTCGCCTGTCCGCGCTCGAACCCCGATCCTGGTCGGCGGGATCGTCGGCGCGTTGTGCCTGGCAGCTGGGGCCGTATTGCTGCTCCTTTCCCTTCGCCGGGAGGAACGAATGGCCCAGGTCGAGCGAGTTCATTGGGAGCGATCGGTTGCGATTGAGGCGCTGGGCCCCGTCGAACGCAGCGATTGGCAAGACGAAGTCCCGGCGGACGCCTCCGGCCTCACTTGTGAGCTCGCCCACCGGAGCACGGAAGACGATCCGGCGCCGGTGGCCACCGAAGTGTGCGGGACACCGTATACCGTCGACACAGGCAGCGGATTCGGCGAAGTCGTCCAGGACTGCGTCTACGAGGTGTACGCGCCCTGGTGCGACTACACCGTCAACGAATGGACCGTCGTCGACACCCGGCGCAGCAGCGGTGAAGACCTACATCCGACATGGCCGGACATCCGACTCGGATCAGACCAACGTCGGGGTTCGCAAGACGAGACCTATACCGTGGTCTTCGTCAGCCAGGGCGAGGAGCAAGCCTATTCTCCCGAAAACCCGGCGGAGTTCGCCGCCTTCTCCGTCGGGAGCGAATGGACGATCGCGCTGAACGGCCTCGGGGCGATCGTCTCGGTCGAACCCGCTCCTTGATGGACAGATTCAGCTCAGCCTCCTACGGGTTGCGGGCGCGGCGGAGGCGGTTCCTCACGGGATTTCTGCTCGCGGTGGTCTTCGCCACGCTTCCCGAGAGATCGGCGATCCGAGGGGAAGACTGGATTCAGGTCGCCTCCGGGGTGGACTATCAAGCGTACGAGCTGGCCGGGCCGATTCGGGCCTTCGTCGCCCGACTGGCGGTGGATCAGCCGGGCGTCATCATCGAGAGCAGCCTGGGCGGCGGCGACCTGTCGGGAGGGCTGGAGCCCGTCAGCGAAATGGCTCGCCGTTACGACGGATCGCTTGTGGGCTGGGGAGGGGCCTGGGGAGCGCGCGGGCGGGTGCTGGTCGCCATCAACGGCTCATCCTTCGACCCGGAGACAAGTGAGCCGTATGGGGGCATGCTGCACTCGGGTTGGTACGCCCTGCCCTACGGCGACCTGGCCGGCGGCACCGGATTCGTTTGGACCTCGGAGCGTCGCGGCGTGATTCGCGGCTGCGTCGAGAATCAGGACCAGCAGCAAGTGATCACGCGGATTCGCAGCGGCGAGCGTTTCGAGCTCGACTCGGTAAACCGCGTCCATGGAAACGACAAGCTCGTTCTCTTCACGCCCCAGTACGGTGGCAAGACTCCGGAAAGCGGGAGTGTGATCGAGGTCGTCGTTCGCCTGCAACAACCGTTGGGCGTTGTGCCCCTGCCGCGTCAGGTCGTGGGTACCGTGGTCGAGCTGCGCGACGGCCACGGGGAGACACCGATCCTCTTCGACGAGGTCGTCCTGACGGGCAAGAGATCCGTCGCCAAGAAGTTCCTACGGAGCCTGGAGCAAGGTGAGGCCCTCGGATTCTCAGAGGAAATCACCGATTTGGGCTTCGGCTGCGATTCCACCGGAGGTTTCGATTGGTCGAAGGCCTACTCGGGAATCGGCGGCGGCTTCGTCTTCTTACGCGAGGGAGAGATCTACGAAAGCGATGATGCCGGGGCCAGCGCCCGTGAGCCGCGAACGGCGGTCTGCCTGAACGCCAAGTACGTCTACTTCGTCGTCGTCGACGGACGCCAGAAAGGTTACAGCCGGGGGATGTCGTTCGGCGAGCTGGCGCGTTTCTGCCGGGACGAGCTAGGGGCGTCGTGGGGGCTCAATCAGGACGGAGGCGGTTCGTCGGCAATGTGGGTCAATGGGAGAATCGTCAACAAACCGTCCGACGGTCATGAGCGGCCGGTGGCCAATGGGCTGCTGATGATGTCGGTCGAGGCGCCGGCCCGATCGAGTCGATTCGCCGAGGGTTTCGAAGTGGATGTCCAACTTCCCGGCGAGTTGCGCCTCGGCCCCGGCACGAACCAGCCGGTGCGTGGATTTGCTCAGGCCGGAGAATCCGTTCAGATTTCTGCAACGTCCCCATCGTTGCGGGGGATCTTCGCCAACGGTTCCTTCTGGTGGAAAGTGCTCTACGATGGCGAGCTGGGCTGGATCGCCGAGCAGTCGCTGGTGACGCCCCGCGAGGCCCTGGCCGTCTTCGAGATGCCGTCCCCGCCACGGGCCGCCGACGAACCGAACCCCAACTGACAACCGAGTCAGCGGTCGGCGCGTGTTAACACCCCGCGCAGCAGGGCCAGCTCGTCGTCGCTCAGACCCATACGGCGGATCGCCTCCTCATCGCCGGTGAGCAGGCGTCTCCCCAGCCCGGTATGGCGCCACAATTTGAGGTCCTCTTCCAGCGGCGATCCGATGATGTCCTCGCGCACGATCTTGCCGTCCTGCATCACGATCACCCGGTTCGTTTGCCGAGCGACGGCATGATCATGCGTGACGACCACGAACGTCGTTCCCTTCGTCTGGTTGAGTTGGCGCAGCAGAGTCATCAACTCCCGGCCGGCGCCGGTATCCAGGTTGCCGGTCGGCTCATCGGCCAGGACCAGGGGCGGATCGTTGGCCAACGCCCGGGCGACGGCCACACGCTGCCGCTGCCCGCCGGAAAGCTCGCTGGGTAGGTGCCCGGCTCGATCGGCCAGCCCCACCAGGCCCAGCAGCTCTTCGCCGCGGACCCGGCGCGCTTCGCCGGCGAGCTTCCCCAGCATGGGGATTTCGACGTTCTCCAGCGCCGTCAGGGTCGGCAGCAGGTTGTGCAGCTGAAAGACGAAGCCGACCGTATGCGCCCGAAAGGCGTCTTCGTCTTCGATCTCGGCCAGATCGACGCCATTGATCAAGACGCGCCCGGAGGTGGGCCGGTCGAGCGCCCCGAGGACATTGAGCAGCGTGCTCTTGCCGCTTCCGCTCGGCCCCATCACTGCCACCAGTTCACCGCGCGCGACGTGCAAATCGACCCCGTCGAGGGCGCGCACCTCGGCGCCGTCGCCGTAGACACGAACCACCTCTTGGGCTTCGATGAGCCAATCCTGATCCGTCATCCTTCCCCTCCCAGGGTGTCCGTCAGGGCGAAGCCTCGATGTCGACGAAGGCGGTCATTCCCCACAGCAGCCCCGGCGGGGCTTCATCGAGGGCGATCCAGATCGTGTAGTTGACCCCTGACCCTTCAGAAGCCCGCGGCGACACGCGGGCCACATGGCCCTGGGCGACGACGTCGGGCAGGGCATCGAACGTGATCGTCACCGGCGAGTCGACGGCAACCCGCGCCACGTCGATCTCACTCAGGTCGGTCGTCTGGACTTGCAGGTGTCTGAGATCGGCAAGGTCGACCAGCGGGGTTCCGGGGGCCGTCCATTCATTGGGGCGCACCCGCACAGCGGCGACGGTGCCGGCGAACGGCGCCCGAAGTTCGGAGTCGCGCAGCGCCGCCTCGGCGGCCTTCACCGCCGACTCGGCCTGCGCCAGGCGCGCCTGCGCCAGGCGCAACACGTCCGGATCCGGACCGGCCTGGACGTCATTCCAATCCTGCTCGGCCTGGGCCAGGCGCGCTTGCGCCACCGCCACGTCGGCGTCGAGCATCGCTTGCTGGATCTCGGTTGGATGGCCGGTGTACCAGTTGAGCGAGCGGCGGGCGGCGTCCAGGGCGGCCTTAGCCGAGAGGTATTCCGCCAGAGCGTTGGCCTTTCTGGCACTGTCGCTCTTGCCGGGGGTATCGTCGTAATCGTCCTTTTTTTCATCGGCGACGTCTTCCGCCACGATCACATTCGCCCGGGCACGATCGATCGTATCGTCGCTGGCGCGGTAACCCTCTTGTTGGACGGTCCGGTCGTACTCGGCCTTGCGAACCTCATCGCGTGCTGTCGCCCAGGCATCCTGGGCCAACGCCCTCGCCAGTTCCTCGTCATCGATGACCTCGTCGAGGGCTTGCTGTGCCTGGATTTGCTCCAATTTGGCTGCCGCCAGCACCGCCTCCAACCCCTCTCGGCCCGAAAGCTGCAGCAAGATCTGATCCTCGGCCACGCGATCTCCCTCGACCACCGGGAGCGCGGCAATGACACCGCTGCCGGGCAGACTGAGCGAAGCCCATTCGATCGGGACGACCTGGCCAGTGGCGCTGATCACCGAGACGAAATCGGCTTCGGGGCTGGCGGTTACCGTTGAATCGCCCTGGCCGGCGGTGCAGCCGGTGGCGGCCAACAATACCAAAGCCAGGACGGCTCGGTTCTTGACAGTCGACATCATGGGTACCTCCATGTCAGGGACCGTGGTCAGTGGTCGGTGGTCGGTGGTCAGTGAACACTGATCTCTTGTCGCTGCTCACTGCTCACTGGTCACTGATCACTGGTCACTCATAACGCAGCGCTTCAACGGGCTGCATCCGGGTTGCACGATAGGCGGGGTAGAGCCCCCCGATCAGGCCTAGCGACAAGGCCACCCAGAGAGCTCTCACGAACACGTCCCATTGCCATTTCGCTTCCATAATCCCGCCGATGTACGGCAGCTGGTTCATCATGCCGACCAAACCGAAAGCGATCAAGATCCCGGCGGCCCCTCCCAGCAGGGCCAGGATCAGAGATTCCTTCAGAATCATGCTCAGGACAGTCCGACGCCCCCAGCCGACGGCGCGCAGGACCCCGATCTCACGCGTCCGCTCATGGACCGACATCAACATCGTATTCAGTACACCCAGACCACCGACAATGATCGCCATCAGAGAGATGGCGTTGAAGAAGCGGTCCGCATTCTCGAGATCCGGCATCTGCTCGGCGAACTCTCCGGTCAGAGCCGCGTGAACCCCGGGCATCTCTTCGTTGATCTTAAGCACGACGCCCGCCGCCTTCAGCGGATCCTTGATTTTCACCATATACAGGGTCACCTTGCGCGGCCGCCCGGCAAACGACTGCGCGTCTCGCAGACTGACCACGCCCCCCAGCTCCTCCCATCCCACACCGCTTTCGTAGATCCCGACCACACGGAAACGGTAACCGGACAGGTCGATCGACTCGCCGATCCCCTTGTGCAGAGTCTCGGCCATAAGACGACCGAGGATCATTTGATGATTTCCGGTCAGGGACTGGCCCTCCACAACTTCGAATCGTCGGATGGCGTATTCGTTTGGAGCGTATCCCATCAGCACAAAAAAGCCCTGTGTGTCAGGTAAAGTGGCAGCGTACATCAGCATGCCGCTGACATTCTCGACTTCGGGCATGGCGGCGATCCTCTGGCCGGTTCGCTCGTCGATGGCACTCAAGCTGGTATCGGCGATTTCCGCCTGCCGGATGACGACCTGCGCATCGGATCCGAAACCGATTTCCGACATGTCGTCCGCCACGCCGCGCAGGATGGCCTCCAGGGCCATGATGGCGCCAACGGTCAGACCGATGGCCAGGAAGGTCAGCAAGGTTCGGGAAGAACGCTGCCAGAGACTCTGCAACTCCATCCCGCCGAAGGGCAGGCGGCGAATATGCCCCGCGGAGCCGCCCTCGTAGCTCAACGCCTCCACCGGCGCCAGCCGAGAAGCGCGGTAGGCAGGATACAGGCCGGCCACCACCCCGAACAGACCCACCAGCAACATCGCTTGCAGGACGAGGTTCGGCGTGAGACTTGACGCCGCCGTGCCGAAGAAAGCACCGGAACTGCCCATCAAGCGCACCGCCATCCAGCCCAGGACCATGCCCAGAACGCCGCCCAGCAGCCCTACGATGAGCGACTCGCTCAAGATCAGGAGCAGCACTCGCCGGCGGCTCCAGCCCACGGCGCGCAGGACGCCGATCTCGCGTGTCCTCTCGCTGACCGCCATCAATTGGGAATTCATCATGCCCACGCCCCCGATGACCAGGGCCAGGCCCGCCAGGCCCCAGGCGTAACCCTGGAGCACGTCATCGAAGAGCTGACGATCAGCGAAGTCATCCGTCCCACTCACGTCCAGCTCCGGCCATTGGCGAAGCGCACGCGCCTGGAAACGATCCCGGAGCGCCGGCTTCCGGAGCTGAATGTAGAAGAGACTCACCTGTCGCGGCTTGCCCATCAGGGATTGAGCGTCCGGCAATCGGGCCACCGCTCCACTGTCTTCGAAGGCGGAACCCGTCTCGTAAATCCCGATCACGCGGAACACCTGGTCGTTCAGGTGCAAGCTGTCGCCGGGGCCCCGGTCGAGAGTCCCGGCGGCGGCGCTGCCCAGCAGGATCGGCGTTCCGTGCGCCGAGTGCGCCTCCGGGCTTTCGAATCCGGCACCCTCCGCCAGGTGGAAGCGCTCGAGAAGGAAGCTGTCCTCCGGATAGCCAAAGACAAAGAAGAAGGGAATGTCTTCAGCCTGAACGAAGCCCTGGAGCATACCGCTGGCGTCGGAGACCTCCGGGCTCGCACGGAGCGCTTCGATCAGGCCTTCGTCAACGGAGCTATAGCTGATGTCAAAAGAATTCGGCTGGCTGATGACGAGGTCCGCGTTGCTCCCGCCGAGCATGGCTCGGTATCCGGCATCCAGGCCTCGGGCCATAGCCGTGAGGGCCAGGACCGCCGCCACACCAACAGCGATGCCGACCACCGTCAGGATCGTCCGCGCTCGTCGGCGGAGGAGGTTTCGTAGGCTGATCCGCAGCATAAGACCACCGGTTCCGGCTGCGACCTCCGCTCAAGGATTCTCGGTCGCGGCCGCGTACATCCCCACGATAAGTCATAGCGCCCAGGCTCGCCCGAAGGCAACCTGACAGCATTCTGCCAGACAAGTGCCGGCTGGCACAAGATGACCGAGCATTATAACGGCGGGAATGGAGGGTCGGCGGGGGCCGGAACTCAGTGGTCAGTGGTCAGAGGCTGTGGTAAGCCAGCAGGCATGGGCGACTTGCCCCCTGGCCTCCGGTTTCCAGCTGCCGGTGTTAGCAGCAAGAGAGGGCCACACGTCTCTCGCTACCGCGCTTTCTGACCACCGGCCACTGCCCACTATTCCTTATTGTCTTTTTCGGAGTCGTCCCGTCCGAGGTTGCTGAGGAACTCTTCGAAAACCTCAAGCCGTCGCCGATTCGATCCTTGATCTTCGCCGCTCGCGGGGGGCGCTGGAGCCCGCCGCCGGGCGGTGGGGGGCCTTCGTTGTTGCGATCGCTTGCCCAGGGCCTCCAGCCAACCCGCATGCGAAGCGACAAGGTAGAGCAGCGCCACCAGAAGAACGATCCACGGGAGCGTCAGAGCCAAGTCTTTTCCGCCTCCGCCACTGATCCAATCATAACACGGGGCGCGTAACAGCGTACTTGTGCACCTCCGCGAGAATTCCCAGCAAATGAGTCAATCGGAGGCATGCACGTGACATGGAGGAGGTATGATCTTAACCGCGCAGCTTGAAACCAAGTGGCTGTGGGTGCGAGGACGACTGAGCCTTCGCCCGAAAGATCTTCGGCTCGCACAGGCGGGCACCAAGGTGCGAATCCGGCCTTCGCATGGGCATATCGCCGAGATATGAGGCGGCCGTCTTCGACCCGAATTGTGGAAACGAACTGTCAAGTCAGAGAAGAGGGCACGGCTTGCACTGGCCAAGGACGCTCAGGTGGACCCGTTTGCGCGCTGGGTGTGCCCCTTACCTGGGGAAACCCCCACGGCCGGGAGCCCAATCCGTGAACCCGTGCCGTCAAGACAACGCGCGTAGTTGTCGATTGAAGGGAAGATGATCGGCCACGATGATCGTGCGCGCCGTCGACGCGAATCCTTGCCGCCCGCCTTGCGGAGGTTGATCCAATCGAGGTACGGGTTGGTTCTGCTGGGGCTCCTATTCCTATTGATCCTGGGGGTTGTGACTCTGACGGATTATGGGGCTTCGATGGATGAACACCGGAACCTCACCACCGGGCGTCTATTTCTCCAGGCATATCAAGGGGGAGGGTTTCTGCGGTCACCGGACGTCGAGTATTTCAATGGACCGTTCTACTTCATGGTGTTCACGGTGACGTCGCGGCTGTTTCACACGCTGCATCGGAGTTGGTTGTTGACGGACGGGCTGCATCTGACCAACTTCATCACGTTTCTATTGGGGGTCTTCCTGTTCTATCGAATTGCGCTGCGCCTGATGCCGCGCGGGGTGGCGCTGTTCGTGACGGCTCTGTTCATCACGCAGCCCGTTCTGTTCGGACACGGGTTCATCAACCAGAAGGACACACCGCTGATGGTGTTCTTTCTTGCGTCGGTCGAGCTGGGTTGGGCGGCGGTCGAGTCCCGGTTGATGGTCGAGCGCAGGGGGTCGACGGAGCAGGAGGGGCCGTTGCGGCGGGCGGGGGTGGCTCTGGAGTGGAGGCGGTTGTCGCTTGCAAGGCGGGGATGGATCGGAGTTGGCGGGTTTTTGGGGGTGATCGTGCTACTCGACCTGTGGTGGTTGGGGGGCGTCCAAGATGGGGCACAGGGTCTTCTAGGGAAGATCTACAGCGGGAACGGGCCGGGGTTCATTGTCGGATTGTTTCGGTGGATTGCGGAGGATGCGTACAAGACTCCATTGAGTGCCTACGTGGCGAAGGTCGAGTCGTTCTTTGCATGGTGGCGGATCGTGGTCACTGTAGGGGTGGTGGCGGGACTCTTGGGGCTGTTAAGACACGCCGTTCCGGAGAGCTACGCCAATACCCTAGGGAAGTGGTTCCGCCTCTGGGGCCTCGTGGTGGTGGCAGGGATCGTTCTAGGATTGACGACATCGATTCGGGCTGTGGCCCCGTTTGCCGGGGTTCTTGTTGCGGCCTACTGGATCGGGCGGAGTGGGCGGCGGGCGACAGCGGGGTTGGTAGTGTATGGAGCCGTGGCGGCGCTGACGACCTATCTGACGTGGCCGGTGCTCTGGGGGAACCCGCTCGTCGGCCTCGCCCACCGCGTGTCCGAACTGCCCACATTCGCAGAGTTTCACGTGCGCTTCTGGGGAACCCTGTACTTTTCGGGCGATTTGCCGTGGCAGTATGTGCCATCGCTGCTCGCCATCCAGCTCACGCTACCCGCGGTGGTTGTCTTCCTTGTCGGAGTCCCCTACTCATGGGTTCTGTCCAAGCTGGATAGATCTCGCAGGCTGATGGTAGCCCTTGTCTGGATCTGGTTCGGTGTTCCGGTTGTCGCTGTTATGGTTGGGTTGACTCCGATCTACAACAACTTCCGACACATCCTGTTCGCGGTGCCGCCTGCATTCTTGATCATGGGTTTTGGGGCGTGGAAGATCGGGGATGCGTTGCGTGCTCCGATCGTTCGGGCGGGGCTGGTCGTGGTGGCATTGGCTCCGGGAGTGCTGGGTATTGTGCGGCTGCATCCGTATGAATACATCTACTACAACGAGTTAGTGGGAGGGGTGCGGGGTGCCGACGGAAGGTTCGAGCTCGACTATTGGTGTACCGGCCTTCGGGAAGCGATGACCGTCGTGAACACGGTGGCCGGACCGGAAGCCCGAGTCGAGTCGATATCGAACTATGTCGACCTGTTAGCCCCCTTCGCCCGGGAGGACCTTGAGCTTGTACAAGAGACTCAAGATGTGCCGGATCCCGATTTCGCAATCGCGTGCCGCAGGGGTCCTGGAAAGTCCGTGTCCATCCCGGAGATGGAGACGCTCTATGAAGTCAGGGCAGACGGGGCCCTGCTCGCGACGGTGGGTAAACGTCGTGAAGGGGAATGACATGCCAGCCCGTTCGTTACTGAGAACTGGGCATCATCGGCGTTCGACTAGAACGGAGCGGTCGAACGACCCGCGGGGTGGAAGCGGGCGATTGGAACTTGGCGATTGGCGATTCGGCCTACGATCTCTTCCGACGCAACGCTCGCCACTGACCACTCACCACTGACCACTGACCACTACCTTCAGTCCGGCCAGGGGACCGAAACCGGGTCGGTGTAGCCGTGTTTCTCGACGGTGTACAGTTTGGCCTTCGACTCTCCATCGCAAGACGTGTCGTCCTCAATGGTGACAGACGTGCCGTTGACAGCGATGGGATAGAAGACCAGCTGGCCTCCCTGGCAGACCGTCGCCTCGACGAAGTATCCCCGGTCGTCGTCCACCGTCATGTAGACCGGCTCCCAGCTGATGACGACATCATCGCCCTGCCGCACGGCTGTGACCATGTCCGGTGGATCGTAGAGCACCGAATGCGGCAACTTGGTCGTGATCCGGACGACGCTGAAGATGTCGCCGTCGACATCAACCACCGAGGCCGCCACCCAGCAGGCGTACCAGAGCTTGTCGAACCGCACCCACAGCCAGGTCCCGTTGGAGTTGCGGTTCCAGAGCAAGCCGTGGTCCCCCTCGTACAGATCTCCTGCGTGCAGGTAGTTCTTGTTCGGGCCGTAGCGGCAGTGGGCCTGTTCGCTCACCGTGACGTCGGGGAAGTCGAAGGTTGGCGTCGGGGTGATCGTGGGAGTATCGGTGATCGTCGGTGTCAGGGTGATCGTGGGCGTCGGAGTCTCCGTCGGGGTGGCAGTTGCCGTCGGAGTCGATGTCCGTGTCGGTGTGGACGTGGCGGTGGGTGTGGACGTCGGTGGGCCGAAGGCGGCTGCGACCGATTGGCATCCGACGAGGAATGTCGCCAACCCGGCAAAGGACAGCGTCGACACGACAAGCCTGGCCGCAGCGCTATGGAGAACGGATGTGACGCGCAACTGAGAGGCCTCCCCGCGGCGCCCGTTGGCTATTCTAGGTGAAACCGTCGACCCCGAGCCATGGGTCGCTGGGCCCGAAGTTTGCGCCTCCAGGTCGGCGGGGCTAGATCGGGCTCGTGCCCGGCGCCGCCAGAAGTCGCCCAGAAGGAGGGCTCCCGGATAGGCGCTGTGCTGCACCATCGAGACAGATCCTGACGACCCTTTCGGCCCCACCGGTCGGCGCCCCTTCCGGCCACAGCAAGTCGACCGCGGCCTGGATCAGCGAGATTTGCGATGGATAGTGATGAGCGTTCCTGTGCAGGAACGACTGGATCTCGTCATCACCGATCATCCTCGCCATGATCCTTCTCCCGACGAAAGCGGTCGCGCCGCTTTCCTGTCGAACCGGCCCATCTTTGTAGAGTCTATGGGGGATGACCTTGCGGACCACCTTACAGACACCTTACGACGACCCAGGCACAACGACGAGTGGGTGGACAGGTGAGTCAATCGCTCGTGTCTGGCTGTCCTCCGGATGCCAACGGGGAGTAGCCCAAGCCGGATCTCAGAGCCGGCCCCCGGGGTCCCGAAGCCCTGCCTGGGCCTTCGCAGCACAACGTGATTCCTCTTGACAACTTGCCCTCCCCCGCCAAGAATAGGGTCCTTGCGCACTGCCGCGGCGGTGCGAACCGCCAGGGAGCCGGAAGTGTCCACGATTGACATGCTCGTCGCGCTCAGAGAGACCAGCCGGACATTCTACCTACCCGTCGTCCGTCTGCCTGCTGGACTGCGGGAGGCCGTTGCCTCCGGCTACCTGTGCATGCGCGCCCTGGATGAAATCGAGGACCACCCCGACGTCTCGAACGAGAAGAAAGTCGAGCTGCTTGGCGCCCTGAGCCTGGCCTTCCAGGGCCAGACCTCGGTGGAGGCTTTCGATCGGGCGCCGATTGACGCCGCCCTCGCCGCCTATCGGAATACCCTTCCCGAGGTCTCTCTTCACCTGGCGGACTGGGCGATTCTGGCCCCGGCAGCCATCGCCCCGCGGATCTGGGAAGCCATCGCGGCGATGGCCGACCGGATGGCGTACTGGGCGGGTGTGAGCTGGAGTATCGACAGTCTCGAGGCCCTCGACCGCTACACCTTCAGCGTTGCCGGTTCTGTCGGGATCCTGCTGTGCGATTTGCTGGCGTTCTTCGAGGGCTCACAAGTCGACCGCTCGCACGCTGTCTTGTTCGGTCGGGGTTTGCAGCTGGTCAACATCGTGCGCAACCGATCCGATGACCTGGCCCGAGGCATCGACTTCTTTCCGCCCGGCTACACCGCGGAACGCGTGATGGCCTATGCCCGCGAGTGCCTCGGCCGCGCCGAAGCCTACGCCCTCTCCGTGCCGTCCAGGGCCTTCTACGCCCTCTACCAGATCCCCCTCAAACTTGCCTATGCCACCCTCGACGCGTTGGCCCGAGGCGAGCCGAAGCTGACGCGTGAAGCCGTCCTGGCCCTGGTCGGCGAGGCGGACGGGCAGGGTTGACCTCCGCCTTCATCCTTCTCATCCTTTTCTGGCTATGCGCAATCCTCTGATCGCCGCTAACTGGAAGATGAACCTGGGCCGTCCGGCAGAGGCAGTTGAATTCATCCGCCGCACCCGGCGGGGGCTGGGCGAGCCGGAGGGAATCGAGGTCGTTGTTTGTCCTCCCTTTACCGCGCTTGCCGCTGTCGCCGACGCGTTGCGCGGCACGCGGCTGCGGCTCGGTGCGCAGAACGTCCACCCTGAGCCGAAGGGCGCGTACACCGGAGAGATCGCCGCCCCGATGCTCGAAGGGTTGTGCTCTTTTGTCATCGTAGGCCACTCCGAGCGCCGCGCCACCGCCAGCCAGGATGAAACCGACGATGCCATACGCCGCAAGGTGGCGACGGCGATGGCGCACGGGCTGACCCCGATCGTCTGTGTTGGAGAGAATCAGTCCCAGAATGAAACCGGAAAGACCCAAGAGGTCGTCGGGGCGCAGGTGCGAAGCGCCTTTGTGGGCTTGACGGAGGAACAGGCTTCCGTCTGCCTGATCGCCTACGAACCCATTTGGGCTATCGGCACCGGCCGGGCCGCGACGCCGGCCGACGCCAATCGCACCGCCTCACTCGTCATCCGCGGTTCGATCGCAGATGTTTTCCGCCAGGACGTGGCCGACGCCGTTCGCGTCCTCTACGGCGGCAGCGTTACGGCCGAGAACATCGCCTCGTTCATGGCTATGCCGGACTTGGATGGTGCTTTGGTCGGCGGCGCCAGCCTCAAAGACGATTTTCCCCTTCTTGTCCGCCGGGCAGCCGAAGCGAAACGCGGTTAGGACGGCGCTGGGTAGCGTCGAATGGAGCCCGCGACTTGACAAGTAGACCAGCATCGCTTCTTGGCCCCACCCCTTCCCCTTGGAAGACTCCCCTCCCCCTGCCCTTCAACTGGTTCCGCGAGGCATTGACTAAGCAGGGGGAAGGCGGGGTGGGGGTCGGACAGGAGCCTCTCATGGGGACGTGCGGCTGGACTTCGTCGGCATGAAATAGGCAAAGCGTGTTCTCAGGCTACGCTGGCGCCCAGCGCCACCTCGTCCACGATGCCGACGATCACCGCCCGGACCGCGCCCGGGTCCAACCCGAGCACTTGTCGTGCCCCGTTGCCTTCATCGATCACGAGCACGGTGTCGCCCGGGCCGGCCTGGACGGTATCGACGGCGATGTCGTAATCGCCGGTCTCGTTGCCGGCCAAATCGAGTTGATCCACCAAGAGCAGCTTGCGCCGGTCGAGGTGCGAGAGCTTGACCGTGGCCACGACCGTCCCGACGACCTTGCCGATGTACATGCTAGCCGCCTAGACCGGCGGTCCACACTGCGGTCGGGCGGGCGCGGCGTGGGCCGCGTTCATCGTCGACCTTGTCGATGATCCCGGTGATCGCCAGATCGACCGGGACGAAGATGACCGGCAGAGCTTGCGCCGCCTCGCGGCTTGCCACGACGAACACCAGCTCGCCGGGGCCGGCCTGGGCCGTGGCATCGGCGGCGATCTGCGGGTCGCCCTGCGGGGCCCGCCCCTCGTCGAGCGGTTGGACGACGAGCAACTTCACTCCCTCCAGCCCTTCGGCCTTCTGGGTGGCGACAACCGTACCGATCACCCGGGCGAATTTCATTTCGACTCCACCACACGTTCGCGGAAGCGGGTCGAGGCCGAGACGTTGGTCCACACCTCGGGGTGCAGCTGCGGGATCACGACACGTCGCAGCAGGTGCTCGGGACGCCGCAGAACCCCAACGCCGATTTCGACCGCCGTCTCCACGTCCGCCACGAGTCCCGAATACAAGACGATTCCCTTGCCGCCCAGGCCGTCGCCCAGTCGGATCTCCACCAGGTGGACTCCGGCGCCCTTCATCCCCGCGTCCGCTGCCAGGATGGTCGAGGCGACGCTGGTCGTCTCAATCACGCCCAAGGCATCCACGGCGGTCGTCCGGCGCGTCCCGCTGAGGGCCTCGACCACTTCCGGATGAACCAGCGGCAGGTAGACGAAGTCCACGACGCTGTCGCCACCGACTTGCCGCCCGGCACTCAGCGATTCCTCGACGTCGCCGACCTGGCCGCCAAACAGCACCAGGAACTTCCCTGGCTGGATCGTCCCCGCCTTGAGCACGCGGATCGGCGCCTTCTTGGCCACGGCGTCGGCCGCCTGAATCCCGACGGCGATGCTGCTGTATTCGATCAGGGCGAGGGCGGGCTCGATCACGCGGTTTCCACCTGATTCCTCCGCCTACACGATGCGGAACGCATCCTTCAGCGTGCAACGGCGCAGGCGGCTGAAGCTCACCGGGTTGGTCAATCCTTCTCCGGTAGGACTGGCGATGGTGTAAGAGCAAAAGCCCTCCCCTCCGTAGCCCAGCCCGGCCAGCGACGGTCCGTTCTTGACGAAGATGCTGCAGTCCATCACCCGGGCCATGCGGCTGAGATGATCCAGGTTCTTGGAGTGCATGACCGCCGTGTGGCGAAATCCGTGCTCGACCTTCTTCGCCAGGTCGATCCCTTCATCGGCATCCCGCACCCGCACCAACGGGAAGACCGGCATCATCTGCTCCGAGAGCACGAGCGGATGGTCGGCTTCGACTTCGACCAGGACCAAGCGCACCTCGTCGCCGACCTCGATGCCGATCTCGTGCAGGATGACGTTGGCGTTCTTGCCGATGAACGCCTTGTTCATCGTCCCGTGCTGGCCGCGCGGCGGCACCTCGGTGAATATGGATTTCATCAGGCGCTCGGCCTGCCCGCCATCGATCTCGTACGCGCCGTGGCGGATCATTTGGCGCTTGAGCTCATCGGCGATCGAGGCGACGGCAAAGACTTCCTTCTCGTCGGTGCAGGTGATGTTGTTGTCGAACGAAGCGCCGATCACAACGTCGCGCCCGGCCTGCTCCAGATCCGCCGATTCGTCCACCACGACCGGCGGGTTTCCCGGCCCGGCGCAGATCGCCCGCTTGCCGCTCTTCATCGCCTCGCGCACGACACCAATCCCCCCGGTCACCGTCAACAGCCGTACGTCCTTATGGCGCATGATCTCTTGCGCCGTCTCGATCGTAGGTTCGGCCACGGCCACGAGGAGATTGGCCGGCCCCCCGGCCTCGACGATGGCATCGTGGAGGACCTGAACCGTCAGATTGCTGCAGCGTTTGGCCCCGGGATGCGCGTTGAAGACCACGGCGTTGCCGGCCGAGATCATGGCGATGGCGTTGCAAATGACCGTCGCCGTCGGATTGGTGCTGGGGACGATCGCGCCGATCACCCCATAGGGGGCGTACTCGACCAGAGACATCCCGCCATCGCCGGTCCAGACGGTGGGAGTCAAGACTTCCGTGCCGGCGGTCTTATTGGCGTTGAGCAGGTTCTTCTGGATCTTGTCCTCGTACCGCCCCATCCCGGTTTCCTGCACGGCCTCGAGCGCCAGCACCTGGGCGTTTTCTCGCCCCGCCCGGCGCAGGTGGGCCACCATCTGCTCGCGCAGCGCCAGCGGCATTTCTTTGAGCTGGAGGAAGGCCTGGCGAGCCGCAGCCACCGCCGCATCGACGGTCGGATAGAGGTTGTCGGCGTGGCGCAGCGAAGGGGTGGCCGGCGGAGCGGTGAGGCCGGCCGCCTCAGGTGGTGTCCCGTGGCGCACCCGCTCACCCTGACGCAGCTCGCTCATCACCTGCTCGATGATGGCGTCGATCCGGGCGTCGTCGAGCACGAGGGGTCCCCGATCGTTGGCCATCATCCGCTCTCCGACTTGTCGTACTTGACTTCGCCGTCGACTTCGAGCTGGTCGACGATGGCCATGATCACCCCGTCACATGGGCGCTGGTCGGTGATACGCGTCATGCGCGCCGAGCTCCCGGTGGCGTAGAGCACCACCTCCCCCAACCCGGCGCCGACGGCGTCGGCGGCCACGCGGTAACCGCGCGCCTCCGAGGCATCGATGTCGAGCTGGCGCAGGACGAGGAACTTGATCCCGTCCAGGCTCGGCTCCTTGCGCGTCGCCACCAACGTCCCGACGACTTTTCCCAGGAGCATGGGACTCTCCTTTCTACCCCGCCTACCCGTCCTTGGCCTTCGCTCGGGAACCCTTCTCCGTTCGAAGTGCGCCCAGGCCTGGCCCAAGGAGGGGTCGGCGGCTTTCGATCGAGCGGTTAGCTGCCCTGGCGTCCGAGCGGCAAGGTGCGGTCGACGTTCGAGTGCGGCCGCGGGATGACGTGGATCGCCACGACTTCCCCGACCTTCTCGGCGCCGCGCGCGCCGGCCTCGACGGCAGCCTTGACCGCAGCGACGTCGCCGCGCACGATCGCCGTCACGAATCCGCCGCCGGTCTTCTCGTAGGCGACCAGCTCGACCCTGGCCGCCTTGACCATGGCATCGGCCGCTTCGACCATCGCGGCATAGCTCTTGGTCTCGACCATGCCTAGTGCTTCCGTCATTCCCATCCCCATCTCGGACATAGCTTCCTCCTGTTGGCCTGTTCCACCGGCGCCTCGGCGCGGCGGAGTTGCACTCGGGATTGTCGCTTTCCGTCTCATCCTCGTTACCGAGTCCCGGCTCAGGTGCGCCGACCGGCTTCGATCTCGCGGCCGTGGATCGACTCAATCGCCCCGACGGCGGCCCCGTAACCGGCCATGATGTCGCGCTCTTCGCCTCCCAGATAGACGCGCCCGAAACTGCCGAAGGCGCGTACTTCGAGGATGTTGATGTGAGCCGCCTTCTCGGCCTCATTCGCCGCCAGCGCGGCGTAGCCGGCCGGCTCGACTTCCAGCACGTACAGGGTTTGTCCGGCGAGCAGCATGTGCCCGTGGCGCAGCCGGTTGATCAGCTGCACCTGGTGGGCGTCGACGTGCCGGATGATCTGGCTCGAGACCACCTTCGGCTTCAGCCGGTCCGATTCCTCCAGCTCGAGGGCCTCCAGGATCGCCGCCCCGGCGGCCCGCACTTCGGCTTGATCCTCGTGATGCACCTCCAGCAGGCCGAACAGCCGCTCGACGATCTGCATCCCCGGCCGCACTCGGGTCGACTTGAGGGCGATGTCGGTGATACGGTTGATCTCGATCCCTGGCGAGATCTCGACCCAGAGCGACGTGTCATTGGGGAGCGGCAAGAATCCCTGGGCGACCGTCCCCAGGAATCCGGCATGTTGGAGCTGCAGGTTGTCGAGAAAGACGTACGTCCGCAGGTCGACCGCCATCGTTCCTCCTCGGCCCCGCCTCCCGGCGGCGAGGCGCTGCAGGGGTTAGGCCCCCGCCTCCTGTAGGATCTTGACGCTGGCGCTGGCGCCCAAGCGCGAGGCGCCGGCGGCGATCATCTGTTGCGCGTCGGCCAGGGTCCGGATCCCTCCGGCGGCTTTCACCCCGATGGACGGACCGACCACTCGCCGCATCAAGGCCACGTCGGCCGCCGTCGCGCCACCCGGGCCGAATCCGGTCGAGGTCTTCACATAATCGGCTCCGGCGACCTTGGCCAATTGGCAGGCGATGACCTTTTCCTCGTCCGTCAGCAGGGCCGCTTCGATGATGACTTTGAGCAGAGCGTTATCGGCGTGGCAGGCGCGTGCCACCGAGGCGATGTCGCGCTGGGCCAGTTCGTAGTCGCGGCTCTTGACGGCGCCGACGTTGATCACCATGTCGATTTCGCTGGCACCGTCGCGAATCGCCTGTTGGGTTTCGTAGACCTTGACTTCAGTCGGTGTGGCCCCCAGCGGGAATCCGACGACGGTGCAGACCACGACCGGGCTCCCCTTGAGCAGCTGCGCGCACAGGCGGACGTAGCTCGGGTTGACGCAGACCGTGGCGAAACTGTGCTTGCGCGCCTCGAAACAGAGACGGGCGATCTCGTCCTGGGTGGCGTCCGGTTTGAGCAGGGTGTGATCGATCATGTGCGCCAGCTGGCCGTCGGTCGGGGCGACACCGAGGGTGGAGGCGATCCGATCGGCGCCGGCGTGGATCACCGGTCGCAGGCGTTCGGCGTAGTTATGCGCCGAGAGCGTCGCCCCTTCGCGGGTGTCGGAAGCGCTCGGGGAGTCCTCGAGCAACACCAGCACATCTCGAGTGATCTGCTCGATGATTCGGTCCAGCGCGGCGTCGTCGAGGGTAGGCATGGTGGGGCCGGTTGCCTCAGCGCCTCAGGTAGCGGCGCTCGATGTCAGTGATCTTTTCGACCCGGCGAGCATGACGACCGCCGGCAAATCGTGTGTCGAGCCAGGCACGGACGATCTGGCGGGCCAGGGCGCCGCCGATCAGGCCGGCGCCAAGCGTCAGGACGTTGGCGTCGTTGTGTTCCCGACTGTTGACGGCCGTCGCCAGGTCGTAGCACAGGGCGGCGCGGACTCCGGGGACCTTGTTGGCAGCGACGCTGGAGCCGATGCCGGCGCCGTCGACGACGATGCCGCGCTCGGCACGCTGTTGCGCCACCAGCTCGGCCACCGCCAGGGCGAAGTCGGGGTAGTCCACCGGCTCGGTACCGGCCGCGCCGCAGTCGATGACGGCGTACCCGGCCTCGGTAAGGAAGCTCTTGAGATCTTCTTTCAGGGCGAAACCCGCGTGATCGGCGCCGAGGGCGATTGGCCCGCGGCCCGCGGCGACCGGGCCTGCCCCTCGACTTCCCTCCGGAACCGACTTGGGGGACGTCCCCTTGAGGCGAATCTGGCGCTCGATCATCGCCTGGAGCGCCAGCGGTGTGACCAGTGCGCCGCTCGGCACTTCGAACGAGCCTCGAAACGGAAGCTCTTGAACATCGGATTCGGTCACCAATCGGCGACGCGCTTCCGAGGGCGTCGGAGTCCGGCCGAGCGTCCGATAAACGATGGCGCGCACCTTCTCACGGACTCGACTCTCGGCGAGTTTCGGATCAGAAGGCATCGGCGCTCAGACCTCCCGCCGAGTCCACAGAAGCGGAAGGGCGTCGTCGCTCGAGGTCAGGCGGCCCAGCTCGACTTCGAACCGAGACAGGAACACCCCATCGAAGTACTCCATCGGCCGCCCGTCCTCCAGGTAGCTGACGCTCTCCAGACGCAAGAGCGGAGACCCGCGGTCGACCTGTAATTGCCGCGCCTCCTCTTCCCCGGCCAGCACCGCCTGGATTTCGCGGCGGCCGGCGGCGATACGCAGCCCGTACTCCTGCTCGAGGAATGCATAGAGCGACTGGGAACGCAGGTCGGCCTGGATCAGGCTCGGGCACAGGGCGTAGGGGAGGTACGAGCTCACCAGGACCACCGGATGACCGCCGACCGAGCGCAGGCGAGTCATCTTGATCACAGGTGTCAACAGCTGCAAGCCAAGCCGGGCGCCAACTTTATCGCCGGCGGGCTGGAGGGATTGTTCGAGAACGCGGGTCTCGATCGAAAGGCCGCGCCGCTCCATGTCCTGGTAGAAACCCACGAGGGAGTGGACGAGGGAACGGCTGACGACTTTGGGCTCGGCGACGAACGTCCCGAGGCCCTTTCGCCGGAGGATGGCGCCTTCGGCCGCCAGCTCCTGAAGCGCCTGACGCACAACCGGGCGGCTGACCCCGTATTCCCGGCACAGTTCCGACTCTCCCGGGATTCGGTCTCCGGGTCGCCATTCGCCTGCCGCGAGCCGCGCCTCGATCGCCCCTCGCACCTGGGCGTACAGGGGGAGCGGGCTACTGCGGTTGATGTGCTGGCTTGGCTTGCGGCTCGACTTGACCACCTTACCTCATTCGCAGTAGCAATGGCGACATAACAAACTTCTGATCATCTTGTCATTACAGGATAGTCTTATTGTAGTGATAAGTCGCGCACTTGTCAATCCCCCTGCTCTCGCCGGTGCCCCCTGGACAGGTTCCCACACCCGACCGAGGTGGCCCAGACCCGGCTCGAGCCCTTCGGGCTGCCTGCGCCAGCAGGCGCACTCCAGGCGCCTCCGGCACTTGCCGGGGCGCAAAGGAAGGGTGTGTTCTTGATGTCTATGCGCAGCCCGGCCAAGATGTGACCGGGAGTTCAAACCCGCCTCGCCCTCGAGGCGGACGAAGGAGTCACGTGCTGTGGAGCGTGATCATGCACCCGCGCCTACGCGAGGCGGCCATGGCCGCCGGGTATGGCGCGGCCATCGGCGGCCGTCCTGATTGAGCTGGTAAGGGCGCCCAGCGCCTGAACTTTTCCACAACGGATCGCCTGATGGCAGCCGTCGGGTTGTGTGCCTGGTTTGTCTCTTGCTGACCACGCCGGCGCGCGGCGGGGCGGTTCTTGGCTGGAGGGGCATCCCACGCGCCCTAGGCGCGGCTCGAACCCGCACTCGATCCTCTGACTTGTCCTGGGCGACGTTGGAGACGTGTAGCTGCGCCTCGCCGCGGGATCGTATGAGAAGCACGCCCCCATTCTCGTGGCCTCTCGAAGTGGATTACCCCTCACCCTACCCTCTCCCCAAAGGATAGAGGGCGGGGGTCAGGGGTGATTCCTCTCAAACCACCGCCGCGGGGTGACTAGGTCTTGCCCGAGAAGTACTCCTTCATCGGATCGAAGTAGTTTTCCTTCCAGCCTTCCTCGTACTGAGGGCCCTGACCAGCCGGGATTCCGGTGTGGACCAGAGTGATCTGTGTGCCACCAGCCTCGGGTTCGAGCCTGACTTCGATTTGTGAGTCAGGACTGCCATCGGGGAACTCCGTTGTCCGCCAGGCCTGTACGATCCGCCGCGGTGGGTCGAGGGCGAGAGTGCGTCCGGTGATGTAACCGTCCCATAGCCGGAACTCGCCGCCAACGCCTTCCTCAATCTCGGCCTGGGCTCCGACGAAGGCAGCGTGCTGGGCCGAGTCCAACCAGGCGCGGTAAACAATCTCGGGCGGCGCCGCCAATGAAGTCGAAACCTCAAACTTGTCCATGCCTGACCTCCTCCGGGGCACCTTCGTGAGTCCATCCGAGCGATCACCGGCTGGTTGCAGACGTGCCGGGCCGCCGGCCGATAGTGGGTTTGAGTAGGGCCCATGCAGCACTCATCGAAGGTGCATACCAGGCCGACCTCACCACCCGAACAGGCCACGGCCCAAACCTCGGATGGGCTGACGTAGCCAAACTGGCCGTCCCAGTTCACGGTCTTGACCCATACCCAAACATGAACAGCGTCCGTGGTCCGCCCGGAGATCGGGCTCGATCCGCGGGCGAGGCGAGGCGAGGCGTGCCGGATCAGCCCAGCCAACCTCGAAGAGCGTAGTAGAGAAGGGCAAATCCCTCTCGCATCGCCTGGTAGCTGCGACTGAGGGCGTCCGCCGAGGGCAGAAGTCGGGCGCCGGCCAAACTCCCGCCGGGGTCCTGCTGGTCCGCCGCCGATGGTACCGGGGCCAACCCCTGCGCCGCGAAGGATCCGAGCGCCCGACGCATGTGCTCCGTCGAAGTCACCAGCACGAAGGAATCGATCCCCTGGTTCTCGAGCATTTCCGCCACCCGCACCGCCTCATCGTGGGTATCGACCGCCTCGGTTTCCACGAGGATCTTCGATTCGGGGATACCCCGCGCCACCAGCTCCGACTTCATGGCCTCGCTCTCGGGGTTCGCAGACGGAGTCCCGCCAGGAGGGCCACCAGAAAGGATCAGGGTGGGCTCTCCCAGCAGGTGATACAGCCGCTCTGCCTCCAGCATTCGATAGCTGCTGGCTGTGCTCAGGATGTCGAATGTCGAGTCTTCGCCTTGCAGGGTAACGCTGCCGCCGGTCAGGACGACAACGGTTTGCGCGTCTTCGGCCTGCGCCGCGCTGGCGATGGGGCCGTACCCTGCCCCGAGCAGGGATTCCATCCCGCCGGCGACGATCGGCATGCTGAGCAGCCAATAGAGGATCGCCAGACCGGCGAGCCATGCCCGGCCGCGCATCTTTCGCCCTTCCCCGGAGAGCAGCAGCACCACCCCGATCGTGAGTCCGATCAGCAAGAAGAGCAACGAACCGGGCAACAGAGCCTTGAACAGTTCCGAGACGACTTCGATCAGCGCGTTGGCGATCGGCATCGGCCGTCCTTCCCTTGGCGCGCCGCCTACCAGGCGTGCCAGCGCGTCGGGTGAACCTGCACCAGGCGCGCGTATTGAGCGTCGTCTTCGATCGACCAGTCGTACTTGCTGCGGAAGGTTGAAACGACATCCTCCGGCCAGGGTCGCGGGACGGTCGTCGCTTCCCCTTCGCAGATCAGGGGATGGACCCCATCTTCCAGTGCCACGACCACCCCTGGATTCACATCAAGGTTGCGCGCCTTGACGCTTTTCGGTGCGGTGCAGACGTAGAAGAACCCATCCAGCCAGACGAACCATACGGGCACCAGGTGCGGCAAGCCCGTCGGCCGCACCGTCGCCAGCCACAGCGTCTGGGCCTTCGCCAGCCGGCGGGCCGCCTCCCCTCCCGGGAGGCGCCCTTGGCGGCCTGCACCGCTTCGGTGCGCCGAAGGGCGTGGAGGCCGAAGGGGCGTAGAGGGCGAAGCGCGCTGCGCCGGGACGCTCGAGTCCGTCACCGTCGGGTTGTCGCCGACGAAACACGCCCGGCACGGCCGGCGTCGTTGAGGGGCCGGACGAGCCGGATCACGCGTGAATCCCGGTCGTTCCGTGGTAAAGATCGATGATCTGATCGGCGATCAGAGGCCAGGCGTAGCGTTTGGCGTATTCAGCCGCTTGTTGCCCAAGCCGTTGCCGCAAGATCTCATCCTGAAGCAGCTGACGCAATCGATCGGCCAGCGCCTCGGGGTCGCCCGTTGGAACGTGGAATCCGGTCTCCCCATCGCGCACCAGGAAGACCAGCCCACCGGTCTCCGAGGCGACCACCGGTGTACCGCAGGCCATCGCTTCCAGTGCCACCAAGCCGAAGGACTCGTAGTGCGACGGGACGACGACGATCTCGGCGGCCGAGTAGTAATACGGCAGGGTGTCCTGGGCTCGGCGGCCGAGGAAGGTCACCATGTCCTCGATCTTCAGATCGCGCCGCATCTCCTGCAGGCGGGCCATCTCCTCCGTTTCCGTCGCGCCGTCGTCGTTGGGTTCGCCGCCGATCACGGCCAGGCACAAGTCGGCACCCAGGCTCTTGTCTTGAGCTCGCAGGATGGCGATCGCCTGCAGCAGGCTGTCGATCCCCTTGAGCGGTTCGACCCGGCCCACGAACAGAATCATCCGCTTGTTGGCCGGCACGCGGGCAAACTCGCGGGCCTCATCGTCGGGAATGGGATAGAAATGGCCGGTGTCGACTCCCGGGGGAATCACCGCCACCCGGCGCGTGTCCACGTGATACAACCACTGGAACTGAGCGACTTCGGCCTGGGTCGATGCCACGATGCGATCCGCCTGGCGCAGCAGGCGACCCTCGGCCTCGAGGCGCAAGGTCGAGGCCGAGTCCTCCCCGTCCGGCGCGACCCGCTTCTTCATCGCGGCCAGGGTGTGGAACATCTGAATCAGCGGGATCCCCCAGTGGGATCGCAGTTCGAGCGCGGCCAGCCCCGAGAGCCAATAATGGCTGTGCAGGATGTCGTATCGGATTCCCTTCGAGGCCGCAAACGCTTCGATGAAATCGATGAAGGTCGGGAGGTACTCCGCCAGGCGGTCCTTCGCCATCGGTGACTCCGGCCCGGCCGGGACGTGTACGATCCGATTGCCGTGGCCGAGATCGTGTAGGACGTGCGGCACGTGCTCGTCCTGGGATCGGGTGAAGACGTCCACGCCGATTCCGCGCCGACCGAGCTCCCGCGTCAGGTCGCGCACGTAGACATTCATCCCGCCGGTGTCCTTGCCGCCCAGCGTGGCCAGCGGGCACGTGTGGTAGGAGATCATGGCGATGCGCACGGCGAGATTATGCCCCGCGGCGGCTGGCTTGCCAAGGACTGCTCATTCTGCCGCGCGGCTCTGGGATTTGCCCTGCTCCGTCGGGCCCTCGGCTACCGCCTCGGGCCCCTCCTCCACGGGGGACACGCGCCCGGGGCGTTCTTTTGGCTGAGCCGTTGAGTCCGCTCCTGAGGCTAGCCGGACGACGTCCACAGCCGACCAGGGATCTCTGGGATGCCAGACCACGGTCGACCGTTTGACAGGGCGCGGCGGTGGCGCAGCGTGGCGCCGGGTTAGGAGCTTGCGGAAAAAGGGGGACTGCTTTTCAGCCCCCCACCCCTACCCCTCCCCCGGCCAGCGACTGCCTCGACGGGGCGGTGTCCTGCCGGGGGAGGGGCGAGGTTTTCAAGGAGGCGGCGGCCAAAGGCCCCCGCCTTCTTGAGGCTCTTCACCCCCTCTCCGCCACGCTCGCCCTCTCGAAGGCAGCCTCCCGGCGGAGAGGGGGCAGGGGGTGAGGCTGAAGATGGTTTTTCCGCAACCCGCTAGTGCTGCCGGCCCCTATC
>Ga0209341_10000354_pt1 | contig 47432 bp, 46 predicted proteins | sample RifCSP13_2_FD_184020 | JGI IMG/M metagenome (GOLD analysis project Ga0209341, IMG submission 184020) | Soil microbial communities from Rifle, Colorado - Rifle CSP2_sed 13_2 (SPAdes) (version 2) | ecosystem: Environmental > Terrestrial > Deep subsurface > Rock core/Sediment | place: Rifle...
CCCAGCAGTGCTGTGCGGCGTTCGGACGATCGGCCGGCGCGGTGTTGGGGCCCTCGCCGGCGCGGAGGAAGGGGCAGACCTCGAGCCGTGGTGAGCGTCCGGGCAGCGCCGCGAGCGCCCGGTGCGTCGCCGTCGCGAGGTCCTCGGGCGGCGCCTCGGTATCGTCCGCGGGTGCCGGACCTGCCACGACGTGCTGCGCTTCCGCGGCCGCGGCTCGTTCGGCGGCCTCGAGCGCCATGTCGTCGGCGCCGGGTCCCGCGCGTCCCTTCGCCACAGATCCTCCTGCGCTCCCGGGTTGGTGGGGCGGGAGTCTAGCACGGGGGTCGCCGGTACCCGGGTAGTACCTTCTTGGCCCTTGCCGAGGCCTTGGCCACGATGCTAGGCTCCGGCCCCGACATCGACCGACGCCTGCGTCGTCGGTCCATCCCCGGAATCCGAGAGGTCCAGCACAGAGACCGTGGCGCTCCTGCAGCCCTCCGCGAGGCCGAGCACGCCCCCCGAGGCGATGCCCGAACGACACCTGCGCCGCTGCACGTTCCGGCGCCTGGTGGCCGTCCGGAAGCAGCCCGGCGCGGTGTACGAAGCGGAGTGCCTCTACCCCGACCGGTCCGTGCCCATCCCACTGGGCGATCTCGAGGCGGCGCGCCCCATCTGCGAGAGCTGCGCCGCCCGCCACATCTTCCGCCCGGACGAGGATTAGGGAAGCGCCAGCGAGCGCGACCTGTAAGCCGAGTTCTGTCCCGCGACCTCGCGATCGCGGCGACGGTCATCCATCTACGACGGCGGTCGCCCGCCGCCTCTAGCGGCCTACCCGAGGACCCGGGCGACGCACCCGTGACCGCGGCCGAAGCCGTGATCGCGCCCTCCTATTCGGCCTTGCACCGGGTAGAGCTTGCCCGTTTCACCCGGCGCCCCGGCGGACCGGGGAGCCGGCTCGTCTCTGTGGCGCTGGTCCTCGCCTCGCGGCGGACGGGTGTTACCCGCTACCCTGCGTCGTGGAGCTCGGACTTTCCTCGTGCCGCCACGGGTTTCCCCGACGTGGCACGCGACCGTCCGATCGCCTCGCTGGCCGCTCGATTCTACGCCCCCGTTTCCGGGACCTCCGTTTCGCCTGCCTCGGGCTCACCGGCCGGCGGCCGTCCGTTGCGCCGCGCGACCTCGGCCACGACGCGGGCGGCGCTGTCCGGGTCGTCGAGGACGAGGTTGGCCAGGGCGTCGGCGGCGTGGTTGCGAGCCCGAGGCTCGTGCGTGGCGGTCCAGCGCCCGAACGTGGCGAGGTGTCGGCGCGCCTCATCGTGGAGACCGCGCAGCTTGGCGTCCTTGACCCGCCAGCGACCGCTGAGCTGCTCGACGATGAGTTTCGAATCGAGCCGCAGGTCCACTTCCTCGGCCCGCAGGCGTCGCGCTTCGCGCAGGGCGAGCACGAGGCCAGCGTACTCGGCCACGTTGTTCGTGCGTATGCCCAGGGCGCGCGCCACGATGGCCACGGGCTCGGCGTCGGGCTCGAAGGCATCCGGGCGCGACGCATCGATGAGCACGGCGCCGCACGACGCCGGACCGGGATTCCCCCGGGACGCGCCGTCGGTCCGGATGATGAGCCGCAACGGACCCCCCTCCCCGCTCACATCAGATCCGACGCTCGACGATGGCCGCCGAGACCTCGAGGATGGCCTGCGTGATGTTGATGCCGCGCGGGCAGGCGTCGGTGCAGTTGAAGACCGTGCGGCAGCGCCACACGCCGTCCTTGTCGGCCAGGATCTCGAGCCGCTCCTGCGCCGCCTCGTCGCGGGAATCGAAGACGAAACGGTGGGCGTTGACGATCGCAGCCGGCCCCACGTAGCTCTTCTGGGCCCAGAACGAGGGGCACGAGGTGGTACAGGCGGCGCACAGGATGCACTTCGTCGTGTCGTCGTAACGGGCCCGGGCCTGGGGCGACTGGAGCCGCTCGCGAGCCGGCAGAGGCGCCTCGTTGACGAGGTAGGGCCGCACGCTGCGGTACTTCGCGAAGAAGTCCTCCATGTCCACCACGAGGTCCTTCACGACCGGCAGGCCGGGCAGCGGCGCCACCGAGATGCGCCGGCCCAGCTGGTCCACGCGGATCTTGCAGGCCAGCCGGTTGCGACCATTGATGAGCATGGCGTCCGAGCCGCACACGCCGTGGGCGCAGGAGCGCCGGAAGGTGAGCGTCCCGTCCTGCTCCCACTTCACCCTGTGCAGCAGGTCGAGGACACGCTCCATGGGACCGGACTCCACGAGGTATTCGGCCCAGTACGGCTTGGAGTCCCGCTCCGGGTCGTAGCGGAGGACGCGCAGATCGACCTGCATCGGGGCTTCGGCCTCAGTACGTGCGCGGCTTCGGTTCGAAGCGCGTGATCGTGACCGGCTTGTAGGCAAGGCGCGGGCCGCCTTCAGCGCGATAGGCGAGCGTGTGCTTCAGCCAGTCGCCATCGTCACGCTCGGGATGGTCCTCCCGGAAGTGGGCGCCGCGACTCTCCTCACGCGCCAGCGCCGAAGCGACAGTCGCCTCCGCGCAGTCGAGCAGGTAGCCCAGCTCGTGCGCCTCGAGCAGGTCCGTGTTGAAGATCGAGCCGGCGTCCTGCACGCGGGCCCGTTCATAGCGCTCCTTGAGCTCCCGGATCCGGGGAACGAGCCGGCGCAGCCCGTCGCCGGTCCGGAAGACGCCGCAGTCGTCCATCATCGCCGCGGCCAGCTCGGCCCGGATGTGGTTCGGGTTCTCGCCCACGCCCCGGGTGCGCAGCGCATCGAGCTCCGCGCGCACCGGCTCGTGGGCGTTGGCGACGAGTTCGGGTGCAGCGGCCGAACGGCAGTACTCGGCCATCGAGCGGCCGGCCCGCCGCCCGAAGACGAGCAGGTCCACCAGCGAGTTCGTGCCCAGCCGATTGGCGCCGTGCACGCTGACGCAGGCCGCCTCACCGGCGGCGTGCAGGCCCGGCAGCACCGTGCCCCGGTCGTCCACGACGACACGCGCCTCGATGTCCGTGGGCACGCCGCCCATGGCGTAGTGGGCGGTGGGCTGGATGGGCACCGGCTGGGTGAGCGGCTCGACGCCCTGGTAGATGCGGGCGAAGTCGGTGATGTCGGGCAACTTCGCCTCGATGACCTCGCGCCCCAGGTGGCGCACGTCGAGGTAGACGAAGTCCTGGCCGCCGATGCCCCGCCCGGCCCGGGTCTCCATGTAGATGGCCCGACTGACCAGGTCGCGCGGCGCCAGCTCCATGAGCCTCGGCGCGTAGCGCTCCATGAAGCGCTCGCCCTGGTCGTTGAGCAGGTAGCCGCCCTCGCCGCGCGCGGCCTCGGAGAGCAGGATCCCCAAGCCTACGATGCCGGTCGGGTGGAACTGGTAGAACTCCATGTCCTGGAGCGGGATGCCGCGCCGGTAGGCCAGCGCCATGCCGTCGCCAGTGAGCGTGTGCGCGTTCGAGGTGACGCGGAACATGCGGCCGTTGCCGCCGGTCGCCAGGAGCACGGCCGCCGCGCGGAAGACGTGGAGCTCGCCGTCGGCGATGCGATAGGCCACCACCCCACCGGTCAGGCCGTCGTCCACCAGCAGATCCACCACGTGGTACTCGTCGAAGAACGTCACCTCGTGCTTGATGCACTGCTGGTAGAGGGTCTGCAGGATCATGTGGCCCGTGCGGTCGGCCGCGAAACACGAGCGACGGACCGGCCCCTCCCCGAAGTTGCGGGTATGGCCTCCGAAGCGCCGCTGGTCGATGCGGCCGTCGGGCGTACGGTTGAACGGCAGGCCCATCTGCTCGAGCTCGATGACGCGCTCGATCGCCTCCTGGGCGAGCACCTCGGCGCCGTCCTGGTCGACGAGGTAGTCGCCGCCCTTGACGGTGTCGAACATGTGCCACTCCCAGTGGTCCTCCTCCAGGTTGCCCAGCGCGGCGCAGACGCCGCCCTGGGCGGCACCGGTGTGGGAGCGCGTGGGGTAGAGCTTGGTCAGGACGGCCGTGCGCACGCCGGCGCGGGCAAGCTCGAGGGCGGCCCACAGGCCCGCCCCGCCGGCGCCGACGATGACCGCCTCGAACTCATGGATGACCGGTGACCGCGTCGCCCCCCGGGACACCATCATCAGGGCGCCCCGGGCGTCGGCAGCGTCATCACCACGTTGGTGCCCAGCACGAAGAGGACCGCGCCGAGGAGGTAGAGCGCCGTCAGGCTCGCCACCCGCACCCGAGGCCGGTGGGCGTAGTCGGTGATGATCGTGCGCACGCCCATGAAACCGTGGAAGAGGACCATCATCAGCAGCGTCCAGTCGAACGCCCGCCAGAAGAGCTGGTTCCAGCGCTCGTTGGTGATGAAGTCCACGTCCTGGTCGGCCGGGTCGAAGACGAAGTGCAGGATGAGGTAGTGCGCGAGGGCCAGCACGAAGAGGGCGAGGCCGCTCAGGCGCATCAGGTACCAGACCGCGGTCTCCCGTCCGCCGCCCGGCGGCTTGGGGCGGCCCGAGCGCGAGTAGCGCATCATCGGAAGAACTCCGGCCAGCCGTAGACCGGGGCCATGATCTCGTAGGCCACCGGCAGGCCGACCGCGATGAAGATCGCCCAGCAGCCGTACCACAGCGCCCGGTGGTAGCGCGTCAGTGGGGGCCAGAAGTCCATGACGATGATGCGCAGCCCGTTCAGCGCGTGGTACAGCAGCGCCGCCCCGAGAAGCACCTCCAGGATGCGGCCGGGGAAGCTGGCGTAGACCTTCAGGACCTCGTCATACAGCTCCGGGTTGCCGCCGACGAGGTAGATGTCCACGACGTGGAGCAGCACGAACGCCCAGATGGCCACGCCGCTGATGCGGTGGAAGGCCCAGGCGATCATCCCCTCGCCACCTCGGTAGCGGAGCAGCATGCGACCTCCGTCTGGTGGTGCCGGGAGCCATACGCGCGGGCGGTGCCTCGTGCCGTTCGGCAGCCGCTCGGACGGCGTCATCCTAACGCGAATCGCGGACCCGGGATCGGCGACGCAGGGCGGCGGCGGGCTGCGCTGGGGTATCCTGAGCCGCCCCGATCGCCCGTCACGGAGGACCCGCTTGAAGCTCCAGGAGTTCCACGCCAGGCAGCTCCTGCGGGCCTCCGGGCTACCGGTCCCAGCATGGTCGGTGGCGACGACGCCGCACGAGGTGGGCGAGGCCGCCGTCGGGTATCTGGCGGGGGGTGCGGAACGCGTCGTGGTCAAGGCGCAGGTCCTCGTCGGCGGGCGCGGCAAGGCCGGCGGGGTGAAGCTGGCGGCCAACCCCGAGGAGGCCGCGGCGATCGGCCGGGCCATCCTGGGTATGGAGATCCGAGGGATCCGGGTGCGCCGAGTGCTGGTCGCGCCCGCCGCCGACATCGTCCACGAGTACTACCTCGGCGCCGTCATCGACCGCGCGGCGCGGCGCATCCTGCTCATGGGCTCGGCGGCCGGCGGCGTCGAGATCGAGGAGGTCGCCCGGACCGATCCCGCGGCCGTCGTTCGCGTCCACGCCCACCCCCACCTGGGGCTGCTCGGGTACCAGGCGCGCCAGATGGCCTTCGCCCTCGGCCTGGGCGCCCACCTGGCTGAGGCGGTGGCCATCGCGCGCGGCCTGGTGGCGACGATGGTCGCCAACGACGCCGACCTCGTCGAGGTCAACCCGCTGGCCATCGTGCGCGAGCGGGCTTCCGACGGCACCGAGACGCTGAGCCTGCAGTGCCTCGACGCCAAGGTCACCATCGACGACTCGGCGCTGCCGCGTCACCCGGAGCTGGAGGCGATGCGGGACCTCGACGAGGAGGACCCCGCCGACGTGGAGGCCCGTGCCGCAGATCTCAGCTTCATCAAGCTCGAGGGCACGATCGGCTGCATGGTCAACGGCGCCGGGCTGGCCATGACCACCATGGACCTCGTCAAGCGCGCCGGCGGCGCGCCGGCGAACTTCCTCGACATCGGCGGCGGGGCGCGCTCCGACAAGGTCGCCACCGCCATGCGCCTCATCCTCAGCGACGCCAACGTGCGCGCCATCCTCGTCAACATCTTCGGCGGCATCACCCGCGGCGACGAGGTCGCCCGCGGCCTGATCGAGGCACGAGCGCAGCAGGAGCGTGACGTGCCCATGGTCGTGCGCATCGTGGGCACCAACGCGGCTGAGGCGGCGACGATCCTCGAGGCGGCCGCGTTCGAGACGGCGACCAGCCTCGATGACGCAGCCGCCCGGGCCGTCGCCGCGGCCGAGCGGGCCGGAGCGGCGGCATGAGCATCCTCGTGGGGCGCGAGACGCGCCTCGTCGTGCAGGGCATCACCGGCCGCGAAGGGGAGTTCCACTCCCGCCAGATGCAGGCCTACGGCACGCGCATCGTGGCCGGCCAGCGGCCCGGCAAGGGCGGCCAGCGCGCACTCGACGGCTCCGTCCCGATCTTCGACACCGTCGCCCAGGCGGTGGCCGAGGCCGGGGCGAACACGAGCGTCATCTACGTCCCCGCGTCGGGCGCCCCGGACGCGATCCTGGAGGCGGTGGACGCGGGGATCGGCGCCATCTTCTGCATCACCGAGGGCATCCCCGCGCTGGACATGCTGAAGGTCGTGCCAGTCGTCGAGGCGGCGGGCGCCAAGCTCATCGGCCCCAACTGCCCCGGCGCCACGTCGCCCGGGCGCGCCAAGGTGGGCATCATCCCGGCCTCGATCCACCGCGAGGGCCGCGTGGGCCTCGTGTCGCGCTCCGGGACGCTGACCTACGAGGTCGTGCAGGCCATGTCCGACGCGGGCATCGGCCAGTCCACCTGCGTGGGCATCGGCGGCGACCCCATCCACGGGCTCACCTTCAGCGATGTGCTGGCGCTCTTCCGCGACGACCCCGAGACGGACGCCATCGTGCTCATCGGAGAGATCGGCGGCAGCGAAGAGGAGCAGGCGGCGGCCTTCGCCGCGGAGCAGCTGCAGGGCATGCCCATGGTCGCCTTCATCGCCGGCCGCACCGCCCCCGAGGGCAAGCGCATGGGCCATGCCGGGGCCATCGTCTCGGGCGGCATGGGCACGGCGGCGGGCAAGGTCGTGGCGCTCGAGGCGGCCGGGGTCCGCATCGCCGCCTCCCCCACCGAGATCCCGCGCCTGCTCCTCTCGGCCGGCGTCCGCCCTCAGTAGCCCAGGGCGCCCCAGGAGGGGCCGCCCGGCGCCTCGATCAGCTCGACCAGGACGCCACGGCAGGAGCGCGGGTGGAGGAAGGCGACGGGTCCCTCGGCGCCCTTGCGCGGCACGCTGTCGATGAGCTCGACGCCGTCGATGGCCAGCCGGGTCAGCGTGTCGGCGAGGTGCGGCACCTCGAAGCAGATGTGGTGGAAGCCCTCTCCCTTGCTGGCCAGGAAGCGCGCCACGCCGGTCATGTCGTCGGTGGGCTGCACGAGCTCGATCTTCGTGTCGTCCACGGGCAGGAAGGCGATCGTCACGCGGTCCTCGGGGATGGCCTGCACGAGCTCGACCGGCAGGCCGAGGATGTCGCGGTAGAAGCCGAGCGCTCCCTCGAGGTCGCGCACGACGAGGGCCACGTGGTGGATCCGCCCGAGGCGATGCTCGTGGGCGATGCGAGCGGCGTCGGACGGAGGTGTCATGGCCGCCAATCGTCGCACATGGGGGAAGGCCTCTGCCTCAGACGGTGACGAGCTCCCGGTGCTCACCCCAGGCCGCACGCAGCCGATCGGCGATCTCGCCCAGCGTGGCGTGGGCCTCGACGGCCTCGATGATCGCGGGCATGAGGTTGCCGGTCGCGCGGGCGGTCTCCTCGAGCCGGGACAGCGCCCGCTCACAGGCCGCACCGTCGCGCTCGGCGCGGAGCCGTTGGACGCGCTCGACCTGCTCGGCCTCGGCGCGGGGGTCGATCTGCTGGAGGGGAGGCGATGGAGTCGCATCGTCCACGTAGCGGTTGACCCCCACGACGACGAGGTCGCCCGCCTCGATGCGGCGCTGGACGCCGTACGCCGCCTCCTGGATCTGGCGCTGCTGGTAGCCCGTCTCGAGGGCGGCGAGCGTGCCCCCGAGCGCCTCGATCTCGGCCAGGTAGGCCTCGGCGGCGGCCTCCAGCTCGTTCGTCAGCGTCTCCACGTAGTAGCTGCCCGCGAGCGGGTCCGGCGTCTCGGTCACGCCGGCCTCGAAGGCGAGGATCTGCTGCGTGCGCAGCGCCAGGCGGGCCGCCTCCTCGGTGGGCAAGGCCAGCGCCTCGTCGCGGGAGTTCGTGTGCAGGCTCTGGGCGCCGCCGAGGACGGCGGAGAGCGCCTGGACGGTGGTGCGCACGACGTTGTTGTCGATGGACTGGGCGGTCAGGCTCGAGCCGGCGGTCTGGACGTGGAAGCGGCAGGTCATCGAGCGCGGGTCCTGCGCCCCGAAGCGGTCGCGCATGATGCGCGCCCACATGCGGCGCGCCGCGCGGAACTTGGCCACTTCCTCGAACAGCTCGCTCCAGGCGGCGAAGAAGAAGCTCAGGCGGCCGGCGAAGCGGTCCACGTCGAGCCCGCGGGCGACCGCCGCCTCGACGTACGCCACGGCGTCGGCCAGCGTGAACGCCAGCTCCTGGGCGGCCGTGGCCCCCGCCTCGCGCATGTGGTAGCCGGAGATCGAGATCGTGTTCCAGCGCGGCATCTCGCTCGAGCAGAACTCGAAGATGTCGGTCACCAGGCGCATCGACGGCTTGGGCGGGTAGATGTAGGTGCCCCGGGCGATGTACTCCTTGAGCAGGTCGTTCTGGACCGTGCCCGACAGCTTCGCCCGGGGGATGCCACGCTTCTCGGCAGCGACGACGGTGAAGGCGAGCAGGATCGCGGCCGTGGCGTTGATGGTCATGGAGAGGCTGACCGAGTCGAGCGGCAGCCCGTCGAGGAGCGTTTCCATGTCGGCCAGCGTGCTGATCGGCACCCCCACCCGCCCGACCTCGCCGGCGGCCTGGGCGGCGTCCGAGTCGTAGCCCATCTGGGTGGGCAGGTCGAAGGCCACCGAGAGGCCGGTCTGGCCCTTCTCGAGCAGGTAGCGGAAGCGCCTGTTGGTATCGGCGGCGGTCGAGAAGCCCGCGTACTGGCGCATCGTCCAGAGGCGGCCGCGATACATCGTGGCCTGCACGCCGCGGGTGAAGGGGAACTCCCCGGGCCGGCCCAGGTCGCGCTCCTCGTCCAGGCCGCCGATGTCGGCGGGGATGTAGAGGTCGCGGACCTCGATGTCGCTCGAGGTCCGGAAGCTCGCGCGTCGCTCGGCCTGCTCGGCCAAGGCACGGGCCCGGGTGGTCGCCCGCCAGCGGTCGCGACCGATATCGCGCCCCTCCCCGCCCGCGCTCACGCGATCACCACCAGCTCGTCTCCCAGCTCGATCGTCTGGCCGGCCAGGACGCCGACGCGCTCGATGGTACCGGCCCGGGGCGCCAGGACGGCGTTCTCCATCTTCATGGCCTCGATCGAGAGGAGGCGCTGGCCCGCCTGGACGGCCTCGCCGACCGCGATGGCGACGGTCACCACGCGCCCCGGGATCTGGGCCCGGATGACCTGGCGAGCGGCCGCCATCCGGCTCCCCCCGAGGCGCGCGGCCCGCTCGCGCAGCTCGGCGCGGGCCGCCGACTCGACGGTGGCTTCGAACCGCCAGCCGTCCACGACCACCTCGAATCGAGCCGGGCCGGGGGAACCGTGCCGCTCGGGCAGCCGAATGACGGTCGCTCCGGCCGGGAGGCCCTCGCCGGGCGTGACGTCAAGGACCAGCGGCTCGGGCCCGTCGACGACCACGCGCGCCGGTCCGGCGGGCCGCCCGGTGCCGTTCGCGCTCAGCGCGGCCATCGGTCCACGACCTCCCGCCGCCCACTCGCGAGCCAGCCGGAACGACCATCCGCGTCGTCGGCCGGCACCCCGACGGCGGGTGACGTGCCGGCGAGCGTCGGGCGCGACGGCGCCGCCAACCCCGCCGCCCAGGCCTCGGCGGCCAGCCGAGCCGCGCGATGCGCGGCCTCGGTCCGGACCGGCGCCGGGTCCCAGTGGTCGGGCACGAAGTCCGTCGAGAGGTCACCGGCGCGGAAATGGGGCTCGTCCACCAGCCAGCGGTCGAAGGGCACGGTCGTCTGGATGCCAGTTACGACGAGCTCGTCCAGCGCCCGGGCCAGTCGGGCGAGCGCCATGTCCCGGTCCTCGGCAACGACCAGCAGCTTGGCCAGCAGGGGGTCGTAGTCGCCGCCCACGCGGGTGCCGTCCTCGATCCAGTCGTCCATGCGCACGCCCGGTCCGCCCGGTGGCCGCCAGCGGCCCACCGTGCCGGGCACGGGCGCGAAGCCGCGGGCGGGATCCTCGGCGCTCAGCCGGACTTCGATGGCATGACGATCGGGCGTCGCCGCGGCCTCGGCGGCGGCCAGGACCCGGTCGCGCAGCGGCTCGCCGGCGGCGATGCGGAGCTGCTCGTGGACGAGGTCGAGGCCGCTCACGAGCTCGGTCACGCCGTGCTCCACCTGGAGGCGCGCGTTGACCTCGAGGAACCAGGCCGCGCCGTCGGGGGCGACGAGGAACTCGGCGGTCGCGGCGTTGCGCAGCCCGACGGCCCGAGCCACGGAGACGCCCAGGGCGTGAAGCTCGCGCCGTCGGGCCTCATCGAAGCCGGGCGCGGGCGCCTCCTCCACGAGCTTCTGGTGCCGGCGTTGGACGGAGCAGTCGCGCTCGCCGAGGGCGACGACGGCGCCGTGCGCGTCCCCCAGCAGCTGCACCTCGACGTGCCGCGCCCTGTCGATGCGCCGCTCGAGGTAGACGCTGCCATCCCCGAAGGCCGCCTCCGCCTCGTGCGACGCCGCCACGAGCGAAGCCGGCAGGTCGGCGGCGCGCTCCACGAGTCGCATGCCGCGGCCCCCTCCCCCGGCGGCCGCCTTGACCAGCACCGGAAAGCCGATGCGCTCGGCTTCGGCGACGATCGATGCCGCCGCGTCGGGCCGATCGACCGGTGCCGGCTCCAACGTCCCCGGCACCACGGGCACTCCGACCGCCGACGCCGCCCGCCGCGCGTTCAGCTTGTCGCCGAGACCGTGCAGCGTGGCCGGCTCCGGTCCGATGAAGACGATGCCCGCGGCGACGCAGGCCTCGGCCAGGGCCGGCCGCTCCGACAGGAACCCGTAGCCCGGGTGGATCGCCTCCGCCCCGGTCGAGAGCGCCGCCTCGACGATGCGCTCGACGACGAGGTAGCTCTCCGCCGCCGGCGCCGGCCCGATGCGCACGGCCTGGTCGGCGGCCCGGACATGGCGCATGCCGGCGTCGACATCACTGAAGACGGCGACCGACTCGATGCCCATCTCGCGACAGGCTCGGATCAGGCGCAGCGCGATCTCGCCGCGGTTGGCGATGAGGATGCGGCGGAACGGCCGCCCGTCTTTGCGCAAAGACGCCATCTCCTCAGAGCGGGATGTTGCCGTGTTTCTTGGGCGGATTGCGATCGCGTTTCGTGGCCAGCAGCTCGAACGCGCCGACGACGCGCGGGCGGGTGTCGCTGGGCTCGATGACGTCGTCGACGTATCCGCGGTTGGCCGCGATGTACGGGTTCGCGAATCGCGCGGTGTACTCGTCGGTGAGCCGGCGGCGTTCGGAGGCTGGATCCGCGGCGGCCGCGATCTCGTCACGGAAGATGATGTTGACCGCGCCATCGACGCCCATCACCGCGATCTCCGCGCTCGGCCAGGCGAGGTTGATGTCGCCGCGGATGTGCTTGCTGCTCATGACGTCGTAGGCGCCGCCATAGGCCTTGCGCGTGATGACCGCGACCTTGGGCACCGTCGCCTCGGCGTAGGCGTAGAGCAGCTTTGCGCCGTGGCGGATGATGCCGCCGTGCTCCTGCGCCACGCCGGGCAGGAAGCCGGGCACGTCCACGAACGTCAACAAGGGCACGTTGAACGCATCGCAGGTGCGCACGAAGCGCGCCCCCTTGTCCGACGCGTCGATGTCCAGCGCGCCCGCCAGCACGGACGGCTGCTGCGCCACGATGCCCACACTGCGACCGCCGAGCCGCGCCCAGCCGACAATGATGTTGGCCGCCCATCCGGGTTGCAGCTCGAGGAACTCGCCGTCATCCACGACGTGCCGGATCACCTCGCGCATGTCGTAGGGCTGATTCGGCGAGTCGGGCACGATGGAGTCCAGTGCCGCATCGCGGCGGTCGATCGGGTCGGCGCACGCGACACGCGGCGGGCTCTCCATGTTGTTCTGCGGGAGATACCCGAGGATGCGCCGCGCGAGCGAGATCGCCTCGGCTTCATCGGGGGCCGCGAGGTGCGCGACGCCGCTCACGGTCGTGTGCGTCGTGGCGCCGCCAAGCTGCTCGCGATCGACCTCCTCGTGGGTCACGGTACGCACGACGTCCGGCCCGGTCACGAACATGTAGCTCGTGCCCTCGACCATGATGGTCACGTCGGTGATGGCCGGCGAGTAGACCGCGCCGCCGGCGCAGGGACCGAGGATGAGCGACAGCTGCGGCACGACGCCGGAGGCGAGCGTGTTGCGCAAGAAGATGTCGGCATAGGCGCCGAGCGACACGACGCCCTCCTGGATACGCGCACCGCCCGAGTCGTTGAGCCCGACCACCGGCGCCCCGACCTTCATGGCCAGGTCCATGATCTTGCAGATCTTCTCGGCGTGCGCCTCGGACAGCGAGCCGCCGAACACGGTGAAGTCCTGGCTGAAGACGAAGACGGTCCGGCCATCGATCGTGCCGTGGCCGGTGACCACGCCGTCGGTGAGGATGCGGTGCTCGGCCAACCCGAAGTCGCTCGAGCGATGCATGACGAAGGCGTCCATCTCGACGAACGAGTCCGGATCCAGCAGCAGATCCAGCCGCTCCCGCGCGGTCAGCTTCCCGCGGGCGTGCTGCTGCTCGATCCGCTCCAGCCCCCCACCCAGGCGGGATTGCGCCCGCAGGGCGCGGAGTTCCTCGATCCGCTCGCGGTTCGTGGGCACCGGTGGGTTCCTCCTGGCCACCGTCTTTGCGCAAAGACGGACTGCGCATCTCGACGTCGAGTCCATGATAGTGCCCCGCCGGGGGGATCCGGCAGGTGCTGCAGCGGCGTGCCGAGGCGGGCCGAAGGTCACCCGGCGGGGGCGCCTCTGCTTCCACAGGGCGACGGTGATATCCACAGCGACGGTGAACAACTCGGCCAGACTGTGGATAACCGGCTGGAGCCCGATGCCGCTCGCGGTGTAGATTCCGCATCCCGATGACGACTACAGCAAGACGAGGTGATGCCCCCGTGGCCAATGTGATCGCGATCGCGAATCAGAAGGGCGGAGTCGGCAAGACCACCACCGCGATCAACCTGGCCGGAGCACTGGCCGAGCAGGGCTACCGCGTCCTGTGCGTCGACATGGATGCGCAGGCCAACCTGACCGTCGGCCTCGGCATCAACCTGGGCACGGTCGAGCGGTCGATGGCCGACGTGCTCGCCGATTCGCGATCGACCATGAGGGAGGTCGTGATCCCCACGCAGACATCGGGGATCGACGTGGCGCCTTCGACGCTGGAGCTGGCCTCGACCGAGGTGGAGCTCTTCACCGCCATCGGCCGCGAGCACGCGCTACGCGAGGCGCTGGCCGGCTGGGTGGACGAGGGCTACGACTACGTGCTCATCGACTGCCCACCGACGCTCGGCCTGCTGACCATCAACGGCCTCGTCGCCGCCAACAGCGTGATCATCCCGGTGCAGACGCAGTACTACGCGCTGAAGGGCCTCACCGCGCTGGTCAAGGTCATCAATCAGATCCGCGCCAAGGGCCTCAACCGGGACCTGCGCGTGATGGGCCTGCTGCCGACGTTCTACGACGGGCGCACGATCCTCGGCCGCGAGATGCTCGACGAACTGCGCGAGCTCGGTGACCACCACGTTTTCAGCGCCATCGTGCGCCAGACGGTCAAGCTCGGCGAGGCGCCACTCGCGGGCCGCCCCGTCACGGCCTACGCGAGTACATCGGAGGCGGCTCGCACCTTCCGCGAGCTGGCACGGGAGGTGATCGATCTTGGCCAGGCCTGATTTCCGCGGCACCGCGGCCCGACGACTGTCCGAAGAGCGCGAGCTCTCACCGTCGATCATCAGCTTCCTGTCGCCGGAGGGGTCCTCGCGGGCGACCAGCATCCGCAACGTGCCACTCGAGCGAATCGAGGCGAACCCGGAACAGCCGCGCCTCTCCTTCGACGAGGCGACGCTCGCGGAGCTGTCGGCGAGCGTCAGGGAGCACGGCGTCCTCCAGCCGGTCCTCGTGCGGCCGCTGCCCGGCGGTCGCTATCAGCTCATCGCCGGCGAGCGACGCTGGCGCGCCGCGAAGATGGCCGGCCTGGCCACCGTCCCGGCCATGATCGAGATCATCGATGACGACACGGCACTCGAGATCGCCATCATCGAGAACCTCCAGCGCGAGGATCTCTCGCCACTCGACGAGGCGCTGATGTATGAGCGCATGACGCAGGAGCACGGCTATAGCGTCCGCAAGCTGGCCCAGAAGCTGGGCAAGGACAAGGGCTACATCGAGAACCGGCTGCGGCTCGCCGACGCGCCGGCGGAGATCAAGCAGCTCGTGTCTTTGCGCAAGGACACCCTCTCTCACGCCTACGAGCTGCTGAAGATCGAGGACCCACGCAAGCGGCGTCGGCTGTCGGAGCAGGTCGCCCGCGGCGAGCTGAGCCTGGTCAAGCTGCGCGAGAAGATCGAGGGCCGGCGGCCCCGCGTGACCGACAACGAGGAGCGTCCCCGCGCCGCGGCCCACGCCGACGGCGCCGAGGAGATCGAGGCCAGCGCGGCCTGGACCGGCGTGCGCCACCCGGTGCCGCTGGGCGAGGACTCGCTCATCAACGCCAAGGGGCGTCTGGCGGAGGCGCTCGACGAGCTGGTCGGCGTGCTGCGCTCGCCGGCGGCGCTGTCGGACATCGGCGAGGTGGATCGCTCGAACCTGGCCAAGTACCTGACCATCGTGAAGCTGAAGCTGGAGAACGCGATCGCGCTCGTCCGCTCCGGGTCTGCCGACCGCGAGTCCTGAGGCGTCACCCGCCGGCGCGCGCGGCGCCCGCCAGCCAGCCCACGGCGAGGATGGCCACGCCCGCCGCCTGTGCCTGCCAGCCGAGCCAGCGCCAGCGCACGGCCATCCGGGCCGACCACGCCGCGCCGACGGCCAGCGTGACGGTGGCGGCAACGAGGGCCGGCGTCACGCCTCGCTCCCCGGTCGAGGTGGCCCAGGCGACGGCGACCAGCGCGATGTCCGCTGCGACGATCGCGGCCGTCGCGCGCCACCGCCCCAGCCGGACGGCGACGCCCCGTCCGCCGGCCACGGCGTCGCGCTCGAGGTCGACGAGCCCGTTGGCGCAGGCCAGGGCCAGGCCGGCCAGCGGCCCCATGACCGCCACGACGAGCGTGTCCGGCGGCAGCCGGGCAGCGGCGCCGACCCAGGCGTAGACCGGCACCAGCGGCAGTGCCAGGGCGAAGGCGAGCCAGCCCCAGCCGGTGCGCTTGAGGCCCAGATCGTAGGCCACGCCCAGGCCGTAGCCGATCAGCCCGATCGCGAGCGCGGCCGGGCCCGCCGCGGCCGATAGGAGGAAGCCGAGCAGGCCTCCGCCCAAGGCGGTCGCACGGGCCGCGGCGAACGTGACGCGGCCCGCGGGCAGCGGCTTCCAGGGCTTGGCCACCTCGTCGTCCGATCGATCGTGGATGTCGTTCAGGGCCCCGATGGAGGCCTGGAAGCCGGCCATGGCCAGGGCCAGCGCGACGCTCCGGGCGAGGTCCGCGCCGGCGATCGCGGCGATCGCACCGGTGGCCGCCGCGACCAGCAGGGTCGGGAAGGGGTGGAGAACGGCCAGCGGACCGAGTCGCGCGCTCGCAGCCGCCGCGAAGCGATCGTCGGGGAGCGGCGGCCTAGATGTAGACGAGCTCGTGAAAGCTGTCCACGAGGTAGGTCGTGAGGCGCGCGCGGGCATCCGGCACCGCCCGGCGCAGCCCGGGCACAAGGCAGTGGAGCGTGATCGCCGGAACCATGACCTCTCCGTCCCCCGTCCGCCCGAAGGTTGCCGGGGGGCCGCCACCGCCTGCGTAGACCCGCTCGAGCTCACGCTCGTCGATGCGCGCCGCCTTCATGAAGTCGCGCAGGACGCGCCGGACGCCGAGGCGGATGGAGAGGTCGCGCATGAGCTCGATGCACCACGCGTCGATCTGCTCCTCCGGCTGTCCATCGAGCCGGGAGCGGTACTCCTGCGGGTTGTCGGACAGTCCGGTCGCGCCCAAGCGAGGCTCCTGAACGGGGTGGTGGAAGCGGCGGGATTATCGCATGCCGGGAGGGTCGGGTGAGGCGTCGTCGGTCCCGGGCAGCGCCTCCGGCGGGTCGGCCGCGGTCTCCGGCGCGGCTGCTGGGGCCTCCGGAGTGCGCCAGGGCCGCTCGGCGAAGAGCTCGGTCAGCCACCGGCCGAAGGGACCGGGCACGGCCTGATCGGGGTAGCCCAGCACCATCTCCCCGAGCGTCGCCTGGAGCCGGTCGGTGAGGGCGCCGACCGTCTCCCGGTCGGCACGGAGCCCGGTCGTCGCGATCGGCTCGCCGACCCTCACGCGGATGGTCTTGCCGAAGCGGAGCCAGCGCGTGCCGTTGATGGCCACGGCGACCAGCGGCACGCCCGCCCGGATGGCGAAGAAGGCGGGGCCCTCGTTGAGGGGCAGGACGACGTCCTCGTCCTCGGTCAGGCGCCCCTCCCCCGCCACGACGAGCACGCGCCCGGCGTCGAGGACGGCGACGGCGCGTTTGGCGGACGTGAGCAGCCGCGCCTTGCGGGGGTCGAAGGGCACGGCGCTGCCCACCCAGTCGATCAGGCGGTTCTTGGCGCCGACCGTCATGTCGTCCTCCCTGGGTCCGTAGACGTAGACGCGTGGCGAGGATGGCCATGTGGCGTAGACGACCATCGGGTCGAGCCAGCCGGGGTGGTTGATGCAGGCCACGTAGGGACCGCGCGGCAGCCGCCCGAAGCCCTCCAGCCAGAACCGGAACCAGCAGCGCAGGACGAACCAGAGGAACGAGCGCATGAGGTGGTAGCGGAACGTCCGGCGCCAGGCGGGGATCGGATCGTGGGCCGGGTCGACGAAGGTGGGCCGGCCGTCCTCGGCCGGGTCGGGCATCGTCAGCCTCCGGGGCCGCCGCCGCCCGGCTGGTCCCCGGAACGAACGATCACCCCTGTAGAACGGACGTTCGATCTGTCCGCCCCTGGGGCGGCGGCCCCGTCGCTCACCCGCTCGTCGATCCGGGCGAAGACGTGGGCGACCCAGGCGCCGATCTGGTCGGCGCTGTCGTCCACGCCCTGCAGGATGTACCCCTCCACCTGCGCGGTCAGGTAGCGATGGCCGTGGTGCGCCTCGACCGCCAGCTCGCCGATCTGCACGCGGCTCCAGCGGATCAACTTTCCGGCCGCGCGTGGCCCCTCCTGCGGCACGTTGACCCGCACGTTGACGATGATGAGCCCGCCGTCGGAGGCGGCCATGATCGTGTAGCGCGTGTCGGGATCGTCGCCCCAGGCCACGAACGCCACCGGGTCCACGGGCGCCCCCAGGACGGCGAGAGCCGGCTCGTAGGCCGCGGCGACCTTGGCCGTCATCACACGGTGGCCGGGGGCCGTGGCACGCCAGTCGCTCAGCCGCATCCGCTCGTCCTCCGTTTCGTCGCTGCCGGCACGGTACCACGCCCCCCGCGTGCCGAATGGCCCTCCCCCGTCCGCCCTCGCAACGGTATCCTGCCGTCCATGTCCCGACAGGTGGAAGCGGGTGACGGCCTGACCGTCGCCCTCATCAGCGACGTCTTCTTCGACGCCGAGCCTGGCGTCCGGTTACGGGCCCGGCTGGCCGAGGCGAGGGCCGCCGGGGCCGAACTGGCTGTCCTGCCGGAGATCCCGCTCAACCCCTGGTCGCCCGCCACGACGGACACCCGCGACGACGACGCTGAGGAACCCGGCGGTCACCGCCATCAGCTCCTCGCGGCGGCCAGCCGGGAGGTCGGCATCGGCGTCATCGGCGGCGCGATCGTGCGCGATCCGGGGGACGGCCATCGACGTAACACGGCCCTCGTGTTCGACGCGCGGGGGAAGCTGCTCGCCACGTACGCGAAGCTCCACCTGCCCGAGGAACCCGGGTTCTGGGAGACGAGCCACTACGTGCCCGGCACGCGACCGCCTGAGCGCATCGACGCCTTCGGCATGCCCGTCGGCGTCCAGATCTGCTCGGACGTCAACCGCCCCGAAGGTTGCCATCTGCTCGGCGCGCTGGGTGCCGAGGCGATCCTCGCGCCGCGCGCCACGGAGCAGGACCTGTACGAGCGGTGGCGAGTCGTCTTCCGGGCGAACGCCATGACCAGCAGCGCCTACGTCCTGTCCGTCAACCGGCCGCGGCCCGAGGCCGGCGTGCCACTGGGCGGACCGTCGATCGCCGTCGCGCCCGACGGCACCGTGCTCCTCGAGACGAGCGACCCGATCGCGATCGTCCGACTCGAGCGGGCGGCGATCGCGAAGGCCCGCACGGACTATCCGGGCTACCTGCCCATCCGCGCCGATCTGTACGCCGAGGCATGGGGGGCGATCGCCCGACAGGAGGACTGACGACATGCACATCCGGCGTGGTTATCTCGACTGGGGCGTCTTCCTCATCGTCGTCGGGGCCATACCGCTCGCCGTGCGCTTCGACTGGCTCGACACCACGGGCGTTGCCGACGCCTGGCGCCTGTGGCCGCTGGTCCTCGTCGGGATCGGCGTGGGCCTCGTCCTCGGACGCACGTCCCTGGCCCCGCTGGGTGGCATCCTCGTGGCCGGGACCTTGGGCATCGTCATCGGCGCGGCGCTGGCCGTCGGTCCGCGCGTCGGCATCGCCTGCGTCGGTCCCGGAGACGGCATTCCCTCGGGAGCGCCGGTCCAGACGGGCGTCTTCAGCGGGGGCGTGGCCGCCGTGGATCTCCACGTCGCGTGCGGGGAGATGGCCGTCTCCACGAGCGGCGGCGGCGGATGGTCCGTCGATGCGTCGGGCTGGCCCGACGGCGCCGTCGACGTGCGGGGCGGGCCGGCCTCGCTCAGCGTCGAACCCGAGAACCGGCCGGGAAACCTCTTCTCCGACCGCGGGCGGGCGCGACTCGCCGTGACGCTGCCCACCGCGACGACCCTCGACCTGGCCCTGACCGTCGACGCCGGGACGCTGAGGGCCGACCTCGGCGGAGCCGTCATCTCGTCGCTCAGCGCCTCGCTCAACGCCGCCGACGGGAGCATCGACCTGTCGGAGGCGCGCGTCGGGCACTTCTCCCTCTCGGTGAACGCCGCGGATACCGACCTCACGCTGCCCGCCAGCGCCACGCGCGGCAGCGCCTCGGTCAACGCGGCCAGCCTCAAGGTCTGCATCCCGTTCGGTGTCGGGCTGCGCGTGACGTCGAGCGAGACGCTCGCCTCGACGAGCTTCCAGGGTGGTTTCAGACGCAACGGCGACGCGTGGGAGTCGGACGACTGGGCGACGGCGAGCGAGCGCAGCGAGCTCACGCTCAGCGTCAACGTCGGCTCCGCGACCGTGCGCCGCGGAGGATGTGACTGATGGACGATCGCCTCTACCGATCCCGTGACGAGCGGATGATCGCCGGCGTCGCGGGCGGCCTCGCCGAGCGGCTGGACCTCGATCCCTCGCTCGTGCGCATCATCTGGGCTGTGCTCGTGCTGCCCACCGGTTTCCTGGCGCTCCTCGTGTACGTGGTTATGGCCATCGTCGTGCCCGAGGAGTCAGCGGATGCCCGTCTGGCGCCCACCGCGCCCACGCCGACCGGCGACGCGGCCGGAACAGGCGCCCAGGCGTCCGAGGCTGCCACCGCTGCGGTTCCCCCCGACTGGCGGGCCCAGCGTCGTGCCGAGCGCCGAGCGCGACGCGCCGCCCGAGGCAGCGGCGGCGGCAACGGGGCCATCGTCTTCGGCGCCATCCTCGTCGTCGTGGGCGCCCTCTTCCTCGTCCGCCAGTTCCTGCCCGACTTCGACTTCGACCTCCTCTGGCCGGTCGCGCTCATCGTGCTCGGAGTCGCCCTCGTCCTCGGCTCGGTCCGCCCCGCGTGAATCGCGCCCAGGAGCTGGGGTGTGCCGGCACGAGGCCGGCCTCATGAGCCCAGAGGCTCAGCGCCGGCGAGCCGTCGGTCACCAGCGGAAGGAGCCATCTGATGTCGGGCGGGAGCGCGCAGGCCCACTTCGTGACGCGACCTGAAGCCCGAAGCTAGTCCTGGACCACCAGCGCGGTCACCATGCCGAACATGCCGGCGGGACCCTCCGCGTGGGGCAGGATGTGGCAGTGGAAGGCCCAGGCACCGGGATTGCGGCACTCGATCACGGCATCCCAGCGCTCGCCCGGGTTGACGCCGAGGGTGTCGCAGGTGAAGGCGGCGCTGCCCAAGGGGTAGCCGTCACGGGCGACGATGCGCATGGCCATCCCGTGCAGGTGCCAGGGGTGCATCATCACGCCCTCGTTCATGAAGCGGATGACGATCGTCTCGCCCTTCTGGGCCACGATGGGTTTCGTGGCCGGGAAGCCACGGCCGTTGATGGTGAAGCCGCCCAGCGCGTCGTTGCTGATCCAGACGATGTCCTGGGTCGCGCCGTAGAGGCTGTCGTAGCGCTTCGTCGGGTCCTTCGGGTCGACGATGAACGCGCCCAAGAGCCCGCGGCCGACCTGATCGGTGGCGTTGTGATGCGAGTGGTACATGTGCGAGCCCGAGGGCTTCGCCACGAACTCGTACGTAAAGGACTCGCCGGGCATGATCGGCTTCTGCGTCACGAACGGCACGCCGTCCATGGCGTTGGGGACCTCTTGGCCGTGGAAGTGGATGCCGGTCGACTCATCGAGGTCGTTGCGGAACGTGGCGCGCACCTTGTCGCCCTCGACGACCCGCAGCAGCGGCCCCGGCCAGGTCTTGTTGAAGCCGACGGCCTTGACCGGCGGCTTGACCGCATCGATCTTCCAGTCGAAGGGTGAGCAGTCCATCTCGAAGACCTTCCAGTCGCCGTCGATCGTCGGCGCGAGCGGCTCGTTGCCCGAGGGACCCACGCTCTGCCATTCTCCGTCGAGGAAACGCTTGACGACCGCCTCCGCCTGGTCGTCATGCTGGCCGCCACCCTGATCGCTCGGCATCGGGGTGGGGCCGGCCGGCGAGGCGGTGGGCGCAGGCGTGGGCGACGCGGGGGCCGGTTCACCCGACGGGCGCGGGGAGGCGCCGCCGGGCGGGTAGGTCCAGCCCGCGGACGTGCCCGGGGCGCAGGCGGCGACGGTGACCGCCGCAAGGCCGGCGCCGGCCACGGCGGCACCGCGCAGGAAGCCGCGCCGCGTCAGGCTGGGCGTGGGGTCCTCGGTGGTGGATCCGGTGGAAACGGTAGGGGGGACGTTCGGCTCATTCATGGCCGCGATGCTAGCGGAGGATCGCCGGCGCCGCTGCGTGGCATTCGGTCCGTTCGCGCAGGGCCGAACGGCCATCCCGGCCGGCACCCTGCTACCCTCGAACCGTGCGCGACGTCGCGACCCACGAGCGCCCCGAGGCCGGCTCGCCCGACGGCCGGCTGCCCCTCCACGCCGTGCTCGACGCCTTCCATGCCTGGGTGCGCAGGCCCTCGGCCCGGCAGCGGGTCGAGCTGCGCGCCGCCTTCGAGCGCCTCGTCTCCGCCAACGGCATCGCCGGCGCCTACCTCGACGTGGAGGCCTCGCCGCTGCCGCCCCTCGCGCTCGGCGCCGGGAGCCTCCGTCGCCGGCCGGCCGCCAGGCGCAGGGACCTGCAGGCTGTCGAGTTGCGCGGAGACGCGGGCCGCGTGCGCCTGGGGCGGCTCGTCGTCGACCCCGACGCCGAGCGGGAGGATCCCGGCCGGCGCCGCGGCGCAGAGCAGGCCATCCGCGCCATCGAGCTGGCGCTCGACGCCACGTGGGCGCGGGCAGAGGCTCGGCGGGCCGCCACAAGCCTAGTCGCCCTCGATGCCGCGACCCGGGCCATCGCCGGCGTCCTCGACCTCGACGCCGTGCTGCAGCTCATCGTCGATCGCGTGCGGGACCTGGTCGAGGCCGAGTACGCCGCACTGGGCATCGTCGACCAGGAGGGGCAGATCGACCGTTTCATCACGAGCGGCATCAGTGAGGCCGAACGCGAGCGGATCGGCGACCCGCCCAGCGGCCGCGGACTGCTGGGGCTGATCGTCCGCGAGAGACGCTCGCTCCTCGTGCCCGACATCGCCGCCGACCCGCGCCATCACGGGTTCCCGCCGCATCACCCGCCGATGCACTCGTTCATCGGCGTGCCGGTCCTGGTGCGCGGCGGCTCGGTGGGCAACCTCTACCTCACCAACCGCCGGGGCGGCGTCGCCTTCACCACCACCGACCTGGAGCTCGTCGAGGCGTTCTCCCGGCACGCCGGGATCGCCATCGAGAGCGCCCGGCTCCACGAGCGGATCGGCCAGCTGGCCATCGTCGAGGAGCGGGAGCGCATCGGTCGCGACCTCCACGACGGGATCATCCAGGGCATCTACGCCGTCGCGCTCTCCCTGGAGGAGGCGGCCGAGTCCGTGGAGAGCGAGCCGGACGACGCCCGCGCCCGGATCGACCGCGCCATCGAGTCGCTCAACCTCTCCATCCGCGACATCCGCAACTTCATCTTCGGCCTCCGCCCCGAGCTGCTCGAGCAAGCCGGGCTGGTCGGCGGCCTGGCGGCGCTGGCCGACGAGTTCCGCCTCAACACGATGGTGGACATCGAGCTCGAGGCCGCCGGGGTCCACGAACTGGAGCTGCCGGAGTCCAAGACGCTCGAGCTGCTGAGCATCGCGCGCGAGGCGCTGAGCAACGTCGCCCGCCACGCCCGCGCCTCGCGCGCCACGATCCATGCGCACCGGATCCCGGAGGGGATCCGCCTCGTCGTCGCGGACAACGGCGTCGGCTTCGCGGCCGGCCGCCGCTTCGGGCCCAGCCACCAGGGCCTGCGCAACATGCGCGAGCGCGCCGCCGGGCTGGGCGGCATCATCGACATCCAGAGCGAGGCGAGACGCGGCACACGTATCATCGTCATCGTGCCGCACGTCGAGACGGCCGACCCAGGGACGACCAGGATGGAGGAGGCGGACGCGTGAGCGAAGGCGAGGTCCGGCCGCTGCGGCTCGTGGTGGTGGACGATCACGAGGTCGTGCGCCAGGGGCTGGTGGCGCTGCTTGGCCGGCGCGAGGCGTTCCAGGTCGTGGGCGAGGCCGGCACCGCCGAGGAGGCGCTCTCGGTCGTGCGGCGATTCCGCCCTGACCTGGTGGTCATGGACGTGCGCCTGCCCGACGGATCGGGCATCGAGGCCTGCCGGGAGATCCGCGCCGAGATGCCCGAGGTGCGCGTGATCATCCTCACCAGTTACCCCGACGAGGAGGCAGTCCTTTCCGCGATCATCGCCGGCGCCAGCGGCTACCTCCTCAAGCAGATCCGCGGCCGCGACCTGGTCAATGCCCTCGAGGCGGTCGGACGCGGCGAGTCGCTGCTCGATCCGGCCGTGACCGAGAAGGTCCTCGAGCGCGTGCGCCGCATCGCCACCGGCACCTATACCGACGAGCTGGCCGCGCTCACGGCGCAGGAGCAGCGCATCCTCGCCCTGGTTGCCGAGGGCAAGACGAACAAGGAGATCGCGTCCGAGGTCTTCCTCTCCGACAAGACGGTCAAGAACTACGTCAGCTCGATCCTCTCCAAGCTCAACCTCGAGCGGCGCGCCCAGGCCGCCGCCTTCGTGGCCAAGCACCGCATCCCCGGCTCCGGCTGAGCCGGGAGCAGGACGGGCCGGCAGGCCCATCGCCGACCGGCCGAGCGGCACGTCGCGGGAAAGCGCGAACGAGGGACCATCGGGTCATGCGAATCGTCAGCGCCGAAGAGGCCGTGGCCGGGATCCGTTCCGGTCAGCAGGTCTACGTCCACGGTGCGAGCGCCACGCCCTCCGTCCTGCTCGACGCCCTCGTGGCGCGTGCTCCGGAGCTGCGGGACGTGCGCGTGGTCCACCTCCACATCGAGGGCCCGGGGCCGCATCTCGCGCCCGAGCTCGCCGGGTCCTTCCGCCACCTGGCCCTGTTCATCGGGCCGAACGCCCGCGCGGCCATCGCCGAGGGTCGGGCGGAGTACATCCCGGCCTTCCTCTCGGACGTACCGCGCCTCTTCACCAGCGGGCTGCTGCCGCTCGACGCGGTCCTCATCAACGTCACCCCGCCCGACGCGCACGGCTTCTGCTCGCTGGGGACATCCGTGGATGCCGTGCTGGCGGCGGTACGCAGCGCGAAGACGGTCATCGCCCAGCTCAACTCGGCCATGCCGCGCACGCTCGGGGACGCCTTCGTGCATGCATCGGAGATCGACCTGGGCGTCGAGGTCGAGGTGCCGCCCTACGTCCACGCGAACCCCGTCATCGGCGACGTGGAGCGCCGCATCGGCGAGTACGTGGCGGACCTCGTGCCCGACGGGGCGACGCTCCAGATGGGCATCGGGGCCATCCCGTCCGCCGTGGGGCTGGCCCTGCACGCGAAACGCGACCTGGGTGTGCACACCGAGATGTTCACGGACGTCGTGGTCGACCTGGTCGAGGCCGGGATCGTCACCGGCGCGCGCAAGGAGCGTAACCGGGGCAAGCTGGTGACCGCCTTCATGATGGGTACGGAGCGCCTGTACCGTTTCGTGGACGACAACCCGATGGTCGAGATGCGGCCGGTCGACTACACCAACGACACGCACGTCATCCGCCAGTTCAGCCGCATGACCGCCATCAACTCCGCCATCTCGGTCGACCTCACCGGCCAGGTCTCGGCCGACTCGATCGGCTACCGCCTCTACAGCGGCGTGGGCGGCCAGATGGACTTCATCCGCGGCGCCGCACTTGCCGAGGAGGGTCGCGCCATCATCGCCCTCCCCTCCACCGCAGGCGACGGGCGCCACTCGCGCATCACGCCCTTCCTGGCCGAGGGCTCGGGCGTCGTCACCACGCGCGCGCACGTGCGCACGATCGTGACCGAGTGGGGCGTGGCCGAGCTCTTCGGCAAGAGCGTCCAGGAGCGCGCGCGGGCACTCATCGCCATCGCCCATCCCGAGTTCCGCGACCAGCTCACGGCCAAGGCGCGGGAGATCTTCCGGATCTGAGTCCGGGCAAAGAAGGAGCGGCCGCCGCGCGTCCCCTGCGGCGTCCGCTCTCGTCGGGGAACGTAGCGGCATCGCGAGCGCCAGAGGTAGGGCCGAATGGCCCTAATTCCGGCCCTTGTTCGAGGTGCTGCGACCACCCGCGACCGACGCTACGATGCGACCGACGGCCCTGCCGTCGGCAGAGCCGCGCATACTATGGTGCGGCCATGGCAGATCGTCGTTCGCTCGCGGCCGAACTGGCCGCTTCCTGGTTCGGCTCCGATCTCCCGCCCCATGCCCGCACGGCCTTCCTCGAGCTCGCCGTCGAGCGCGAGGTCGGCGCCGGCACGGAGATGGTGCGCGAGGGCCAGCCCACGACCGGTTTCGGGCTGGTCCTGAGCGGGCGCGTCGCGCTGCGCCTGCACGTGCCCGGCCGCGGCCAGGTGACCATCCTGACCGTCGAGCCCGGCGACATCTACGGCTGGTCGGCGATCGTGCCGCCGTATCGCTCGACCTCGACCGGCGTGGCCGTCGAACCGGTGCGCGCGCTCGTCGTCGATGCGGTCGCCCTGCGCGCCGCGCTGCGGGCGGACGACGCGCTCGCCGCCTCGCTCTACCCGCGCGTCCTCGAGGCCGTCGCGCGACGGCTCGACGGGACGCGGCTGCAGCTGCTCGACCTGTTCGCCGGCCAGGTCGAGGCCTCGTGGTGATCAGCGCGACCGAGGCTCCAGCGCACGGACCCGGGTTCCTGGCGCGAAAGGACCTCGGAGCCCTCTTCGCGCTCGTGCGCGACGACGGCCGGCGCCTCATCGGCCCGACCGTCCGCGACGGCGCGGTGATGCTCGATGAGCTCGACGGCCCGGATGCGCTGCCGGAAGGCATACGCGAGTCGCAGACCCCGGGCCGCTACCGCCTCGAGGCCGGGCGGCCGGGGCGTCTCTTCGATCACACGGTCGGTCCGTCGAGCTGGAAGCGCTGGACCTTCCCGCCCACCGTTCCCGTGGGCACGACGAGGCGGGACGGCGCCGTCGTGGCGTTCGAGCCAGCCACGCCCGACGCCGCGCCGCTGGCCTTCCTCGGCGTCCGCGCCTGCGAGCTGGCCGCGCTCGCCGTCCAGGATCGCGTCCTGCTGGGCGGGCCCGTCGCGGATCCGGACTATGCCGCGCGCCGCCGATCCGCGCTCGTGATCGCGATCCAGTGCACGACGGCCGCTTCGACCTGCTTCTGCACCTCGATGGGCACCGGTCCCGAGGTATCCGATGGCGCCGACGTCGTCCTGACCGAGCTCGACGACGGCTTCGTCGTGACGGCCGGTTCGCGGCGCGGCCGCGAGCTCCTGGAGCGACTTCCGGTTCGCCTGGCGACGGCTGAGGAGCGCGACGCGGCCGCCGGCGGCGTGGCCGCGGCGCGCGCCGCAGTGGCGGCGAATGCGGGGGTGGCGGCGCCGGGGCTGCCGTCGCGGCTGATGGCGGCGCTCGACAGTCCCCGCTGGGCGGACGTCGCCGAACGCTGCCTCACCTGCGCCAATTGCACGCTCGTCTGCCCGACGTGCTTCTGCACCAGCGTCACGCAGCGCTCCGACCTCGCCGGTGCCGAGACGCTCAGCGAGCGCACGTGGGACTCCTGCTTCACCGGCAGCTTCGCGGCGGTGGCCGGCGGCAACTTCCGCTCCCGCCCGCAGGACCGCTACCGCCAGTGGCTGACCCACAAGTTCGCCACCTGGGTGGACCAGTTCGGCACATTCGGATGCATCGGCTGCGGCCGTTGTGTGACCTGGTGCCCGGCCGGCATCGACGTGCGGGAAGAGCTGGCGGCGATCGCCCCGCCGCCGCGAGCGGTCGTCACGGGGATGCACCTGCCGGCCGTAACGCCGGCGCCGGACGAGGCCTGGCTGCGCCCAGCCCGGGTCGTCGCCACGCACCGGGAGACCGCGAACGTGACGACGCTGACGCTGGCCTGGGAGGGACAGGTCCCCGGAGCCGGGCAGTTCGTCATGGCCGGGCCGCCGGGCTTCTCGGCCGCGCCGATCTCCGTCTCGCGTGCGCGCCGGGGCGCCATCGAGATGACCGTCCGCGCCGCGGGCCCGGCGACGGCCGCCCTGACCGCCTTGGGGCACGGCGCGACGGTCGGCGTGCGCGGTCCGCTCGGCCGCGGCTGGCCGCTCGAGCGGATGCTCGACCGCAACGTGATCGTCGTCGCCGGCGGCATCGGGCTGGCCCCCCTGCGCTCGCTCATCGAGGCCATCGCGGCCGAACGCGAGCGGTTCCGCGACGTGACCGTCTACCTCGGCGCTCGGACGCCGCGCGACCGGCTCTTCGTGGGCGAGCTTGGCGCCTGGTCGGCGGCGGGGATCGCCGTGACCGAGACGGTCGATCGCGCCGGGGCCGATTGGCTCGGGCGCGTCGGCGTCGTGACCCACCTCTTCGACCACGCGGAGCGGCTGCCGGAGGGTGCCGTGGCCGCCGTCTGCGGTCCCGAGCGGATGATGGAGGCGACGGTCGAGGTCCTGCGCGCCCGCGGCATCCCCGACGAGCGCATCTTCGTGACCCTGGAGCGACACATGGAGTGCGGCGTCGGGCTCTGCGGGCACTGCCAGCTGGGTCGCTTCTTCGTCTGCCGCGATGGTCCCGTCTTCTCCATCGCCGAGCTCGGCGATGCCTTCGGGCGGGAGGGACTCTGATGGCCAGACCGCGACTCGGGGTGGTCAAGTTCGCCTCCTGCGACGGCTGCCAGCTGACCCTCCTCGATCTCGAGGACCAGCTGCTGGGCATCGCCGAGCAGGTGGAGATCGTGGAGTTCGCCGAGGCGACTTCGGCGCGCTCGGCGGGACCGTACGAGCTCCTGCTCGTGGAGGGCTCGGTGAGCACGCCCGAGCAGGCCGAGGCGATCGTCGACCTGCGGCGGCAGGCGGCGAAGCTCGTGACGATCGGCGCCTGCGCCACGACAGGCGGCATCCAGGCCCTGCGCGTCTTCGCCGACCACGACGCCTGGCGGGCCTCCATCTATCCGCATCCCGAGTGGATCGAGTCGCTGGCCACGGCCACCCCGATCGCCGACCACGTGCCCGTGGACGCCGAGCTGCGCGGCTGCCCCATCGACCCTGGGCAGCTGCTCGAGTTCCTGACCGCCACGCTCCTCGGGCGCCGGCCGCGTCTGCCCGACGAGGCGGTCTGCCTCGCCTGCAAGCGCGCCGGCTCGGTGTGCGTCGTCGTCGCCCACGGCGAGCCCTGCCTGGGCCCGGTGACGCGCACCGGCTGCGGCGCCATCTGCCCGGCCTTCGGGCGCGGCTGCTATGCCTGCTTCGGTCCGCGCGAGACGGCCAACGTGCCCGGGCTGCGGCGCTCGCTCGTCGTGCTGGGCAATGCGCCGGCAGACGTGGACGAGCGCTTCGCCGGCTTCACCGCGCTGGCGCCGCCGTTCGCGCGGGCCGCTGCGGCCGGACTCGCGGCCGCCGCCGCCACGGGGGGCGACGATGCACGGCGGTGAGGGCCGCGGCGCCGCGGGCGCCGGCGCGACCACCGAGCGCCGCTTCGACGTCGGACAGCTGACCCGCGTCGAGGGCGAGGGCTCGCTGCGCCTGCGCGTGCGCGGAGGGGTGGTCGTGGAAGCGCGCCTGGCCATCTTCGAGGCGCCACGTTACTTCGAGCGGCTCGTCGTGGGCCGCCGCCCCGACGACGTGCTCGACATCGTGGCCCGCATCTGCGGCATCTGCCCGGTGGCCTACCAGATGAGCGCCGTGCACGCCTTCGAGGCCCTCTATCGCGTCGACGTGGACCCGGCCGTGCGGACCCTGCGCCGCCTGCTCTACTGCGGCGAGTGGATCGAGAGCCACGCCCTCCACGTCTACCTCCTGCACGCGCCGGACTTCCTCGGCTTCGAGAGCGTGGTCGCGCTGGCACAGGCGGATCGCGGCGCCGTGGAACGTGGCCTGGCGCTGAAGAAGACCGGCAACGCGATCGTGGCCCTGCTCGGCGGCCGGCCCATCCACCCGGTCAGCGTCCGCGTCGGCGGCTTCAGCCGCGCCCCGCGGCCGCGCGAGATGGCCGCTCTCCGCCCCGCCCTCGAGGCGGCGGTGGAGCAGGCCCTCGAGACCGTGCGCTGGGTCGCCGGGCTGCCCACGCCCGACCTGCGCCAGGTAGCGCGCCTGGTGGCCCTGCGGCACCCGGACGACTACCCGATGAACGAAGGCCGGATCGTCTCGAGCGACGGGCTGGACCTGCCCGCGACCGACTGGGAGGCGGCCTTCCGCGAGGAGCAGGTGGAGGGCACCAACGCCCTGCACGCGCGCACGCTCGACGGTGGCGCCTACCTCGTCGGCCCGGCGGCACGGGTGACGCTGGCCGGCGACCGGCTCCATCCGCTCGCGGCCGAGGCGCTCGCCGCGACCGGCCTGGCTGAGGAGATCCGCGTCAACCCCTACCGGAGCATCGTCGCGCGCGCGGTGGAGCTCGTCCATGCCGCGGCCGAGGCCCGCGACATCGTGGCCGGCTACCGGGCGCCGGAGACGGCGCTGGCCACCTGGCGGGCGCGCCCGGGGACGGCGGCCTGGGCGACCGAGGCGCCGCGCGGCCTCCTCTTCCACCGGTACGAAATCGACGAGCGGGGCCGCGTCGCCGAGGCGCGCATCGTGCCTCCCACCAGCCAGAACCAGGCGGCCATCGAGGAGGCGCTGGTCACCGTCGCGCCGGGCGTCCTCGACGTGCCCGAAGAGACGGCGCGGACGAGGATCGAGCAGCTCGTCCGCAGCTACGACCCCTGCATCTCCTGCGCCACCCACTTCCTCGATCTGACCGTGGAGCGGGAGCCATGAGCGGTCCCGTCCGCCTCCTCGTCCTCGGCGAGAGCCAGCGCGGCGATGATGGGGCTCCGGCGGCCGCCATGCGCCTCCTGCGGCGATCCGCGTTGCGGGGCGTGGACGTGCGGCGCTGCCCTGCCCTCGAGGTCGATGCGCTGCTCGACGGTGGCCCCTTCGTGATCGTGGATGCGGTTCGCGGCCCCGAGCCGGGCACGATCGTGGAGCAGCCGCTGGGCGCCGTCGCGGCGCTGCCGGCCGACCCGTCCGGCTCGACCCATGCGCTGCCGCTGCCCGCCGTCCTGACCCTCGCCGCGGCGCTGCGCCGGCGGCCGCTCGAGGGCCGTTTCGTGGGCGTGGCCGGCGAACGGTTCGGCTGGGGCCAGGACCTGTCACCCGCCGTCCGCGCCGCCCTTCCCGTACTCGCCGCCTCGATCGACCGGGCGCTCGCGGGGGAGGTGGAGCGATGTGCCTGACCGCCCTCGGGACGGTCGTCGAGCGCGACGGCCACCACGCTCTGGTCGCCGTCGAGGGGGGCCTCCTGCACTGCTCGACGCTGATCCATCCCGACGTACAGCCGGGCGACCGCGTGCTGGCGGGGCTCGGCTCGATCCTCCGGCGCCTCTCCCCCACCGAAGCCGCCGCCATCGCCGCCGCCCGCGACGGCGATCCGGCAACGACGCCGCAGGCACCAGGCAGCCACCAAGGAGTGGGAGGAACCGAACCATGAGGATCCCGCGCACGACCGGCTGGGGTGTCCGCCTCGCCTTCGCGGCAGCCGGCATCAGCGGCGTCTCCGTCTACCTCAACGGCCTGATGGTCAAGAGCTTCCCCGACCCCACGCTCCTTGCGGGCGTCCGCAACGGGCTCGTCGGTCTCGCCTTCATCGGCGTGCTGGCGGTCGCGGCGGCCCGCCGTCCGCGCGGTGTCCGGCCGGCCGACCGGGCCCCGGCGGGGCGCCGCGAGGTGCTGGGGCTCGCCTTCCTCGGCATCGTCGGTGGCGGCGTCGCCTTCGGCCTCTTCTTCCAGGGCCTGGCGCTCGCAGCGTCGCCCGCCTCCGCGGTCATCCAGAAGACACTCTTCCTGTGGGTCGCCCTGCTGGCCTGGCCGCTGCTCGGCGAGCGCCACGGAGCGTGGACGCTGGCCGCTCTGGCCGCCCTCGTCGCCGGCACGTTCCTGCTCGACCCGCCGACCGGCCTGGGCCTCGGCGCCGGGGAGCTGCTCATCCTCGCCGCGACGCTCCTCTGGGCGCTCGAGGCGATCGTGGCGCGCCGGCTCCTGCCGCGCATCGGCGCACCGACCGGCGCGGCGGCGCGCATGACGGTCGGCTCCATCGTGCTCCTCGGCGTGGTCGCATCCGGCGGCGGGCCGGCCGGCCTGGGCGCCTGGACCGCGACGCAGTGGGGGTTCGTGGCCCTCACGGCCGTCCTCCTGGCCGGCTACGTCGGCTGCTGGTACGGGGCCCTCGAGCGGGCGCCGGCGACCGTGGTCACCAGCGTCCTCGTCGTCGGGGCACTCATCACCGCCGCGCTGCGGGCGATCGCCGGCGGGACGCTGCCGGCCGAGTCGCGCCTGGCGGGCCTCGCGCTCCTGGCGCTGGGGGCCGCCGTCATGGCCGGGGTCGCGCTTCGCGGACGCGCCTCCGACCGCGTGGCCGCCGATGGCTGAGCCGTCCGGCGCCCTCCGCTTCGCCCGCTTCGCGTTCCGCCCGAACGCGCTCGGCTACTGCGGCGGCGAGTCGCCCGGCGAGCTCTTCGAGCACGTCGTCGAGGGCGTGGACGACCCTGACCTGCGGCGGCTCTGCGGCGAGTTCGCCGGCGCGCGGCCATACCTCGAGCTGCTGGCCGAGGCGCCGGAGGCGCGGGGCCCGCTCGACGGGCGGGTCGTCGAGGCCTACTGGGTCGGCGGCGAGCTGTTGGACCGGATCGGTCCGCGGGCGTTCGGGGACGATCTCGAGCGCCGCTTCCGCCGTCGGATGCCCGCCCGCGACTGGCGCTGGCTGGAGGCGAAGCCCGAGGCCGGCGCCGTGCCCCATCACGCCTTCCACGTGCTGGAGATCTACCCGCGCGTGGGGTTGATGGGTGACGGCTCGCGCGACGCTCTGCTGCGCACGATGGAGCGTTGCCTCGTCCGGCCGGCGCGCGTGGTCGCGGTGGACGGCGATGCGCTCGTGGCGATGGCCCGGCCGCTGGAGATCGTGGACGGGCGGCTGCGCCTCGGCGACGAGCGGCCGGAGCGCATCCTCGCCCGGATCGGCGGGCGCGGTTTCGTTGACGGCGTGCGGCCGGGCGACTGGGTCGCCGTCCACTGGGACTGGGCCTGCGACCGGCTGGTTCCGCGGCGCCGGGCGGCGCTCGAGCGAGCGATCGCGGCGGCCGTGGAGCGGGCCGCCACGACGACGTGAGAGCCCAACGGCCCCCGAAACCGGGCAACATGCCCCTCCCGCGCCCGGGGATCGCCGGGCACCCTCGGGTCATGAAGAACGACGCGTCCCGGTCCGGCGTGCCCTTCCCCGGCGTCCCGGCCATCGTCGACGGCTCCGAGGCCATCGCGCATGTGGAGACGCGCATCTCCGAGGCCGCCTGCGCCTACCCCATCACGCCGTCGACGACGATGGCCACCGTCTACCAGGTGGCCGTGGCGAACGGCCTGCGCAACCTGTGGGGCACGCCGCTCAGGTTCCTCGAACCCGAGTCGGAGCACTCCTCGGCCTCCGCCGCGGAGGGCTTCGCACTGGCCGGCGGGCGGGTCACGAACTTCACCGCCGGGCAGGGCCTGATCCTCATGAAGGAGGTCCTCTACGTCATCTCCGGCAAGCGGCTGCCGGCGGTCTTCCATGTCGGGGCGCGGGCGCTGAGCAGCCAGGCCCTCAACATCCACGCCGGCCACGACGACGTGATGGGCGTGGCCGACACGGGTTGGGGCATCGTCTTCGCGCGCAACGCCCAGGAGGCGGCCGACCTGACCGCCATCGCCCGACGCGCGGCCGAGGAGACCGAGACGCCGTTCCTCGTCTGCCAGGACGGCTTCCTCACCACGCACACCCTGGAGAACGTGCTGCTGCCGGAGGACGAGCTGCTGCGGACCTTCGTGGGCGACCCGCGCGAGCGGCTGCGCGACTGGTTCGATCCGGCCCGGGCGCTGATGACCGGCGTCGTGCAGAACCAGGACAGCTACATGAAGGGGCGCATCGCGCAGCGTGGTTTCACCGACCGACTGGCCCCCGTGCTGCGGCGCGCCATGGCCGAGTGGACCGAGCTGACCGGGCGCCGCTACGACCTCGTGGCACCGTACCGCTGCGACGACGCCGAGGAGATCCTGGTGGCCATGGGCACGCTGGCCGACACCGCCATCGCGGTGGTCGATCACCTGCGCGCACGGGGTCGCCGCGCCGGCGCGCTGGCGCTGACCGCGTTCCGGCCCTTCCCCGCCACCGCGCTCGCCGACGCCCTGGCCGGGGCCCGGGCCATCGCGGTCGTCGAGCGCACGGACGAGCCGACCGCCGCCGACAACCCGCTCACGCGCGAGCTGAAGGCCGCGCTCTTCGACCGGCTGGGCGGCGGCGGAGCGGCCCCGGCGGTCCTCTCCGTCTCGGCCGGCCTCGGCTCGCGCGACGTCTCGGCCGGCGACCTGGTGGCCGTCTTCGACCGGCTGGCCGACCCGGCCGTCGTGCGCCAGCAGCCGCGCGCCGTGGTCGGCATCCGCCACCCGCTCGCGCTCACCGCCGCGAACGTGGACCTGCGGCCCGACGGCGCCTACTCGATGCGCGGCCACTCCATCGGCGGCTTCGGATCGGTGACCACGAACAAGGTCGTGGCCACCATCGTGGGCGAGCTGTTCGGCCTCCACGTCCAGGCCTACCCGCGCTACGGATCGGAGAAGAAGGGCCTGCCCACGACCTACTACCTGACCATCGCCGACCGGCCCATCCGGGAGCACGCGGAGCTCAGCAGCGTCGACTTCGTGCCGCTGCACGCCATCGAGGCCTTCGAGCAGGGCGACCCGTTGCGCGGCCTGGCCGACGGCGGCGACGTCTTCGTGCAGACGACGATGTCGGACCCGGAAGCCGTCTGGGCCGCGCTGCCGGCACGCGTGCGCGCCGAGATGGTGGCCCGGCGGCTGCACCTCTGGGCGCTCGACACGCTCGAGCTGGCCCGCCGACATGCTCCGCGGCCCGACCTCGTGGTGCGCATGCAGGGCGTCGCCCTGGTCGGCGTCTTCCTGCGCGTGGCGCCGTTCGCCGGCCGCGCCGGGCTCGACCGGACGGCGCTCCTGGCCGCCGTGCGGGAGCGCCTCGACCGCTTCTACGGCAAGAAGGGCGGTGCGGTCGTGGACGCCAACCTGGCGGTCATCGAGGCCGCCTACGACCACCTCGTCGACGTCAGCGGCGCCGTCCTCGGCGCCATGCCGGCGGCGCCCGCCGACCTCGTCCCCGTGGAGGCCTCCCGATGACCACGACCCAGCGCCCCCCGACCGTGGGCGATCTCATGACCCCCGACCCGATCGTCATCCGGGCCGATGCCCCCCTGGCCGAGGCCGTCGGCATCTTCGACCTCTCCCGCGTGCACGGCCTGCCGGTGGTGGACGCCGGCGGCCTCCTCGTGGGTGTGCTCAGCCAGACCGACCTCGTGCGCGCCCGCGCCACCGAGCACCTCTGGTCGAGCTGGCCGGGACTCGCGGTGCGCCACCTCATGACCAGTCCGGCCCTCACGGCCGTCGCGACCATGGGCGTGGACGAGGCGGCCCGGCTCATGGAGGAGCGCCACGTCCATCGCCTCGTCGTCGTCGGTGAGGACGAGGAGACGCCCATCGGCGTCATCTCCGCGGGTGACATCGTGCGCGCCATGGCGGAGGCGATCCGCGATGCGTGAGGCCGCCGACGTGCTGGTCAAGGAGGCCGGCCAGCCCAAGGAGCTGCACGAGGGCGAGCTGGCGCTGGCCGAATTGGTCTTCGACACTGAGGCCTACGTCGACGACTTCAACCGCTCCGTGGTCGCCGCCTACCGGCGCGGCGTGGCGGACGCCGAGCTGCCGGCCGACGCGGGCGTGGCGCGCAGCATCATCCCGCCGGGGACCGCCTCGGTGCGTGACTTCAGCCACCTGGCGCCGCAGATCCCCGAGTTCATCCGCGAGGCATGCGTGGGCTGTATGACCTGCGTCAGCGCCTGCCCCGACACGGCCATCCTGGGCGTGGCCCTGCCCGAGTCCAAGGTCGCCGGGGCGGTCGAGGACTTCGCCGCTACCGAGCCCGACCCCGCGCTGGCCGCGGCGACCGCCGGGACGCACTTCGCGCACACCACCAAGTACGCCGAGGTGCCGGCGCGGAAGGGCCTCGAGCCGGCCTCCTTCGGGATCTTCGTCGACCCGCGCCACTGCAAGGGCTGCGCCGCCTGCGTGGACGTCTGCCACGAGCTGGGCTACGACGCGCTGCGCATGATCGACAAGGTGCCCGTCGAGGAGGGCACGGGCGAGGCCACCCTGGACCGCTTCGCGCGCGACATGCGCTTCTTCCGCACGCTGCCCCTGACGCCGCCCGAGTACCGCAACGAGAAGGCGCTGGCCGACCTCATGCTCGGCGAGCACGCCCTGGGCTACGTCGGAGGGGCCGGCTCGTGCGCCGGCTGCGGCGAGGCCACGGCCATCCGCATGCTCGTGGCGGCGACGCGCCAGGTGCACGGTCCCGAGTCGATGGGCATCGTGGCGGCCACCGGTTGCAACACCGTCTACGGCAGCACGTACCCCTTCAACCCGTTCCTGGTGCCCTGGACCAACTCGCTCTTCGAGAACGCGCCGGCCGACGCGCTCGGCATCCGCGAGCGCTGGGACCAGGCCGGCCACCCGGGGCGGCGGCTGTGGGTGCTCGGCGGCGACGGGGCGATGTACGACATCGGCTTCCAGTCGCTCTCGCGCATGGTCGCGGCGGGGGCCGACATCAAGGTCCTCGTGCTCGACACCGGCGTCTACTCGAACACCGGCGGTCAGGCCTCGACGGCCTCCTTCGGCGGCCAGGTGACCAAGCTCTCCGCGTTCGGCGCCGAGCTGCGCGGGCGTTCGGAGCGGCGCAAGGAGCTGGGCCGCATCCTCGTCGCCCACGGTGAGGCCTACGTGGCCCAGACGACGCCGGCCCACGTGAACCACTTCTACCGGGCGATCATGGAGGCCAACGCGTACCCCGGCCCGGCGGTGATCATCGCCTACACGCCCTGCCAGCCCGAACACGGCATCGGCGACGAGGCGGCCATGCGCCAGGCGAAGCTGGCGGTCGATTCGCGGGCCTTCCCGCTCTTCACCTACGACCCCCGTCGCGGCGAGTCGATCGCGCAGCGTCTCTCGCTCACCGGCAACCCGGCCACGCGCGACGACTGGGCCAAGAACCCCGACGGGAGCGTCGTGGACTTCCTGGCCTTCGCCCGGACGGAGGGCCGCTTCGCGCCGCATTTCGGCGCAGAGGGCGCGCCCACGGCGGAGATCCTCGCCACTCAGGCCGATCGGCTCGCGAACTGGCGCACGCTCCAGGAGCTGGCCGGCCTGCGCTGACCTCGGATGGGCCGGGCGTAGAATCGAGCGGTCGGGTCGAACGACCCCGCGGGCGTCCCCCGGAGGGCCAGAGCATGCCGGCTCCGAACGGGCTTGGCCGCCGTCACGAGGCGCTCCCCCATACGGCCGACGTCGGCCTGCGCGCGGAGGCGCCCGATCTTCCGGCCCTCTTCGAGGAGGCGGCGACGGCCCTGGCCGAGCTGGCCGCCGACGTGCCCCCCGGAGCCCCATGGGTGGAGCGGCGGGTCGAGCGATCGGCCACCGACCTCGAGGGACTCGCCTTCGCCTGGCTCGACGAGCTGATCGGGCTCGCCGACGCTGCCGGAGCCGCGGTCGCGGCCACCACCGTCGAGGGGATCGAGGAGCACGGCGGCCCCGACGCGCCGTGGGTGCTCCGCGCCCGCGTGCGCCTGGTCGCCTACGGACCCGATGGCGCCCGGCCACGCGTCGGGGTCAAGTCGCCCACCTACCATGCGCTGCGGGTCGAGCCCCACGACGGCGGCTGGGCGCTGACGGCCTACCTGGACGTCTGAGGCGGCCGGCGATGCGACACGCTCCCTCCGCGACGGGCCCCGTCCCCGTCGAGCGCCTCGACGCCACGCGCTGGCGGATCCCGCGCGATGCCCGTCCCGGGATGCGCGTCGACGGCATCGTCTATGCCGACGAGGCGATGATGGCCCTGCTCCGGGACGACCCGGCCCTCGAGCAGGTGGCGAACGTGGCCACGCTGCCGGGGATCGTGGGTGCCTCGCTGGCCATGCCGGACGTGCACTGGGGCTACGGCTTCCCGGTGGGCGGGGTGGCCGCGATGCGCCGCGAGGGCGGAGTCGTCAGTCCTGGCGGGATCGGCTTCGACATCAACTGCGGCGTGCGCCTGCTCCGCTCCGACCTCGACGAGCCGGACGTCCGCCCGATCCTGGGGCACCTGGCGGACGAGCTATTCCGGGCCGTCCCCTCCGGCGTGGGGGCGCACGGCAGCCGGCGCCTCTCCCGGGCCGAGCTGGACGCGGTCATGACGCGGGGTGCCGCCTGGGCGGTCCAGGACGGCCACGGCTGGCACGAGGACCTGGAGCGGACCGAGGAGCACGGCGCGCTGGCCGGTGCGGAGGCGACCGGCGTGTCGCCCCGTGCCCACGAACGGGGCGCACCGCAGCTCGGGACGCTCGGCTCGGGCAACCACTTCCTCGAGGTCCAGGTGGTCGACCGGATCGAGGATCCCGAGGCGGCCGAGGCCCTCGGCCTGCGCCACGGCGGCGTGACCGTGATGATCCACTGCGGCTCGCGCGGGCTGGGTCACCAGGTCTGCACCGACCACCTCGCGGCCATGGACCGAACGGTGGCCCGCTTGAAGATCGTGCTGCCCGATCGGCAGCTCGCCTGCGCGCCGCTCGGCTCGCCCGAGGCCGAGGCCTACCTCGCCGCCATGGCCGCGGCGGCGAACTTCGCCTGGGCCAACCGCCAGCTCATCGCCGCGGCGGTACGCGAGACGTTCGCCCGGGTCTTCGGGCGCAGCGCGGAGCGGCTCGGCCTCCACCAGGTCTACGACCTCTCGCACAACATCGCCAAGTTCGAGCGGCACTTCGTGGAGGGCACGCTCGAGGACGTCTGCGTCCACCGCAAGGGCGCCACACGCGCCTTCCCGGCCGGGCACCCGGACGTCCCGGCACCCTACCGGTCGGTGGGGCAGCCGGTCCTCATCCCCGGCGACATGGGCCGCGCCTCGTACGTGGCGGTGGGGGCACAGGGGGCCATGGAGGCCACCTTCGGCTCCAGCTGCCACGGGGCCGGGCGGCTCATGTCCCGCCACGCCGCGATCCGGCAGCTGCGGGGCGTGGACGTGGCCCGCGATCTCGCCCGGCAGGGCATCGAGGTGCGCGCGGAGCGGCGCGACCTCCTGGCCGAGGAGGCGTCGATCGCGTACAAGGATGTCGAGGCGGTCGTCCGGGTCTCCGCCGCCGCGGGCCTGGTGCGGCCGGTGGCGCGGCTGCGGCCGCTGGCGGTGATCAAGGGGTGACCGGGCGGCCACGATGCGGCCGTCCGGCTGGTACTCTCGCCCCCGAAGCCGCCCAGGGCCGGGTTCGGAGGGTCGATCGATGGATGTGCCTGCACCGCTTCTGCCCGATGCGCTCCGGCGCGTCACCGACCCGGCCGGGCTCGGCTTCGCCACCACCGCCGAGCTGCAAGACCTCGACCAGATCGTCGGGCAGGATCGTGCCGTGGAGGCCGTCCGCTTCGCCATCGGCATGCGGCACGACGGCTACAACCTCTTCGCGCTGGGCCCCGAGGGTATCGGCAAGTACCACGTCATCCGCCAGTTCCTCGAGCGCCGGGCGGCGACCGAGCCGGTGCCGCCGGACGTGTGCTACGTCCATGATTTCGAGCAGCCACAGCGGCCCCGGGCGCTGCGGCTGCCGGTCGGACGGGGCGCAGCGCTGCGTGACGCGATGGACCGGCTCTCGCTGGAGCTGCGCAGCGCGATCCCCGCCGCCTTCGAGACCGACGAGTACCGCGACCGCAAGGCCGCTCTCGAGGACGAGGCGAAGCGGCGGCGCGACCTTGCCGTGGCCGCGGTCGAGGACCACGCCCGCCAGCTCGGCGTGGCCGTCATCAGCACGCCGCTCGGCCTCGGCCTCGCCCCCCTGAAGGGCGGCGAGGTGCTGGGCAAGGACGAGTTCAAGCGCCTGTCGGCCGACGAGCAGGCCCGCCTGAATGCCGCCACCTCCACGCTCGAGGAGGAGCTGGAGCGTACCCTCGAGCAGGTGCCGCGCTGGGAGCGCAGCAAGCGCGAGGCGATCCGGACGCTCAACCGGGACGTCACGAAGCGCGCCGTGGGCCACCTCATCGACGAGCTCCGCCGGGACTTCGCCGACCTACCCGAGGTGCTGGCGCACCTCGATGTTGTCGAGCGGGACGTCGTGGCCAGCGCGGACGAGTTCATCGCCGCAGCGGCCATGGCCGGCCAGACGTTCTCGAGTGCCATCCGCGGGGTCGTCGCGGAGGCGCCGACCTTCCGCCGCTTCCAGGTGAACCTGCTGGTCGACCACCGCGCCACGAGCGGGGCCCCGGTCGTCTACGAGGACCACCCCACCCAGGCCAACCTCATCGGCCGCGTCGAGCACACCGCCCAGCTCGGCGCCCTGGTCACGGACTTCACGCTCATCCGCGCGGGCGCGCTGCACCGTGCCAACGGGGGCTACCTCGTGCTCGACGCGCGCAAGGTGCTGACCCAGCCGTACGCGTGGGAGGAGCTGAAGCGAGCGCTACGGGCCGGCAGGATCAGCATCGAGTCGCTGGGCCAGTCCCTCGGACTCATCAGCACGGTCTCGCTCGAGCCGGAGCCCATCCCGCTCGACGTGAAGGTCGCGCTGGTGGGCGACCGGCTCCTCTACTACATGCTGTGCGAACTCGACCCCGACTTCCTCGAGCTGTTCAAGGTGCAGGCCGACTTCGACGACCGGATGGACCGGACACCCGAGTCGGACGCACTCTACGCCCGCCTCATCGCGACCCTCGCCCGACGCGCCGAGGAGCGGCCGCTCGACGCGACGGCCGTGGCGCGCGTGATCGAGCAGGCGGCGCGGCTGGCCGGCGATTCCGGAAAGGTGTCGACCCACATGCGCAGCCTGACCAACCTCCTGCGCGAGGCCGACCGCTGGGCGGACGAGGCCGGTCATGAGACGGTGACGGCGGACGACGTCGATCGCGCCGTGGACGCCCAGCGCCAGCGCGCAGGCCGCATCCGCGATCGCATGCTCGAAGAGGTCGGCCGCGGCACGATCCTCATCGAGACGTCCGGCGAGGCGGTCGGCCAGGTCAACGGGCTTTCGGTCGTCCAGATCGGCGAAGCGGCCTTCGGCCAGCCGAGCCGCATCACGGCCCGCGCGCGACTCGGGCGCGGCGAGGTCGTCGACATCGAGCGCGAGGTCGCGCTGGGCGGGCCCATCCACTCCAAGGGCGTCCTCATCCTCACGGGCTTCCTCGGTGGGCGCTACGCGCGGCGCCGCCCGCTCGCGCTGCAGGCCAGCCTCGTCTTCGAGCAGTCATACGCTGGCGTGGACGGCGACAGCGCCTCGCTGGCCGAGGCCTGCGCCCTCCTGTCCGCGATCGGGCAGGTGCCGCTCCGCCAGTCGCTGGCGGTGACCGGGTCGATCGACCAGCAGGGCAACGTCCAGCCGGTGGGCGGCGTGGACGAGAAGCTCGAGGGCTTCCACGACGTGTGCGAACGGCGCGGCTGGCGCGGCGGCGAAGGGGCGATCATCCCAGCCGCGAACGTCCGTAACCTGATGCTGCGGCGCGACGTGGTCGAGGCCGCCGAGGCGGGCCGCTTCCGCGTCTACGCCGTGCGCACGGCGGACGAGGCGCTGGAGCTGCTCACCGGGATGCCCGCCGGCGCGCCGGACGCCGACGGCCAGTACCCGCCCGATTCGGTCAACGGGCGGGTGGCCGCGGCACTGGCCGAGCTCGCCGAGCAGGCCCGGGCGTTCAGCGCCGAACGGTCGGCTCAGGACCAGTCCCACTCCGAGCGATAGCCGGGCTCGTCCATCGGCGTGGCCAGGTCCGCGAAGCGGACACGGGCGGCCCGCTCCCAGTCGGCCCGGTCGAGCCGCACGGCATGACGATGGCTGCCAGCATGGAAGGTGAGCCGTTCCACGTCGCGCAGCGCGAGGTCGGCGAAGACCGGCACGCCGAAGAGGTCGCCGACGGGCGGCAACGCGCCGATGTCGCAGCGCGGCGCGAGGTCGAGCAGCTCCACCTCGGTCAGCAGCCGCGCCCGCTCGGTGCCGAGCAGGTGGGCCATCTTCCAGAGGTCGAGATGATCGCAGGCGTCGAGGGCCACGAGCGCCCGCTGCCCATCCGCGGCGGCGACCGCGAGGGTCTTGGCGAAGGCGTGCGGATCGAGGCCCTCCACGCGGGCCGTCTCGAGCGCGGTGAAGGTGAGCGGGTGCTCGTGCAGGTCGTAGGCGATGCCGTGGGCGCCCAGCCAGTCGAGCAGCTCGGCGACGGGGGTGTTGACGGGGGTTGCGGCGGGCGACATGACGACCATCGGATCCCTCCTCGCCACTCGCGGGCGTGCGAGAGCGGGCGCCCGGCCCGCGCGGCCCACCGACGACGATGTTCGCGGGTGGCGCGTCCGCGCACCAGTGCCGTCGGTCACGAAGGGGGACACGCGGTCCGCCAGCCCCTACCATCGCCACTATGACCGGCATCTCCCGGACCGGCGGCCAGGCCGTCGTCCAGACGCTTGCCGCGGCCGGGATCCGTTTCGCCTTCACGGTCCCGGGCGAAAGCTTCCTGGGCGTCCTCGACGCGCTCCACGACGCGCCGCTGCGCACCATCGCCACCCGCCACGAAGGCGGCGCCGGCTTCATGGCCGAGGCCGTGGGCCAGCTGACCGGGCGGCCCGCAGTCTGCCTGGCGACGCGTGCGGTGGGGGCCGCCAACCTCGCCATCGCCCTCCACACGGCGCGCCAGGACTCGACCCCGCTGATCGCCGTCGTCGGCCAGGTACCGCGCGCGTTCCGGGGTCGGGAGGCCTTCCAGGAAGTCGACCAGGTCGCGACCTTCGGCCGGCTGTGCAAGGCCGCCGTCGAGGTCGACGACGCCGAGCGCCTGGCCGCCGAGACGGCGCGGATGGTCTCGCTGGCCCGCTCGGGTCGGCCCGGCCCGGTGCTCATCGCCGTCCCCGAGGACGTGCTCGAGGCAGAGGTCTCGGGCCCGCTCGCCGTGCCGGCCGCCGAGCCCGACCGGCCCGCGCCGTCGCCGGCCCAGGTCGACGCCGTCCTGGCCGCGCTGGCGGGCGCCCGGTCGCCGGTCATCGTCGCCGGCGCCGGCGTCCTGCGCTCGGCTGCGGAGGCGGCCCTGCTCGCCTTCGCCGAGGCGGCGGAGGCGCCGGTCGTCGCCGCGTGGCGCCGGCCCGATGTCTTCCCTAACGGTCACCGGCTGTACCTCGGGATGAGTGGCCTCTCCGGGCCGCGCACGGTACGCGAGCGGCTCGTCGCCGCCGACGTCGTCGTGGCCGTGGGCACGCGGCTCTCCGAGATCGCCACGTTCGGGTATGCCGTGCCAGCCCCAGGGGCACGCCTCGTCCACGTGGACCTCGAGCCGGGGTTCAGCGGAGACCGGCCGGCACCGGACGTCGCCGTGCGGGCCGACGCCGGCGTCTTCCTCGCCGCGGCGGGGGCCAGGGCGGTCTCGCGGCCGATGCCGGAGGCGGACCGGATGGCCCGCCGAGCCGCGAACGACGCCGACCGGGCCACCTTCCTCGCGGCGATCGCGATCCCAGCCGGTGAGCTGCCCGATCCGCGGGGCGTCCATCCGGCCGCGGTGGCACGGGCGCTCCGCGCGCTGCTCCCCGACGGCACGATCCTCACCACCGACGCGGGCAACTTCGCCGGCTGGGCCGCGCGCCACGTGCCGCTCCCCCGGGGCGGGCGCTTCCTGGGGCCGACATCGGGCGCGATGGGCTACGCGCTGCCGGCGGCCATCGGCGCCGCCGTCGCCGCGCCCGACCGGACAGTCGTCGCCCTCGCCGGCGACGGCGGCTTCGCGATGCTCATGGCCGAACTCGAGACGGCCGTGCGCGAACGGCTGCGCCTCGTGGCGCTGGTCCACGACAACCGCATGTATGGCACCATCCGTGTGCACCAGGAAGAGGCCCACCCGGGGCGGGTCACGGCCACGGACCTGGGTCCCATCGACTTCGCGGCCGTGGCCGAGGCCTGCGGCGCCCGCGCCTCACGGGTCGAGCGTGATGCGGAGGTGGCCGGGGCGATCGAGGCGGCCCTCGCCGCCGACGGCGTCACCGTCGTCCACCTGCGGACCGACCCGCGCGTGCTCTCGGTGGACCGGTCCCGGGGCGCGTAGCCGCGAACTGGGGGAACGCCCGGACCGTCGATCCTGCGACGGGCGAACGAACGCCGGCCACGGTGCTCGTCCGCGGCCGGCGGCTCCCCCCGGGTGAAACGCTCTACCGAACGACGACGACGGTCGCGTCGGCGTGCGTGGCGACGTGCTCCGACACGCTGCCCTGGAGCACCCGCTCGAGCGCGTTGAGGTGGCGCGAGCCGAGGATGATCGTGTCGAACTCGCCCTCGCGAGCGATCCGCTCGATGGTCGGGGCCGGCTCACCGACCGGCTCGAGGAGCGCGGCGTCGATGCCGCGCTCGCGCAGCAGGCGGCGCGCCTCGGTCAGCTCCTTGGCATGGACCTCGCTGTCGTCCCATGGATCGAGGCCGATGCGTCCGCCGTGGACCGGCACGACGCTGACCACGCTGACGGTGGCGCCCAGCGCCTGGGCGAGGTCGGCAGCCGTGTTCAGCGCCTTCAGGGCCGCCTCGCCCCCGTCGTAGGCGACGAGGATCTTCTTCATCTGCACTGCGCTCCGTTTCCGCTCGCGCCCGTCAGGACGGGCGGACGCTCGTACGTCTCACATGGTCCGCGTCTCGCCCCGCGGTTCCCACGGCCGGTGGTCGCCTCCCGACGGTCCGAACGGCCCGAAGCCCTGCTCCTCGTAGGGCCGTCCGGCGCTGCGCTTCGGGCCATTCCGCCATCGTCGCCGCGCCGACGGTGACCCAACATTGGCGCGCAAGGAGGCCCTCCGATGCGCATCCTCATCGCTGTCGACGGATCGACACCCTCCGAGCTGGCACGCGACCTCGCCGCCGGCATCCCGTGGCCGCCGGCATCGACGCTGCGCGTCGTCGCCGCCCTCGAGATCGGCGGGGCCCTCTTCGGTGCACCCTGGTATGCGGTCGCGCCGGCCAACGCCGACGAGCTCGAGCAGCGCTACCTGCAGGAGCTCGGCGAGTACGCGGCGGCGACCGCCGCGAGGCTCCAAGAACGCGAGCGCAGCGTCCAGTCGGCCGTCATCCGCGGGCGGGCGGCGACGGCCATCGTCGAGGAGGCGCGTCGCTTCGGCGCAGACCTCGTGATCGTCGGCAGCCGTGGTCACGGGGCCCTCGAGGAGATGCTGCTCGGCTCCGTCTCGGCCGAGGTCGTCGACCATGCGCCGTGCCCGGTGCTCGTGGCGCGCCGCCGGCAGTTCGCCTCGGCGCTCCTCGCCGACGACGGTTCGGCCGGCGCGCGGGCCGCGGCCGAGAAGCTCCTGCGCTGGCCGATCTTCGCTGGACTGCCGCTGCGCGTCCTGAGCGTGGCCGCCCAGCCAGTGCCGTGGGAGCCGGCGTTCCCCACGAAGTACGCGCCTTCGGACGGCGACGCGATCCGGGAAGGCCGCGAGGCGGCCGTGGAGGCACATCGCCGCATCGCCACCGACACGGCCGATCGCATGCGGCGCGCGGGGTTGTCCGCCGAGGCGGACGTGCGCTCCGGCGACGCCGCTCACGAGATCGTCGCGGCCGCCCGGGAGACCGGCGCCGACGTCGTCGTGATGGGCACGCGCGGGCACACCGGTCTCGCCCGCCTGGTGCTCGGCTCGGTGGCGCGCAACGTCCTCCACCACGCGCCGTGCTCGGTGCTCGTGGTGCGCGAGCGGATCGCCGGCGGGTCACGCGACCGTGCCGAGAAGGACGAGGCTCGGGAGATGGCCAGCGCCTGACCCGGGGGTTGCCGGGGCGCCGCTCAGGACCGGCTGGCATGCGAAGCCGGGGACGCGAGCGCGTTCACCCGACGATGTGATTCAACGGCATGGCAGCCACGCTCGGATCCGCTGTCCCGCATGACCCGCTGGCATGACCTGGGGGTGGCCCCGTCCGGGCCGGATGGCCCCGTCGTCGAGTGACCGCCGGCCCCCGGCGACGGGACTCCGGGCACTGATGCTCACATGCGCATGGGTCCATTGTGCAGGCATGGATCCGCTCTACGAGCTCCAGGCCGAGACCGTCAAGACGATCGCCAACGCGCGACGCCTCGAGATCATCCACGTCCTCGCCGCCGGTCCCCGTGAGGTCGGCCGGCTGGCCGCCGAGATGGGCCTGAGCCAGCCGAACGTGTCGCAGCATCTCGCCGTGATGCGCGCGGCCGGCATCGTCGAGGCCGAGCGCGAGGGCCGCGAGGTCCGCTACCGGCTCGCCGACCCCGACGTGGTGGTCGCCTGCGAGCTGATGCGCGGCGTCCTCCGCCGCCGCCTGGCGCGGCTGGCCGGTCTTTCCGTCACGACCGCGGCGCCCACGGGCCCGCAGCCCACCCTCCCCTTCCCGAGGTGAACGCCATGGAAGAGCCCCTCAACCTCGTCCTCTTTTCCGGCACGGACGACAAGCTCAATGCCGCCGCCGTCCTGACGGCCGGCGCCGCGGCGCTCGGCCGGCCGGTGAACGTCTTCCTGCAGTACTGGGCGCTCGAAGCCTTCCGCGCCGATCGGATCGAGGCTGACCACGGGCTGGCGCCCGAGGCCGGCGTCGCGGGGCGCGAGGCGGTGGACGCCCTCCGTGCCGCGGGACAGGCCAGCTGGGCCGAGACCCTGCGTCAGGCCAAGGAGCTGGGCGGGGTCGATATCGAGGCCTGCTCGCTCTCCATGGACCTCCTGCACCTCGAGCCCGGCGACCTCGATCCCCTCGTGGACGGAGTCGAGGGCGTGACCGCCTTCTACCTGGCCGCCGGTGGCGGCCCCGTCGTCTTCATCTGAGAAGCACATAGGCAAGGACGTGAGCGACATGCTCGAGACCCCCTCCACCCCCGCCATCACCCGCACCATCGACGCCCGTGGCAGCTTCTGCCCTGGCCCGCTGATGGAGCTCATCCGGGCCATCCGCGAGTCCCAGGTGGGCGACGTCATCGCCGTCTGGTCGTCCGATCGCGGCTCCAAGATCGACATCCCCAGGTGGATCGAGAAGGCGGGGCATCGCCTGGTCGCCCTCGAGACCAGGGACGGCTACGACGAGATCGTCGTCGAGAAGCTCCGCTAGAAGGGAGCCTCCCCTGTGAACCGCATCCTCATCCTCGGCGGAGGCGTGGGCGGCACCCTCGTCGCCAACCTGCTGGTCAGGCGCCTGCGCCGACCGATCGACGACGGCGACGTCACCCTGACCGTCGTCGACAGCAAGGGCAGCCACGTCTACCAGCCGGGCTTCATGTACATCGCCATGGGCGGTGAGCGGGCCGAGCGGCTGGCCCGGCCCGAGCGCTCGCTGCTCGACAGGCGCGTCCGGCTCGTCGTCGGCGACGTCGTGCGCATCGCCCCCGAGAGTCATGTCGTGGAGCTGGCCGACGGCCAGTGGCTGGGCTACGACCATCTCGTGCTGGCCACCGGCTCGCGCATCGTGCCCGAGGCGATCGAGCACTTCGCGCAGGAGGCGCACCACTTCTACTCGGCCGAGGCGGCGCTCAAGCTCCGTCACGCGCTCGACGCCTTCACCGGCGGGCGGATCGTGGTGGGCATCGCGGGCATGCCCTACAAGTGCCCGCCGGCGCCGCTCGAGGTCGTCTTCCTCATCGAGGCCGAGCTTCGCGAGCGCGGCCTGCGTGACAGGAGCGAGCTCCACTTCTGCTCGCCCATCGGGCGTGCCTTCACCATCGAGAGCGTCAGCGACATGGCCACCCCGATCCTCGAGGAGAAGGGCATCGAGCTGCACACGTTCTTCAACGTGGAGACGATCGACCCCGAGCGCAAGGTCGTGCAGAGCCTCGAGGGCGAGGAGCTGCCCTACGACCTGCTGGTCCTGGTGCCGCCGCACAAGGGCGCCCAGGTGCTCATCGACGCCGGGCTTGCCCCGGCGCCGGGCGGCTGGCTGCCGACCGACCGGCATACCCTCCAGGTGGGCGGCCGGCCGGATGTCTTTGCGCTGGGCGACGCCACCGACCTGCCGCTCTCGAAGGCCGGGTCGACGGCGCACTTCGAGGCGCCCGTGGTGGCCGAGCGGATCGCTGCCCGCGTCCTGGGGCGCGAACCGGACGCCAGGGCCGGCTCGTACGAGGGCAAGGTGATGTGCTTCTTCGAGGTGGGCGACGGGAAGGGCACGCTCCTCCAGTTCGACTACGACCACCCCCCGAAGCCGCCCAAGCCGAACCGCTTCTGGCACCTCGGCAAGGTCGTCTTCAACAAGACCTACTGGCACACCGTGCCGAA
>Ga0209341_10000355_pt1 | contig 47405 bp, 43 predicted proteins | sample RifCSP13_2_FD_184020 | JGI IMG/M metagenome (GOLD analysis project Ga0209341, IMG submission 184020) | Soil microbial communities from Rifle, Colorado - Rifle CSP2_sed 13_2 (SPAdes) (version 2) | ecosystem: Environmental > Terrestrial > Deep subsurface > Rock core/Sediment | place: Rifle...
AATGACCAATGACCAATGACCAATGACCAATGACCAATGACCAATGACCAATGACCATGACCAATGACCAATGACCAATGACCAATGACCAATGACGAATGACGAATGACCAATGACCAATGACCAATGACCAATGACCAATGACCAATGACCAATTGTCCGTTTTTCATTTCTCATTTTTCATTTCTCATTTGGCCTGACCACTGACCACTGACCAATGACCAACTGACCACTGACCAATGACCACTGACCACTGACCCACTGACCACTGACCACTGACCACTGACCACTGACCACTGACCAATTGACCTCTGGATCTGTCCGAATTTGAAAATTTCTTCTCATCTGGTAAAGTACAGCGCTTTGCATCACAACAGTTGGGGTCAAGGATTTACGGGACCTAGTGTGTTCTGGCGGGTCTTAGTGCGATCAGTTCCTCCTGCGATCAGCACCTACTGAAAGATACAAAGCAGCGGAATGCCACAGATTTTCCATCACAGCACAAATGCGCTGGCAAAGCTGAGTATCTTTGGCGCCATTTTCATTCTGCTTGCCGCCTTGTATGTGACTGCCGAGATCAATCGCTCATCCTGGAATACCGGTCAGTGGGTTGAGCGTCAACAGCCCGTACAATTTAGTCATAAACACCACGTGGGTGATGACGGAATTGATTGCCGCTACTGTCACACCTCCGTGGAGACGTCTTCGTCTGCAGGAATGCCCTCGACGGAAGTATGCATGAATTGCCACAAGCAGATTTGGGCCGAAAGTCCATACCTTGAGCCTGTGCGCGCCAGTTTCCGCACTGGCAAACCGATCGAGTGGATCCGAGTCCACGATCTACCCGACTACGCCTATTTCAATCACGCGATTCACGTCAATAAGGGAGTTGGTTGCTCCACCTGTCACGGACGTGTGGATCAGATGCCGATTGCTTATCAGGCTTCATCACTGCAGATGGAGTGGTGCCTCCAGTGTCATCGAACCCCGGAACGATTCGTGCGACCCAGGTCAAAGGTGTTCGACATGGTGTGGCGAGCAGAAAACCGAACTACGGAAGAGATCGCCGAAGGGAAATCTTTGGTCATGGCCTATCGAATTCAGGATCCCAAAGTTCTAACCAGTTGCTCTACGTGTCATCGTTAGGGAATTAGTGCCGGCGCATGTCGACAGATAACAAACACATCAACTTCACGCTGATGCGGCAATATATCCTCGATCAGCAGGACGCGGGCGCGGAGGCTTCGGCAAGTGGAACACGCTCGGAATACTGGCGGAGCATCGAGGAACTTGCGGACTCGCCGGTGCTGCGCGAGTTTATTCAACGTGAATTTCCACAGAAGGCAGACGTCTGGGACGACCCGGTTGAGAGACGCACATTTCTAAAATTGATGGGTGCATCGCTGGCGCTTGCCGGACTCAGTGGGTGCGTCTATCAGCCGCCGGAGAAGATTGTCCCTTACGTCCGCCAGCCAGAAGAGATTGTTCCCGGCAAAGCGCTCTTCTTTGCAACAGCATTTTCAATGGGTGGCGTCGCTGTGCCCCTGTTGGTTCGAAGCAACGAGGGCCGGCCAACCAAGATAGAAGGTAATCCGGACCATCCGATTAATCGAAGCGGTTCGAATGATCGCGGCTCCAGCGCGACGGACATTTACGCTCAAGCTTCTATTCTGACCCTTTACGATCCCGATCGCTCAAAGACCACCTTATATCGCGACGAGACTCGACCCTGGACCACCTTTGTTGGCGAAATTCGCACGCTTCTGGATGAGCAACGCGGGAAGCAAGGCAGTGGCATACGGTTCCTCACTGAGACCATTACCTCGCCCACAGTGGGAGCCCAGTTGCGCAGCATTCTCACCGAATTTCCGCAGGCGAAGTGGCATCAGTACGAGCCGTCAAACGATGATAATGCACGAGCCGGAGCTGTAGCGGCATTCGGTCAGCCGGTAAATACGATCTACAACTTCGCGGCCGCGCAACGCATTCTTGCCCTCGACTCAGATTTCCTGGCGTGTGGTCCAGGTACGGTGCGGTATGCCCGAGAGTTTGCACCCAAACGCAAAGGTGGCGAACACGGAGAGGGGATGAACCGACTGTACGTCGTCGAGAGTACGCCGACCACGACGGGAGCACGGGCAGACCACGTTTGGCGCGTTAAGCCCAGCGAGATCGAGGGAATCGCCCGCACCGCTGCTGAGCGTATTTCGGGAGGTACCACCAACCAATCATCGGCAGGCGGTCATGCCTTCCTCGATGCCATTTTGAAGGATCTACAGTCGCATCGCGGAGCAAGCATCGTGATTCCCGGACGTGAAGCATCACCAACTGTTCACGCACTGGCCCATGCCATGAACAGTGCCTTAGATAACATCGGCAGGACTGTTTCCTACACTGATCCACTGGAGGCAAACTCTGTCGACCAGCGACAGTCATTACAGGAATTGGTCAACGACATCGATGGTGGTCGAGTCGAGTTGCTGGTAATTGTTGGCGGCAATCCCGTCTATAACACACCGGCCGATCTCAAATTAAACCAGGAACGAATGTTTAAGGTGAGGACGCGGATTCATTTCAGTCTTTACCGAGATGAAACGTCTGAGCTGTGTCATTGGCATGTGCCGGAGAGCCATTACCTGGAGTCTTGGAGCGATGCACGCTCGTACGATGGTACCGTTTCTATCGTTCAGCCTTTGATAGAGCCACTTTATCAAAACAAAAGCGTGCACGAATTCCTCGCCGTCTTCACACCGCAATACGATCGCATCGGATATGACATTGTTCGCGAGCACTGGCAACGACGCACACCTACAGCCAGAGCAGGTACGCAGACGAACAATACGCAAACGACGCAAGCAGGCCAGACCGTCAGCGGCGACCAGGCACCTCCAACGACCACTTCGGCCGCAGCAGCAACACCCGATGCAGCCACTGATTTCGAAAACTCATGGCGTCAGTGGGTGCATGATGGATTCATCCCCAATACTGCATTCCCAACACGCAGTTTAGCGCCAAGTGATGTAGCTGCCGCGGTGAGCACGGGGAGTCCCGCCGCGCCTGCAGGTTCGTTCGAGCTCGTCCTTCGCACAGATCCGACGATCTACGACGGTCGTTTCGCTAATAACGGTTGGTTACAGGAGTTGCCAAAGCCGCTAACGAAGTTGACGTGGGACAACGCCGTCTTGCTTAGCCCCAACACTGCAAGCAGGCTCGGGCTGCAGAGAAAGATTGGCGAAAAGGGCGGCGATGTGAACGTCGACACCGTGGCTATCACCCATCAGGGGCGCTCTATGGCCTCTCTGCCAGCATGGGTGATACCTGGCCATCCGGATGATGTCATCACAATCCACTTGGGGTACGGACGAAAACTGGCTGGTCGGGTGGGAAATCAACACGGATTCAACGCCTACGAATTACGCATGTCTGACTCCCCATGGTTCGCTACGGGTGTCAAAGTGGAGCGCGGTACCGGTCAATATCAACTAGCCGCTACCCAGCTTCACTTTTTGATGGAGGGCCGCGACATCGTGCGTTCACACAACGTTGGTGAGGATGCGCACGCCCCAAACGGCCATCATGAGCCCTCCGAAGATGAAACACTTTACGACCCGAAGATTTGGGACTCGAAGAACCAGGGCATGGGTTATGCCTGGGGCATGGCCATCGATCTCAGCGGTTGCGTTGGGTGCAACGCATGCACCGTTGCCTGCCAGTCTGAAAACAACATTCCAGTGGTAGGCAAGCAGGAGGTTGCACGCAGCCGTGAGATGCACTGGATTCGCGTCGACACCTATTTCAAAGGCGACGACGCCAGCCACCCTGAAAGTACACACTTCATGCCTGTCCCGTGCATGCACTGCGAGAAAGCGCCGTGCGAACCCGTTTGTCCGGTACACGCTACTGTTCATAGTTCTGAAGGGCTAAACGACATGGTGTACAACCGCTGTGTCGGAACCAAGTACTGTTCGAACAACTGTCCTTACAAGGTGCGACGTTTCAACTTCTTCCTTTACCAGGATTGGGACGCTCCCACATATCAATTAATGCGCAATCCTGATGTCACCGTGCGCAGTCGCGGAGTCATGGAAAAGTGTACGTACTGTGTGCAGCGGATTCAGGAGGCAAAGATTCAATCTGAGCTTGAAGGAAGAAAAGTACGAGATGGCGAGATCGTCACTGCGTGTCAAGCTGCTTGTCCAACAGAAGCGATCGTGTTTGGAGACATCAACGATCCCAACAGTCGCGTCTCAAGGATGAAAGCGGAAGAGCGCAACTACTCACTGCTTGCTGAATTGAATACTCGACCCCGGACAACTTATTTAGCGTCAGTGCGGAATCCGAATCCAGAGATCAAGAGTTAGCCTGAGCGAGCCTTAGCAGATATGACCGAAGAGCCGCACAGTCAGGTGCAACACACCACGGTACCGGTGGTTGAGCCGGGGCTTACGTTTGCATCTGTCACGGACAAGATCAGCTCGATCGTCCTCAAGCGTAAGACTCCGCTTGGGTGGTTCATCGGGTTTGCGATCTCATTTGCGCTGTTCCAGTTGATGATGCTGTCCATCTTTCAACTGGTCTTCGTCGGTATCGGTATCTGGGGCATCAACATACCGGTTGCCTGGGGCATGGACATCCTGAATTTTGTCTGGTGGATCGGAATCGGTCACGCAGGAACGCTGATCTCCGCGATCTTGTTATTGCTGAGGCAGGAATGGCGGACTTCAATCAATCGGTTTGCGGAAGCCATGACTCTGTTTGCAGTGGCCCAAGCGGGAATGTATCCGATTTTCCACCTCGGCCGGCCGTGGCTGATGTATTGGTTGTTTCCTTACCCAAACACGATGGGCGTCTGGCCGCAGTTCCGCAGTCCTTTGATGTGGGACGTGTTTGCCGTGTCGACCTATGCGACGGTCTCAGCTTTGTTTTGGTTCATTGGTCTGATCCCGGATTTTGCAACGTTAAGGGATCGCGCCCGCAGCAAAGCCTTCCAGATTGTATATGGCATGTTGGCCATGGGTTGGCGAGGTTCTGCTAGGCACTGGCATCGTTACGAAATGGCGTACTTGCTGTTGGCGGGGTTAGCCACGCCGCTTGTACTCTCGGTTCACACGATCGTCAGCTTTGACTTTGCCGTGGGAATCATTCCCGGTTGGCACGCGACGATGTTTCCGCCGTACTTCGTAGCCGGGGCCATCTACGCCGGTTTTGCCATGGTCTTGTTCTTAACGATCCCCTTGCGACGGTTCTATGGACTTGAAGGATTCATCACCATGCGTCATATGCACAATATGGCAAAGGTGATGCTGGCAACCGGTTTGATTGTTGGCTACGGCTACGTTATCGAGGCGTTTTTTGGTTGGTACAGCGGCAATAAGTACGAGCGATACATGATCTGGAACCGCATGACTGGCCCATATGCTGGCTACTACTGGGCCTTGATCCTTTGCAATATCATCGCGCCTCAATTTCTCTGGAGTAAAAAGGTACGTGGGAATCTCTTGGTGCTGTGGTTGATCTCTATAGTGGTGAGTATTGGGATGTGGCTTGAGCGTTTTGTGATTGTGGTCACGAGCCTGCATCGCGATTACCTGCCCTCGTCCTGGGGCATGTACCAGCCGACCGGTTGGGACTGGGGCATGTTCATCGGCACGATCGGATTCTTCTTCACGCTGCTGTTTCTATTCATTCGTTTCTTACCGATGATTTCGATTTTTGAGATGCGCACAATCCTGCCGGCGGCGGAGGTTGAGGAGTAGCGTAAGCGAGTTGCGGTGGAGTAATTGGTAATGGCGGAAGAGAACGACGACAGGAACGAACCGAAAAGGGAGGGAGTCGATAGCAGCGACGCTGGCTCTCTCGGTCGCCGCTTGCCTCCGTCCCCGCCGCTCTACGGAGTGATGGCCGAGTTCGACAGTCCCACAGATCTGGTCGCTGCAGCGAGGAGAACGTACGAAGTCGGGTATCGCCGGATCAACGGCTACTCCCCATTTCCCATTGAAGAGCTTTCCGAAGCAATCGGATTCACGCGCACAAGTCTGCCCCTGATTGTGTTGATTGGCGGGATTCTCGGCGGCCTGGCAGGCTTTTTCATGCAGTACTGGACGGAAGTCATCGACTACCCGTTGAACGTGGGAGGCAAGCCGCCAAATAGTTGGCCGGCATTTATTCCGATCACCTTCGAAATGACGGTGTTGTGCGCTGCCCTTGCCGCGGTCTTCGGTATGCTCGCACTAAATAAATTGCCGCAGCCCTACCATCCGGTATTCAACGCACCGAACTTTGCCCTCGCCACTCGTGACCGCTTCTTCCTCGTAATCGAAGCTAATGATCCAAAGTTCAAGCATGGGGAAGTAACCGACTTTATGAAGGGTTTGAATGCCAGGAGCGTTAGCAATGTCGAGGTTTGATGGCCGAAGAAGGGGCGACTCTCGAGCGCAACGGGGTCAAGCCACGACCCGTTGGAGGAGGGTTTTATGTCTCGTTCTTTTTGGCTTCGTTTCAGTTCTGCTGACGGGTTGTCGCAGCGACATGCAGGACCAGCCGAAAATGAAGCCTTATCGCGCCTCTACTTTCTTTGGAGACGGACTATCAGCCCGACCACCAGTTCCAGGAACCGTGCCGCGCGGTTACCTGAAGTCTGATACTGAATTCTATACAGGAAAGAAACGCACTTCGGGAGCTACGGCCACGGCCTCACAAACACCCGGGGGACCGCAGTCAACTCAGCAGTCGGTGACAGGTGCGGATGCACAAAATGCTGCATCTTACCCCGACGCCGTCGAAACCTTTCCTTTTGCGATCGATGACCGTGTCTTGGCTCGAGGCAGAGAGCGCTACGAAATCTTTTGTTCTGTCTGCCACGGAATGACTGGTTATGGGGATGGCATGATCGTACGGCGCGGTTTCCGTCGCGCCATGTCTTTCCACGATGATCGCTTGCGCCAGGCTCCCGTGGGCCACTTTTTTGACGCGATAACTAATGGCTGGGGAGCGATGCCGAGTTATGCGGTCCAGATACCTGCTCAGGATCGCTGGGCGATCATTGCTTACATTCGTGCATTGCAGCTGAGTCAGCAGGAGAAGACCAATGTACCCGCAGCTGAACCTGCTGCATCACCAAGCCACACCGGAGGACATCAGCCATGACGATGTCCGATGTGGGAACACCGCTCTTCTTAAACCGTTACCAGAAACTGGCTTTGATTGTAGGAGCAGTAGGTTTGGTAGTTTTAGGAATTGGCTGGTTCACCGATCGACACCAGTTTCTGCACTCTTATCTCTACGCCTATGTTTTCTGGGTCGGGATTCCGGCAGGCTCGCTGGCACTGTTGATGTTGCAACATTTGACGGGTGGTGGCTGGGGATTAGTTATCCGCAGACCACTGGAAGCTGCAACACGGACGTTACCGCTAATGCTCATTTTGTTGCTTCCAATTGTCTTAGGTATTCATGAGTTATACCCCTGGAGTCATGAGGCTGAGATTGCAAAACTTCAAGACAAGACCAGATATTTGAATACGCCGGGTTTTATCATTCGCTCAATCATTTGCTTTTCGATTTGGATGGTGCTTGCTTACTTCCTGAATAGCTGGTCTCGCGAGCAGGACAAGACCGCCAACCGTGCCTACGCGAAGAGGATGCGCATTCTGAGTGGGCCTGGAATGGTGCTCTTCGTATTTACCGTCACAGTCGTCGCTGTCGATTGGGTCATGTCGCTCGATCCAGAGTGGATGTCAACCATGTTCGGACTCCTCTTTGTCGCGGCGTGGGGTGTCAGTGCACTGGCATTTGTGATTGCGGCGTTGGCAGTGTTGGCGGAACATGAACCGTTGAACCACCTGGTTGGACCACGGCACTTTCATGATCTAGGCAAACTGCTATTGGCTTTGGTCATGCTCTGGACTTACTTTGCGTTTTCCCAGTATCTGATTATCTGGTCAGGCGATTTACCTGAAGAGATTCGGTATTACTTACCGAGAACACGCAGTGGGTGGGGTGTTGTTGTGTTGATAGTGGCAATCCTCCACTTTGCCGCCCCTTTCCTATTCCTTCTTTCCCGATCTGTGAAGCGGGACGCTCGCAAGCTCGTCGTCGTTGCAGTCCTTATTCTCGTGATGCGACTGGTGGACTTTCTTTGGATGGTCGCCCCGCACCACACGGGACCACAGTTTCACGTTAGTTGGATGGATTTGGTCGCTCCTGTTGCAATCGGTGGGTTATGGCTTGCGGCCTATTTTTGGCAGCTTAAAACGCGGGTTCTGGTGGCGCTCAACGATCCGCAATACGAGAGCGTTTTAGAGCAAGCACGCGCTGGAGGGCACTGAAGTTCAGATGTCGGATCATCGTCACAACGGCAGTCGCCATAAGGACCGTCAGCATGTTACGGAAACTCCTGATGTGTCGCACATTGCAAATCCTGACGTGACTCATGAGTTGAGTGATGTCAACGTCGTCGGGATCCTCAAATTCCTTGGGGCGCTGACAATCATGACCGTAGCAGTAATGGGGTTAATGCTCTTTCTCTTTAACATGTTGAATTCACAACGCGCTAAAAGTGACCAGCAGGCGCCCCCTGGTCCAATGGCTATGACTGAGGCTGAACGGCTGCCGCCCGAACCACGTTTACAGGCAGCCAAGGGATTTGGTGTAAAACTCGAAAACGGGGAATGGGTGGACCTGGAAAGTGACAGGGTTCCGAGTCAACCCCAGGCCGAGTACGAGGTGCTTCGTCAGCAGTGGGAAAGAGCGCTTAGCAAGGGCAAACTCAGTGAACGCGATACCACCGCAGCATTGCCGATTGAAGAAGCGATGAAGCGAGTGCTTCAGAATGGATCGTTGCGTACGAGAGATCAAGCAGCAGGTTCAAAATGGCAAGATCAGGCGATAAGCATGCCCACCGCAGCTAGTTCTGGGCGTGTAAACGAAATACGAAAGCAATGAAGTTCTTACTTTACAAAAAACGGTTCGTGGGGCTGCTGCTAGTTTTTGTGGTCGCCACCTTTGCTTCTATGGCTCAGGCGCAAATGGGAGGGCCTCGCAGCGGTTCCCCTATGTACAGCTCTCGTCCTTATTCACCCTCGGCCCCCAAGGGTCTACCGGCTGCTCTGAAGGACGTAGGCATTGATCAGAAGCTCAATGAACAGCTTCCGCTGGATCTCGTGCTCCACGATGAGACGGGAAGACAGGTAATGCTCGGTGATTACTTTGGTAAGAAGCCGGTAGTGTTGTCTCTCGTTTACTACGACTGTCCAATGCTCTGCAATCAGGTGCTCAACGGCATGATTACATCTTTTAGAGTTTTGGCTTTCAAACCCGGGGAAGAATTCGAGGTCGTAACGGTGAGTTTCGACAGCAAAGAGAACGCAGCACAGGCTGCGGCCAAGAAGAAGACTTATATTGGTTACCTGCCGGAAGCGAAGCGGGCGAGCGCAACAGTTGGTTGGCATTTTCTGACGGGCGACGAAGAAAACATTCGGAAACTCACCGAAGCTATCGGCTTTCGCTTCAGCTTTGACGAGGCAACGAACCAGTTTGCCCATGGAAGCGCAATCTACGTTGCCACCCCACAAGGAAAACTGGCGCGATACTTTTACGGTATTGAATACGCACCGCGCGACTTACGTCTCGGCTTAATTGAGGCTGCCGAAAACAAGATCGGAACGCCGATGGACCAGTTACTGCTCTATTGCTATCACTATGATCCCACCACCGGAAAGTACGGAGCGGCGGTGATCAATTTGATTCGCGCTGGCGGGGTGCTGACGTTGTTGGGAATTGCAGGTTTGTTTATTTTCATGCGCAGGCGCAACGCCAGTCGTATGCACCTTCGGGTAGGAGGTGCCCATTAGCTCCATGCAGTCGTGGCTACCTTTCATGCCGGAAAGTGCATCGACGATCGCACCAAAAGTCGACGCCCTCTATTTCTACCTTTCGGGTGTAACCCTGTTCTTTACTTTTCTTATTGCCGGCGTACTCACATTTTTCGTCATCAAATATCGACGCCGCACTCCCTTTGAAATCCCCAGACCGGTTGCCGGCTCGCACAAGCTCGAAACGATCTGGTCCGTCATACCCTTCCTAATTGCCATGAGCATCTTTGCTTGGGGCGCGCAGGTTTATTTCGAACAGGTACGGCCTGCTGCAAATACGAACGAGATTTATGTCGTAGGCAAACAATGGATGTGGAAACTCCAGCACAGCACCGGCCAACGTGAGATCAACGAATTGCACGTCCCAGTTGGGCGCAAGATAAAGCTGATCATGACCTCTGAGGACGTGATACACAGCTTTTACGTGCCAGCCTTTCGTATCAAAAGCGATGTGCTCCCGGGTCGCTATCTGAGCATTTGGTTCGAAGCAACAAAACCGGGTACCTATCACCTGTTCTGTGCCGAGTATTGCGGTATGAATCACTCGGGAATGATCGGGTCGGTGATCGTGATGGAGCCAACCGAATTCGACAATTGGCTTAGCGGGAATGCGAATCAGCAGGCGCCGGCCGTGGCCGGGCAACAGCTGTATGAGTCGCTGGGATGCGTCTCTTGTCACGGTGCAAAAGGCGAAGGGGGCCGAGGACCGGCGCTGGCAGGTCTGTTTGGACGGACGGTATTTCTGAATAATGGACAGACGTTAGTTGCCGACGAGTCTTACGTACGTGAGTCTATAGAGAATCCACAGGCCAAGCTTGTCAACGGGTTCGGCCCTATCATGCCAACTTTCCAGGGGCAGGTCACACCGGATCAGTTGATTCAGATCATGGCATTCATCAAATCGTTGCAAACACCTAACGCTCAGCCAACAGCCCCGGCGGCACCCGGCGCCACCGGCTCGGCAGTTCCTGGGACCAACTCGGCACCATCGCCCACACAGAACATCAGATAGTGTGGCAAGAGATATGAGAGCTATAGAAACATTCCAAGCACCTGCTCCGGCGAAGCTCAACTACCTGAATGCTGAGTACGGCATCAAGTCATGGTTGCTGACGAAGGACCATAAACGTATCGGACTGTTGTATCTGGGCTCTGTCACGTTTTTCTTCTTCCTCGGCGGCGTCTACGCAATGCTCATCCGACTTGAGTTACTGACACCGCAGGGAGATCTGCTTTCATCTACAACCTACAACAAGGTTTTCACTCAGCACGGTATCATGATGATCTTCTTCTTTCTGATACCGGCCATACCAGCAAGCTTAGGGAACTTTCTGGTGCCGATGATGATAGGTGCGAAGGACCTGGCCTTCCCACGAATCAATCTGCTCAGTTGGTACATCTTCATCGTGGGTGGCTTGATAACGATCTATGCCTTGCTTGCAGGAGGCGTGGATACTGGTTGGACCTTCTATCCCCCTTACAGCACTACGTCTTCAAACAGTTATGTAGTGGCAACGGGCGTCGGCATCTTTATAAGCGGATTTTCATCGATCCTGACTGGTCTGAATTTCATCGTTACTGTTCATACGATGCGGGCCCCGGGAATGACCTGGTTTAGGCTGCCACTTTTTATTTGGTCACATTACGCTACGGCGTTAATCATGATCCTGGGTACGCCGGTGGTGGCAATCACGATTCTGTTGCTTGCTTTCGAGCGATTGACGAACGTAGGCATCTTTAACCCGGCGACGGGTGGCGATCCGGTCCTATTTCAGCACCTATTCTGGTTCTACTCACACCCGGCCGTTTACATCATGATTTTGCCCGGCATGGGAATCATAAGTGAACTGATTGCAAACTTCTCCCGCAAAAATATTTTCGGCTACTCCTTTGTGGCTTTCTCCAGCCTCGCGATCGCGGTCTTTGGGTTCCTGGTATGGGGACACCACATGTTCGTTTCAGGCCAGTCGGTCTACGCGGGCATGGTCTTCTCATTTTTGAGCTTTGCGGTCGCGATTCCTTCAGCGGTAAAGGTGTTTAACTGGACGGCGACTCTGTACAAGGGTTCGATCTCATACGACACGCCGATGCTGTACGCGCTGGGGTTCATCGGGCTTTTCACAATTGGCGGAATGACTGGACTCTTCCTCGCCACCCTGGCCGTAGATGTTCACGTGCACGACACATACTTTATCGTCGCTCACTTTCACTACATTATGGTGGGCGGCACTTTGCTGGCTTACCTCGGGGGGCTTCACTACTGGTGGCCAAAGATTAGTGGTCGGATGTATCCGGAAGGATGGGGGCGCTTTTCAGCATTAGTTGTTTTTGTCGGCTTTAACTTAACTTTCCTACCGCAATTCGTTGCCGGCTACCTCGGAATGCCGCGCCGCTATCATGCCTATCCTCCGGAGTTCCAAGTCTTCAATGTCCTGTCATCGGCAGGTGCATCGATTCTCGGATTTGGTCTCCTGATCCCACTTATCTACCTGGTATGGTCGATGCGCTACGGCCGTCGCGCAGAACCCAACCCTTGGCACCTTCCAGGACTGGAATGGCGCACACCATCACCCCCTCCAACTGAGAACTTCCTGGCTACTCCGATAGTCACCTGGGAGGCTTACGAGTTTGCTCCCCCTGAAGAGACGGAGGTGGTAGGTGTCTTACGTAGCGATAAGAATCTCGAAGACGCCGATAGGCCGATAGACGGTGAACCGTAAAAAATTCGAAGAGACGAAACCAGAGGCAGAAGAAGGAAACACTTTGGCTGAATCGATAGCAATGGACCAGCACGACTCGACGCACGGCCACCCCGCGCTGCAACACCACTTCGAGAACATGGAGCAGCAGAGGGAGGCCGGGACGATCGGTATCTGGGTGTTTCTAGTCACTGAAATAATGTTCTTCGGTGGGATGTTCTTTGCGTATACGCTGTACCGTTCGCAGTACCCGATGGAGTTTGCTTCTGCTAGCAACCATCTCGACCTGACGATGGGTACGATTAACACGGCCGTACTAATTCTCAGTAGTTTTACGATGGCTTTGGGTGTGTACAGCGCGCAGGTTGGTAAACAACGTAACCTGGTAATCTCTTTAGCTCTGACGATCTTCCTGGGCCTCGTCTTTTTGGGAATCAAGGCAGTTGAATATCATGAGAAGTATGTGGACCATCTGATCCCAGGACGCTTGTTCCCTGGGAACCCCTTTGACCCTTCCGGGATACACCCGTTGCCCGGGGCAAATCCGCAAAAGATGGAGATGTTCTACTGGATCTATTTTGCGATGACGGGCATGCACGCTATCCACATGATCATCGGGGTGGGTTTACTTTCGGTGATTATGTATTTCGCGGCGCGAGGACGATATGGACCAGAGTATCACAGCCCCGTCGAGGTCTCGGGGTTGTATTGGCACTTTGTCGATATTATCTGGATCTTCCTGTTCCCGTTGCTGTACCTACTAGGTAGGCACTTTCAGCATTAATCGGCTGACATGAGCGAGCACATTGTCTCACTGAAAGTTTACGTCATCATCGCCGCGGCGTTGATGATAGGCACTTCGCTAACGGTGGTGGCTGGTAAGATGGACTTTCCAGGACCGCTGAACGTCATCATTGCACTCACGATCGCGTGCGTGAAGGCCACCTTAGTGGTGTTGTACTTCATGCACGTTCGGTATAGCTCAAAGTTAGTTTGGTTGATCTTTGCGTCCGCAGTATTCTGGCTGGCCATATTGTTTTCGTTGACGTTCGCAGACTATTGGACCAGATCATGGCTGGTTCCCTAGCGACCTTACTCTTCTATTGCTTTCAACCTGCCGTTGCGCACCGCGCTGACCCTTCCGCATGCCGGACATTCCAGCCTGAACGTTGTTTCAGCTGTTTTGATAGGTACCGAGCAGTACGGGCAGACATCGCTCAACTCGTTCTTGGTGAAGAGATCGCGCATCATTATCAATGGTAGTACCAGACCAGCGATCAGCAGTGGAATGCCGAATATCAAACCAATAGTATTTTCATTCCCGAATGTAAGGCTAATGATCAAGCCGGCGATGAAAAGCACCAGCCCGACAGCAATGCTAAAAGAAAAGCTATAGGCGCTATCAAAAGTGCGACTGGCTTTAGTTGTGTGATGTTTTTCGGCTGCCATGAGATTTGCCTCCAACTGCGCGGACTGAGCAAAGCGCAATTCTAACTGGTTATACAACGAAGAAACCTGGTCGGGTTTAGTGAAGGATTTTTACCCCCACGGTGGAAAGGTTGTCAATGTTCGGTGTACAGTATCCAGCTTCCATAAGTAAGGGCTTAAACCATGAAACCAAAAGCGGCAGTCGAGCAACAGTTTGCAATTGAGCGGTACCTCGAGCAACACGGGGAGGAAGCCTGGGCCGCGGCATTAACTACACTGCTTCGTTCAGTGCACGAAGTCGATAAAGCAGCAGTACAGATTTGGTTTGCTTTTTACCCACTCGGATTGTTTAAGGCGCTGCGCGATGCGGAAGATCCTGAGGAGTTGGCTAAGCAACTGCTGCTGCAGGGCCAATATCGGTTGAACGAACAAATCGACTCTTCACATAGGTTCCTTTATGGCCACCGGTTTTGGCCGGACGTAAAGAAGGCAGTCGAAGGTTTCGCAGAGTCTTTCGCCGGCGATGTGCGATTAGCAGATTCGATCATCCAGATAGCCGAACAGGTCGCGAGTAATCTGAGGGTCGAGTCTACACTTTTGGTAGGTATAACCGCGGTTGCTTTCATGACGGTGCAACAGGTTGGCCTCGCAGCCTTCCGAGATGCTCCAGGTCAGATGTTGTTGGACTCCAGACATCGACGTAAGTCGGCAGCCCAAGTGTTGAGGGAACGCGCCAAAGATGACAGTCAGGGTCTGCTTGGATTCCTGCGCACAGTCAATAAGAAGTGGACTGTCACCTTTGATGAAAACGACAACTCTGCTCGGTACAAAATGAGTCATATGCAGGATCTCGCTTGGGGCGCGGCAGACGACCGCTCGCGCAACTGGCGTGAAATCGATCCGCGTCGAATTGAAGGTCCAATACCAGTGGAGTGTCGCTCAGCGTCCTGTGGGACCTGCTGGGTCGGCGTACTTGGTGGCGCCGAGAAACTGTCAGACGTAGCGGCGCGTGAGGGAAAACAGATCAAGAAGTTTGGTTACATTGATACAAACGAACCCAAACCGATAATTCGGCTCGCTTGCCAAGCGCAAGCCCATGGCGCGATTTCTATCGTGATTCCTCCGTGGAATGGTGTCTTTGGTAAGTATCTTAAGTCTCGGGGCGCCGAGAACACTTAGCCGACAACGCTTTCGAGAATTGAATCGCCTACAGCAATCATCCGGCGCCTCACCTGTCCTGTTAGTTCTGGCCGCCGCCGTGATCTGGAGCACCGGGGGCCTCTTTATCAAGTGGACTTCACTCTCAGGTTTGGAACTGTCCTTCGGCCGATCGTTGCTTGCCGCAATCACGGTCGCAATCTTTACCCGCAGTGAAGGATTTGGCTTGAACGCAGGCACAGCGGTGGCCTCTGTTCTGTACGCAGCGCTCTTGCTACTGTTCGTGCTTGCTACAAAAGCAACTACCGCCGCGAACGCAATCTTCCTGCAGTACACTGCGCCACTTTACGTGCTAATTCTCGAACCGCTGCTCTACAAGGAACGGTTCAGGCAGCGCGATCTGGTTACGGTGATTGCATGTGTGGCGGGCATGTCGCTTTTCTTTGTGGGACAACTGCGGCCGCAGGACGTTACCGGCAACATTCTAGCGCTCGGATCAGGTCTTTGCTTTGCCTTCTACTTTCTTCTGTTGCGGCATTCCAGCGCCCGGAAAGTCAACCGTGCCTCGTCCGTCATCTATGGAAATCTGCTCGTGGTCCTAATTGCGGCACCGGCTGGAATCTCAGCATTATCAACTATCACCCCATCGGATGCGTTGAGTGTGCTGTATCTGGGAGTGGTCCAGATTGGTGTGGCGTACACTCTTTTCACGCTTGGCATGGCAAGGGGTATACGTTCGCTGGATGCGGGAATTGTGGGCTACGTAGAGCCAGTGTTGAATCCGGTGTGGGTATTTCTCTTTCTTGGTGAGCGCCCGTCCAGGTGGGCGCTTATCGGCGGCATAATAATCATCTCGGCGGTAGCCACGCACACTGTCGTTAAAGCAAGGGAGAATAGGGCGTTACTGAAGACCGTCTGACGGTTTTCAGTTGAATACGTCATGCACGTCAAAGACGATTGCCGGTAGTACTTATACCATTGAGGTTACCTCACTAAAATCGGTGCTGCGCAGACGGGATTTGCGCTCGTTTGCTTGAACTTTTGCATCCGGTCAGAGCATCCATTGCTTTCGGTTAGCGAAGTACTTTGGCGACCTGTCAGGATACCTCTGTTTGAATTTCTTGTAGCGCTCAAACCAATGTTGATAGCGTTGATCAGAAGATCTCAACTCTTGATGCGGCATAGTTCGTAGGTAATCCTCAATCTTATGCATGTTGTTTCTGGAGAACCGCCAATCGTAATTACCCAGGTCCCGCATATCTGCAGCGCCATAGCCGACGATGCGTCCAGAGAAATCAATGTATGGATCAAAGTAGCTCCATACCAGGTCCCTTATCGTACGAAACACCGGTCGTCGTCCATGCAACCCCCAATCGCGTGAACGACCGACTGCCCCCCATCGTCCTCGTTCCTGAAACAAGTACACCACATGGTCCAAAAGATCCCAGGATTCCAGATCCAGTAGCAGCGGTGGGTAGCTCTGTTGTTCCAGTATGACCGCGGCAGCGACTGCCGCTTCGAGACAATGCGCTTCGTTCCGCTTCACGATCTCGCGGAAGGAGCGCAAGGTGCCGCCCTGTGCTTCCCAATTGTAAGGCATCGCAGTGAAATACTTTTGAACCGTAAAGGGAGTTCGGAGTTGCTGGATGAGCCGCCACTCTTCTCTCGTGAACTCAGAGCGTGCTGGTCTGTGTGAGTTCCACTGAAGCTGTGAATATTGTGCTGAGTCCGAGTTGTGTTTGGGCATCTTTAGTCGTGCCGAGGGTTTCTTAGCGAATCACAAACCCACAAAGCTTTTACCTTATCAAAATGCATTTTCGGGTGGGGTTCGCGATGTTACGCTGCTGACAAGGCCCCGCGCCTTGCTTCCGACCCACCTAGATGTAAGAATTTGGCTGCAAATCCTAACAAGTACAAAAGGCGTATGATTCGTCTAGCTCTGGCCGCAAACCATATGTCCCAAGGTTGACTCAAGGAGTAGGGTTGGATCAAATGAAACCAGATCTGTACATTCCGCAAATGACTCGCGCTGAAAAGGAAGCCGAAACGGAAGCCAACCGGCTAATAGAGCAGATAGAAGGAGCGCTCGCAGCAGTAGCTGTACGTTCGGGTCAGGACGCGGACGAACTTGTCGGCTTCGCTGATCGTATCGAACGGGCCGCCCGCGATTTCGCCTTCGCCGTGCGCGAACTAGCTCACGCCCGCCGTAGTGCTGGATCCGAAAGCGCTTGAGCCCCGAAGTACCACACCTAACACTATCTGACCAATCGAATTTGGAGCTAAATAATGACTTCGTTACGCACTGAAAAACTGACTGAACACCTGGGCCATAAGAATACTGACTACGAGCTTGATAATCATGGAATACGAGGAGCGACCCGCGTTTTCTGGAACCTGACAACTCCCGCGCTGTACGAAGAGATTGCGCGCAGAAATGAAGGTGTGCTGTCGGAAAAGGGAGCATTACTTGTAGACACCGGTGAGCACACTGGTCGCGCTGCGAAAGACAAAGCCATTGTTAAGGAGCAATCCAGCGAAAACAAGGTATTTTGGGGAGAAGTGAACAAAGAGTTTTCCCAGCAGAAGTTCAACGCTCTGAAAGAGAGAATGTTGGCATACGCCTCTGGTAAAGACTTGTTCGTTCAGGACACGTTTGCCGGAGCCGACCCGCGCTATCGCTTGCCAGTTCGGATAATTACGGAATTGGCCTGGCACGCAATGTTCGCTCGCACAATGTTCATCAGTGGCGACAGACAGGAAACCAGCCATACACCTGAATTCACAATCATCAATTTCCCTGGATTCCAGGCAGACCCCCAACGCGATGGCACGCGCTCCCCAACATTCATCTTGATGGATTTTAGTCAGCGACTGGTATTGATTGGTGGTACCTCTTACGCTGGCGAAACCAAGAAGAGCGTCTTCACGATCCTCAATTACTTATTGCCGCAGCGTGGCGTCATGAGTATGCATTGCTCGGCCAACGTCGGCGAAGGTGGAGATGTTGCAATCTTTTTCGGCTTGTCTGGTACGGGGAAGACCACGCTTTCCGCTGATCCCGAACGACAGTTGATCGGCGACGACGAGCACGGGTGGTCTGACGACGGAGTATTTAATTTCGAAGGTGGCTGCTATGCGAAAGTGATTCGACTCTCGCCTGAAGCCGAACCCGACATATATCGCACCACAGGCATGTTTGGGACGATTCTCGAGAATGTGGTCTTTGATAGCGACACGCGGGCGATCGATCTCGATGACGCCAGCAAGACTGAAAACACGCGCGCATCTTATCCACTAACCAGCATTCCCAACATCGTGCCGTCCGGTTATGCGGGACATCCGCAGAACATCATCATGTTGACTGCAGACGCGTTTGGTGTATTGCCACCAGTCGCGCGGCTGACGCCGGAGCAGGCGATGTACCACTTCCTGTCGGGCTATACAGCCAAGGTTGCGGGAACGGAAAGAGGGGTAAAGGAACCTGAGGCCACATTTTCCACCTGTTTTGGTGCGCCATTTATGGTTCTTCACCCGGGTGTCTACGCCGATCTGCTTGGTAAGAAGATGGCGCAAACTAGAGCTGCATGCTGGTTAATTAATACGGGTTGGAGTGGCGGGCCTTATGGCTTAGGCAAACGAATGAAGATTGGATATACACGTGCGATGATTCGTGCGATTCTGGGCGGTTCGTTGTCTGAAGTGGAAACGACGCCCGATCCCATCTTTGGCGTGAATGTTCCTGTTTCGTGCCCCGAGGTTCCTCCAGCAGTGTTGCAACCACGAAACACTTGGGAAGACAAAGACGCTTACGATCGTCAAGCCAAGGATCTGGCGCGGCGGTTTAACGAGAACTTTAGAAAGTACGAAAGCGGGGTTTCGGAGGCGGTAAAGGCTGCCGCACCAAAATCCTAATTCAGGCCACAGACATCACGGACGACACGGATCTAAAAAGGGGAAATTATTGGTCCCTTTAATTCTTCAGATCGGTGTCTCTGCGAACTATCGGTGGCTTCTTATTTTGCTGATGGCCACCCGCCTAGCCGGGGGGCCAGTTCATGGGACGTCCGCCGAGTACGTGGACGTGCAGGTGAAATACTGACTGGCCAGCACCAGCGCCGGTATTGATTACTGTCCGGTAGCCGCTTTCCGAGAGACCTTGATCGTTCGCGATCCGTGCTCCGACGCGTAAGAGATGCCCCAGTGTTAGTTCATCGCGTTGCGACGCTTCGTCTAAAGACTCCATATGCTCGCGCGGAATTACGAGCACGTGTATTGGCGCCTGTGGGTTAATGTCGCTTATAACGACGCAACGCTCATCTTGATGAACGATCCCCGCCGGAATCTCTCCGTTAACGATGCGGCAAAAAAGGCAGTTATCACCTACCATCAATCAAACCCTTTCTCCTAAGCAACAACACTGGTGTCAGACTGAAGCGACAGCGGGGCCGTTACGGAACTGCGGATGCGCTGAATATCTGCCCCGATTTCTCGCAGCTTAACCTCAATCTTCTCGTAACCTCGGTCGATGTGGTATACACGATCGATCACAGTCTCGCCTTCAGCGACAAGCCCGGCAAGGACCAGGGAGGCCGAGGCTCGCAGGTCTGAGGCCTGAATCGGCGCTCCTGTTAACTTGTTTGCTCCAACCACGATCGCATTGTGACCTTCAATGTGAATGCGTCCTCCCATCCGCTGCAGCTCCGACCCGTGCATGAAGCGATTCTCAAAGACGGTCTCCGCAATCACCGAGCGACCGTCGGCTTGCGTCATTAGAGCCATGTATTGCGCCTGCATGTCGGTGGGGAACTTGGGATAAGGCTCTGTGGTCACATCACGAGCAGAAAGCCTACCACTGCGGGCGACAAGCGTACTCGGGTTTATTTCATCAATCTTTACACCAACATCGCGCAGTTTCGCGATTACGGTTTCTAAGTGCTTAGGCTGACAGTCCGTTATCTCTAACTCACCACCTGTAATGGCTGCAGCAACAATGAACGTTCCAGTCTCGATGCGATCCGGAATGATTGTGTGTTCGGCGCTACCGAGCTCGTGCACTCCTTCGATCTCAATCGTGGATGTACCGGCGCCGCGCACGCGTGCGCCCATCTTGTTCAACAACGCAGCCAAGTCCTCTATTTCAGGTTCGCATGCTGCGTTTCTAAGGACCGTGATGCCCTCGGCCAGTGTTGCCGCCATCATCAGATTTTCGGTTCCAGTAACGGTTACTTTCTCAAAGTCAATCTTGGCGCCATGCAAACGTCCTGGTTCTGGAGCTCGCGCCACCACGTTGCCGGACTCCAGCCTCACTTCCGCCCCGAGTTTCTCAAATCCGGCCAAGTGAAGATCGATCGGCCGTGTGCCAATCGCGCAGCCGCCAGGCAAGGATACTCTTGCCTTTCCAAAACGAGCCAGTAGTGGGCCTAGAGCAAGCACTGAAGCTCGCATGGTTTTCACCAATTCATACGGGGCCTCAAACAGCTCAATGTGTTCGGCGGAAATTTTGTGTGTGCGGAGCTCAGGGGTCAGAACTGTCGCGCCAAGATCCTCGAGCAAACGCCGCTGGGTGATAATGTCGCGAACGTAAGGGATATTGTGGAGGGTAATGGTCCCAGGTGTTAGCAGGCCGGCGGCCATGCAAGGCAGCGCAGAATTCTTCGCGCCGCTTATGGAGACGCGGCCTTTCAGTCGCCGACCGCCCACAATGCGAAACTTGTCCATTGGTGTTGGACAGATTAGAGCAAAATGGGGGTAGTGGGAAAGCGTGGAGTGCGATGGGGTGCGGCGGCGGGAGGGCCAGCCACGCGCCCCCGCACTCCAGAGTGCTAATTACTAAAGCTGGTGCGCTTAATCTTTACACCACCATTCGTGGTTCTGGCGCGGACAGTAGCACCACCGGCACCGAGGTTCATCGCCAGTTCCTTTGTGATCTTGCCCTGGACGGTAACTGGAAAGTCAACGCTAAGATTGCCGTTCACCGTCCCCGTTTCGAGATGGGCTGAATAATTATCCGGCACCGACATGACTACACCACCATTGGTAGTCTTTACATCCAAACCGTCTCCGTCCCAGCGATCACCGCTTAGTTCGACAACCAGCCCGCCGTTCGTAGTTGACCCCTTCACACTGCCAGCAACGTGCTTCAAAACCACACCGCCGTTTAACGCACTGAACTCGAGTCGCCCGCTAACATCCGAGATGACGATGCCTCCGTTATGCGTCTCAAGCGATACATCTGACCGCCGCGGAACGTTTAGCTGATAGCTCACGCTCCAGTTAGCGTTATTGGTCATTTCTGGTCCGTCGGCGAAGATTTTTAGCCCTGCGGTTTGAATCCTAATCTGTTTGGCTAAAGCTTCCGCTTCACTCTGTGTCAGGGCTGCAGCCTGGACCTTCGCGCGCATGCCGATCTCGTTCCTGTCCCAGCCCCTTACCGCGATGCCACCGTTTTTTCGAGCATCTACGGAAATCACGCCGCCGGGCGCCAATATTTGTTCCTGGATTTCACAATGGCCGACCAAGCGGTCGCTCTGCCAATTGTCGTTACACGTCATTTCGCGATCACGTTTTTGCGCGAATGTGGTGATGCCGCCGAGGATTAATGTCGCTACAAGCACACTTCGGCCTAACCATCTATTCATATTGGTCTCTCCTGCTGATGTCTTGGTTTTTCGCAGTCCTGTTGCAGTAAACACCACGCGCGCCGGAGTTGTGACAGAAAAGATTGGCGATTTGGAGTGCGGTGGCGCGTCTTGGCGCTCCTTGCCACCGCACTCCAAATAGTCAATTGCCAATCGACAAGCGGCAATCCTCAACGCTATCCTGTGGGTCCCCACTAGCGGGTAAAGGTTCAGGGAGAGAAAGCCGCATGTTAAGCCGGTTCAAGCGACCTCGTCGTGTCGTAATTACAGGAATGGGCTGCGTCACCCCATTAGGGATAGGTCGTGAAGCTTTCTGGACTGCTTTAATCAATGGCGATAGTGGAGTACGCCGCATTGAAGCCTTCGATGTTTCAAACTCTCCTGTAAAGATCGCTGCCGATGTGCGCGGATTTGAATGGGAAGCGCAACTGAATCCCAAAGATCGCAAGCACGTACCTCGCACCGTCCCGTTGGCCCTTGCTGCCGCTCGCGAAGCCCTGGAGGATGCGGGTATCTTTCCAACAGACCTCCCCTTATTCGAGCGGCAGAGCTTTGGTGTCGTGTTAGGAACTGGCGGTGGCGGCCTTGCATTTACCGAACGGCAGTATGAGTACTGGTACATTGGACCAGCTCATAAGGCGAGTGTCTACACGATTCCCTCTTCCACTCACGGTGGGCTGTCCAGTGAACTCTCCATGGCTTTTGGACTTCGAGGTTTGTCCCACATCATTTCTACAGGCTGCACGAGTTCCACAGACGCGATTGCCTATTCCGCAGAACACATCGCGCTCGGTCGGCAAGAGTTGATGTTAACCGGTGGAGTTGACGCGCCTCTTGCGCCCGGAATCCTCGCAGCTTTCAACTTGATGACGGTCCTGACAAATCAATGGAACGATGAGCCACACCGCGCCTCGAGACCTTTCTCGCGCGACCGCTCGGGAATTGTGTTGGGAGAAGGAGCTTGGATCTACGTGTTGGAGGAGTTGGAACACGCCCGCCGCAGAGGTGCTGAAATCTACGCCGAAGTCACGGGTTACGGTGCGACGTGTGACGCATATCACCGCGTGCGGCTCGAGGAGAGCGGTGATGAACCTGCGAGAGCCATGCGATTGGCTCTAGCGGATGCCGGACGGGTTGCCGACGATGTCGATTACGTAAACCTGCACGGTACGTCCACCCTGCTGAACGATCGGATCGAAACCTCTGCGTTGAAGCTGGCGCTTAATCACAATGTTCATGGGATACCGATGTCAGCCACTAAGTCACAGATCGGACATCCGCAAGGCGCCAGCGGTGCCGCGGGGTTAGCGGCAGCGCTTTGTGCGATTCAGAGAAGTGTCATTCCTCCAACAATCAATCTTGACGAACCAGACCCGACGTGCGACCTCGACTACGTCCCAAATGCTGCCCGGGAGGCAGACGTACGCGTAGCGCTTTGCAATTGCATTGGATTTGGTTCCAAAAATAGTGCTCTCGTTGTCGAAAGACTGAAGCTCTAACTCAGGGAAGGTGATAAGCAATCTGTTGCAGCGTTTTCAGAGCCGTAGCGAAAAGCTAGAACACCTCGACGTGGGTGATTACACGGTTGAGGAATACGAAGGCTGCATTACTGAACTGCAGTGGATCAATCGCTGGTTGGGTGATCAGCGCGCCTTGCGACGTTCACTGCTTAGGGAATTGATAGAGAATCCAACTAATAGCTTCTCATTGCTCGATGTGGGTGCAGGTTCTGGGGCTCTTTTACGAGTAACAGCGCAATGGGGCGCGAGGAATCGTAAGAAGGGTTTTTACGTGGGCGTGGAGCTGAACCCACGAGCAGCGCGTGAGATTCGTAGCGCTTGCAATGTCGAGTCAGTTCAGGCAGATGCACATCAGTTGCCGTTCCTTGATGGAGCTTTCGACTATGTCATCTGTTCACTGTTTACACACCATTTTCCGGATGATGAAGTCGTGCATGTCCTAATGGAGCTCCGGCGCGTGGCAGCCCGAAAGCTATTTGTCATCGATCTGCACCGGCATCCGGTTGCATATCTCTTTTATACAACTGTAGGCAAACTGTTTCTCCACAATCGCTTAATTCGGGAGGATGGTGCGCTATCTATCTTGCGAAGTTTCAAGCCCTCTGAAATGAAAGAGCTCGCTTCGCGAGCCGGACTACAATTCATTACGATCAAGCGCAGTTTCCCATACCGGTTGATAATGAGTGCTGAGGCGCCAGCAAGCAGATAATCGCTGGGCCCATTTATTTGCGTACGTTGAATGAGTTTCTCCAACAATGGCTACGACGTAATTATTGCGGGCGCTGGTCCTGCCGGTAGCAGTTTGGGCATTCGCCTCGCGAGGGTGGGCCTTTCCGTGTTGCTCGTGGAACAGAAGCGGTTCCCAAGGCCAAAACTTTGTGGCGAATTCATATCACCAGAGTGCTGGCGTCATTTTAAGGAGCTGGGAGTCGCAATCGAATTAGATGTTGCGGGAGGAACTAGGCTTCGTCAGTCGGTTTTCTATTCGAAGCATGGGCGATCGGTTTTCGTGCCGAGCCACTGGCTCGAACAGAACAACTGTGCGCTCGGGTTAAGTCGCGCTGAGATGGACAACATTCTGCTGGTTCGAGCAAGAGAATGTGGAGTACACGTGCTTGAAGGAGCAAGCGCCAGCGGCTTGGTTCTGGATGGGAACCAGGTTCGCGGCATTTCAGTGAAGACAGCCGGCCCGCAGAAGCAGTACTTGGCGCGCATTACTGTGGATGCCACTGGACGCAGTCGGGTTCTGACGCGTTGGCTGGAGAGGCGTCGCCACTTGCATGAGCCCGCAAGGTCCGCACACGTCGCATTTAAAGCACATCTGCGGAACACCCGCGTTGCTGCCGAGACATGCGAGATCTATTTCTATCCAGGAGGTTATGGTGGTCTAAATGATATCGAAGCGGGCCTGAGTAATCTCTGTTTTATTGTTTCCCCCAGGGACGCGCGTGTCCACGGGTCTGAGCCCGAGAAGTTGATCACCGGGATTCGGGCAGGCAACAGGCGAGCGTCGTATACGCTCGAGGGTGCGGAAGTAGTAAGCGCGTGGTTAGCGGTTTCACTGGAGGGATTCGGTGTGCAGAATCCGATTCCAGCGTCAGGAATGCTTACAGTTGGTGATGCCGCTGCTTTCATCGACCCATTCACGGGTAGCGGCATGTTAATGGCGCTGGAGTGTGCCGAACTCGCGGCGGCCGCGATTCTCAATCAACGCGATCTTCTGCACGACCCGTCAAACTTTTGGTCCATAGCGAAGGCTTACCATGATTCTTACATGAGGAAGTTTAAGTCTCGTCTGCGAGTTTCAGCTCTCTTGCGGCGGGCTGCTTTCTTTCCCGGGCTCGCGGACGCTGCGATCCTGGCGACAAAGAACCAGCAGTTACGCCAATTTCTGGCCAAAGCCACTCGAAGTAACAACACTTGGCGGATGGGAATTGCTGCCACCTAAGTGCCTGATACTTCGAGATTTCGTAGGTCCTAAAGCTGCTTGCCAGAGCGTTGTTTTTGGAGTAAAAAGGCTGAGAAGTACCGATTCAAGGTCTTCGGATTACTACCTAACAGGTGTCGCAGTTGTTCTAGTAGCGGCAAATCACTCCCCGCACCAAGCCGTGGGCAATTGCGGAGTTTCAGCGGTTCTGTTCCATAGCGAGACAGAAAGCAGTCACGTTCAAAAAGAACAGTTTCAGTTTCACAGAATGTGGGTCGACGGTAAGATCCCATTTACGTCAAGGAGAAGAATATGATGTCGGCGTTTAATGCGCATGTGGCGAAGTATTTTGTGCAGCTAATGTTGGCGACGTTTCTGGTGGTCCTTAGCGTCGGTTCTGCTGCGGCGCAAGCCCAGTCGAATGCGGCCGATCTTAATGGCTACATCCGCGATCCCCAGGGAGCTGTAATCGTTAACGCCAAAATAACCGCCAGAAACCCGGCGACAAATTTCTCACGTGACGTCGTTACCAACGAAGGTGGGTATTATCAAATAACGAATCTCCCTCCCGGTGAGTATGAGATCACAGTCGAGGCGCCGAATTACAAGAAGGCGGTTGTTCCGGCTTACAGACTAACCGTTGGTGCTCGCGCGGATCTGGACGTCACTTTAGAGCTTGGCCAAATCACCGAGATTGTGAACATTTCCACTGCGGACCAGCCAATCGTAGAGACGACGCGCACCACGGTATCCAACACCATCGAGCAGCAACGAATCGAGAACCTTCCCATAAACCAACGTGATTATCTGGGCTTCTCGACCACGATATCGATGGTGAACCGCGGTAATGACCGGCCCATCGGCCCGGCCCCATCCTCGGGACTGAACATTGGCGGCCAACGCGGACGTTCAACTCTTGTGCAAGTTGACGGCGCTGACAACACTGACAACTCAGTCAACGCCTCTCGCAGTACCGTTTCACAAGAAGCTGTTCAGGAATTCCAAGTAGCCACAAACTCGTATGCGGCTGAATTCGGGCGCGCGACCGGCGGCATCATCAATGTTGTCACAAAGGGGGGGACCAACGAGTTTCGGGGAAACGTCTTTGGATTCCTGCGCCACCGCAGTTTCCAAGCGCGCAATGCTTTCGCGCCCATTGAAGACCCACCGTTCACACGGGCCCAGTACGGTGCAACGTTGGGTGGACCCATCAAACGCGACAAGACGTTCTTCTTCGCTGCATTTGAACAGCGTCGTCGGCAGGAGTCGGGTTTCTTCACGAGCAATGTCGGTGCTGGACTAACCTCAAGCGTAACGATCCCCGCGGGAATCCTTCCGGTTGCACAGACTTTTACCAACTTAACCTCAGCTCAGGCGGCTTTTATCGGAGGCGAACTGGCAAGTGGAGACGTCGGGCGAATTCAGCGGGCAGTGGCGTATGCCCACTTCGCGTCGGTCGGGGGGCAAATAGGTTTGAATGGTGTGAGTACGTTGGTGAACTTTCTCCCGGGCATCGGCATTCCGCAGGGCGCAATAGTTGGCCCACGTTTTCTGCTCGCCGGTACGCCTGTGCCAAGCGCCGCAAATAACAACATCCTGCCAGGTTTCACTACCGTGAATGAAGCTGGTCAGCCCGTCGGATTTCGCCCACTGAATCAGCTGCTTCGAATCTTCCCTATCTCAGAAGGCACGACGTTCTTTTCCATCCGAGGAGATCACGCATTCAACTCGAGTCATCATCTGACAATGCGCTTTGGTTACAACCCCAGTGATTTAACCGGTATTCAGGACGAGTCCCAGAATCAGACGCTGGGGCAAAATGATTTTTCTCGAACAGGCATTCAAACGCTGCGCGACACTTCATTCGTAACCTCGTTGAACTCCACGATTTCGAACACGATGGTAAATGAAGCGCGCTTCAGCTTCAGCAGGCGACACGCTACGTTTGATTCACAGATCCCCGGTGGACCGGCTCTGCAGATTTCAGGCGCCGCCTTCATTGGACCAAATCCATTTTCGCCTGTCGATCGTACGGAGAATCGCTTTCAATTGGCTGACAACATCAACTGGCTGCACCGGAGCCACTCTTTCAAATTTGGCGCCGACATCAACGTCATCAATGTTGATGCGCGGTTCGAACTGAACTTTCCGGGTCTATTCAATTTTGGTGAACTGTCTGCCGGTACATTGGGGGCAGGTTTTATTACTGGTTTGTCGCCGCTGGCCCCATCACTTACACCGGTGCAGTCTTACGGAATGGGTATCCCAGGTGTTTTCATTCAGGGCTTTGGCAATCCAATTAGCTCAATCAAGAATCGCCCGCTGGCTTTTTTCGCCCAGGACTCTTGGAAAATTCGGCCAAACTTCACCTTCAACTACGGCGTTCGTTACGACGTTGAACTAACCGATACGATTCAGCCCATTGGATTTCGTGATCCACTAACTGGTATCAACCTGGCAGCCTCGGATCTGCTTGCGGCGCAGGATTCGCTTGGTGTGCAGCAGGGCTTCCCACGCGATACCAACAATTTTGCCCCACGTGTTGGGGTCGCCTGGGACATCCATAGCGACGGCAAGACTGTGCTGAGAGCTGCTTATGGATTGTTTTATGATCATCCCCTGCTGGCGATTGCTTTCAATTCGGACATCGCGGACGCGGCGCAACAGCAACAATACACAAACGTGCTGCCCGGCAGCCCTCTGCCAACGGCCTCATTCAATCTTGTACAAATTTTCCAGGGCACGGTGTGCTCGACAGCCACAATGTCGCCATTCTGTCCTCCCGGACTAACGACGCCCGGTGTAGCCGCGTCGGCGCAGTACCTACCGGGTCGTTTGCGATTTAACGATCAAACGTTCGTCGGCTTTGGACCAATCCTGCCATTCACGCTTAACGTCGCAAAGGACTTTCAGTATGCCTACGCAAACCAGGCGAACCTCACAATCGAACGCCAAATTGGCAACGATATGTCATTCTCTGCGAGTTATGTATTTGTCGGGACGCATCACCTGCCACACCCGCAGGACATCAACGCGCCAGTTACCAGCTCGTTGGTTGAGAACTTCCGTCGGTTCACTGTCAATAACCCGTTGGTTCCGAATTGTCCGGGCGGCTGTCCCAATGGGCGCAACCCGTTCAGCAACGCCGAGGCGCTGTTCTTTTCACTACCCACCACCAACAGCGCACTCTATACCGTGCGTATCCCGGGACTTGTAGTTGTCAACAACAGTACCGGTGCGGTCATCGTCAGCCCGCCTGCCGCGAATTTCTTCCGGCCCAGTGGTCCAAACTACTTTTTCATAAACAGTGTGACAGGCGGCCTCGTTAGTAAGGCAGCCTTTGATGCAGCAATCACTGGATCGCTGCGTTCACCGGGATTGCTTTCTCCTTTTGCTGATGTCAGCGCGCAGTTGTCGGACGGAAACTCAAATTACAACGCGATGAACCTGGAACTGAAGAAGAGGTTCTCAAACAATTTTCAATTTCTGGCCGGGTACACTTGGGCCCACTCGATCGATGATTCCAGCGACTTGCAGACGCTGCTAAAGCCACAAAACAATCGCGACTTTCGTGCTGAACGTGCCGACTCGTTGTTCGACCAACGTCACCGGTTCGTATTCAGTGCGGTGATAGCCTCCCCGAGTTCGTGGCGTACTTCTGACAGTACTGCCCAACGCTTCTTTTCAGATTTCACAGTTGCGCCAATTGTGGAACTATCTTCCGGTCGCCCTTTTAACATCATCACCGGAACCGACACGAACGGCGACCTGCAAAGTTCGAACGACCGCCCCAGCGTGGATGCGAATGGAGCGCTCTTCGCGCCCACTTCTACCCCATTTACGAGTGGGACCTTGGGAAGGAACATGGGCATCACTCATGGCTATGCGTCGGTTGACCTCCGAGTGACCCGGGCAGTCCGGTTTGGGGAGCGGTATCGGCTCGACATCATTGCCGAAGGCTTTAACCTCTTCAACCGGTTCAACGAGGCGGCCGCTTCGCCGTTCTTCACGGATGTAAATGCGTTTGGAGAGAGGGCGTCGAATGGTCGGTATTATAGTCGCCCGACCGCCGCTTTCGACTCGAGACAATTTCAGTTTGGCCTGAAATTTAACTTCTAGTGGTGCAAACAACGCCTTGCGTTGTGGTTTTCTAAACCACAGTATCCGAGACGCCTTTAAGGAACGGGGAGTGAACTTCCTGCAGTTCGCTGACAACCGTCTCGCGGCCGCGAGTCCAGCCCCCCAATGGATTAATGTGACTCCAGTCATCAGATGTGAACTCCAAGACACAACTGAAATCGTGCGAGTTGAAGGCGTCGTAGAATGCCTGCACAGTCTGACGGACTGACATTTCTTCCTGGTTCATAGCGACCATTGTGTTCGTCCTCCGGGTTCCGGGACCAAGCTAAAAACGAGTTCCGAACACTGAGTCGATACCCTCCCGGGATGGTAGGGCAATCAGCGTGATTTTTCTGTGATTCGCATTACCCGAATTGTGCGGGATTATAGCACCTCACAATCTTGCTCACCGGGCTTGGCACACAGACCCCGACCTGCGATACAGTTAGGCGAAGCGAACCAATGTAGGGCAATCAGCATCGGAAAGCTGGCTGTTCCGCAAACTAGTTTAAATCGCCCAAGATTCTCTCTCCCAGGAAGATACACCCTTATGCTCGATGTTCGTTTTAGAGATACGGTCATTTGCCTGGCAGCTTTGTTGCTTCTGGTTGGTAGTGTAGCTGCCCAAACCAGCCGTCCCCGGCGTGTCCGTCAGCAGCCGCAACCAACGAAACCTGCTGAAGAACCGCTCTTGCGTCCAGAACGACAACCAAGCGCAGCGGCGAGAACCAATCCAAACGCACCTCTACTGGACGTACAGCCAGTTAGGCCTGTAGCCAATTCAGCGGCGGGAGGGGACACTTCTCAGGCTTATCAGTTGCTGCAACAAAAACAGTTTGCCGCTGCTGCCAAGGCCGCAAAGGACGTCATTGCGCAGTTTCCTAACGATCATGAGGCTTGGAAAATCGCTGGTTTTGCGGAGCTGAATCTCAAGCAGTACACAGAGGCGGCACGTGATCTGGAGAAGGCTATCGAACTGCAAAAGGCTGCGAAGCAGGAGGATCCGAATACCGCAGATGCGCTCGCGCAAGCTTACGTACTCTCGGAAAAGTTTGATCTGGCTCTGCCACTGCTGGTCACGGCTACTTCTCGGGCGGGAGCCAAGCCGGACGCGGTAATGCTCTATTACCGGGCATTGGCTGAATACAAGACGGGGAAAGTGGCGGATGCTGAACGTAGCTTCAATGCAGTGGTCAAACTGAATCCAAAGGATTCCTCATCGCTCTTCTATCTCGGACAGCTCACCCTGGCACGTAACGACCTGGATAGTGCAATCGCTGCTCTCAATCGTGCGACCGTCAACGACCCTCGTTTGGCGTCCGGCTGGATGCTATTGACATCAACCTATCTGCGTCGTGCTGCCACCAGCAATGATCCGGCCACGTCCGACGCCGACTATCTGAATGCTGTCCGGGCTGGTGAGGGGTTGATCAAAGTCAGAACGGATAGCGATGCGGTTACACTCTTCGGGCAGGCTTTGATTGGAGCCCAGCAGTACGCGCGAGCAGCCGCCGCTCTTGAGCGCGCTACACAAAGCGGTGAGGCAAAAGGCGTTACCTATTATCTTCTTGGTGTAGCGCATTCACGGACGAAGAGTTTCCCGAGAGCTGTTGCAGCACTGCAGACAGCAGCGACAAAAACACCTGATGATGTAAACATTTACCGGGAGCTTGGGTATGCTTATGAAGTGACGAAGCAATACGCCAAGGCTCTCTCGGTGTACGAGAAGGGACTGAGCCTTGCCCCCGGCGACGCAGATTTTAAGGAAGGCGCCGACCGCGTGCGCCCATTCGCAAAGTAGTTCAAAGGCATAATCTAATGGTCCAACTGTTTTTGTGGTGGCTCCTCTATAACGCGCCCGAGTTGGCGAGAGGAAAAATAATCAAGGAATAACGGCAGCATAATCGCCGAAGGAGTCTCGCAATGAAGTTCGTTGTGGCAATTTCTTTAGTTGTCCTGTTGGGCGCTAGTGCCATTGGCCAGCGACCGAGAGAAGTTGAAACGGGAACGGCTAGTTCGCAAACAACTACGACTACAAGTTCTGCGCCAGTTAGCGTTAAAGCCAAATATGAAGGCGGAGTTTTCGGTTATAACAAGAAACAGGATGGGGTTTTGGAGTTTGACGACATCAATAATCGTCTGGTGTTTCGCAACAAGCAGCGAAAAGAGCTTATATCAATCCCTTACCACTCTGTAAACCAGGCCTTTGCAGATACGCAAGCCAGAAGACCAACGGCCGCGACAGTAGTCAGCGCAATACCAGTTCCATACGGATTGAACATTCCGGCTGCATTCATCAAGAAGAAATACCAATACCTTACGATGCAGTTTTTCGACGACGATTCACGAGTCGGTGGGGTAACTAGCTTTAAGCTTGCGAATAAGGCTACGGTGGCTTCTGTTCTCAACGCATTGGCGCAAAAGGCCGGTCTCAGTCCAAAAGGAGAAATCTTCGTCAGGCAAAGGAGCTCGGAATCCACGGCATCCTCGAGAAACTGGCCTATTGATTCGGCACCTGACCCAACTAGTAGACCAGCGGTCTTTGTGGAGAATGAGTCGCTGAGCAATCGAGTCGTCAGCTTGCCGCGTCCCGTCTATTCAGATGAAAGTCGAGTGTCAGGAACAGTGCGCATACTTGTTACTGTTGATGAACGAGGTAGAGTGGAGGAGACGGAGGTTGTTTCAGGCCCTTCTGCATTGCAAGCTGCAGCTGTCGAAGCAGCAAAGCAAGCAGTCTTTGAGCCTTTGATTAAGGACGGGCACGCCGTGAAGGCAAAGACCGTTATTGCCTACACCTTTTCTTCGAAAAGTTAGTTAGGACCAGCTTGCGCTCGGTGACACCCCTGGTTGCCGCTTATTTAGTTCCAAGCTTCGCCAGAATTCTTCGGACAGTATTGATGTTTCGAATTGTCACTGGCATGCCGAGTGTTTTTTCCACCAACGCTCCGGAAATGCCAGATTCGCTGAACGATTTTCGGCAGAGCCAATAGATTTCACGGCCGTTTACACTCAGTTCGTCAACAGCACCTGAGAGTGCTCCAACTCTTTCTACCAAATTCCTCGTGGGCACAGTGGTCGTGAATCCCACATAGAGCGTGTGTCCGTCCACGTTCTCATCGGGCAATGGTCGGTGTCTAACGATGGCTGTTAATTCCTCAGGCTTTCTGATGAAGGTCGTCACTTCGTAGCCGAGTTCGGTTTTAAGACTCAACTCGATTTTCTTTTCCAGGGCCAGGGCTTTCCCCGCGCCAGCTTCAAAGAGCACATTACCGCTTGCAATGAACGTCTGTACGTTCGCGTAACCAAGTGTCTCGAAGATCTCGCGCAGCCGGTCCATCTTGACGGTATGACCGCCAACATTGATGGCGCGTAGGAAGGCGATGTATTGGCTCACCTTGTTACTCCGGTCTTTTCCAGAATTTATCGTTTATAGAGCTCGGCCCCGGAAGCCACAAACTCGTCTGCTTTTTCCTTCAAACCGAGCTCTAGAGCCCTTGCCTCATCGATCTCTTTTTGGGCCGCATAATCGCGGACGTCCTGAGTGATTTTCATGGAACAGAAATGCGGGCCACACATTGAACAAAAATGTGCGAGCTTGGCCCCTTCTTGCGGTAGCGTCTCATCGTGATATTCACGAGCAACTTCCGGATCGAGCGAAAGGTTAAATTGGTCCTCCCACCTGAACTCAAAGCGGGCTTTCGATAGGGCATTGTCACGATACTGCGCGCCGGGATGACCCTTTGCCAGGTCGGCCGCGTGCGCCGCAAGCTTATACGCGATTACTCCATCCTTGACGTCTTTTTTGTTGGGCAGACCCAGGTGCTCCTTGGGTGTCACGTAGCAAAGCATCGCCGTCCCGTACCATCCAATCATCGCCGCGCCGATAGCTGATGTGATGTGATCATAACCGGGCGCAATGTCGGTAGTTAGTGGGCCAAGGGTATAAAAGGGTGCTTCCCCACAAGTCTTAAGCTCACGGTCCATATTCTCTTTGATTAAATGCATCGGCACGTGGCCGGGCCCCTCAATCATCACCTGACAGTCATACTCCCAGGCGAGCTTCGTCAATTCGCCGAGCGTCTCAAGCTCCGCGAACTGGGCCTCATCATTCGCGTCTGCGATCGATCCTGGTCGCAACCCATCACCCAGCGAGAAAGAGACGTCATAGGCGGCCATGATCTCGCAGATCTCCCGAAAGCGAGTATAGAGAAAACTTTCTTCGTGATGAGCAAGACACCACTTGGCCATAATTGATCCGCCGCGGCTGACGATTCCCGTGGTCCGTCTCGCTGTTAACGGGATGTAAGGAAGCCTGACACCCGCGTGAATCGTAAAGTAATCTACGCCCTGCTCCGCCTGTTCGATAAGAGTGTCGCGAAAGATCTCCCAGGTGAGCTCCTCTGCTTTACCTCCTACTTTTTCCAGCGCCTGGTAGATCGGTACAGTGCCGATCGGTACTGGAGAGTTTCTAAGGATCCATTCCCTGGTAGCGTGAATGTTCTTGCCGGTCGACAAGTCCATAACGGTGTCTGACCCGCATCGTATGGCCCAACGCATCTTCTCAACCTCATCATCTATTGAGGACAAGACTGCCGAGTTACCGATGTTTGCATTTATCTTCACCAGGAAATTGCGGCCGATTATCATCGGTTCGGATTCAGGGTGATTGATATTTGCTGGAATGATCCCGCGCCCTCGGGCCACTTCGTCGCGGACAAACTCAGGGGTTACATACTTCGGAATTGCGGCACCAAACGATTCGCCTTGGTGCTGGTGGAAGAGTGAATCACGTTCAGCCGCCGTAATGAGCGCCTGGTCTCGGCCGAGATTTTCTCGAATCGCAACGAACTCCATCTCTGGAGTAATGATTCCACGACGCGCATAGTGCATCTGGGTTACGCAGCGGTCGGGCTTAGCGCGGACTGGCTTGCGCCCGAGTACCGGAAACTCTTCCAATCGGTTTTTTGTCTTGTACCGAGCCTCTGTAGCGGCCTCAAAGGTGAGATAGCCATCGTCTATCGGCGCTGGCGCGCGCCCAGAGTACTCTTCTGTATCATTGCGGTCGTTGATCCATTTACGGCGCAAGGCTGGCAAGCCGGTGCGGACATCACATTGAATTGCAGGATCACCCCAGGTGCCGCTCGTGTCGTAAACGCGGACCGGCGGATTCTCTTCAAGCTCGTGTTTGGCATTGCGACTTGGTGCTTGAGATATTTCACGAAACGGCACGCGCACGCCTGCCATGGTCCCGTCAATATAAATCCGACGAGAGTTCGGCAGCTCTTGCTGTCTGCTCGAGGGAGTGGGTTCGGTGGGTTTGATTGCGGCACTCATAAGATTCTCCTTTGTACCTACAGAAAGAATAAACCGCTCACCTTTCGCCGAAAGATGAGCGGTCGATATCTCTTACTGCGCAAACGGCAGCTCAGAGGATCGCTGTTTCTCCCTTCGACGGTGCTAACCGTATCAGGTTCAAGGGGTCACTGGCCTGTGTACCGAAATTTCCTTTACCTAAGGCTCGGCATTCAACAGAGATACCAGACTCTCAGCCTACGTCGGCGGCTCCCCCGAAACACTGCTTTGTATTCAATTGTGAAGTTGAATTGTAGGCCCCTTAGAGCGCAGGTGCAAACCTGTGTGAGTTTCAGCGATGACCAGTGTGAGGAGAGAAAGAGTTGATAGCAAGCTTCTCAGTAGATGCAAATCAATCGGTAAATTGCTAGTGTCACCCACCTATAAAGCTCATAGTGCGTGATGGAGCTACAAAGGTCGGATCGTTGATGTAGTGCCGAGGTTCTTTCTTGAGCACGACGCTCTCAATAAACTCAATAACCTCCCTACGAGTCGCTCCGCTTCGAATCACATCCCGCAATGAGTACTCTACTGTCGAAAACAGACAGGTCCGGATCTGGCCGTCAGCGGTCAAACGAATGCGCGAGCATGCACCACAGAAGGGTTCGGTAACTGGCGCAATAATACCAATCTCTCCCGGAGCCCCATCAGCAAAGCGATAACGCATTGATGTTTCCGAGCCTCGTCGGACGTTTAGCGCCTCCAGAGGAAAGCGTTCGTTGATTCGCTGGTGAATCTCACGGCCGGGGACTACTTGTTCTCGGGCCCATTCATGTCCAGAGTCAAGCGGCATAAACTCGATGAATCGCATCTTGATATCGTGCTCACGCGCAAACGCGGCAAAGTCTGCGACCTCATCCTCGTTGTGGCCGCGAACGATCACGGCATTGATTTTGATTGGCTCCAATCCGCTTGCCTTGGCTGCCTTGATACCGGCAAGCACACGATCCAGCACATCAACACCGGTCATCTGCTTGAAAACATCTCTCTTGAGGCTGTCCAGGCTGATCGTGATTCGATCTAACCCGGCCGTTTTCAAGCCTTCAGCACGATCCGGGAGGAAGTAGCCGTTGGTGGTCAGCGCCAAATCTTGAAGTTCGGGTTTGAGGTGTGCCAGTTTTTCGATGATCGTTTCAATATCGCGTCGCATCATCGGTTCGCCGCCAGTTAGTCGAATTTTCTCAATACCCAGCGAGACGAAAATTGAACAGACATATTCGATCTCCTCATAAGAGAGCATCTTCTCTTTCGGCGCTATTGGGGGCTCACCGTGGGGAAGGCAATAGAAACACCGAAAGTTACAGCGGTCTGTTAGCGACACACGAAGATCGCGTATCGCCCTGCCATAAGAGTCTGTGAGTTGCGCTAGCATTTAGATAATCATACGACTTGGAAGAGACGACTCAAAGTCAGGAAGGGCCGGACAGTATACCGGTCAACTAAGGATTTGCGGGCGGGACGCCCGCGCTTCTTAGCCGAAAACAACCAAAGCAATGCGGGCGGGGACGCCCGCGCTCCTTTCTCTACTGCAATGCCTGGTCGAGTGCTGAACGGTCGTCGAGGAGAATCCACTCAATTACAGAGAGTGGCAGACTTCCGTTCCGGATCAGATCGTCATGGAAGTTGCCCAAGCGAAAGGCGGCCCCGTGCTTATCACGATACTTGCCCAACAATCGCATGATCTGCCACTTGCCTACCATATATGTAATCTTCTGGCTCGGACTTGCCGCAGCACCGGCTGCCTCACCGGTTGCTGCCTCCTGATCAAGTCCTCCCGCCTCCATGAAGTATTTTACGGCCTGGTCGAAAGTCCATTTTCCCGTGTGCAGGTTCACGTCGACACCTATCCGTGCGGCACGGTAGCGTGACAGCCTGAGCACTTGTCCATGGGCAGGAGAGTTTTCAGCGTACAGGCCCGTCCGCAACAGCATTTCCTCGCCGTATAACGCCCATCCTTCTATCAGGAAATTGTCGAAATGCTGTCGTCTAATTTCATTCGTCAAGTGGTTTGCAATTGAGAGTTGGAGAAAATGGCCCGGGATGCCTTCATGGCCGAGAATCGGTCGCGGATCCTCAATGGCTGCCCTAATGTAAAAGTTCTTGCTCGTCGGATTGTAAGTAGGAATGAAGTAGAAGCCACTTGGGTCCTTGTCGTAGACGCCAGGTGGATTCATGAAGCCGCCGGGGCTCGTTGGTTTGAATGCTTCCGGTAACTGACGAATTGTGAACGGACCAATGTATTCGGGCACTGTCACCAACCCTTTCGACTTGAGGAGACGAATCATCTCGTCCTGCCGGCTCTCGTATGCCTTTAGAAACTCCTCCTGATCGCGTGGAATACTCTTGCTGCGTTTTGGATCAGGATCTGCGAGCGACGGATCCGGCAACAGAGATTCCAGGGCCCGATAGCGCGCCAGCTCAGCCTGGCCCAACATCTCAACTTGAGCCGCACCAAGTGGCAGCAGGAAAACATTCTTTAGCAGATACTCGTAGTTCTCCTTGCCCATTGGTTTGAAAGCAACCATCCCTGGCAGACGTTTTTCCAGCCAGGACGCAAACTCATGAATCGAACTCACTGCAGCATCGCGAGCACCAACAAGCTCGGCTCTCTCTGCTGGCGTCAGATCATTTGCCAGCGTCATCAAACTCTCATTAAAAAGACTGTCAATCGATCTGGCGGAATCAATTGCGAGTTGAGCATAGAGTTTCACCGGGCGGGTAAGATTGATCCTGGCCTGCTCCATCAAAAATGGCATACGTTTAAGTCGTGAGGTGGCGGCGAGAGCGCGAGCCCGTTTGGTGTCATACTCCTTCTTCAGAAGCGAAAAGATGCCATTGCTGCATTCGTTGACATAGGTTTGTGGGTCGGTCTCTTCGAAATTCACGACCCGGTTAAAGAAAGTCACGCCCTCGAGTTGTGATCGAAACAGCAACCAATCAATGCGATCCTCTTTGGACCAACCCGCGGTCTCCATCTTATTTATTGTGCTCAGCAGTTCTTTTGTTTGAAGGCGGCGGGCTAATACTGCAGATAACGAATAATCTGTAAGTTTGTGATCCCACGTATGCAATCCGGCGTCGCTTGACGCCACTGGGAAGTTTTGATTGCGCCAGTTGTAGTAGTCCTGAGCAACTTTCCTTAGTTCGACCGGTGTTCTCGGAACTGTCGCCGAGATCTGTTCAGGCGTCGCGGCAGGTGTCTGAGCGTCTATGCTGACGGTAAGGCTGGTCATCAGAAAAGGTGTAAGAAACAACCATAAAATCAGTTTCATCAGGCTCCTTCGAATTAAACAGTATGGGTTTTGGGTGATTAAGCATCTTGCTCGGGCTGGCTTAGGAGAGCACGCGCATTGCGTTGCAAACCAGCCAGCTTGGCTCGCTTCATCGTGCTACCGCGAAAGCGTGAGGCATATTGTTCGGCTGTCATTGCAGCAATCTCGTGCAGGTCGGTGTTGACGTTTCCTTGACGCGCAGCGAAAGCGGGATCTTTCGTCACGGTTTCAAAGCGGTTCCACGGACAAACATCCTGACAGATGTCGCACCCGTAGACCCACCCGTTGAGGAGCGGCGTTAACTCGTGGTCGATCTCTGGTTCACGTGATTCGATGGTGACGTACGAGATGCACCGGGTTGAATCGACTACATAAGGCTCTGTAATCGCTTTAGTAGGACACGAATCGATGCATAAGTTACAGGTGCCACAGTGATCCTCAATCCGTTCGCAGTCGTAATCGAGCTCTAAGTTCAATAACAGTTCGCCGATAAATACCCACGAGCCAAACTCGGTTGTGATTAGATTTGTGTGTTTGCCGAGCCATCCCAACCCGGCTCTTACAGCCCACGCTTTGTCCATCATTGGCTGAATGTCAACGCAGAGCTTGCCTCTCGCATCTGGCACTTCACTCGTCACCCAATCGAGTAGTGCGCGCAGTTTGCGAGAGACGACTTCATGATAATCGTCACCCCAGGCATAGCGTGAAACTTTACCAGTATCCGGCGAGTTCTCGTGCTGATTGGGTGTGTAGTAGTTGAGCGCAACGACAACAATCGACCGTGCATCGGGCAGAAGTTTCCGCGGGTCTGAACGCTTCTGCGGGTAACGCATCCACGACATGTCAGCGTGGTAGCCGCGGGCGAGCCACTCTCTTAGGCGTTCGCCCTCGATGTCCAGCTCGCATACTGGCACGATCCCGACTAGATCAAATCCCTCCAGACCCGCCTGTATCCGGATCTTCTGGGATAGTTCGCGCAGGCTCGATGCCCGTAGTTCTTCCCCTAAAGCGCTCATTTGACTGTCAACAGTGTAACTTAGCGGTGCCTCCACGCCGAGCGGCAAAAGAAGAACGCCGGCCATTTAGACCGGCGTTCTGGAGCACACGGAAAAGTCGTTTGATGGAGATTAGTGTTCGAGACGTTGAAACGTCAGCGATGTCATCGCTCCCTCACCCGCGGTGCGATTGTACGACAACCAATATCCGACTTTGGGGTAACTCACGCGCTTGTAGATCGACCCGTCGGATTTTGCCTGAACGTCGCTTCCGAAAACGGATTTCGGTGAAGGAATATTGCTGGCTCCGCTCATGAAGTCAAAAGAGAGCGCAACCACCTTCTTGTCCTTACCATAAATCACCTGAGCTGTTTCATTGTCATTGAAGATAAAGAAGTCCTGTTCATCGCCTTTATCGGTTGGGGTTCCTAACTTCTTCCTTACTTCGTCGGCGGTCATTCCAATGCTGACACCGCGAAACTCTTTCATGGCCGGCGTATCGTCGTTGTCCCGGGGGTTCCGCTCCCTTTGGGAACGGACATCGATAGCTGTGAGTAGAACTATGGCAACGAAGAGGCTGAAGACCTTTGCCATCTGCATTTTTGTTGTGTGGGCACAGTCAAGCACTTCGAGGTTCTCCTTTCCCAAATCGATGGTGAAGCCCCATAGATGAGACCTCTGGCGCCATCATGAGTGCTGCCGGGCGACCGCGGCTGGTTCGTTGGCCGCAAATTATCTCCAAGCGGATCTGGTTGTCAATGCGGGACGAGGATTGACGGGTCAGGCTATCCGCAGAGAGGCCGTTTTGGTGGCTTTTTGGAGACAATTTGATTTCGTCCGAGGTGCAGGCCACTCAAAGACAGTTCTTCAACAGGTTGGGGCTATTGACTCACAGCCCCCTTTTAGCATAGAAGCAGGTCGGTTTTCGAAATCTTGCAGAGTTTTCTACCAACTATTGTGTAAGGAGTCGATCCGCATGAAGAGAAATACGTCTGTCTTTTTGCCGCTTGTCGCTCTCTTTGTAGTTGCCCTGGCTGGATGTCAGCCGGCTGCGGTACCAACGAACCGAGAAACCGCAGCTACAAACACTAGCGAACGGGCTGCAACCGTGGACACGGCAGCAATCGAGAGGGAATTGTTGAGAATTGAGAACGACTGGCCGCGTGTTTTGAGAGAAAAGGACGTGGAAGCTGTGCGACGTGTTGAAGCTGACGACATTGTCCTTGTCTACCCAGACGGTTCGACCGGCGGAAAAGATCAGGACGTTAAAGATATCGAAAGCGGAGCCATCACGGCTGATTCTGTGGAGATGCTTGATCTGAAACCGAAGGTGTTGAATGCCGACAGTGCCATCGTTACGGGCCGCACTTTAGTAAAGGGCGGAAAGTACAAGATGCCCAACGGCACAACCATAGATGTCAGTGGCGAGTACCGGTTTGTCGATACTTTTGTGCGTCGTGATGGCCAGTGGAAGTTAGTCGCAGGGGCATCGGTGCCGATTCGTGTGGGAACTGCTGCTGCGGCAAGTCCTGCAGCTAAAGCGTCGCCGTCTCCGGCAATGTCACCGGCTGCTCAGTAGTTTGTTTCCGGTATTCTAAGTCAGTTCCGTCTCCCGTCAGCTAGTTGCGCGGGAAAAAACGGGATGTAGCGTGGAGTTCAGGTTGAATGAGCTTCGAGATGCATGGGTTGGGATCTGGAAATCAAGGGGCCCACTTACAAAGGAGTATTGGAATGAGAAAAGCTTTCCCAGTAATGTTCAGTATCCTGCTGTTGACACTGGCTTGTGCGCCGGCTCCGACCAACAGAGAAGAGAGCGTCACCGGCAGCACTAACCGCGCAACGAATTCAGCAACCACAGCGGCACTTTCGGAAGCCGATGCCATCGCCAACGAAAAGAAGGCTTGGCAGGCGATACAGGATAGGGACTTCGATACGTTTGCGAGTATGTTGGCGAACGACCAAATTGAGGTTACTCAAACCGGAGTTTCAGATAAGGCGGGTACTCTGGCAAGCGTCAGGAAGCTTGAGTTCACCGAAGTTAACTTTTCCGACTGGAGCTTTCTGCCGGTCGATAACAATTTGGTGGTAACCACTTACAATGTGGCTGTGAAAGGAAAAATGGATGGGAAGGACATACCAACGGATACCATGCGCGGTAGTACAGCCTGGGTGAATCGTGATGGCAAATGGCAGGCGATCTTCCATCAGGAAAGTCCGGTTCGAACTGGGGCGCCACCGCCCGCAACTCCAGCGGCAAGCCCAAAGGCCGGCGCAAGTCCAACAGCTCAGGCGAGTACAACGACTGGGTCCGATCCTATCGCAAATGAAAAAGTGATCTGGACTCTCCTTCAAAACAAGAACTACGATGGCTTTGCCGCGTTACTTGATGAGAGGGCTCTCGAAGTTAATACGGAGGGAGTGTTCGACAAAGCCGGAATCGTAAAGGGGGTGCAGACCTTCGACGCTTCCAAGGCAGAGCTTTCGGATTTTCGAACCTTAAATATCGATCAGGACTCTGCACTCGTCACATACCTGGTGACTGTCGCGGGACAACCTCCCGAAAAGGAGAGGCATACAACAATCTGGCATAACCGTGCTGGAAAATGGCTTGCAGTGTTTCACCAGGGTTCACCCGTCGAGGCGACAGCGATGAGCACGCAGAAGTAAGTTCTCGACCTTAGAACGCGATCCACGAACCCGCAAAATAAGCATCAGGTGTCCGTGGATCGCTTTCTATTTAGAAGTAACTTCAGGACCAAATGCCAGGGATAGAACTACTGCATTGCGGGCACTTACCCTCACTGGTCACGCGTACCTGCTTAATCACGTAACCATAGCGTTCCACCAGCAGTTCATCGCAGGTCGGGCAATACGTATTCTCCCAACGACCAACGCGGCCAGGTAGGTTGCCGGCATAGATGTATCGCAACCCTGCTTTACGTCCAATCTCACAGGCGCGAATCAGTTGCTCGGCCGTAGTGTTCGCGTTTTCTTGCATGTGATAGTCCTGGTGAAACGCAGTAACGTGCCAGGGAATATCCGGTGAAACACCCGCAATAAAATCTGCGGCCCGCCGTAGCTCATCCTCGGAATCATTGAACCCAGGGATCACCAGCGTGACGATCTCCTCCCAGAAGCCACGCTCGTGGACCATCTTCACTGTATCGAGAATGTTGTCAACGACTCCACCAAGTTGGCGGTAATTCCTGTCGCTCATCGTCTTGAGATCGATCTTGTAGCAGTCGGTCCAGGGTCGCAAGTAATCCAGCACCTGTGGCGTGGCATTACCGTTCGAAATAAAGGCTGTACGGAACCCTTCCGGTCGTGCTGCTTTGAACACCTCTACAGCCCATTCAGCTGTAATCAGCGGTTCGTTATAACTGCTTCCAACCAGGGATGCGCCGTAGGCTTTCGCCATGGCTACCAACCGTTCTGCGGTGACCGGTGTGGGATTCGTTCCAGCCGAATCGTCGCGGAGTGCCTGAGACGTCAACCAGTTCTGGCAGTAGGCGCAATGAAGGTCACAACCGAGCATGCCGAATGTCAGCGTGTCAGAACCCGGCAGCGCATGAAAGAATGGCTTCTTTTCAGTCGGGTCGCATGCTAGCGCTGCAACATAGTTCGAGGGCACCTGCAGCTTACCGTTCTCGTTGAATCTGACTTTACAGATCCCGCGCTTGCCTGACTTGATCAAGCATCGATGGCCGCAGGCATAGCACTTCAGAGCGCCCTCAGGGAGGTTGTCGATGAGTTCGGGCGCGGCCTCCACTGTTAAAGAATCCAGCACGTCGGCCAAAGGAGCCGACTTATTACTAATGGGCATAACTTATTCTTAGCTAAGTAGGGAAAATATCCTTTGCAAATTATACTCTTTGGATGTTCGAGCTCAGTATGCAGTTGGCCCCTGGCTGGAATCGACTGGGGTACCGGCAATGGATGTTTTGGCAAAATGATTATTGAAGAACTTACAGTAACTCCATTTCAACAACAAACACGCATCGTCGCGTGTAACCGAACTCGTAAGGCGATCTGCATCGATCCAGGTGACGAAGCCGAGCGGATTTCCTCTCGTCTTGACGACTTGGGACTGGAGCTTCAAGCAATAACGCTCACCCACGCTCACATGGATCACGTGGGCGCTGTCACTTCATTGAAGCGCTTGAGACCGAAAGCACGGATCATACTGCACAAGGCGGACGAACCGTTGTATCTCGCTCTACCTGAACAGCCGGGCTGGATTGGCATCCCACGCGCACAGTGGAGTGACTTTGGCTTCGCGTACGAAACCCCGCCACCGATCGAAGAGTACTGGTCTGATGGTCAAAGATACTCGGTCGGGGATCTCACGTTTGATGTGATTCACTGTCCTGGCCACACCCCCGGGCATGTGGTGTTTTTTGAGCGGGCCGAGCGCACGGTTTTTGTTGGTGATGTTCTCTTTCAGGGTTCAGTTGGTCGTACTGACCTGCCTGGTGGTTCCACGGAGCAGTTACTGGATTCGATAATGAACAAACTGCTGCCTCTGGGCGACGACGTGACTGTTTACTCAGGCCATGGACCACGAACTACCCTCGGGCACGAGCGCCTGACCAATCCATTTCTCACTGGGGGTTTTAAGCTTGGGGCAGGAAGGTTCTAACCGAGTTGCTGGCCACTACTTCTGACCACGTAGTCGGTTTGCTTTTAATGCCTCCCAGGCTTCCTTCTGCTCGTCGTCTAACTGGCTCGGGAGCGTCTCTACCGGAATATTATTCTCCTTGCAGAAGTGACGCCAAAGGACAAAACGCAGGTCAAACTGGCCGGTCTCATCAGAGATCACGTTATCTACGGGCGGTGAGTCGTTCTTCTCTCTTACCATACCTGTGAATGTGTGAGCAGGAGTTTAGCAGCTTTTGGCGCTTAAGTAGAAAGACACAGCAAGAGGTGCAATGTTTGAGACGGGTGAAGGGTTCTTTGTCATCAGAATCCTTGAGATGCGGGCGAGGACGGCTGCGTTCCCGGCGGGGAGGACGGCTGCGTTCCCGGCGGGGAGGACGGCTGCGTTCCCGGCGGGGAGGACGCCAGCGTTCCCAAGGGTTTAACTACGCAATGCTAATCTCCTCAGTCAGGTAAACATCCTGAATTGCATTTAGGAGCTCAACGCCTTCAGTCATGGGCCGTTGAAAAGCCTTGCGACCAGAAATAAGTCCCATGCCGCCGCCACGCTTATTAATAACTGCAGTGCGTACAGCTTCGGCGAAATCGCTCGCGCCTTTGGATTCACCGCCAGAATTGATCAGCCCCGCTCGTCCCATATAACAGTTGGCAACCTGGTATCGCACGAGGTCGATTGGGTTGTCACTCGTCAGCTTCTCATAAACCAGCTTATGGGTTTTACCAAACGTCTTTCCGAGCTGCTCCTCCACTGCTTTGTATCCGCCGTTTCGCTCAGGCAGTTTCTGTTTGATTATGTCGGCCTGTATGGTCACACCAAGATGATTTGCCTGGGCGGTGAGGTCCGCAGAGGCATGCATATCGCCTTCCGGAGTTTTGAATTTTGAATTGCGCAAGTAACACCACAGGATACAAGCCATTCCGAGTTCGTGCGCTTCGGCAAAGGCTTCACTAATCTCCGTAATCTGTCGCGTGGCCTCGTCTGAGCCAAAATAGATCGTTGCACCCACAGCGACAGCTCCGAGGTTGCGAGCTTCTTTGACCGTGCCAAACAGCACTTGGTCGAATTTGTTTGGAAGCGTCAGCAGTTCGTTATGATTGATTTTTACAATGAACGGGATCTTGTGGGCATATTTGCGAGCGACACTGCCAAGTACTCCATAAGTTGATGCCACTGCATTACAACCGCCCTCGATCGCCAGCTTAACGATGTTCGCCGGGTCAAAGTACTCCGGGTTTGGTGCAAAGGAAGCCCCGGCAGAGTGTTCGATGCCCTGATCCACTGGCAGAATTGATAAATATCCCGTACCTGCGAGTCTTCCAGTATTGAAGAGCGTTTGCAGGGAACGCAGGACAGCGGGGGACCTGTCGGAAAAAGCCGAGACACGATCCACAAAATCAGGGCCGGGGAGGTTTATCTGCTCTTTGGATATGGTTGCTGATTTGTGGTCCAACAGTGTGCGCGCGTTTTCGCCGAGCAGTTCCTCGATTCGGTCGAGAGACGTAGCCCCTCTCTTGAGTTCGGTTGCCATGTCCTGAAATCCTCCTGAGTAAGATGGCTTTAAATGTGTTTTTATAAGAAAAACTGCAACGAATTATACCACGTTAATCTGGGCGCTTCACGGGCCTTGGGTTCACCTTTGGTTCAATGCCCGCAGCGATAAGCTCCCGAAGATCCGAGCGTAACCGCGCCGCAATACTCTCTTGTGTCACCCCGTATTGGCGGAAATCGAATGCGGTCACAATTGCAAGTCCCAGACTTGCAGACGTGAGAAATATCTCCTCCGCGTTTGTGAGATCAGCCATATCATAGACACCTTGCAAAACTGGGATAAATTGCTTTTCTGCCAAATCGAGAACAGCAGCACGAGTCACACCATCATAGGCCCCGGTAACCAGCGATGGCGTATGGATCGTTCCGTCGTTTACCCAGAAGATGTTTGCCATTGTGGCTGACACCACTTCACCTCGCTCGTTCAGCATCACTGCTTCGTCAAACTGACGTGATTGGGCCTCCTCCCAGGCGAGTACACGCTCCAAATAGTTGAGCGTCTTTATCCCCACGACCGGCGACGCAGTGTTCACGCGATACGGTGATACGGCCAGGCTGATCCCGGCCTCCCGCACCTTCTGTTGATCACTGGTCATGATCAGGAGGTCGGTCTTTCGTCCGGTGGTTCGTTTGGTTTTCCAGAAGTCGGGACTATTGCGTGCAAGCAACACCACTCGCGCTCGACCCGTGGTAACGCGGTTTACCGCGACCAACTTTCTCAGGGCTTCACCCACACTCCGCTCGCTGCAGCCTTCATGATTAATGCCGAGATGATCGGCATTGGTTACTAGCCTGCGCCAGTGTTCAGGCCACAGAAATGGGTTTCCACCATACACCGCGACTGTTGTGAAGACACCCCGGCCATAAAGCATCGCAGAAGAGACTGGAGCCACCCGCGCCTTGGTGGCGTCCACCATTGTCTTGTTGAGGTAGATGACAGGATGCACGATGTGGCAGGTAGACTGGACGGCTAATTCTTACGGTAACGCAAACCGGCCGATGGTCGATTCTCCGATGCTTCCGAAATAGAGTGAACCGTTATGTTCCAGAGCGTTGGCAATCTGTGCATAACAGGTCTGCGAACTGTCCTGAAGATTGTGTATGACCTTTCCGTTTGCATCCAGCCCCAGCACGAATGAATATCGTTTCGGGGCCGGTTGGAGAAACTTAGGGAGTCTCAGAACAGCCTTCCTTAGAAATGGATGTGGCAGTAGGCGATCCAGTGTGGCGTCGCGAGGAGTGACCAGCGCCAGCCAGAATTTATCCCTTCCATTTGAAGATATGCCGTCGGGAAAACCGGGAAGATTCTCGATGAACAATTCGGCGTTGCCACGCTTGTCCCCCGTTAACCAGACGCGATGAACGCGGTAGCGTCCAGTCTCATTTACGAGCACAAATTGTTGGTCTGGACTAACCGCTACTCCATTTGCAAAGTGGAGGCTGTCAAGAATTACCCGGGTCGTTCGGTCCGCGGGATTGTAGGCGAGCAGACGGCCGTTCGGTTGATGTTCTAATAGATCTGCCTTGTAATTTACCAAGGGATACTTACTGGAAGCGTCAGTAAAGTAGATCATTCCGTTCTTTGCTATATCCAGATCGTTGGTGCAGCCAAAAGGCGTCCCACCAGCCTCTATGCTCAAAGTGGTAATTGACCCATTACTGGCGATTGAGAGCAGGCCCTTTACCGCATCCGCCACCACAAGATTGCCGGTTGCGTCAAATGCAAGTCCCAGAGGCCGTCCCTGGGTTTCTGCGAACAGGTGCGGCCGCTTTCCATCAGCATCGACGCGCACGATGCGGCCATCATCCATTCCCGCATAGATACGATTGGAAGAGTCGATAGCGACATCTTCAGGTGCGAAACCAGATCCGAGCGAGATTCTCTCCGTGGTTGCAAGCCTCGAGTTCTGTTCGTAAGGGCCTGTAAGTGAGGGCGCCTCAGGAGGGTCCCATCTGCCAGGCGTGATTCCTACTGGCCAGAAGAGTAGGTACGCGGTGAGGACAACAGTTACACTTGCCGCCCAACCGAGCAACCGTTTGAAATGAAACATTGAGGGGCTCCAGTGTACAAGGCGAATCGAGGAGGGGTTACCGTTCACCTCGCTGCTTTTCTACTTGTGTTTCCAGTTCCACACTGAGTTTTCGAATGCTGGCCTGGTCTAGCGGCTCAATCAAACGCAATGCTTCATCCAGTACCCGAAAACTCAGTGTGGAACTGGAAAC
>Ga0209341_10000358_pt1 | contig 47331 bp, 84 predicted proteins | sample RifCSP13_2_FD_184020 | JGI IMG/M metagenome (GOLD analysis project Ga0209341, IMG submission 184020) | Soil microbial communities from Rifle, Colorado - Rifle CSP2_sed 13_2 (SPAdes) (version 2) | ecosystem: Environmental > Terrestrial > Deep subsurface > Rock core/Sediment | place: Rifle...
TATCCCCCATCACGGCTCCGGCTCGTCGCGCAGCGCGGCTATCTCTCGCGCCACGTCCTCTGGGCTGTAGAAACCCTCCAGCGCCAGGTTGGCGATGTGCAGTGCCCGCTCCCGCATCTCCCGCGCCCCCTCACGGCGCTGCTCACGGAGCAACGCTGCTAGACTATCTTCCCCTTTGGCCCACCACCACATTCCCACATCACCCACGATGTGACGCTGTGCTTCCCACATCCACTTCCGCGCCGCCGCAGTCTCCCAGCTCATGAATCCTCCCTCAAGCGCTGTAGAAAGTACTCCTCAGGACTATCCTTGTAGTACTCCCTTACAATGGGCTGTGCCAACTTCCTCACAGCACGACCAGTTGTATCGCGCTTCCATTGGACCCCGAGCCTCCAGAATCCACTGCGCAGGCGCGCGTGAAGATTCCCCTCCCCGCCAACGGTGACGCTCTTCACTTTGTCTTCTCCCAGGTCTCGGGGAGAGGCTCCACCCTGGCGTCCTCAACCTGCGCTGGTGCGGTGGCCATCCACAGCCACCGTGAGGCGATCTCCCACGCCTCCTCCACAGAGCGAAGGGTCCACATCTCCTCGACCAGCACCTTTGACAGGGGATGAAGATTCTTCATATGCCTGCGTCCCGACTCCGCAACTTCTTTCCAGCTGCACCTAGCTCAAACGCCTTTACGAGTGCAGCTCGAAGGGTGAAATGCACATCGCATCCAGAGTTGCACTCTCTGAGTTCTTCGCTCAGTTTACCAGCCGCTTCCTTCACATCGTAGTAGCCGAATGGCCAAAGGTCCTTCACATTCATTTGGCCCATTCCACGCACATTGCACTCTCCGGAACCCCGTGCTCGGCGTCGAACACATACCGACACAACTCCCGTTTCCGATCGCGCATCGCCAAGGTGTACCCGCGCACCTCGGGGTGCCGTATGCGCATCGCCTGGTTCGACTGCACCGCCGCTTCCCGAGCAGAGACCGCAACCGGAGTGCCCGCCACCCGCCGCGCGCCCTTGGATGCGTAGTCGAAGCCGTACTCCACCGTGACCGCCACGTCCCCAGGGTATTCGCCTGTGACGTCAATCGACATCGCCAGCTCGGCCTTGCACGCCAACTCGGCGTCCTTCTCGAACTCGGGGATGTTCGTCGTGAACGTGCAGGCCCCGATCTGGACCGTCATCAACAGCAGTGCTGATAGCATCGCATTCTCCTTTGTTTTACGACCCACTCTCCGTCGTCGGGGGGCTGCATGTGTAGTCGTGTGCGCCAGGCCCACGCCTAGGCATGATCCGCCCGTCCCCCGGCTCCAGAATCAAGTCCCAGTTCTCACTCCTGGCCGCGCCAAGAGCCCAGACCGCAACCTCCTCGTTCTCGTAGACCCCCGCACACAGGCCCTTCCCCTTCAGGTTGTCGATGATGAACCCGATGTAACGCTGCCCGCCCTGAATGAGGCCCTTGTAGAGAAGGTCCGGCTCCTGCGCCGCGGCCTCGTGAGCTGCCTCCACTGCCTCCAGATAGACATCCTCATCTGTGCGGTAGCAGTCACCTTTCTCCCGAGGAACCGAGGTGCACCCCACCACCACCACTGGCGCTGGACTGGGACTAGGCACCGGCGTCGGCCGGTCGATGTACTCGACACGAGTGCAGGCAATTCCCATCGCCAACCCCAGCACGATCAAGACCTCCAAGAGCGTCCTCTTCATACCTCTCTCCTCCCTTCAAGCCAGCACACCATCCGCACATCTGCGGAAGGCTGCTGAGCGACACCACCTTCACCTCAGCCAACTCGACACGCAACTCTGCCTCTTCAAGGCGATCTTCCAGGTGCCTGACCCGACCCATGGCACGGGACAGGAGCTTTCTCAAGCGAACCACCTCGTCCTGGCTCATTGTAGCCCCGCCTGACACGCCCTCCCACCGACCCACCACGGGCCGGTGTGGTTCACATCCGCGTTTCCACTCACAAGATACCTCGCAAGGTGGACCGACTCATGGCCGAAGGACTCACTGTATCCAACCCCAGCCCGCCAGTCGAGCACCTCCATCTCCTGCATGGAGCGCATGCACCCCCCTGTGTTCGGTGGGCAGTTCCAGGGCGTCCCAGGGAGGTAGAGCCTCACTCTTACCCCCTCCGGACGAGCACCTGGTGCATCCGCACACACCGCCACCTGAGTGAACATGCGCTCCGCATCAGCGCTGAGCACCACCACCTCAGCCTGACTCCGGCCGGGGAAGGTGAACATCGTGCTGGGGGTGGTCGGTGACGCACAAACAGAGAGGAGGACCGTCGCTAGCAGAGCGAAGCCCGCCGCCCAGAACAGTGTCTTGATCTTCCTCTCCATGCGCGCACCTTAGTCGGGGAGCACGCAGTTGCAGTACGTCACGCTGTTCCCATTGATCCCCGTGACATCGACTGCCCCGTCAGCCACCACAGGCAGGAACATCCTGACCTGCTTCGGCTGCCCCTGGCACCCATTCGCGTCCGCGATGAAGGCGAAGGTTGCGCTCTGGGAGAACACATGCTGGGAGGTCAGTTGAGCTTCGGTCCCGGTGAAGGTCTCGGGCGTGACCAGGCCGAAGGCGGTCGCCGCTTGCTGGCACTCATTGCTCTGCCCACCATTCAGCACGACGCACTTGTCGGGCGGACTCGGCAGTACCTCAGACGCGACCACCTGCGCACACGTGAGCGGAGGGGGCGGTGTGGGTGACGGACTTGGCGAGGGACTCGGAGAAGGTGACGGACTTGGCTCCGGAGATGGACTCGGTGAAGGTGTAGGCTCCGGACTCGGTGAAGGACTCGGCTCTGGCGAGGGCCTGGGTGTCGGACAAGGAGGGAATGTGATCGTCACCGGCCTCCCATACCACCCACCATAGGAGCCCCCATTGTATCCCGCCCCCGGCGGCGGCGGTCCACACCCGAAGTCCACTTGCACCACGATCGTCTGACCGCAGTACTTCGTCGCAGGCCACCTGAACGACAACGGGCTATACGAGCCCTCCGCGGACGCAACCAGCACCCCCTGCCCGTTCCCAGGCGGTGTATACCCAGCCACGTGGTAGGTCTTGCTGCCATACGCCTCGTAGATGAGGGTCACTCCCTCACTGCTGACGAACAGGTCATGCGACTTGAACTGCGAACGACAGGTCGGCGGCTCCGTCGGCACGATAGGCGCCGGAGCGGGCTCCCCCTGAGTCACCACCGGAGCTATGACCGCCTCCGGAGTGGGCTCGCTCACCGTCGCCGTCGGACTGTCACTGCACGCTGCGAGACCCAGGACCACCATCAGGGCCAGGGCCAACTTCTTGAAACTCATGTGTCTTCCCTCTTTTGTCTAGTGCTTCGAAAATGAAGCCTCTTCGGACGACTCATAAAAAGGATCAAGGCGCTGAGCCCTCCCAGGATCAGGGCCCACTTGAACGCACGCCAGTTTTGGATTACACGCATGTCAAAACCTTCCCCTCCCTGTGCAGAAGGCCCCTCTCCACCATCCCAGCGATCCACTGCTGCACGACTTGCTTCCTGCGCCTGAACCGATGTGCCATGTCCGTCGTGCTCACCACTCCCTGCCTCACGAGTGTGAGAATGGCCTCGTCAGTAATGGGAACCTGATTCCCCGCCACGAGCCTCCCGCTGAGGGAGTCATAAACAAACCCCCACTGCTGAATGGCCTCATCCGTGCGATCCTTGAGCACGGTGAGCATCCCTGGCTCACCGCTCAAGGACGGTGTGAGGTGAATCACCCCATCCACCTGCTCCACCACTGCACCCGAGCCCCGCACATCGTGCAAGGTCGGTCGTCTCCGCGACTCCCCTGGCTCCACCCTCACCTTGTTAAGATGTGCCAGAGCAAGCACCGACCGTAGGTGGAAGGTCTCCTGCAGACGCCTAAGCCACCCTCCCACCGCAGTTGCGTGCGTCGGTGCAAACCAATCAATCGGCCCTGTCCCATGCACCCCCAGGATAGGAACCGCGCTCGTGAGTGAATCAATGATGAGCACCTCTGGACGCAATCTCTCCAGGGCAATCCTGAGCCCCAACTCCGTCACGCCGCTATTGCTGAAGATGATGAAGATCCTCTCCGGGTCGACTTCCTCCACCTGGGAGAATATCTTCCTCACCTGCCTCTTAGATGTCTCCGTCATGATGAGCGTGGTGAACGGCCCTGCGGCTGGAAGATTCAGGCATGCCCCACCAACACTGAGCGCCGCGGCTAGGTGAAAGGAGAGAAGCGTCTTCCCCTCCCCGCTGTAGGAGCAGAGCAGTGTAATGTCTTCCTCTGGGATCAGGCCCCCGTCCGCGCTGCCCCAGAGCCACTTGATCTTCAGCCCATCGTCTGCCAGGATCGTGGTGAGCGGAACCGGAGTCCCAGGAGGGGTCCGTAGAGGTGGGGCCGGAACCAGTTCCACTAACTCCTTATTCATGTTGTCTTTATCCAGACCAGTTCCCCCCTTCTGCGCGGGATACTCACAATCCCGTCAGATGAGTTCCCATCCTTACTACTAAGGGGAACCCATTTGGGAACTCAGTGCAAGCGATGCACAAGCCAGCCAAGGGCCATCCTGAGCAAGACCACCACGGCCACGGGAATAGCAACTGCAACAACTCCTGTGAGTACGACAGACCAGAAACCAAAAACCACGTCCCAATGAATCATGGCATCCCTCCTCTCCAGGTACGTAGGCTACCACACCGCTGTGAACGTGTCAAGGCTTTTCTTCTCCGAACCCCACCCCCTGCCAATACTGCTCCCACACCTGCTTCCGCTGCTCCCTCTTCACCCCCTGGAGCGCCCTGGTCAAGGCTAGCTCCCTCCCTACCTTCTTATCGAAGTTGTCACTCACCGAGCAGAAGGCTCGCCCCTCTGCAAGAACCATGCCATCGCTCGGGCTGATCACCTGTGCGAGGGTGTGAGCCTGCGCCTCATTCCCGGCCGAGTCCATCACCACCGTCTGCTCGTACGGGTAGCGCACGTGCTTGAACTTCAGCAGGAGCCAGCGGCCGTCGATTTGGATCTTCACTCTTCCCCGCCTATGAGGTACAAGCTTCCCATCTGATGGGAAGCATAGAACAAAGTCTTCAACCGCCTTTGCGTTGGATGTTCGTCGCATCCGCACAAGCAGGGAGTCTCAAGCACAACTGGTGCGTTCTCCCTAACTCCTAGCTCGTTGAGGCACTCAACTAGTTCTCGATAGTTCATTTCAATCCTCCGGCCCTAAGCCGCCCGAAACGCCCGTTCCACCCACTCCCCCGTCACCCAAAACGCTGGCTGCTGCATGGCGTGGAAGGATCCAAGGAGTTTCTCCGCTGCCTCCTTGTCCTCAACCCCCACAGCCACCACCTCCGGCCTCTTATCCCTAGGGCACGCGGCGATGAAGTTCACGAAAGGCTCCAGGTGGAATGGCGAGACATCTCCGATGAAGACCTTGTTGTACTTCTCCCCACCACTGATTGCCTTGAGCGCTCTCAGCGGCACGTAAGTGAAGTGCAAGGTCCCCGCCGGGTGTGACCTCATCCAGTCCTTCGCCGCCTCGAAGAGGGATTGATCAGAAGACAAGATCAAGATCCGCATCGGTAATCCCATAGATCCTCGCTAGCTCCTCCATGGTAGGGGGAATGAACGCCGGTGCATCCCTACGCACATTGCATGCATTGCACTTACACTTGCTCCTTTTGCTAAAGCATCGAATCAGCTCAGGGGCGTAGAGGTAATGCCCACTCTCCGCAAGCCCTCTGAGCGACACGTGCCTACAAATCATGCACTGTGGTGTTAGCATGAGCCTCGGATTGCGGTAGTCAGCGAATAGGTAAGTTGAGCATCTTGCGCATGTTCTCCTAGCGTCACCGATGTGCGCGTGCCCACGGGTGTCGTTCTCACATCCAAGGCAGAGCCTTCGGTTCAGAGTCAAGCACCTGGGGGAGATACACCACCACCACCCACAACCATTCACACAGTCGTGCCGGTGTCTTGTCATCTCCCACCCCTACACGCATTGCATCCACAGGTCTTTACCTCTTGCTGTGGCTGAGGAGGTGCATTTACGTGCACCAGCCCGCGCACGTAAATGTGCCACGCCTCAGGATCGCAGTTAGGACAAAAGAGCAAATCCATGAAGGGCCCTGTCGTCACTGGCGGGCGCGCCGGACAAATAAGTCCCTCGTACTGGAGCCACAACTCCCGGCAGCTAGACGCTGACCTACACCTAACGCAGCTATGCACGGCACCTCCTCCGGATCTCCCTCACGTAGCGATCCACCGTCTCACCCCCCTCATCCAGTCCGGGTCGAGTGTTCACTTCCAACACCCTTACCGAGCCATCCTCCAATCTCGCCAGGTCAACCGCGCCAAAGTCCAGATCCAGGGCGGCGAGGCCCGCCCTCGCCAGCTCCCTCATGTCATCCGCTCCGTCCCCTGCGTAGGAGATGTACCAATCCTCCCCGCTCCTTAACCAGGGCCGGCGCAGGAGTTCCTCCGTCTCAAGCGCCCCGTTGGAGTTCACGTCCTTCGGCATCTTGTGCCCAGCGCGTAACGATATAACCCGCCCGTCGCGCCGGCGGAACATGTGGAACCTCCACTCATCCGCAATGCGGAGGTGCTCCACCCAATACGCAGGACGCCGGGGAGGGCTTATGAAGTCCCTTCCCTGTGTGTGACGCTCCCGCCGTCCATGCCAGCCCCTCACCCTGCGTAGGCTGCAAGCAGGCACGGGCACGCCCGCAGCGCTGAGCATCTCCATCTCCGTGAGCTTGCTCCTACCAGCGTGACTGTTGAGGCAGTGCTCCTCCTGGAGCCCCCGCCCCCAGCAAACGATCCAGTCCCCTGGATCAACCCGCTCGCGACCGCTGATAACTGGCGTCTGCAGCCTCCCCGCCAGCACCCTGGCCCCAGCGCTTGGCCTCTCGCAGTAGACGTAGATCACTTACGTAGGTCCTTCGCGTACAGAGCCACGTTGTTCCCTGTCCTAGCATTAGAGAACTCTAGATACTTCTTCCACCCGCACTTGTCGAACAGCCTCACCTGTGGTGTTGTCTCACTGTAAACAATATCCGTACCGACGAGGAGACTAAACCCAGCCGCCAGCGCGATCCTTTCCTTAAGGCCCTGAAGCCACGTTCCAAGACCCACTCCTCTGGGGTAGACTTGCGTATCGTGAGAGACCACCACCCCGCAGCACCCTGGTAGCTCGGTTAGGCGAAAACCTGCGAACGGCCTGTCCGCTTGCGGCCTGTACGCTTGATACGCTTGATTCGTCAAAGGCCCGATGAACGACCAAGTACACTTAATGCCACCCTCCCAGGGCTCGACCGTCCAACCGTCCAGGACCGACTTCGCCGCCCTGATCAAGTACTCTTGATACACGAGTGCATCCTCCCTAGTTCATCACGCCGCTCCAGAGCGTGCTGATGAGATCACTCCCTACCTCCACCTGCCCCTTCAGCGCCTTCCTCAAGGGGAAGAGAACCTCCTGCAATTCGAGAGTGGTGAAGTGCGTCGAATCAACCTCCTCCTCCTCAGTCACGGCGGGCATCACCAACTTCCCCTGCCCCCCATGCTGACGGAGATCAATCACCTCACACCGGCCACCCCCATGCCAGGTCCTCCCCTTGGTGGCACTGACTAAAGGGGCGCTGTGGAACCAGCCCTCCTTCTTCGTCCAGTCCCCGTGAAGGTTGATCCGTCGCCCTGACTCATTCTTGGGCTTGAAGATGGCGATTCTCCCCTGACCCCAGGTCATGAACTTGAGGATGGCTGGTCCCTTGTTGGCGATGAGGAACGCGAGGGCCCTTGAATCCGACCACGGCCCGTCGGGGATCAGCCCTGGATGAGAGAGTGCATACTGGAGCATCTTGTCATCCCACATGCCCCATGTACCATTGTGGAAGAGCACTCCCTTCTTCTCCTTCCCAGAGAGCGCAGTGTGCGCCGTCGCATTCAGTGGGAACGGATGCGTGAGGAGCATGTCCTTCCCTCCTTGGGATGCACTCCTGAAGTGCACCACATAAGGAAGTGAAATCTCCTGCTTGAAGAGAAGGTCATGAACCCCGTCCATGTCCAGGCCCTTCTCCCAACGGATCCCCCCTGACTCCTCCCACGCGACGCCCGCGCCGTCACTATTCAGGTGCTCCGCATCGCGCATGGTCTCCAGAGTAGGTCGGTCTTCAGTGCAGACGAATATCTGGCACATCAGGACACCTCCTCCGTGGCGCCAGGCTCATCCCTCGGCTTCTCCCTCTTCAACATCGCCTCCAGTCTCTTCACCGTGTAGACGTTGTAGCTGTTCTTCAGGCGCGCCTTCCGCTTCGACTTCTCCGCGAGGTACACCTCGACGAAGTTTACGAAGAAGGAGGTGGCGCTCTGAGCAAGCTCTGGAGTCTCCCAGGCCGGGAAGAGTCTACACTCCAGTGTCTTGTGCATCGCCCAGCAATAATTCAAGAGCGTCCGTCTCGTCTCCCTCCCCTGCGGCCCACTCCCGCGGCCGTCCTTCTCGGTTATTCCGATCTGTGAGAGCGGCCTGAAGAGCTTCCGTGCGAAACGATTCTCCCCGTCCAGCCGGCTCCAGAACTGATGAGTCAGGGGCAGTTTCTGCTTCTCCCCCCACTCTCTCACCGCGGCGAGGAACTCTGTCCAAAAGCCCCTCTTCATGAGCCTCGCGTAGTCAATCGGCCGCCGCACGCTGATGTGCACGTGAAAGCCGCAGGAGTCATTGCTGCCGTCCGGGTAGTTGTCCTTGATGTACCTTAAGGCAGCTGCGAGCGAGAGGGGCGGGGAGGCGGTTTCTCCCCAGTGCTGACACTTCTTCCCCTTCTTATCCACAAGGGCCGGGAAGCCATCAGTGTTGTTCTTCACGCTGATGTCTTCGTGGATGTTCTCGGGGGGCTTATCAACCCACCCACCCTCAAGCTCGACACCGACGCGGTTGATGAACTTAAGGCTCACCGGGATAGCCTCCCCAACCACACCGTCACCTTGTTCCCAGTGTTCGGGTTGGTGAAGCATGTGATCCTCTTGAAGCCAAGGCGCTTCACCATCTTCACCCCGTTTGGCCTAGTGGTAGTGGCGATGACCATGCCCTTGTAGTCTTCTTTCGCCGCGCGCAGGTTACGCCGTAGGACTTCGATTGACGAATCCTGAACCCCACTCAGCTCCACCAAGCCGCAGCAGTCCATGTAGGACAGATGCCCATCATCCCAGGGGTCATCCTCCTCCCAACGCCCGATCCTCAACCTCACGACTGCACCTCCCTGTAATGCAGGGCCACCTCGAAGCCCTTGGTTCTCATGTGAGTCTTGTAGAGGTACAAGAAGACCCTATCCAGCTGCGTGCGGAGGAAGTCGAAGTCGTTCTCCCCGACAGGCGAGGCGATGTTCACGCTCACACCCTTCCCAGAGCCTACGACCTGGAGGAACGTGAGGTTCGACATTCGCTCTCCACTCGCACCTGTGTACACCAGCGGTTGACTTGGGGTGTTGAAAGACGCTCTCTGAACCCTCGGCACCAGACCTGGTGCAAGTAGGTAGTAGGCAAGCTCCTTGTTGAAGGACCTGATGACCCCAGCGCTGAGCTGTTTCCACACACTCTCAAGCACTGGGCTCTTGATGTCCACCTTCACGCCAGCCATCGGCGACTGCTTCAGGCGGACCATGAAGGCGGTGGAGTACCCCTCCGGTGGAGCGTCAACGACCTTGGATGACATCAGGAAGTCGTCAGTCACCGATCACCTCCTTCTCCTCATCGAGCTTTCGAATCTTCCTGATCGGCCACGTCGGCTCCTTCCCGTGGAAGGCCCTCAGGTACAGGCGCAACATCTGCTCCAGGATCTCTGTGCTGCACTTCGCACAGTACTCCGCGACTGCCTCGCCGCTCATGACGATGGTGGGCGCGCCAGGGAGAGTCTTGTCCTCTTCCCCGCACCCCCAGCACTGGTTGTCGGGCAGGGGCTTTCCCTCAGCATCCTTCCCCTGCTCGGACTTCTGACTGAAGAACACCGCCACGTGCGGCTTGTACGGCTTCTCCTCACTCACTCCCTTCTCCTTTCTTTTCCGACCCCCCAAAGGGGGTGAATCGAACTACCGTCAGGCGCGCCCACTGGGCACTATCCCCTGGGATCACCAAGGGGTGTCTGACAAACTACCCAACCCAGAAAGATCAAAGCATCTGGCTGTTTTAACCTCAAGGGCATGTCAGTCCTCGTTCAAGAACGCAACCCCCTCACGGGATAGGCCACGGTGGGACCGAAATATAGGTCCTTTTTAACGTCCCGGCCATCTCAGCTGCGAGCCCGAAAGCGTCTCCTGAAACACACCCCTGAGCAACCCTCAGCTCCCTCCCTGGGACAAGTGGTTCTCTCGCTCGATTCACCCCTTTGAGGGGTCTCCCTCTTGAAGCTTCCAGAGCTGAATGTGCTCGCTGAACCCCGCGTGAGCCTCGGGCCATTTCCTCTTGAGCACAAATCGCCTCAGGCCCATGTACTTCTTGATCCTCTTCAGGAGCTCAGGGGTGTAGAGATTCTCACTGTCGGGACTGTAGGGTCTCCTGATGGGCATCAAGAGGTCCTCCGCCCCCTCTCCTGTGTTAATGGCCCTCTGCACCCGCTCCTCAAGGTCGCGCGTCAGTTGGGGCCTCAGGTCTTTGAAGTAATAATCCACCGCCCTCGCCACCTGACAGAACAGGGAGGGGAAGATCACGTGATTCCACACCTCAGGCCCTGGGGTGCGATACTCAACCCGGATGTGCCCGTGGGCCGCAGGGCCGAACCGATACTCCCCAGCGCGGCCATAAAATCGACGCCGCAGGAATGTCCCCTCATTCCCGAGGAGGAAGGTCTCCGGCACGCCGATGAAGAGGTCCAAGAGCTTCACGAAGTCCAGGATGCTCGCCTCTTTCACGTTCGCGAAGTAGGAGAAGTGAAAGTGCCCGCCCGCGTAGCGGTATGGGTGAGTCCGAAGGTCCAGGTCTGGACGGTTCGGCTTCCCTGGCGCGTAGGCATTCCACGAGGGATTGCACCCGCTCTCGAAGAGATCCGGTGGTGCGTCGTACATGTCAGCCGGATCCATCAAGACCGCCGACCGGGCCTTGAGGTGGAAACCTTTCATCCTGGCTCGCGCGTGCGCTGCCTGCCTGTTGCCATAGATGCCGTTGATGGCAAACGCAGCGCAGGAATTCGGACTCCCATTCAGCTCCACCGCCGCACCGTCGCGGAAAACCTGCAGACCCGAGCCTGGTGTCTTGGGCTCGAAGCCCCCCAGGTGCGCGGGCACAGCCTTCTTCCCCTTGAAGAGGAAAAACTCAGGGTCGAAACCGAAGTACATCAGAGCTCCTCCAGAGCAATCTGTTCTAGGTCCTCCGCTAGGCGGAGGAGTTTGTCATACGCAGGGAAGCCATCGTGGAAGAAGCGAATCACCGCCGCGGCCTCCCTCAGGACTTTCCTCTCTTCCCTCACCAGGCGCTCCGCTTCTAGGAGGGTTTGATCGTCGTAGGTCCGATTGACTAGGAGTGGCATCAGGGCTTTTCTCTCAGGTGGCCAGCGGCGGTTATGATCCTGGCCTTAACGAGGAATTTCATCTCCTCCTCTATACCCATGCGGGTCGAGTAGAGATTCAAGATCCGCGCTAAGGCGAAACCTAGATCATTCATCTGGGGCCAATTGACCCAGTTTCTCTTCTCGGCCAGTGCTGTGGCGATTTGCTTGAAAAGCTCTTCCCTGCTGTTGAAACTCCTCATAATCATCACTTCTCCCAAAGCTCTTTGAACGCCAGTGCCAGTTCTACGCACACATCCTCTGTTCCAGACCCAGTGTGGAAACTCAGCCCTGGATCATATGCGTAGAGTCGCCACCCAAGAGCCTTGAAGAAAGGCTCCCCAAGTGCTCGCCATGCATCTATGTACTCAAGTTCACTTCTCGTGACGCCACCACCAGGTAGTCTATGCATCACTTCACCAAAACCGCAATGCGGTTTCCCGTGTTCCGGTTATTGAACCACCCAGCGATGAGCATCCCGCACCCCTTCGGGTCAGTGAAGTAGTTTAGACGCTCCATGGTGCTGTTCCTCTCCTTGAGCACAAGGGTTGCTACGACGGGCGCTAGATACCTTTTCAGCAGATCACCCAGGTCCTTCCAGTCAGTCCCGCCGACTCCTATTACCTCTATCAAGCTTCCGTACGACAGCGCTTGGCAGGCGCTCTGGAACCCGCCGTACGCCTGCCGTGCTTCTTCGAGCACCTGCCACGCCTCTTTTCTGTCCAAGTTCGGGTTCAGGTACTCAAACATCGGGTACTCAACAACCATGCCAGAATCGTAATCGCGCCGCTGCCACGACCACAACCTGGGTGGCCACTGCCTCAGGCCCGCCGCCCAGAGCTTGAGCTCCTTCTCCGGGAGAACACACACGTAGCGGTCACTCTGTGGTCTCTCCCCAACGTAGAGAGTGCAGACTCCCCTCCGCGCGGGGACATGACTGGGATCGAAGCTAAGTCTGAGCCCACAGCAGTTCACCTGAGCCTCCAATCCCCGCTCTCGATCACGGGCATCCTCACGTAGGAGGGTGGCAGGAAGTACGCCTCCACCTCTCCTAGGGGCTCAATGCTCGCCAGCTCCACCGGCATGCGGCGGTAGAACCTAGGGTGACCCTCCAGGTGGTCCAGGCGTCCGAGAGTCTCGCGCGAGACCTCGTAAACCTCCCCGCGCACTCCCTGCCTCCCGCTCGTCAGGAGCCCTGGGAATCCGCCCAGGTGCACGAGGGTGTAGATGGGCAGGGTGGTGGCCTCACCTAGGAATGTCGCTCCTTCGAGGAGCCAATGATTTCCCTCCCCCTTGAGGAGGGTGCCATAGACGAAGACTCGACTCACTGAATCACCCCCACCAACCACTGCGCGATCCTGACGAAGAGCACGAGGAACCCTGCGCCAAAGAGGATGCAAGCCGCAGCGAGCGCCAGGCCCTCCGCGATTTCCCTCCTCAGGGTGAGGTGCGGGTTAGGCGTCCTCACCGTGCAGCCTCAACTGCCACCCTAAACTCCGCCCACTCCTGGGGAGTGGGCCAACCCGTCCCGGCCGCAATGGCCTTCTTGTACTCCTCCCGCACCTCATCGAGGTTGAATAGACGATCCAACGCGTCGACTTCTTCGTATCGCTGAGGACAGGAACACCCTGCGGTGCGTGCGGTCCAGAGGGTGCCGTCGCTTAGGCGCCTCCACACGGCACGCTCATTGAAGGTGTAAGACCGATAGGTGTCCAGATCGAGCGTAGCGATTAGCTCGAAGCCAAACGATTTTGGCTGCTTGGCGAAGATGGCTCCTAGGGTGCAGTAACCCAAGTTCTTTTCACCTCCAGGACCGTCACACCCCTCGATGATTGTGTTGTCCTCGGGCATGATGTCCTTGAGCATTAGCTTCATTTCTTCCCTCTCAAATGCGCGCCTCGCGCCCTCCGCGATCGCAACCGCCTTGTGAGCACCTTACACACATGCCACCTCTGCTCACAGTGCATCCGCGCAGCCCGCTCCCGCTTCAGCTCGATGACCGCTGAGGAGCCCCGCCGGGCCCTCAGGACTTCACCAAGACAAATCATCACAGCACCTCGCGCGCCGTCTTAGGCTCTTTCAGCCTAAGCATATCCCGTGAGAACCAGCACTTCACACAATACGCACCCGAAGGGGTGACGTACCAGTTCTTCTCCGTGAAGTTGAGCGGCTTGGAACACTTGGAACAGCCGCGGCCGTGAATCTTGCGCATCCGCATCACGCCTTCGACTTGTCGTTGGGATTGGAGTTCTCCTTCGAGAGCTTCCCGCCATCCCCGACATTCACGAACCACCGCCGCGCCTTGCGCGCTTTGGCGGAACGATTGTACTTGGCCATCAGGCTCTCCTCACTGGAACATTCCGTTAAGTCCACCAGAAGCCTTATCCGACCTTGGCCGAAGCTGCCAGCGGTATGCCGCTATTGCCCCTCGAAGGTCCCAAGTGGCGATAAGGGCAAAAGTTGCCAACAGAAACGCTTTTACCATCTTCTTTATCTGTGCTCTCCTGTGCATCATCTCACCAAAACCACAAGCCGCACTCCGGTGCGTGCATTGTCCTAGACACAAAAAAGGCGACCCGTGACAGGTCGCCTTGGTTACGTTTGACTTTGGACTGTCCCGGCCCTAGTCGTCGTCGTAGGTCCCACACCTCGCGCAGGTCATCCTCAGCGCATACTCCCCGCCGATGATGATGCTCGCCAGGTAGAAGAGCGCACCCTCACACTCCCCGCAGGTGATCGGCTCAGGAACGCCTTCCTCCTCGCAGTCGTCGGGGTCATCCGCTGGGCTGTCGGTCATTACTCCTCCTCCACCCAAGCGCTGATCTCTGGCACCCCCAGGGCCTTCGCGGCGCGCCACCGATGCAGACCTTCTAGGAGCATGTATTGCCCGCCCGGAATCCGCCGCACCCTGAGCGGAGGCACCTCTCGGTATTGGTCTAGGTAGTGCATCCAGGCGAGGATGCGGTTCTGGTCACCGTGACCGGATGCGCGGATCAGGTGAATCGGGATACTTTCCCTCAAAAGCCACCACCGATGGTGAGGAAAAGCACCAAAGCTCCCAAGGCAAACACGCTCGCGGAGAGCACCACCACCGTCCGCTCCAAGCGATCGACACGTTGCTCTAGGAACTCATGCTCCACGAAGGTGGGAAAGTCAGATTCCAAGGGTCTCATGGCCGCTCCACGAATGCCAGTAAGGCGTCGGCTACGAAGGCCGCAAGCGCTTCTGCAAGCGCAGCCTGAGCGATTGGACGACTGATCGCCGGGTATGGACCGAGCCAGAGATGATAGCCCGGCCATGGCTCCGTCTCTGCCAGGATGCGCGTGGCCTCGTCCGTTGCCGAGACAGTCCCACCCCACGTCATACGCATCTCCCGGTCACTCATGAACGCTCGCATCGCTCACCCCCGCACGAGGCCGTATCTCTTGAACGTCCCAGCCTTCTCCGTCCTGCGCGTGTGACCCTTCCCTACCGCTCCGTGCTGCTCGGCGCTGGACCCACGCCTCTTTCTGAACACAGGCTCCAGGCACCAATCCTCATGCCTCTCAGGCTCCGTGATGCCGAAGGTGGAACCGCACGCCTTGCATGTCACGGTCCGAGGCAGGGTCTTCAGCGGATTTACCCCTGCGCTGGGATTCAGCGCTGGACCCGTGGGGATGCCCTCAAGAGAAGGCTCCTCTAGGGGGTGTGCGACCCACCGAGGCTCATCGCTCATCGGTCATCCCTTGGCCAGAACGTGGCCACTAGTAGGGCGCACACCCCGAGGTAGCACAGTAGAAGAAAGGTCCCTGTCAGAAACATTCCGAGCATCTTACGTTCTCCCCAATGCTCTGTTCAAGCGCTCCGTCGCGGAGCGTAGCTCCAAGGTCGAAGCCTTCCCTGCCTTCCAAAGGCGAAAAACCGCCTGATGATTCCGGGTCGCATTGGCGAGCTCCCAGTTTGAGGGTGCGGGCCGGACTCCCTGCACCCCAGGCTCCATTGAGCCAAGGCGCCGGGAATCAGCGATTTGCACTCGCTTACAGTAACCCATGAGTCACCCCGTTTGTTGGATCAGGCAGGGTAGAGGGAGCGAAAGGCCCGCTGTCTGAGCCTAGGTTGGGAATATCTAGTGGAGCCTGGAAAAACTAGTTCAGCCCTGAACTATGTGAGCAAAGGAAAAGGCAGACTCCGTGCGGGAGTCTACCCTTTCCGCTGCGCGCCCTAGTCGAGTGAGTGATCCGTCCCTCGAAGCCTCACCCCGCAGCATTTGCACCGATCCCCGCGTGCGGGCAGATGCAGCCAAATGGCGAAGGCAAGCACGCCGATGATGTAGACGAGTTCCACGCCTCCCCCTTAGTTGAGCGATCCGATCACCGCGAAACCCTGCGCCCGCAGGATTAGGACCGTCTCCCGATCCCGTGCAACCGTCCAGATCGAGCCCCGTGCCAACACCATGTCATGCCTCCATGGGAATCAACAAAGATCAACCCTCCCCGCTCTTGCGTGTGTCTCGGATGCTCCGGCTAGACCGCGATCCCGTCCGTCTGCTCGACGGTGGCCTCGCCCGTCAGATCGGCGAGTTCCACCTTGAACCGCCCGCCCTTGTCGATGGTGTCCTTGACCCGCATGGCAGCGACCTTGCCCAGGCGGATGGTGTAGCCGAGCGGCTTGCCGTCGTCGCCCTTGATCGGGTTGCCCTTCTTGTCGAAGACCCTCAGGATGAACGCCTGATTCCCTCCGCCCTTCTTGACCTTCAGCTCCGCGACCCGCGCGACCAGCGGCCACTTGATGCTCCCCTCGGTGACCTTGCGGAAGTCTTCGCCCGTGTCGGTCAGCGCTTGCTTGTCCTCGGTCCCGCCGAGCTTGCGGAAGGTCTCCGTCCAGCCGTCGCCGTAGTACGTCTTCGTGCCGTTGCTCCGGGTGGTGAGTCCGAGCACCATGCATGTGAACCCGTGAAGCGCGGCAGCGTAGAAGTCTGAGCCGCCGAGGGTCAGGCGATCGTTGACCTCGATGCGCGTCACCTTGTCCTTGTACTCGCCCGACCGCGCGTCGGGCAGCGGCTCGAAGACCTGCACGAGCGTCCGAACGTCCTTGACGGTCTCGCCGTCCTTCGTCTTGGCCGCATCGGCCGCGCGGGGTGTTCCGACCGTGAGAATCCAGTCCCGCTCTGGGACCTTGATGCCCGCTGCCGTCGCGTGCGCCACCAAGGCGTCATGCAGCGTGTTGAGCGCTGCGCCCATCATGCTCTCGAATGTCATGAGTCATCTCCCCTGCGCCTTGTTTGGCGCTATAGCGCCGTGTTTCGGCGCTGTGTCCCTGGGGAGGATTGATCTTTGTCGATTCCCGGTTTGGAGGGCGAGCTCGACGAGCGCGCGGTCGCACGGGCGTTTCATGTGGCCGAGTCTCACGTTTCCGCGTGCGGGTCCATTCGGGCGGGCACCTAGACGAAAGGCGAGCATCGCCAGAGGTACGTATCTCGGGTCAGTCACGGGCGGTCGGGGGAGGCGCTACAGGTTTCGCGCCTGGTCTCAACCGTCAATTGGAATATAGGCTTTTGTAAGTGTTCTGCCACTGGTATTTGAAAGCATTTATATCTCCCCGCGAATCAACAACATACCTAACCCCTTGTCCGCCAATCGGACAGGGGTGAATGCGCACTTACGGGCGTGTTCCACGCGCCCCCGCGCATCCCGCTGAGAATGCATCACTTAGGCGTGAAACAATCCGCCTTGTCCGCTCCTCGGCCATTTTGGGTCTGGCATGAAACCTTGCGCTGAGCATGGCATGGGAATTGCTTTGTGTCCGAAAAGCAGACACATGCAAGCGCTGTGCCATGGTGGTTGTGGTGGGGTTGTCTGGAATGCGGACATTTGCACCAAGAGCACCAATCCGCCCCACACCATAACCTATTGATAAGGCATCACTTAGCGCTGGCACGATGCATGCATATGCAATCCCCGTGCCGGCGCAGTGCATGCGCCATGCACGATGCGTGCCAACCACCTATCTCGCTGAGCCATAAGAGGTTAGTCCTGCGCATAATATTCGGAGGGGGTCGCAAAAATTTCTGGGGGGTAGGGGGGACCCTTTAGGGCCGTTTTGTTTCAAATTTTTCAAATCAACCAAATCAACCAATCCCCGAGATGGGTTCCCGCCTCCAGGAACTCAGGAACGAATCTTTCAGAAATAGCAGTTCCCACGATCGGTTCCCGCCTTAGGGCTCAAGGAGTTACAGCGCTGGGCTCCCTGAGTTCCTGCGTCGGTTCCGGGGCCTGACGGCCGGAACCGCAGGCGGGATTGTCCAATGCTGATGCACACTTACATCGGTTCCGGCCCCATTAATCGGAGAGGTAATCAAGACCTCTCTATGAATAACTATGAGTTCCCATTCCTATACATAAGGAACCGATGTTTGGGAACCGGAGAGGCATCGAAAAAGGCCCATTTCAGGGGGTTTTCAAAAAGATCGGTTCCCGCCTCGGTTCCCAGCAGTGCCCAGCGCAGGAAACAGCGCTGTTCATCCGCTGTTCACTTCCTAAACCTAGCGGAGTCAGTCCTTTGCGGCCGGGCAGCGGACCGCCTGCCCAGCGCCGCGCCTGGACACACCATATAGAGCCCACTTGACATAGGGCCCCAACCTGTGGTACTATCCGCTCGTGGGTGCAAAGAGGTCCCCCCTGCTCCGGTTCCGGTGGCTTCGGCCATGAGCAATGCTCCGCACTCCCTTCCCTCAGGAGCGCGTCCGGGGCTGTTGAGCACCTCCTCCCCCCTCTTTGCATCCACACTTTCCCTTTTGGAGGAGCCATGCCAGTAAAGAATAGTCCCACCCAGATCGTTGTCGGCACCCTGATCGGCCTAGTCCTGTGTCTTGTCTTCTACAACCTCCTGGGCTGGAAGCTCGCCCTTGGCGCTTGCGGGCTCCTACTCTACGAAGCCTACACCCTGATCAACCGCTTCCCGGAGGATACCATCTCTGAGATCATCTGGGTCTTTTCAAAGCGCCCTATGGTCCCCTGGCTCTTTGGCTTGGGGACTGCGTATGCTATAGCGTCTGGGCTGCTCCCGGCCACCCAGGAGAGTCTCTGGATCTCCCTGGCCCTGGGATTTTTGTCCGGTCACTTCTTCTTCCAGCGTCATGAGGAGTCAAACAATGGGGTTTCTTAAGAAGGTGCGCACGGTTCTCGGGAAGTTGACGGATCTCCTGAATGCAGGGAGAAAGAAGGGCTGGTGGCAGCGGAAGTCCGGTCCGGATGAGATATTCAAGGATGGACTCAAGTAATGAGCCTCAACCATCGCCCTCGGAGAAGAAATGACTCTTGATGACCATATCCATACCGCAGCAGACTTCTTCAAGAAGGATCTAGAGAGAATCAAACAACAGCCAGTGTTTGGCACTAACGACATCCATAGATGCTGTTATGGTGATTACGTGAATGGATGGAAAATCACGTACATTTTAGAGTATGCTCCTCGGGGCACCCCGACGGAGGAGGTAAGTTCAGAGAAACCATGGGCCTCTTCGGAAAAAGCCTAGACCAGCGTGCCGTAGAGGCCCTGGAGCGCATCGCGGCGGCTCTTGAACTATCAGTGGGCCAACGCCAATCGACCCTCCCGGCTGAAGATGCCACAGAGATCATGTACATTGACGATGAGGCCGCCTACCGCGAAGAGCTGAAGAAGGACCTCTACTTCATACGCACAGGCATTCGGCTGAAGGAGGATGAGCCTGTGCCCTCCGTACCTGCGAGGGAGTTTGACGAGTTGGGATGAGATGGCGAATGGACGGTCCAGCACCTACTGAGGACAAACTAAAGTGGGACATGGTTGTGAATAAGGTGGGTCTCCCGGAGCGGGTGCTGCCAGACGAGCTCAGGGATTCTATCGTCAAACGCTCCAGGAAGGATGGCATCGGGGAGATCCAGGTCCGCCGCATGACAGGTCTCGTGAGTAATGATGCCCTTCGCATCGTGCGCCGCTTCGAGCGCGTGGCGGGCGGGAAGGTCGACATCGCAGAGAAACTCGCCGCGGTGGTGGACACTCTGAGACCAGAGGAGCGGCACTTCCTGGAGCTCGTGAGCAATCCGAGACTCAAGAAGGGTGTGGCACACCTCATCGCTGAGGCAGGCGCCAAGCCGACCGCGGTGATGGAGGCGTATGCGAGGGGGGCCGTGTCCCTGGGGAAGGTCGAGGCGGCCATCCTAGCGGCGCAGGAGCAGCCGGCGATTGTGAAGGACCTCGTGAGGCATGCCATAGACCAGCAGGGGTTGTGCGATACCTGCGTTGGGAGCGGGAGGGTGAAGGGGCGGCCGAATTCGAAGAGGGAGGATGCCCTCTGCCCAGCGTGCCAGGGGAATGGCTCCACCCTGGTGTCGAGCAAGCACAAGGAATTCAGCATGGAGAAGCTCCTTCAGATCAACAAGATGATCCCGAAGGAGGGCTCCACGATTAATGTGCAGACGAACGTGGGCATCAAGGTGGGCGGAGGGAATTTCGCTGAGCGCATGCTCAAGGCGAGTGATGAGGTTTTATATGGTGCAAAGGTTCAAGGGAAAGTGGTGCAGGCTGAAGTGGTGGGCGATCCGATGGGGGTGGAATCTGTACGTTCCGAGCTGGAAGATAGTGTTCAACCCATGGACGAAGAATCTTCATTTTCGTAGAATCCGCGATTGTATCTGGGACTACTGGCAACATGAGTTTAGGACACTGTGTAGTTGTCGCTATGACTATCACGATTTTGCTTATGATAAGGCCAAGGAATATGAGAATGTGGAGGCTGCTTGGACGAGAGCACAGCATCCAGATTACGCCATAGGAATTTTTGGATCAATCATTGCGGACAGATCAAGGACAGAACTGGCGGCTAGTGACTGGAATCAAGAGTTCGAACTCCTTTTGGGCCGGCATAAGATAAGCGGGCTCTGGCAGAGATTTGTACAGCCAAGAAATCATCGACAGAAGTAGAGCCAAGCTGGAGGCCGCCCTCGGCCTGGAGCTGAGGGAGTATTCCCTGGATGAGGTGGAGGAGTTCGCCTTCCGCCTGAAGGATGTGGATTGGACAGTGCAGGGCATAGTGGAGTCTCTCCCGGAGGATGTGCAACAGTACATCGTGAATGAGCTCCACATGTCCAAAATTAACTTCCGCTACTGGGCGACGCGGTACTGCAAGATCCTCAGCACCGCCAAGCAGCTCATCCCTTTGTCGAACCTGTGGCCCTCTCAGGAGAAGCTCCTGGAACTGATGGCTGAGCTGGAGCCCCAGGGGAAACAGCGGATCATCCTCCTGAAATCCCGGCAGATTGGCGGAACTGCCATCGCAGAGGCCCTCATCGCGCATGCGGTGTTCCTCCAGCCCAAGACCCAGGCGATTGTGGCCTCCGACCACCCAGACAACAGCCTGAAGCTCTGGCAGACCCTCATGCGCATGCATGAGAGCCTCCCTGGGTGGATGCGGCCCCTGGTGGATGCAAAACCCAAGGCCCAGAACCTCCACCTCTCGGGGCTTGAGTCGGATATCGTCTATGGGAGTGGAAACCAAAGAACAACCCTAGGCCAGGGCATGACGGTGGATGTCTGTCACCTCACTGAGGTCTCTGCGTGGATCCCTGAGTGCACCATCGGCATCGACTCGGATCTCTTCCCGGCATTTGAGTCCAGTGAGAAACCTCATTCATTTATCATCCTGGAGTCCACCGGAGCGGGTGCGCGGGGGAATTGGTTTCACGACCAGTACGACGCGGCGGCGCGCAACAAGAGTCGGTTCAAGAGCATCTTCATTGCCTGGTTCATGCGTCCGGGGTGGCGGGTCGCCTCTGAGGGGGTGACCCTCGCAGATGACACAAAGGCCATGGGGGAGAGGGTCTTGCGCGAGACTGGCCTGACCCTGGAGAAGGACCAGCTCGCCTGGTGGCAGGTTACGAAGCAAGACTACATGGCGAAGGACATGTTGGAGGTCTTCTATCAGGAGTATCCATCCACGGTGGAGGAAGCCTTCCAGACTGGACTGAGGAGCGTGTTCAGTATTGAGACCAGGGCGAAGGTTCGAGATGGTCTGAAGGTGCCAAAGTTGATCTTCGACTACGACGCGCGGGCGGATAAGTGGTCTGTCGTAGATGTGGATGCATGGCTGAAGGATGAGAAGGAAGAGAAATATGACGGGAAGTTCATCATCTGGGAGCCTCCACGCCCTGGATTCATCTACACCATTGGTGTGGATGCTTCGTATGGCATTACTGGGGGAGACAATGCAGCGGTGGAGGTCCTCCGGGTCGGGAATCGGAGGGAGGGCGATGAGCAGGTGGCAGAGTGGTCAGGCTGTCTGGACCCTGTTTCCCTGGCCAACGTGTGTTGGAAGGTAGGGCATTACTTTAGGGATAAGATAGAGCGCTTCCCTGCACTGATGGCCATCGAGGTGAATCCAGGGAGTCCTGGGATCGTCACCCAGACGGAGCTGATGAAGCGGAATTACCCTAATTTCTTCATCTGGAGGAAGGTTCTTCGCATGGACGGGCGCCAGACCAGGGAGGTTGGGTGGTGGACCACCCCTGCCACGAGGCCCCTCATCACGGAAAGGGGGGTGAATGGGGTCAAAAAGGGTGATTTACAGGTCAATTCGGTCGCTTTCGTGAAGGAAATGGGCTCCTATGTGGACAATGGCCGTCCTGGGCAGCGGCACTATGAGCACGCCCCAGGGTATCATGATGACCGCATAATGGCCCTTTTTATCGCCCTAGAGGTCTCCCACGCGGATGATCGGGCTAATCTGGCCGATGAGCGGCGCCGGGTGGCGGAGCAGAGGAAGGCACCACCGGAGAAGGTGGTGCAGTTTCAGTCGATGGGCCTTACCTGGGAGGAGTGCATGGCAAAGTTTGAAGAGCAGGTGATTGATCCGTTCGGGTAAAGTGTGGTATAATCAATGACTAGGAGGGCCAATGGCTCTTGTCTCCCTTTCGATTCCTGATGAGTTGTACGCTGTTTACAGCGCGATGAACCCTGAGAAGCCCATCCAGCAGGCCCTCACGAAGCAGCTGGAGCGGTTCAAGGAGTTCCCTGCGCATGATCGTGCGCTTATCTTCCCACCTGAGGTGAGGAAGGCGCTGGAGGGCATTTACGGGGGGCCAGTGGAGGACTTCGAGAAGTTCCTGGTATGGGTTCGCTCCATGGCAGCGTTGAAGGTGGATGGTGTTGAGCTCGCCCTGAGCGAGGGGCAGAGGAAGCGCCTGGTGAGTGAGGCGAATTTCTACGAGCGCTCCTATGAGATGCATGCAAAGCAGCGTCTCCAGCAGGCGCTTGAGTCGGCGATTGGTTACTAGGAGTTAGAAATGCACAAAGTTGGCAAGGCGCACATGATTCCCATGATGCCTCACAGAGATCAGCCTGATGTGTTCGAGCGCTCGGAGCAGGCAAAGACCCAGACGGTGCAGGATTGGTTTGAGAACTCGGAGGGGATCTACTCTGGGCAGACTGGGCAGTTCGTGGAGAAGGAAGAGCTGAGTGAGTGGGGTCGGCCGGAGATCAGCATCCTCCAGGCGGGGGAAGTGAATGAGAAGACGCGGGAAGAGAAGAAGGAGCATAAGTACTGATGGATAACTCAAAGACGCTTAGTTACTATCAGCCTCTTGAGGGATGGTATCGCAATACTTGTCCTTCATGCGGTTACTGCCACTACTGTGGAAGGGGTGGACACTTCACGACTCCATACTACCCGACATATCCCTGGCAGCCACAGATCACCTGGAGCACTGCCAACACTAATGCCAGTCTTTGATTGGAGCTGCTCCTGTGGTCACGAGGAGGAAGCCTACGTTCATTCCCACCGTGAGGTCCACTCATGTTCAAAATGTGGGGCAGAGATGGTCCGTGAGTGGAGTCTCGGCGCTCGCCATCAGGGATCCAGCGCTTTCCCGTTCACGACGACGAATCTCAATGGAAAGCCCATCGAGGTAACCTCGGAGTCGCACCTGAGGGAGCTGTGCAAGGAGCATGGGGTGACGCATCGACCGGATAATGCGTTCCTGGAGAAAACCTTCAAGGGCGTGAACCCGCGCACGGGGAAGCCGGAGTATCATGAGGGCTCTGGGCGGGGGATGCCGGGGTCCTGGGTGTAACTAATCAGCGGAAGGTTTGAAAAATGGGAATGTACATCTTCGGTGGACCAGTAACTGGACTCTCAACCGCGAAGAACCTTACTACGCTCCTGGCGGTGAGTCCTAGAGAAGACTTCTCCACCATAACCCTGCGAGCAAAGACAGACAACGCTGGGACCGTCTTCATCGGCCGCTCCAATGTGACCACCACAACGAATCAACTAGCATACCTCGATCGCGGGGAGGCCCTTTCTGTGGATATCACTAGGGGCTTTGCAAATACAGATCAACTCTTTCTCATAGGAACCGTTGGGACGGATGTGGTCTATGTCATAGGTATCGGTTGATGATCAGTTACAGCATCCCCCCGGTGACGGTTATCGTGAAGGAGGTTCCCCGAGAGGAGAGCCTCTGGCAGCACCTTTTGAGAGTTCTTAGGAGAAAGCTAAATGGCGACCTTTAACAAATTCGAGAGCTTCGTTGGTGCGCTTGGTCTAGGTTACCATGGCAACCTGAACACCAACCGCCTCGACGTCAACCTCTACCTGGACGCTCCCCTAGCCACAGATGATGTCCTGGCGGATGAGACCACCCCCGCAACTGGCACTGGCTCTGGAACACAGGATACACAGAACACCTACGCAGAGGCCAGCGGGACTGGCACTCTCGTTGGTACGAAGGTGGTGTGGACGGCCGGCGCTGCTGACTGGACCGCCTTCAGATATGTTGTCTGTTACAACACACAGACCACCACCATTACCAACGGCTTGGTTGGTTGGTGGGATTATCTGTCCAACTTGACACTTGCCAGCGGGGAGACCTTCTCCGTGAAGTTCAACGGCTCGGAAACCACAGGCAGTATCCTCACCCTCGCGTAGGGCAGAAATGCTCCTAAAAAGCAATGGCCTCGTGCGGCCTTGTTGCATGCCTGAGAACTGTGAAGTCAAGATTGACAAGGACCGGCAAGGTGTAGTGGTGAAGACCTGCCGAACCTGTGGGGCTAGGCACATCGAGATGTCAGTGGATCCTGGGAGGATCTTTGGTAAGGGAACCTAGGTAATGGCTGCTCCTACAGTAAGAGGCGTCGGAGCCTACGGAAGCGGCGGCGGCGGCTCGTTCATAGCTGCAGTCCCGACGGGCGGTAGCGCCCCGGTCGCTGGCGATGCCATGTACATCATCATGGAATCGTCGGACTCCAATACGACTGCAGGAACGCCGAACACGCCAGGTGGCTGGTCTAAGCTCTTCGAGCAGACGTTCGCGGCTGGGTCGTCTGTAGAACCTGCTGTTAGCACGCTCACTATCTTCGGGAAGATCGCGGGCGCGGGCGAAGCGAACGTCACCGTCGATGGCGTCGGCGAGCACTGCTCTGGTGCGATGATTGTCATCGCTGGTCATGGGCTGTCCGTCATAGGCGATACAGTCGTTGGGACCGCGGCGGATCACGGAACCACTCAGGCCAACAACCTTGCTCCATCCATCACCGTCTCCGCTAACTCGCTCATTATCCTGGCCATCGGTCTGGGTGACGACGCGAATGATACGACAAACGTCTCGGGTGTTGTCAACGCTAACCTCGCCAGCATAACGGAGCGAATTGACCAGACAACCAATGCGGCCTCTGGCGGTGGAGTCTCGATTTACACTGCCACCTGCGCGGGGACCACAACGGGTACAACGGAGTGGGACCACGACACCGCAGCGCAGTCCGAGTCACTTCACCTTGGAATCAAGCCAGCACTCCTCAGCATAACTGCAGCTCCAGGATCCTTCAGCGAAGGGGGAGTGGCAGCGACAATTGTAGCTGGCCGTCTTCTCTCTGGAGTAGCGGGAACATATGCTGAGAGCGGGTTCTCTGCCACCCTCGTAACAGCTCGGGTGTTGTCAGCTGAGATAGGAGGTTTCGCGGAGGGGGGAGTTGCTGCCACCCTCGTGGCAGGTCGCGCCATTGGAGCTGAACCAGGTTCTTTCCTTCTAACTGGGGTGAATGCTACCCTTGTGGTCGGGACATCAGAGAAGTTTATCAACGCAGATCCCGGTAGTTTCCTCCAGAGTGGAGTTAACAGCTCCCTGATTGCAGACCGGGCACTCTCGGCAGATACTGGTGCGTACATCCTTGGTGGAATTGGGGCAAAACTCGTACCTGGCTGGGCTGTCCTTGCGAATCCTGGGAACTTTGCACTGAGTGGTGTGGCAGCAGCGACTGCCGCTGATCGCTTCGTCTCTGCCAGTCCTGGAGTGTTTGGTCTATCTGGGGTGGCAGCTACGTTTGCGGTGGAAAGAGCCCTCCTCGCTGGGGTGGGGACCTTCGTTGAAAGCGGCTTCTCAGCAACCCTTCTTCATTCAGCTGCGGGGGGCTCGCCACCGAGAAATTCCAGTGGAAGTGTCATGTTACATGCACGTCTTGAAGGGATAATCTAAGATGTCCTACGCAATCCAGCCCGCATTTCTCACACCTACACTGAATGTCTCTATGACTGGGGAACTCCTTGGGAAACCAGCAAAGGTAGTTTACATCCTGGGGAGCCGAAGCCAAGGTTGGAGCAGCACGTCGGCCCTTGGGGATGCTTGTGATTACCTTGACACTAGCCAGGCTTTGATGAACACGCCGGGTATCGGTCAGACCCTCTACCTGGTGTCGACGAGTACCTCTGATGATACTGGTGGAACTGGGGCGAGAACGGTCAGGATCGTCTACTTGGACGCAGCAGGAGATCAGCAGGTCACCACAGTCGCCCTTGATGGAACTACTCCCGTTAGTCTAGGGAGCGGTTTCAGTTTCATCCAGTGGATGGAAGTGGCGTCTACGGGGAGCGGAGAGGTTGCTGTGGGGGATCTTAGTATCTCCAGCATCAATGGAGCAGCCACGGTCGCGACTACTTTTGAGTTTATCCGCGCTGGAGGCAATAGGTCCCTCTCAGGGAGGTATCAGGTCCCCACGGGATTTACGGCATACATCAGCCACTGGGGCGCGGCATCTATTGGGGCGAATATGGATGTTCGCCTCAGGGCCTTGGTGTTCGCGGATGATTACACCCTCTCGACAGAGTATCACTTCCAGGACCGTGTTTATCTATCCTCTGGGAGTAATGGTGAGATGCTGACAAACTACATCAGTGTCCCCTCGGGGTGTGTGGTTAAGATATCCGCGATCCCTGACCAGGCGGCTGCGGGGAAACAATTGGACTGCGACTTTCACCTCATTGTAGTGGCTAATTAGTAGAGGTTGATCAATGAGACTCCCTGCTGCATTTGAAGAGTACGAGAACCAGATCCTCTCCTACGTGCGCGCCTGCGTGAGCGATGGGATGTCCCTGCTCCGCAGGGAGCGGGCGTACACCGACATGAACACTGCCATTAAGTTTGTGAATGGGGAGCAGTACCCTCTCCGATCAAGGGCCATCTCACGCCTCGTGGACAACCGCCTCCGGAAGATCGTGAATGAAACCGTGGGTGCCCTGACCGATGTCCGTCCCATCTGGAACTATGACACCATCGACCCGGATCCTACATTCGTGGAGCAGGCAGAGATTCTCTCTAAGCTCGCCAGGGGGTGGTGGAAGGGGGGCCTGGTCGACCGGCGTCTCCAGACGATTCTCACCTATGCGATGGTGGGAGGTTCTGGATATGGGTTCTTGCGGTGGAATAAGGATCTCCCCGGCGGAGGGGATATTGAACTCACACCGCTGGATCCCAGAAACATCATCCCTATCGAGCCGGTGTATAGCGACTCCATCCAGGACTGGCGGGGGGTTCTGATTCGCCAAGAGATCCAGATCGAGGATGTGAAGCTCATGTATCCCACCAAGGCATACAAGGTGGGGGCGAAGAGCCGGTCCTCATGGTTCACCCCGATGACCAAGGAGGGTGGGTCCATCTACAATGTCCTGAGCGCGGCGTGGAGCGTGCTCACGCGCGGGAATGAGGGCCGCAACCGGGAACTCCCGAACACAACCGACCTGATGCATATCTTCATCAAGGACGAGAGTGTGAACACCGGCTCCGAGGTGCGCATCATGGGCGAGCCTGGGACGAATTGGCAATACCCAGTCTTCCCGGTCGGCTCGAAGCACCCCCTCACAGGTGAGGAGGTCACCGAGCTGGAAGCGCGTCTCTACCCAAGAGGGCGACTCATTGTGTGCACGGAAGAGGCAGTTCTGTCAGACGGCCCCAATCCCTACTGGCACGGGATGTTCCCCCTGATTCGCTTCACCCTGGAGCCTCTCCCCTGGTCGATCCTGGGGGCTTCGATTATTGGTGACCTGGTGCCCCTTCAGAATGCTCTCAACGAGGGCCTGCGTGGCATCGAAGATGGCACCGCGCAGTGGCTCAGGAGAGGCGTCGTCGCGGATCAGCACGCGATCTCCAAGACCACTCTGGAGGCCCTAGACACACGGAAGGCTGGATTCAAGGCATACCTGAACAACAATGCCGGCGGGGAGGGATTCAAGATCGTCGACGGCCCTGTCTTCCCGGCCTGGTACATGCAGATGTTGGAGTTCTACAAGAGTGAGATGGATGAGATCAGCGGTGTGAAGGGTTTGCAACAGCTCGCACAGCTCAAGCAGATGCCTTCTGCCGACACCCTGGAGAAGTTCCGGGAGGCCCTCTCACCCCTCCTGAAGGTCCGCTCAAGGGCCATGGAGGTAAGCCTGGGCGAGCTAGCGGAACTCCTGAAGGTGAACTTCTTCCAGTTCTACAACACGAAACGCCGGCTGGAGATCCTTGGGAAGGATGGCGTCACCCTTGAGGACTTCGACTACGACCCTGGCAGCCTTGTGCCGGCGGGCACGCCGACTGAAACCACCACCAGGGAGGACAGAGCGAAGAAGCATCATAAGAGTTTCAAATTCAGCGTTGCACCCAACTCCTTCCTTGCAGTGAGCCACACGGAGCAGAAGATGCTTATTCTGCAGATGTTCCGGGAGCAGATCATGGATCCTTGGTCCCTGTGGGAGGCGATGGATGTCGCCAACACTGGACCAGTTCCGGCGGAGACGGTCCCGGAGCGCATTGTGGCGGCCCGGAAGATAGGCTTGATGGAAGGCCCAACCCCGGAGATGGTGCAGATGCAGCAGCAACTCCAGACGATGCAGCTTCAGCTTCAACTGATGCAGATGCAGGCGATGGCAGCTGGAATGGGAGGGGCTCCCCCGGAAGGTGGTCCGCCTCCTGAAATCCCAGGGAAGGGCCCTGGGCGGCCTCCTAGCGGTCAGGAGCCCCCACAGCTCATCCAAAAGGGTGGTAGCCCTGTGGTGAGTGAAAGCGGGCGATGAGACATGAAACAGCTTTTCTCCTTCTGGTGGGTCTGATGGCATGGTTGTCTTTTCTTGAACGTGAAGAGGAGCTCCCGCGCCCAGCGCAGGGGGCAGCGCAGATATTCGAGCCCCAAGTGGCGCAAGCTATTGAGCCGCCTCCATTTACGGAGGAGGAACTCCTCGCTAGGACCGCCTATGGCGAGGCGCGGGGGGAGCCAGAGGAAGGTCAGCTGGCAGTCATGCACAGCATCCTCAATCGGGTGAAGAGTGGCCAATATCCAGGCACGGTGGAGGCTGTCGTGCGGCAGCCCAGGCAGTTTAGTGCGTGGAATCCAGAGGATCCCAACCGCGAGAAGATGGAGTCTGCCGAGGAGGATCCAGTCTTTGAGAAGATCCTGGAGCTTGCGGTGAGATCATTCAGGGGGAAGACCAAAGACCCCACGGGCGGTGCCACGCACTATCATCGCTCCGACATCAGCCCTCGATGGGCACCAGGGATGGAGACTACAAGGGAAATCGGAGCCCACCGCTTCCTGCGACCTAAGTCGCAGGGGCGCAGATAGTTGACAGCTTGGCATGAGATATGCTACACTGTTGAAAATGGTGGAAAATGCCTAGTACGAGTGACCGCCAGAGACGTTACATGGGGGCGGCTCTTGCGCGAGCACGCAAGGGCGAACGCCGGGCGTCTGATCCTAAGATGTCTGAGCGGAAGCTCCGCCATTATGCTCGAAAGGTGAAGTAAATGGCTGAATACGGCACGAAGCGCCCTGCGCCTCAGATCAAGACCCCCTTCGCCGAGCCCATCGTCTGGGAGCATGGCAAGGGGAACAAGGATGGCGTGGAGCGTGTGAAGTCGGACAACAAGAACACCAAGATCGGGAAGTAGGCGAGTGTCTACCCCAGTCAACCCAGCTCTGCAACTTGGGCGTCCGCCAGTGACGCCACCGGATATGCCTACGCTCTCATCCGTTCGGGTGGGAGAGGGTCCGACCGGCCCAGGGCTGAGTGCGGCTTTGCCGCGACTGTTCTTTGAATTGAGCCAGCGGATCGACACAATCGCTCGCTTGCTTCCAGGACAGAGTATGCAGCTTGATGAGATTCGCTCACGACTGCAGGAAGTACTGGCTGACGCGGTGCAGAACCCAGAGATGGGTGGCCGCGAGGAAAACCGCTCGCTGCTCGGATCGGCCGGGCAGGAGCAACAGCCCTACATGGGCTAGATGTAGGGTCTCAGAGGAGGAGCTCAGCTCTACCCCACCTGGGAGGAGCTAAGTAAACCAGCCTCTGGAGGTTAGAATGAGCAAGGTGAATGAGCAGGAGGCGTACCAGGCGTTTCTAGATGAGGTTAAGGCTAAACTGCCGAGCGAACTCCAGTCGCATCTCGACGCAATCGCGGGGACCGATGCTGGGAAGGAAATCTTCCGCGGCAAGCTCCGTGAGGATCACTTCTACACCAAGTTGAACGAAGTCAACGAGGTGAAGAAGCGTGCAGAGACCGATTGGCAGTCTGTTCGGGCGAAGGCGGCAGCTCAGGATGAGTGGTATAAGAAGAACGCCCCTCTCGCTGAGCGATCCATCAAGGAGGCGCAGGCGCTTAAGACGCGGCTTCGCTCCTTGGAGGACAAAGCCTCAGAGGCTGGCTTGAGTCTGGATGACCTGGGAGACGCTACCACCGAGCGGCGCAGCAGCGCTTCTGCTGCGGTTCCTGAAGGAATCTCCGCTGAGGAGTTGAATGATCTCAGGGCGAAAGTGAATTTCTTCGACAAGGCTCTCCCCAAGGTGCTCGGTGATCTCACCGCCATCGTGAGGGAGTCTATCAAGGAGAATCTCGACGTGAGCCCGGAGGAGGTCATCAGCTACGCATCGGAGCATGGAGTCGATCCTCGAAGTGCCTTTCTAGAGCTGACCCGTGAAGAGCGGGAGAAGAGAGATTCGAAAGCTCTCGACGATGCTTTGGAGCAGGCTAGAGAAGAGGGTCGACGCGATGCAATTTCTAAGCTCCAGGGGCCTGATCGCATTCGACACAGTGGTCCCTCCGTTGTGGATCAACTCACTGCAAAGGACGCTCCTGTGAGCGACGCGCGCAGTAGGGTGGACCAGGCGGTGAGGGACTTCATGGAGTTGGGTGCGTCTTAGCCCAGGGGCAACATTGAGGCGCTAGCGCGCCTCAGGAGTTAACTAGATGGCTTTCCTAGATCCTGTCAACACCATCGCGACGAAGAGAATCGTCCCTGGTGTCGTGGATCTCGTGTTTAAGAATGACCCTCTCCTGGCGTTCTTCCGGCGTAACAGCCTGATGCGCTATGAGGGTGGGCCTTCTTGGCAGGAGAACTTCATGTACGGGATCAGCAACGTTGCGGCCTACGCGCCGGGTGATACGTTTGATATCGCCCAGATTCAGCTGGCCACCGGGACGACTGTTACCCCCCGGTACTACAACGTTCCTGTTCCTGCGTATCTTGAGAAGATCAAGATTGAGATGAATGGACCGCAGGCGGTTTTCGATTACGTCGATCTCCTCCTCCAGAACGCGGCCCTCACCATGAGCGCAAAGCTCGCGTCTGATGCTTACAAGCACGGACAGAACGTGGGCACGAACCGGACCTTGAACATCAATGGTCTGGAAGAGGCCCTGAATGATGGAACCAACACTGGTCCATCGGGTTCGACCTTTGCCTCCTACCTGAGCCTGACGCGTAATGACGCGAACATCGGCTCTGCGCTGAACAGCCCCATGACTGGCCCCACGGCCAACCTGGCGGGTGCACTCAGCTACCCCAAGCTTGAGCAGGCGTATAACTCGGTTGTGGTGGGTCAGGAATCTCCGGATCTCCTGGTGACCACGAACCTCGGGTTGTCCTACATCAAGATGGTCTTCCAGTCCCAGCAGCGCTTTGAGAAGTCGGATGTGGATTTCGGCTTCCAGGGCATCAAGTTCAACGGCTCGGTGATCGTGCAGTCGCAGTACTGCCCCGGCACGGCCACGCCGTCGACTGCTGAGACGAACAAGTTGGGCCTCTCGGCTCTCGCTGGCGAGACCCTCTGGATCCTCAACACGAAGTATTTCCGCTTCTACGTGAGCACTGACCCTCTGTACGGGTTCGGGTTCACTGGGTTCGTCCCGGCGCAGAATAACTCCGTGGTGGCGGGTCACTATCGGTTCGCGGGAAACCTCACTTGCACCGGCCCCCGGTACAGCCGAGTGCTCTTTGGCATCACCTCTTAGGAGATCAAGCAATGGCTGGAAATCTTAGAGAAGAGGGCCTCTACATCCAGACGGGGAATCCGTTCTCCGTCAATGAAGTGAGCCCCCAGTTTGCCCCTGGTCAGTTGGGCAAGGTGAGCGCCTTCAGCAACGCTGGTAACGAGAACGGTGTCAGTGGTGAGGTTGGCATTCTGGTTCAGAATGTCCAGCGCTACGCGACTGATACTGTTGCTGTCATCCAGGGTGGTCTTGCCTTCTGGCAGGACATGGATAACTTCGTCGTGACTGGTGAGCCGGCCAACGCGATTGGCGGCACTACCGAGCCGATCCCTGCGGGGATTTGGGGCGGGACGCTTCCGGCGGCTGGGAATATCGGTTTCATCCAGGTCGCTGGGGTTGCCCCTGGACGGTTCGCTGACTCCACTTCGGTGGCAACGGTTGGTAAGAACCTGATCTGGGCGACCAATCATCAGTTGAAGCAGGCCGGCACGCAGGATTCGGACTCTCCTGTTGTGGCTGTTCTGAAGACGCTGAACACGGCGACGACTACGAACATCTCGGCTGAGGTGCTCCTGAATCTGCCTGTGCACACTTGGTAAGGGGGTAAGACATGGCTTCAACTGTGTCTAATCTTGTCCGCGATAACGCGGGCAGCCTCCGCCTGCACAGCGGGGTCGTGACTCTCGGTACGTATGCCACTGGTGGCATCGCGCTGAGCGCCGACCAAGTGGGCTTGAGCAAGATCAAGCACATCAATCTCCACCCCACGGGTGGGCTGGTGTTCACCTATAACTACACCACCGGGAAGGTGCTGGCGTATCAGGGGGGTGGATTCACACCCTCCGGCACGATCGTGGCCACTGCTGGTGCGCTTACTGCGACTGCGCAGAAGCCTGCGTTCGTGATCGCATCGGGAACGCCGTTGACGGATGGCGCGCTCTTCGTAGACACCACTGGTGCCGCGGCAAAGGTGGTTGGTTCGACGGCAATTACTGTTGATTTGACAATCAGCTCGACCAACTCCCCTGTGGCGGCACCGGCGGTTGCGGTGACGGCGGCCGATCCGACTGCGGCCTTCAGTGGCACGGCGGTCGGTGCGGCGGTCTTCACTGAGCTGGGTGCGGTTGACCCAGGCGTGAGCATCAACTTCGAGGCGCTGGGGTACTAGTGCAACCTGCACACGTTGTGGTGTGCTTTCATCATTGGGGCCTTGTCAGTGGTAGGTTCTGCTTCTCGCTCGCAAGGGCGGTGGCATATGAAGGGAATCGGATTGCGAGAGTAATCGACCTCCCCTCACCCTACACTGACGAGGCCCGCGACAAACTAGTCGGGGCCTTCCTGGCAGTTGAAGGAGAGCCTCGCTACATGCTGATGGTTGATGCGGACATCGAGTTTGACAAGGATGCCATTAGCAAGACAATGTGGGTTGCCTTGAATCATGATGCGGATGTCGTCTGGGGGAACTATGCCCTAGGCGATTTCCGTAACTCTCTCTTCCGGAAGGATGAGAATAGCGATCTGGCGGTGTGTGTCGATGACATGCAGCCGGATATGATTTATCACAACGTCTACGCCGGCGGGACTGGATGGGCTCTCATAGACAGACGGATCCTGCTGAAAATGAAGGACATCTACCCCGAGCCGTGGCATTGGTTTGAACGTGACGTGACGGGTGGCCCTGGTGGGGTTGTCTTGAAGCTTGGTGAGGATATCTCCTTCGGCCGTAGGGTTTACAAGGCCGGCGGCAAGCAAGTTGGCTACACGGGCATTCATCTCTACCACCACAAGAACCAGCCCATCGTTCCGCTCTTCATGAAGGGCGCGATTGAGGGGGTTGGGAGAAAGGTGCTAAACGCGAGTGGAACTCCTTCTGGGCTGCGGGATGAATCGGTCAAAGAAGCTGTCCCTTCCGAATCGGGAGGGGTGGTTGGATCTGGTGACTCTGGATCTCAATCAGCAGCATAGACCTGATGTTGTGTTTGATCTCAACATCCCGAGCCTCCCATTTCGTGATGAGAGTGCCGATGAGATCCACGCCTATGATGTCCTAGAGCACTGTGGCAGACAGGGTGACTGGAAGTTCTTCTTTGACCAGTTCACCGACTTCCACCGGGTGCTCAAGCCTGATGGGACGCTCCACGCCATCTGCCCTTCGTGGAAGAGCATGTGGGCTTGGGGAGACCCGAGCCACACGAGGGTTCTGACTCAGGGCTCTCTTGTGTTCTTGATGCAGGATAGCTACAAGACTGTGGGTGTCAGCCCAATGAGTGACTTCAGATTCTGCTACAAGGTGGACTTCGCACCAGTCGTGGTGCATGATGATGAGGATCGCTTCTACTTCATCCTGAGGAAGAAGTGAGCGACGCCAACTTTGAAGGTCTCTGGAAACGCCTGCGGGTCTTTGCGCCCGAGGCGCCAATTCCCCTCGTGCAGGAGTTTGTGAACACTGCCTATTCGAGGGCGCTGGCTTATCATCTGTGGAATGACCTTCGAGGGCAGAGCGCGGCGCAGGTGCCAGCGCTGTACAACACTGGGAACGTCACCGTTGTCCAGGGCTCTGCTACCGTGACTGGTGTGAATGGTGCAGCCTTCACCACGGCGATGATCAATCGGCAGTTCTTCACTGGCGCGGGCACAGTGGCGGACCCATCCTCCACTGGGACACTTGCACCGTACTACACCATCATCGCCCGGCCGGATGCGACCACCCTGACCTTGGATCGCCCCTATGAGAAGCCCACTGACGCGACGGGGGATCTGACCTACTCGATCCTCCAGGTCTATATTGAGATGCCTTCGGACTTCTTGAGATTCGAGTCCATCGTGGACATCGACAACAACTGGAAGTTGCACACCAATTTCCGGCAGGAGCAGATCAACATCTGGGATGCGAAGCGCTCTGTGAGTGGGACCACGTGGATCGTGGCGAGTGCGCCCCCGAGGTTTCCGAGTGGTGGTGCGGCGGAGATTCAGAGGTACGAGCTCTGGCCAAAGACCAGCCCTGGACCAAAGACTTTCCCCTTCTGGTACACCAAGAAACCCGCGCTGTTGAGCGCTGCGACTGATCGTCCGATCTCGCCCATCAGAGGAGATGTCATCAGGAAGGGCGCATTGGCGGAGTTGGCCTGCTGGCCTGGAACGGGCACTAGCCCGAATCCGTACTTCAATCTAGACCTTCACGTGAGGCTGGATAAGGAATTCACCGATGGCCTCGACCACCTGGTGAGAGAAGATAATGAGCGCTCCCAGCGCGCTGTTTGGTATGAAGACTGGGAGGGTGTGCCCTATGCGCCGATTGACGCGCGCTACTTGCAGACCCATGATGTGTTCTAAGGAGAACTCAAATGCCTGATCTTGGACTGAAGAGCCCGTTCAAGGATGCGTGGAAGAAGGATCACTCTGGAAAGGGTGACGACTCCCCGCGCGAGTTGAAGGGTGACGTGGATGTGAGTGGCGCGAAGGCGGTTATCGGAGTGCCGATTGGCGACGCCGATGAGGCGCTCTTTGATTGCCTGGATCACTATAGCGGACAGAAGTAAGGAGCTCCGATGGCTTGGAATGGTACACAGTATACCATCACCGCAACCGCGGCAAAGCTTAGTACGATCCTTGGCTTGAACGCGGCTGATCTTAAGAGATTCAAGCAGATCGACATTAAGAACGCTAGTGGAGCGGCGAATGTCCTCTACCTTGGTCCTTCGACGGTGACGAATGTCCCAGCAAACGCCAGGGTGGAGCTGTCGGCCGGACAAGCCTACAGTTTCGATCCAGGTGGTGGGGCATTTCATGTCTCTACTGAGGAAATCTTCCTGGTAGGCACTGCAAACGCCGCGAATATTGCCTTCATCTCCCTCTTGGACTAGGTATGCCTTATAACTACGGGGGATTCAGAGGCGGGTATTCGTCTGTATCTGCAGCGGATCCAAATGCGGACCTAAAGGCTCTCGTGGATGTTTACTGGAAGTATGATGAGTTTAGTGACGGCTCCGCTCCAGTTACACGTCTTGACTCTGGGCCAAATGGTATCCATCTGACTGACAATAACACCACCCCGAGTGGCACCGGACATGTCTATTCGAATGCAGCTAGTTTTGTTGGGGCAAATCAAGAGTTCTTCAGCCATGCAAATCATTCAGTGTTAGACAAAGGTGATGAAGATTTCACGTGGGTTTTTTGGATTAACTTTGCTAACCTCACCGGAACACAGTTCTGTGTGGCCAAGGACGTGACCGCCAGTGGTTTCTCCGGGGACTACTCTATCTGGTTGGATAATGTGACAGATCGAATGGTTGTTGGTTATAGCACTGGACCGGCAGCAGAGAAGTTCGCAGTGGATGCGAACTTTGGTCCACTCACAGCAAGCACGTGGTATATGGTTTCTGGCGGGTATGATTCCGTCCGGCAACGTGGGTTTGTTCGAGTGAATACTTCAATCATCACAGAGACTACTGTAGGGATACATACAACCGCGAACACTGACCCATTCAAGTATGGACGGCGTAACTTTGCTGGAGCGCCCTCCTTTGTTACTGCCAGTTCAGGTCCAGTTGCGTTGTATCATGCTGTTCTTAGTGACAGTCAGAATACACGTCTCTGGAACGGTGGCGCAGGATTGGCCCTCTACTAAAATGCCCTACATCCCTTGGGACTCAAACGATCTCGGCAGCCCCCCTACAGGCGCGTCAACCCTCACCGCAACACCAGGGGACAATCAGGTTAGTCTATCCTGGACAGCTGTCACTGGCGCGGATGGCGGGTATCGAATCTGGCGGGGATTGGCCTCGGGAGCGGAGACGCCCTTTGCGGTGGAGCCAACTACATCCTATGTTGACTCAACCGCTGTGAATGGGACGACTTACTACTACTACGTAACCGCCTTGAATGGATACGGAGATGGCCCGCTTTCCAATGAGGACAGCGCCACTCCGACTCCTTAGGAGTTCAAAATGCCTCTCTACGATCCAAGAGCCGCCGATCTAGCGCTAATGCCAAACGGTAGACCTACGCCGAGAATATCTGATGGAATGGCAGGAGGGAATATGTATAATCCCGCACCGCCGTTCCTCGGGGGGATGGTGGGAGGGAACATGTACAACCCTCCTCCTCCGATGCGTGCTCCAATGGCGCCCCCAGTGAAGCCTGCCCCGGCACCTCCTCAGTTCACGCGACCCATTGATCGCCGGCGTGCAGCGGGAGAGGAGATTGGGGGTCCTGAGATTTCTGGTGTTGTCCCTCCTGGCATGATTCCTGGGGGCGGTTTTGCTGGGGAGTACTTTCCGCAGCCAGAGCTTCCTTCAGGTGGGCCTGGATCCCTCATCGGCATGCCTCCAATTGCTGCACCTCCGACGGGCGACATCTCTGGCGTTGCTCGTGGCATAGATCCGAGTGGTGGTGGTGTTAAGGGTCGCGGTTGGGGCAGAGGTCGGCAGGCCGCTGATGCGCTGAAGCGTCGAGGGGGTAGAGGGAGAAAGCAGACACAAACAAGGTTCGGCTCCTTCCCAAAGAAGGAAGGCGTGATTTCTAATGCTGGTCGAGCTCCAGATGAATCCTGGATGAAGGGTGGTTACTAAGTGGCTGAACTAACGGCGGAAGAGTTAAAAGAACGCAAGGCGGGTGCTCCTTTTGGCAAGCGTTCTAAGGCGCAGGAGCATGAGGACGTCTTGGCGAAGGAGAAGTTCCAGGATGTCTCTCCCCTAGCGGCGGCTGCGGCGCGTGCTGCGGCGGCGCGGAAGAAGAAGGCTGAGGCGTCGGTGGAGGAGAAGAAGAAGTCCTCCCTCCCTGCTGGTCTAGCCAAAGCCCTGGCCCGGAGAAAAGAGAAGGCTTAGTGGCCAACTACCAGCGCTTCACCCTCTCTCAGCTAGAAGATATCGTCACGGGCCGAGTTGGGAATAACTCTGTCTTCTGGCTTGAGGGTGAGAAGAAGGATGCCATCAACGAGGCGCTGTGCGTGTGGCAGGCCATGACGGGGGAGTGGACCTTTGGCTTCTCCATGCCTGTGACGAGTGGACACTTCTATGAGGTGCCTAGACAACTGGTTGGCCTGCAGCGGGTGTTGTGGACTTCTAGTGGTAATCCTCTAAGTGCAGTGCCCTTGACGGAAATCAGCTTGCCAGAGCTTGACTTTGGATCGCCAGGCTGGGAGAATGTGAGTGGAACGCCCTTGTACTGGGCGCCTCTGGGGGTGAATAGGGTGGCCTTCTCGCCAGCCCCGCTCGTTGGCGCCATTGTTTACGAGGGCATTCAGGAAGCTCCAGTGTTGACTAACTCGATCGAATATGTTCAACTAGGCGATGAGGAGTTGACACGAATCACCTCCTATGCACAAGCATACCTAGCGCTGAAGGAGGGGACGAAGGAGTTTCAGAATGCAGAGGATGAGCTGGGGGAGTTCGTCAAGGCGGCCTCCCTACGGAATGCTCGCCTGAAGTCAACTGCGATGTACAAGTACTACATGGGTCTTCCTCAACAGGAGAGGGGACGGCCTCAAGAGGTGGAAGGGAGTCCGGGGAGATGAATGAGATTTACGCCATCACCATCACAGAAGATGGCAGGACTAGGGAAGTACCAGCCTACACCTGTGGACACTGCACTATGGTGGTTGTGCTCAATGCTCAGCGCACGAGAGGGCGCACGGCCTGTGGCGCCTGTGGAAGATGGTTGTGCGAAAAGAACGAACTTTGTCGAGTGGCATGCACGCCCATACATGCCATGGCGAAGGATCGGTTTCAGGGTGCTGGAAAGTGGGGCCGCCTCGTGAGCCCTATCATGGGCGGTATCGAAACTGTCGAAGAGGCTCGCAAGAGCGGCTTTGACGTATAGGAGAAACTAGATGGCTTTCAAATATTCCATCATCATCAGTGGCGCTTCTGCAACAACGGGCACGATCCAGACCGGATCTTTTGCTGTGCTCAAACCTGCTACCACGGCCGGGGATCCTGGTTCCGTCTGCGGAGTTTCTGAAATCTCCCTCTCTGGCGAGTCGACTGGCTCGTTGGTCTGGAGAAACGCTCTACAGCGGTCGCAGACTACCACCATCGCCGCAGCCACGGTCCCTGCTTCACTTAGTCCCTTCGCTCCTGCGGCGGGCTCCACCTCTGATGGTGGAAGCGTTGCTGTGGCTAGCGCGCCGACGGCAGCCTCTGCTGGTGGTGTGCTTCTGCACCTGGGCTTCAACACCTTCGGTGGGGTCTATCGCTGGGTGGCGCCTCCAGGGAGTGAAATCCTCGTGACGACTGCCGCTGATGCTGAGACAGGTGTTGGCCTGGTCATGTGGAGCGTCTCTGGATCGCCCTTGGTGAGCGGGCACATCATCTTCGAAGAGCTGTAAAGAAGAGGCCGTAAGTGGCCTCTGGCATCTACACAGCCCAAACGAGTGGGCAGGCTCCACTCATTTTCCAACTAGCCACTAAAACTCTGCCCTCAGATCCCAAGACACTTTTGCTCTTTGAGATCAATGCAAGTGGGGAGAACATAAGCGGCTCCGCCTCTTTCCCTGTGATCTCTCGACCAGCAGTTTCAGGGGTGGCCTCCTCTACGCTACCTGTGGTGTCCCTGAATCATAGTGGTGCTATTCTGAGTCAAGCTGCTCCGGCGGTGGCATTTTCTTCTCCACCCACCCTGCCCCCGGTAAGTAGTGGACCATTCTACCTGCCAATCATCTTTGATATTCGCCTTCCTGAGGGAAGTGAGTGTATCGTCCAGACTTCCAATGTGCTTCTCCTCTACGCAGCCGCGAGCGGTGGACATACCTGGACTGCTGGAATGACCTGGGAGGAGCTGTAGGTGTCGAGGAAGAGTAGACGGAATTACCAGATTCAAAGCACCATGGTCCACCGTGGCCGAGTGAGTGGCGGACTTCCGTTCGCACAACAAACCCTCTCCTATGTGGTCGAGGCGCCGGATTGGTATCAAGACACCTTCTCTGGTGTCTTTCCTCCTTTGATGGACATTGCAGAAGGGGCTTGCCCACCGCCTGAGAATACTGGATCAGGGCAGGATTGTTTTAGAACGAGGGCATACGAAATACCAGAGGCATTTCCTCACGCTGAAGCTTCAAAGCGTCTTGCTGCTTATGAGGCTGCAACTGCAACTCGGCTAGGACTACCACATACTTTTGTGGACTTCATCAATGACGAGACACCGCTATTCATCTCCCAGACCATTGAGACAAAATCACCGATCGAGTGGGCTATCTGGAGGCGGAGGTGGGCGCAGTGGGGAGCTGGGGAACTGACGGCCCCTTCGCGCTTCCCTGCATTCATCAATGCCACTGTCTACAGTGCCGACTCCTGCACGTTGCTCTCTGAGATCCAAAGACACATGCTGGAGCCGGTGATTGATAATGGTGTGAGCTGGACGATGTGGACACAGGATGAGGTTTTGAAATATCTGAACACTCGCCTGAGTCGCTTCATGATGGAGACGGGACTCATTAATGAGATCACAACCATCCCTGCAACCGCTGGAACGGGGGAATATAACTACCCAACCGATCTCATCGAGAGTCGCCGCGTCGCGTGGGATGACGGTGCAACGGTGGCGGTGCTGCCACGGATAGATCCGTATCAGCTTGACAACGCCAGACCAGGGTGGCAAGCGGAACAGGACACACCGGAGAATGTCATCGAGGAGCCGAGGGAGCCGCTATCCTTCCGCCTGGCGCCAACGCCAGACGTGAGTGGGAACGTGGATTTGGTCTACATCGCTGCCCCGACAGAGATCACCTCTGCCTGCGCTCCTATCCCCTTCCCTTGCCAATACGCATGGGCTATCAAGTATGGTGTCATGGCAGATATGCTCAACAAGGAGGGAGAGGCTCAAGATCAGGAGCGGGCGACATTCTGCGAGCGACGCTATAGCGAAGGTGTGGAGTTGGCAAGGATGCTCATCAATAAGGGAGTTAGCAGTGGCGCTGCCTAGTGATCTCTCTGGCCTACAGGTGTGGTATAAGGCATCCACCCTGGCGCTCAGTAGTGGTAACCCTGTGAGCAGCTGGCTCGATTCCTCTGGGAATGGGCGCACGATTCAGCAAAGCAACGCCTCGCTCCAGCCAATTTTTCAGACGGGCCTGAGCGGCATCTCCGTAGGTAAAGCAGTGAGGTTTGATGGTACAGACGACTTCATGCAGACGGTGGCAGGGGTGAATTGGAGCACCATCTTCGGAGCGCTCAACTACACGCTCTTCGCGCTCGTGAATTTCCGAACCGCCAGCGGTACGGGAGAAGTCTTCACTGATGGGAATGGCGTGATTGGGATGAGATCGGTGGTCTCATCTGGAGTGCTTCAGGCATTCCAGAGTCCGGATCTTGTGAACACTGGGACACTTGTGGTGGGAGCTTGGGAGAAGTGCCTCGTGATGCGGAGAAATGTCTCCGCTGGTATCTTCGTCGGTGTGGACAACTTCGCAGATGCAGGGCTCAACTCCACGGGCTCAACGGGGAATCCGGCGACTGCACGCATTCGCTTGGGGCAGGTATCTGCCTCGGATCAGTTTGATGTGGTGGAGGCTTTTGGGTTCAATCGAGCGCTCACCGAAGCAGAGCGCCTTCAGATGAGTGATTACTTGGACACGCTGATCTCTTCCTCTGGTAGTGGTACTGGAATTGTGCTGGTTCTCTAATGACTGACTATCGGAACATCCGCTTCCGCTTGGACAACCTAGGTCTAGACTTGCTGCACACAGCAGACAACATCGACCCTGGAAAGTACACGCGGCTTCAGAATGTATTCTCCCAGCGCGATGGTGAGATGTCCACGCGCCTTGGCACGTCACCATTCCTGTCAGTGAGCCCTGGGAGTCCGATTCACTCGATGCGCCGCATTGGCGACTCCACCCTTGTGCTCGGCTCCTCTGATGATCTTTATGTGAATGCTGCGCTGGTGTCGAGTGGGTGGAGTGGGGATCCGCTCTCTCTCGTGCGCTTCCGTCCGAGCAACAGCTCCGATCAGTGGATGTACATTGGTGACTCCGCAAAGATGCGGAAGGTCAAAGCGGATGGGACAGAGTTCCTCTGGGGCATCGTGCGTCCCTCGGTGGCGCCTACTCTTACTGTCAATGCTCCAGGGACTGGAGCTCAGGACTCTACTGTAGCCGGAGCGATTCCCTATTCTTACAAGTACACCTACTACTCCACCGCGACAGGAGCGGAGAGTAATCCTTCTGATGAGAGCGCCTCCGTGGCTGCAAATACAGAGTCAATCACTGTCGCCGTCATTGCCTCTGCTGATCCTCAGGTGACGAACATTCGCATCTACCGCAAGGGTGGGACACAGGTTAGTGATTTTGTATTCGTAACACAAACGAGCAATGGCACTGGCGGGTACGTGGATGCCGCCTCGGATATTGCCCTGGCGCAGAATGACTCCCTGAGGGATGACAATGATGTCCCCTTCACTACTGTTGACACCAATGGCACGACTCTCTTTGGCACACCACTTTCCAAGGTATGGGGGCCCTTCATCGGAAAGTACATCATGGCCTGTGGGGACCCAGTAAGACCTGGGTTTATCTACTGGACCAACACCGATCGCCCGGAGAGCGCCTCTTCAGCCAACAACGTGCAGGTGACCAATCCCTCAGAGCCTCTCCTCAATGGTTTCATCTTTGCATCAAACCCCTATGTGTGGACACGGGATAATCTTTACACCTTGGACTTCGGCGGACCAAATGCTCTTCCCACCTTCATCCCTCGCTTAGTTCCAATTGGGATTGGTATCACTGGACCTAATTCATTCACACCAAACGGTCCTGGGTTTGTGTTCTTCAAGTCTAAGGATGGGATCTATGTCACCGACTGCCAGAACACGCTGGACAGCATAACTGATGACTCCCTTCGGCCTATCTTCAGGGGGGAGTCAACTGGGCCATTTGCGCCTGTGGACAACTCTCAAGAAGACCGTCTCCGGATGGAGGTAGTGCAGCAAGAGTTGCACTTCTGGTATCTGGACACTCAAGGGGAGCCACAGCATTTGTTCCTGGATCTCCTGAGAAAACGCTGGCAGCAGTATAAGAACTCAACCAGTGTGCGCTTCTTCATGGGATATGCGGATGAGAACCAACCGCAGCATCGCCTCCTTCTCGGTGGGGATGATGGAGTGGTCTATGAGGCAAATACTGGGATCTTCGATATCGACACGGCGGTGGCGGGGAACTTCCGAACGCACTCTCTAGATGCGGAATTGCCACAGACATTGAAAGAGTTTGGGAACGTAATCATCGACATCGACCCCAAGGATGCAACGATCACAGTCACCCCTTATCTCAACTCTGAGGCCACTGCGCTGGCGCCTACGGTCATCACTGGTGCGGGACGGAGGAAGATACCAATAAGCCTCACTGACACTTATGCGTATAGCCTGGCGCTGGATTTCAGCTGGAGCGGCCCGGCCACCTTCTACCAGTATGAAATCCTCTTCAGAGTAGACGAGGAAGCACTTAAACACTGGGAGATGCCGGAGACCTCTCATGGCATCGCCGGGTGGATGCATGTGCGAGACGCCTACTTCTGCCTCCGCTCTACTGCAGATGTGACCTTCACCCACACCATTGATGGCCTGGTGAAGACCTACACTCTGGCCTCCACGGGCGGGGATAGGCGCAGAATCTACGTCCGCCTCGCACCGACCAGGGGGAAGGTCTTTAGGTATGCGCTGGATTCGAGCGCGGACTTCAGGCTCTATGGCGAGGACTCTCAGCTCAATGTGAAGGGATGGAATGATACTGGGTATAAGCCCATCTTCCCATTCACTGCGCCGGGCTATGCACCCTTCTTGCGTAAAGAGGCAGGCACGTAATGGCACGCAACGACGACCGCAGAGTCATCCAGATCAAGGCGGACAGGGAGGGGAAGCCTCAGCTATTTGACGTGCAGGACGCGATAAGGCAGCTCAGTGAGATGGTCTACAAGCTGGAGGGGCGGGTCGGGCAGGTTGAGTTGCGAGATGGGCTTAAGATTGTTGAGGATACCGTGAACCCCCTCAGTCTGAGTAGCAGGAATATCACCTTTGCTAACTTTAACATCTTCTTCGGCGCCTCCTCAAATTTACTCACCACTGCTGATGTTTACTTCGCCAGTGGGGCGCTGCTGAATGGCGAACAGTGGAATGCCACACACACGGTGGTCACCATCATCAAGCTTGATGCAGCGGGTGGGATTAAGTTCTTCTCCGACACCGACCTCACAGTGGGGCAGCCCTTTGTCCCGACGCAAGTAGGGAGCTTCCCCTAAGTTGCTATTCAGTCTGGAGTTGTAGTATAATGGAGCTACAATGGATCCCAACGGACGGTGCCACATTTGCCAGGAGAGCACGCCCATTCGTTACTGTCCAATCTGTGACCACTGGTTCTGTGACCAATGTCGAGGGAAGTATTGGGAGCGAGGCTTCGCGGCGGTGATGGAGTTGGTCAAGGGGCGAAGTGGCCCTGATTGTTGTGGAGTGATCTAATGGGTTTCTGGGATATCGCAAAGAGAGTTGCCCTTGGCGCAGCGACTGGTGGGCTGAGCCACGTCAAGGACATCAGGGACGCTACGAAGAAGCGCAAGGATAAGGGGACGTCTGCGAAGGCGCCTGAGGCTGAGGCCCAGCAAGCTCCTGCCCCTGGAGGACCCTCGATTGAGCAGTTGATGGCCATTGATCCCTCCATCTCCCGTGGGCAGTGGGAGGCTCAAATGGCAGAGCAACAGGCGGAGGGAGGCTTCGATCCGAACTGTCCGCCTGATCGGCCATTCAAGTCAGGGCGACCCATCCAGGGGGCAGCAGGACCAGTTGACAACTGCGTGGAGAAGCGTGAGAACTGCCCTCCAGGATTCAGGGTTATCGGCTCCGATGACAGGGGCGACGCGCGATGCTTGCCTGGAGATGCTAGGGAGTTTGGCGGACCTGGCGGTGGTGGTGGGCGCGGTGGTCGCGGCGGAGGTCCTGGAGGCGACGCAGGCATGCCCGGTGGGAACATGTGGGGTGGCTACGATGACATGACCGGCCAGGCCATGAGCCAGCTCTACGGTACACCCTTCTACGGCCCGGAAGAGGGGATGCTCAGGGACTACTATGCTGGGATCATGGGGAAGAAGTGGGATCCCACGAGTGGGCAGTATGTGGACACTGGATCAACCGCTCAGCTGGCGGCTGCGACGGGCGCCGAGCAGAATGCCCTTCGAGAGAGTATCGAAGGGCAGGTTCAGCAGGTCATGCAGACGATGCCACCGGGCGGGCAGCGGGATAAGATGATCGCGGACCTTCGAGCGCAGCAACAGTCACTCGCAGCACAGTCACGGCAGGGCGCGATTCAAGGGGCCACGGCAGGACTCACTGACCTCTACGGGCGGCGCCTTGATGTTGCAGGGAATGTCCTGGGCCAAGGCACTGAGCGGTTTGGAATTGAAACCACGCGGCGTGGGCAGGACATTGGCTTTGACATCGCACAGCTCGAAGACAAGACACGTCGGGAGCTTGGTCTTGGTGAGCTTGGACTGCAGAGGGAGCGATTCGGTTTTGAGACCGGCACCGCCTTCCCCTGGGAGCAGAAGAAGTTCATGCTGGAGCAAAAGCAGCGTGGTCAAGAAGGGAAGTCTGCACAACAGCAGTCCAGACGAGCGGGCACAATGAGTGCCCTGGGCACTGTGGCCTCCATTGGAGGCACCGTGGCGATTGCTCTGTGATGCTCAAGGAGAAGGTTGACGCTGCGGTTGGGTTGATTCAAGAGGTGGTGGAAGAGCACGTGAATCCAGTGGTGATGTCCAGTTTCGGGAAGGACTCAATGGTGCTTCTGGACTTGGTGAAGAGAGCTGGGTTTCGCCTTCCGATTCTCTTCTTCAAGGAGTCCTACTTCCCCAGGAAGTACCACTTCGCCAATCAGGTGATCGAGGCGAATGACTATGTGGTCTATGACTACCCACCTCTAGAGACGGCATTCTTTAAGCGAAACGGGAAGGTTGAGGTGTATAACTTCTACCAGTCCGTGAACAAGCCCATTGGATTGCCAACTGGGATCAAGGTGCCAAAGGCAGGGGAGGATTACCTCTGTGCGCTGTCTGCCCTCTACGGTAAGCCGACTGGGACATATGACTTCCAATGGGATGCTGCATTCATCGGGCACAAGGCCACGGATGTGGATCCCCTCCTTGGTCCTGTTCCTATCCATAATGATCGCGTGGAGGCACCTGAGGAGCTGCATCTGGCTTTTCCCCTGAGGAGCTTCACTGATGCAGACATCTGGGAGTATCACTTAGAGAACCACCTGCCGATAAACCGGCAGCGGTATAATGAGGCTGATAACTGGAGGGAGTTTGATGATGTCACCTACAATCCTGACTACTTCCCAGCCTGCACAGCGTGCATGGACTTGGACCAGGGTACTAAGGTCTACTGTCCAAAGGTTGGAGCGATGGTCGAGAGCGTTTCATCGCAACTACGTGATATGAACAATACCTCCCTACCTGCGTACATGACTGAAGTTGAGGTGAAGTAATGCCTTTTATGCCACCTAGGTACTCTGAACCAGCGGCGATGCCTGCTGCTAGGGAAATTACAAATGAAGCCCTCCCTTCCTCCTATGTGAGCACGCCACCGGCTGGTGGGAGGAGTTTTTGGGACGTTGCCCTCCCCGGCCTCGTCGGTGCCGGAGTGACTGGACTTGGTGCGCTTGTCGGTGGTGGAGAAGGTGCTGCAACAGCGGCAGCGGGCTTCGCTCGGGGCGGTGAAGGAGAATGGCAGAGGGGTCGGGCGATTGAGCTGGCGAAGGAGCAGGAGCGCACGCGGAACATGCGCCAGATTGAGGAAGAGCAGCGGAGGGAGAAGTCTCAGCAAGACATAGAGACTCGGGCGGAGAATCGGTGGAAGGAGCATTTTGCTACGACCGCTGCATCAAACCTTGCTGAGAAGCAGCGGAACCAAGTTCAAGCACCACCGAAGATGGGCCTTCCTCCTGGGACGATGATCGACCAAGCTGACTTGGTTAAGTTCATGATCGCCGATAGGCAGGCCGAGGCAGCGGCAGCCCGATCGGAGAAGACTGCGGGTGCGACAGCGAGCCGCCAAGAAGCTCATGACACTCGTATGATGCAAGCGCAGATCGACACGATGAAGGAACGGGAGCGGGAAGCGCGCGGGAGAGAGATGCGCGCTGCCCAGCAGCAGTGGAATCGTGGGCTCATGGGCGCGCGAGAGAGTGCCCTGAGGGAAGGTGTCACGCCCGATGCGGCGGAGGCAGCCTATCGAAGGCGCTTCTCTGAGCCTGGAGAACAGGTGGCTGGGGAGTTGGGATTTGTCGAGGATTCCCCTGCTGGT
>Ga0209341_10000360_pt1 | contig 47224 bp, 41 predicted proteins | sample RifCSP13_2_FD_184020 | JGI IMG/M metagenome (GOLD analysis project Ga0209341, IMG submission 184020) | Soil microbial communities from Rifle, Colorado - Rifle CSP2_sed 13_2 (SPAdes) (version 2) | ecosystem: Environmental > Terrestrial > Deep subsurface > Rock core/Sediment | place: Rifle...
GGGGATCGGGCCTGGGCCCTTCGCCGCCATGGTGCTGGCCGGAATGGGAGCCGACGTGGTACGGGTAGACCGCCCGGGTCCGATCCTCGGCCTGGACCCCGAGACCGATCCCGTCAACCGCGGGCGTCAATCGATTGTGGTCGACCTCGCCCACCCGGAGGGAGCCCGCCTGGTGCTGGCCCTGGTCGCCCGGGCCGACGGCCTGATGGAGGGTTTCCGACCCGGGGTAGCAGAGCGGCTGGGCGTGGGTCCCGAGCCCTGCCTCAATGCGAACCCCCGCCTCGTCTACGGGCGGATGACTGGCTGGGGTCAGGAAGGACCGTGGGCGGATCGGGCCGGACATGACATCGACTACCTGGCGGTGACAGGAGTCCTCCACGCCATCGGTCCGCCCGAGGCGCCGGTGCCTCCTCTGAATCTCGTCGCCGATTATGGCGGGGGGGGGATGTTGCTCGCCTTGGGCATGGTGGCCGCCCTCTTCTACGCCCGCACCTCGAGCCAGGGCCAGGTGGTGGATTGCGCGATGGTGGACGGGGTGGCCCAACTCAGCACCGTTTTCCACGGCGGGTTATCGGCCGGCTGGTGGCAGGACCGTCGTGGCGCCAACCTCCTCGACGGGGGTGCGCCTTTCTACACCGTCTATGAAACCTCCGACGGTCGTCACATGGCGGTCGGCGCACTGGAACCCGAGTTCTTTGACCGACTGTTGGAGGTACTCGGAGAGGCGGGGTGGGAGCAGATGGACGTGGCGTCGTGGCCGGCGATGCGCCGGCGCTTCGCCGAGGTCTTCATAGGGAGGACCCGGGAGGAATGGACGGCGGCGTTCAGCAGCGCCGATGCCTGTGTGGCGCCGGTCCTCTCGCTCGGCGAGGCGCCCTCCCATCCCCAGCTGGTCGCCCGCGGTTCGTTCGTCGAGATCGGGGGAGTCCGCCAGCCGGCTCCGGCACCGCGGTTCTCGGCCACCCCGGCTTCTCTCCCCACCGCCCCCCCGCGGCCCGGCCAACACACCGATGAGATACTCGCCGAGCTAGATTTCTCCGCCAGCCAGATCGGTAAGCTTCGCGCTGCCGGCGTTGTCAAATGAGGAGGACAGAATGGTCGTCGATACCCTTGCGCAGCGAGCCGAGATCGACGCCGTTGTCGAGGGCAGGACCCTTGTCGACGTCTTGAACGACAACGCCACTTCCCACGGTGACAAGGCTGCCATCCACTGGCAGGAACGAGAGGTCTGGAAGAGCCTCAACTGGAGGGAGTACCGCCAGGTCACCGAAGAGGCGGCGGCAGGGTTCGCCAGCCTCGGGGTGGGGAGGGGCGACTTCATAGCCATCATGGCCGGCAACCGGCCCGAGCACGTGCTGGCCGACATGGGTGCGGTGCACGCCGGCTCCGCCGGCGTCACCTTCTACTCGACGCTCGCCCAGAACCAGATCGAGTACATCGCCAAGCATTGTCAAGCCAAGGTGGCGGTGCTCGAGGATCTCGGCTTCATGAAGAGATGGGAGGCCGTCAAATCGCAGTTGCCCGACCTGAGGTATGTGGTCCTCCTCGAGGGTGCCGAGAACTACGACACGACCGACTGGGTGCTCTCCTGGGACGACTTGTTGGCCCGCGGCCGAGCCGCCCTCGCCGTCGATAGCGAGCTGGTGAACCGGACCGCGGCCGCGGTTGAACCGTCCGATCTCGCCACTCTCATCTACACCTCCGGTACGACGGGGATACCGAAAGGAGTGGCGATCACTCACCGCAATGTCCTCTGGACGGTGGAATGCGTGAAGAGGGCGATCGAGATTAGGCCCAACCCCCGTTTGGTCTCCTATCTACCACTCGCCCATATCGCCGAACGGCTCTCGACCCACTACAACGGAATGTACCGGGCCGGTGAGGTCTACTACTGCCCGGCCCTCGACCAGGTGCTCGACTACGTCACCAAGGCCAGACCGACGTTATTTGTGGCCGTTCCCCGCGTGTGGGAGAAGTTTCATGCCCGCCTGATGTCCCGATTCGAAGGGGAGGGCGAGCGCCGTCGCAAGCTGATCCTGGCCGCGATCGCCAACGGGGAGAAGCTGGTCCGAATCGAGCAGGGGGGGGGCACCCCTGATCTGATGACCAAGCTCAAGCATCGGCTCTTCGATCGGCTCATCTTCACCAAGGTTCGCCATGGTCTTGGGTTGGACCAGGTCGAGGTGGCAATCACCGCCGCCGCTCCCATCAACCCCGGCCTAATCACTTTCTTCCGGGCGGTTGGCATTCCCCTCCACGAGCTTTACGGGATGAGCGAGTCGACCGGACCCGCCACCACCAACAAGCCCGGCGACGACAAGATCGGTTCGGTGGGCAAGCAATTGCCGGGCGTGGAGATTGCCCTCGCCGAGGACGGAGAGATCCTTATAAGGGGAGGGGTGGTGACCGCCGGCTATTACAAGATGCCCGTGGAGACCGCCGAGACCTTCGACAAGGATGGTTGGCTCCATTCCGGCGACCTGGGCAAGTGGGACGAGCAGCGGTTCCTGCACATCGTCGGTCGCAAGAAGGAGATCATCATCAACGCCGCCGGCAAGAACATTGCTCCGGCCAAGCTGGAGACGGCGATGAAGAACCACCCGCTGGTCTCCCAAGCCTGCATGATCGGCGACGGGCGCCAGTACCTAACCATGCTGGTTGCCCTCGACGCCGAGGTGGCTCCCGAGTGGGCGGCCAAGCACCACCTTCCACACTCCGACCTGGTCAGCTTCTCCCAACTTCCGGAGGTGCGGGCCGAAATCCAGCGTGCACTTGATTCCGCCAACGAATCGGTTTCACGGGCGGAACAGGTCAAGAAGTTCCACATTGTCTCTGAGGAATGGACCCCCGACAGCGGTGAGATCACGCCCTCCCTCAAATTGAAGAGACGTGTGGTGGTCGAGAAGTACGCCCGAGAGATCGAGAGCATGTACGCGTGAGTACCACGGAATAGCTCCCGGCCAACACGACGAGAACCCTTGATGACCATCGCATTCGACGACCGCGTCGCCGTCGTCACCGGAGCCGGCGGTGGCCTCGGCCGCTCTTATGCCTTAGAGCTGGCTCGTCGGGGTGCCAAGGTGGTGGTGAACGATCTGGGGGGAGGCGTGGATGGCACCGGGGCCAGCCGCAGGGCCGCCGACCTGGTGATGGAGGAGATCGTCGCCGGGGGGGGGGAGGCGGTCGCCAACTACGACTCGGTAGCCACCCCTGAGGGTGGGCAGGGGATCGTGGCTGCCGCGGTCGAGGCCTTCGGGTCCGTCGACATCGTGATCTCTAACGCCGGCATTCTCCGGGACCGAAGCTTCGCCAATCTCACCAACGAGGAACTGGTGGCCGTGCTCGACGTCCATTTGCGGGGCGGATTCCATGTCTCCCAGCCGGCCTTCCGGATCATGAAGGAGAAGGGTTATGGTCGGTTCGTGTTCGCCTCCTCCAACGCCGGGATATTCGGCAACTTCGGACAGACCAATTACGGGGCGGCCAAGATGGGTCTGGTGGGGCTCTCCAACGTCATCGCCATCGAGGGGGCCAAGTATGACATCAAGAGCAACGTCATAGCGCCAGTGGCCCGCACCCGGATGACCGAAGCCCTCCTGGGCCCCTTCGCCGGTTTGATGGACCCGTACCAAGTCACCCCCATGGTGGTGTACCTCTGCTCGGAGGCCAACCAGTTCACCCATGAGATCTTTTCGGCGGGGGGGGGGAGATACGCCCGCATCTTCATCGCCACCGGCAGCGGTTGGTTGGCCCGTGGTGGCGAGGTTGCCTCGGTCGAGCAGGTGGCCGAACACATCGACGAGATCCGCGACCTCACCACCTTCGAGATTCCGCTCTCGTCGAACGACGAGATCGCCATCATCGCCAAGGCCCTGGGCGGCTGAGATGCCCATCGACGTGGCCGCCGCCCTGTCAGCACCGGCCACGATCAGCGAGTACGCGTGGGATGTGGATCAGGTGATCCTCTATCACCTGGGAGTGGGAGCTGGTGTGCCTCCAACCGCCCCCGGCGAGCTCGAATACGTTTACGAGTCCAATCTGAAGGTACTGCCGAGCTTTGCCACGATCCCTCCGTTTGGCGCCTTGGCCGGGGTCCTCACCGGGCCGGGTATGGATCTGAATTTGGCATTGCTGTTGCACGGCGAGCAGGACCTGGTGGTGCACCGGGCTCTTCCTGTGACGGCGACCGTCGAGAACCGGGCCCGCACCGCAGCCGTCTACGACAAAGGCAAAGGGGCGCTGATAGTGGCCGAGATCACCACCTCGGATAATCGGGGTCCCCTCTGCACCAACCGCTCTTCTCTTTTCGTACGAGGCGAAGGCGGTTTCGGGGGAGATGCTGGTCCCCTGACGGGAAACCTCCCTCCCGACCGACCGGCCGACCTGGTCATCGAGTCGCCGACCCTGCCTCAGCAGGCTTTGCTCTATCGGCTCACCGGTGACAAGAACCCCCTTCACGTTGACCCGGCCTTCGCCGCTCTGGGCGGCTTCGACCGGCCCATCTTGCATGGGTTGTGCACCTACGGGGTGGTCTGCAAAGCGGTGGTCGACCACATACTGGTCGGGCGGGTCGAACAGGTTCGTCGTTATCAGGCTCGCTTTGCCGGAATCGTCTACCCGGGCGAGACGATCTTGACGTCGGTGTGGAAGGAGCAGTCGCGTTTCATGGTTTCCGCCACCACCGCCGAGCGGGGGCTACCGGTCATCGGCAACGCGGCGTTGTGGGTGGAATGAGGGTTCCCTGGGCGTAGACTGAGCACCTCTCGTGCTCCACGATCTCTTGGTTTTCTGGTTTGAGTTGACCCTGCGTTGGGGTTATCTCGGGGTTGCCGGGATGATGGCCATCGAATCGACCGTCTTCCCCCTCCCAAGCGAGGTCGTGGTGCCTCCAGCCGCCTACTGGGCCAGCCAGGGCAAGTTCAGCTTCGCCGGAGTAGTCCTGGCCGCGACGATCGGCTCTTACTTGGGCTCGGCGCTCTCTTACGCGGTGGCTTCTCGGCTGGGACGGCCCTTGCTGCTCCGCTACGGCAGATACGTGTTCCTGCCGGAGAAGAAATGGCAGCTCGCGGAGGCCTGGATCCATCGCTACGGCACCGCCGGGATCTTCTTCGCCAGGTTGCTTCCGGTGGTTCGCCATCTGGTCTCCCTGCCGGCGGGGGCTGCCCGGCTCCCTTTCGGTCGTTTCAGCGCCGCCACCCTGTTGGGGGCGGGCTTCTGGTCGTGGGTGCTGGCCTGGTTCGGTGCCCGAGTACTCGCGGATCAGCCCCATCTCCTCGATGACCCGGCGGTGATGGTCGCGGTCGTCAAGGACAAGCTCTTGTGGCTCGCCGGCGCCGCCGCCCTGCTCTTCGTCGCCTATTTGGTGGTCGATATCATTGGCCGGCGGCTGCGACGATCGCCGGCCGAGGTGGGATGATGACCGCGATCGTCGAGCGGGAGCCCGCTGTCCGCGATTCCGCTGCGGGCTTGGTCGCGAATCGGCTCACCGAGCTGTTGTCCGCCCATCGGACTGATGACCCGCAGGCCTTTTGGCGGGCGCAGTTCGACCTTGGGCTCGCCTGGGTTCATTTCCCCGAAGGTCACGGCGGGCTCGGCCTTCCACCCCGTTTCCAGATTCAGATCAACGACGCCCTCACGGCGGCGGGCGCCTCGATCGCCAACCTCGCACGTAACGTCCTCGGGTACGGCATGGGGGCCCCCACCGTCATCGCCCACGGGACCGAGGATCAGATGGGACGCTGGCTACGGCCGCTGTTCGCCGCCGATGAAATCTGGTGCCAGCTCTTCTCCGAACCGGGGGCAGGCTCGGACGTAGCAGCACTTGCCACCAGGGCGGTGCGCGACGGCGATGAATGGGTGGTCACCGGCCAGAAGGTGTGGACCACTCTCGCCCACGCGGCGCGCTGGGGAATGCTGCTGGCCCGCACGGACCCCGACCTGCCCAAACATCAGGGCCTCACCTATTTCATCGTCGACATGCGACAGCCAGGCGTGGAGGTGCGACCTCTTCGCCAAATCACCGGAGAGGCGGAATTCAGCGAGGTCTACTTCGCGGAAGCGCGCGTTCGGGACGCGGACCGGCTCGGGGAGGTTGGCGACGGCTGGCGAGTGGCCCTCACGACGCTCATGAACGAACGGGTGGCGATCGGTTCGTCGATCCCACCGCGCGGAGGCGGTGCCATCGCCGATGCCGTTCGAGTGTGGAAGGCCAAGGGTCATACCGACCCGGTCGTCCGGGAGGCGTTGATCCGACTCTGGGTGGAGGCGGAGACTCTCCGGCTCACCAACTTGCGGGCGGCGGAGATGCGTAGTCGGGGGACACCCGGTCCGGAAGGCTCCACCGCCAAGCTGCACTGGGCCGAGCTGAACAAGCGCATCTACAACCTCGCCGTGGATCTCCTCGGCGCCGAGGGCCTGCTCTATCCGTCTACCTACCAGCTGGTGTTGCCGGAAGCCTCCACGATGGGCCGGCGTGATCCTCAGAAGAACTTCTTGCGGGCCCGCGCCAACAGCATCGAGGGCGGAACCTCGGAGATCATGAAGAACATTCTCGGAGAGCGGGTGTTAGGTCTTCCCGGCGAGCCGCGGGTCGACAAAGACCTGCCCTGGACGGACCTGAAACGGTAGAAGGGCCCGGTCGCGTCGTTAACTTTGGCCACCGGTTTCTTGTCGAGCCCCCCTGATACGTTGCGCCATGGAGTCGAATCTCGGGGCTTGGAATCTCGGCCACTCGAAGCTAGGGCAGTGGTCGACCGACCGCTTGGAACAAGAGCTGATCGCCTCCGGAGGAGGTTCCTCAAACCCGACCGACCACGTGGACCCGACCCGCCGTAGTGGCGGGATCGTTCCCACCTCAACGCGCTTCCATTCCTAACCCGATGTTCGACCGTCCCCGTGTTTCCTCGTACCCTGCGCGTCTATGGCTCGCGTGCTCGTGACCCGGCGTCCGCTCGGCGGAGTGATAGAACGGTTGAGCGCATCTCATCACGTCTCGGTGTGGCCGGAGGATCGAGCCATGCCCCGCTCCGACCTACTCGGCGCCGTCGCCGATTTAGAGGGGCTGTATTGCTTCTTGACCGATCGGATCGACTCAGAATTACTGGAACGAGCACCCTCGCTCGAGGCGATCTCTCAGATGGCAGTGGGCGTTGACAACATCGACGTGGGGGCCGCCAGCGCCCGAAGGATCCCGGTGGGTCACACCCCCGATGTGCTGACCGACACCACCGCCGACCTGGCGGTCGCGCTATTGCTGGCAGTCCTACGGCGGATTCCGGAAGCGGCCGCTCACGTCGCCGGCGGTGAGTGGGGCGAATGGCGGAGCGATCTCTTGCTCGGTGCTGATTTGCACCACACCACCGCCGGGATCGTCGGCATGGGCCGAATCGGGCGGACCGTCGCCCAACGGCTGGCCGGGTTCGAGTGCGAAATCCTCTATTGCGGTCGGCGGCGCCAGCCGCTTGAACCGGCCGGTGCCGTCTTCGTACCGTTGGATGAGCTATTGGCTCGCTCCGATCATGTCATCGTCACCGCCGCCCTCAATCCAACCAACTATCACCTGATCGACGGGGCAGCCCTTTCCAAGATGAAGTCCTCCGCCACGCTCGTCAATGTCGCCCGGGGCGCGCTGGTGGACAACTTGGCCTTGGCCGAGGCCCTCCGCAGCGGCGTGATCGCGGCGGCGGCGTTGGACGTGACCGAACCCGAGCCGATCCCAACGGATCACCCGCTCCTCGGACTGCCCAACTGCCTGATCGTTCCTCATATCGGCAGCGCCACCGGGCGGACTCGTCAGGCCATGGCGGATCTGGCGACCGACAACCTGCTGGCCGGCTTGGCCGGTCGACCCATGCCGGCCTGCGTGAATCCCGAGGTGTATGGCCGGGCGTAGGGCACCGGGCCCCTGCCCATGGCAATTAGGGCAACTCCTCGCGGCGATGAAGGCGGTCGTCGATAGGCTTCAAGGCGAACAAGACGACCAGCGCCACCCCGGTGGCCAAAGAGGCCAGCGCCAGGTAACCGGCTCCGACCGCTACTCCGACGGCGGCTACCGACCAGAGTCCCGCCGCGGTCGTCAGGCCACGAACGCTGCCTCCGTCGCGAAAAATCGCTCCAGCTCCGAGGAAACCCACCCCGGTGACGACCTGAGCGGCGATGCGAGTGTCGCCGAGGATCGACCCGACGATGGTGAACAACGCCGCTCCGAGCCCCACCAGCATGTGGGTACGTAGACCCGCCGCCTTGTGGGTGAACTCGCGTTCTAGCCCCACTGCCGCCGACAGCAAGGCTGCCATTACCAGCCGGAGGGCAGCATCGGACATCGGCACGGGAGCAACCTTAGTTTCGAGATTTCGCGGCTCGTCGTTCAGCTGGGCACGGCCTCGGGCTGAATGACGAGAAGGACTCCCTCTTCAACCGACACCGTCGCTACCGGACGCACGAACTCGTTGCTGATCCCCTTGGTGGTGCCCGGGTGAAGATCGTCGCCGGCAAGCCTCCAGCGCAGACCTTCGGTCCGAACCCGCCGGGCGGGACCGCCGAGGGGAAGGAGACTGACCAGCTCACCTGGGTGTCCGTGCAGACGAATACCATCGCGTACCACGTGCACCCGCGAGGTGCCGACTACCCATTCGAGGTCGATGCCGGCGAAATCCTCGGAGGTGAGCACCAAGGCGTTGGCGAGCAGGTGGTCGAGTCGGCCGCCCTGTCCTCCTACGACGATGATTCGCTCCGGTTCCAATCGGGCCGCTGCTCGCAGGGCCAGCTCCAGATCGGTGGCGTCCTTGTCGGGAGGATGGCGTTCGACGGGGACATCGGGCGGCACGGTTTGGATGGAATCGAGGTCTCCGACGACCAGCCCCACGGCCAGCCCGAGCGCCGTGGCGTGGTCGAAGCCGGAGTCGGCGGCGATTACGAAGGCGCCATCCGGCAGCTCCTCGAGGACGGCGCCGGCTACAGGTTCGCCGCCGGCGATCACAACCACGGTCTTCACTGGCGCTCACCGGTCAAATGACAAAATCGTCTTACGCGCCATTGGCGGGTAAGAGATAAGTCTCGACCTTCAAGTGAATGTTGAGCCTTGCCGCTCTGGAGGCCTGTCACGGTTGGGGCTGCCAGCTGGCAAAGGCTCCGGCCGTCACTCGTAGTGGCCCAGCCTCGGGCGCAACCGTCTGGACGAAGATCTCGTCCCCGTTCGCTCCGGCGGCCGGGTACACAAACCTGGTCGAGTCGGCCGACCACACCGTCAGGCTGCGGGAGTACTGGTCCCAGAAGGGCAGGTAGTCACGGATGAAGGCGGTGGTTGGGGCGAATCCGGGGAAATCAAAGATGCGGCCTTCTTCCCATACCCGAGGGACGAGTCGTTGGGCCTCCAGGTCGACGGTGAGATACCAGAGACGGCGGCTGTCGGGTGACCACTGAAACGCCACCGCTGGAACCTCGCCGATCTGGACGGGCTCGCCTCCCTGTGCGCCCATGACCCTGAGGACCGCCTGGACCGCCCCCACCTCACTGGTGAAGGCGATGTGGGCTCGGTCCGGGCTGACAGCGAAGGCCACCGGGCCGTCCACGGGTGATAGTTCGGTGGTGGTACGGCTGATGGGGTCGAACAACAGCAAATGATCTGAGCTCTGGCGGGCGGCGGTCTGCACTCCGCTGAGCGTCCCTGTTGCGGCGACACGGTCGGTGGCGCGGGTACCGACGGCCAGAACGCCGAGTTCGGTCCAGTCGGGCGCCAGGAATGAACCAGGAGTGATGTCGATGGGCGTGGCGGCGCCACTCTGATCCAACAATGACAACCGTTCGGCGGCGACGTGGGTAACGAGCTGGTCACCGGCCGGACTCCAGTCGAGGTAATAGGGCTGGCCGGCGTCGATCTCCGATGCGGTTCGACCGGAGGGGTCGAGCAGACCGAGCCTGATCCCCGAACCGGAGGCGGCATCGCCGAGGAAGGCGACGCGATCGGCCGGTGGGTTCCACAGATAGAAGAAGGGAGAGAGGGGAGCTGTCACGTTCTGGACGCGCTCACCGTCCCAGAGGCCGATGGTGGGGCCGCCCTTACCGATTTCGGTCCAGACCGCTCTCGTGCCGTTCGGCGACCAGGTCGGCTGGAGGTGGACCGAACCTTCGGCGGTGACCGCCAGGTCGGTTTGTTCCCTTCCGGTGGGGTCGATGATGAAGATCTCGCCCGCGGAACCCAGTACCAGCAGGTGCTCGGTGCTGCCGTCATCAGGTGCGCCCGTGCAAGCCAACAAAGTCAGGGCCATCGTGGCGAGAACGATCTTCACGGACCACCGATCGTATATCGTCTCGGCACGTATGGCCGCGCTGATCGCAGTGCTCACCTCGGGGGGCGATGCCCCCGGCATGAATGCCGCCATCAGGGCGGTGGTGAAAGTGGCTGCCTCCCGGCGCGTTGAGGTGGTCGGGGTAGAGCGCGGGTACGACGGTCTCATCGACGGTGACTTCCGCCAGCTAACCCGCATACTCGATGATCGCAGGGATCTTGCCCCCATCGCCGAAGTGGAAGGCTTGGGGGGCCTGGGCGGAACGCTGCTGGGCTCCACTCGTTGTCCGCGTTTCTTCCACCGCGACAGCCGAGAGGCCGCCTGCGCCCAGTTGACCGGCCAGGGGTTGGCGGGATTGGTGGTCATCGGGGGCAACGGGTCCATGGCCGGCGCCCATGCGCTGGCAAGCGAGTGCTCGATCCCGGTGGTAGGCATACCGGCTTCCATCGACAACGACATCGGATTGACCCGAGAGGCCTTGGGCGTCGATACCGCCCTCAACACCATCGTCGAAGCCTGCGATCGCATCTCCGACACCGCCCGCTCCCATCACCGGGCCTTCATCGTCGAGGTGATGGGGAGGCAGTCTGGGTACTTGGCGATGTCGTCGGCCATCGCTACCGCCGCCGACGCCGTGCTGCTGCCCGAGCAGAGCAAGACCCGTGAGGAAGTGATCGACTCGGTCACCGAGGCCATCCGGAACAGCTTCGCCACCGCCCGTGACAAACATCGAGTGCTGGTCATCAAGGCGGAGGGTGTGAACGTGCCGACCCATGAACTGGTGGAGGAGGTGGAGAAGCGGCTCTCCGACCTCGCCGGAGTCGAGGTGCGCAGCACTGTTTTGGGTCACCTGGTCAGAGGCGGCAACGCGTCGTTTCGCGATCGCCTATTGGCCGGTCGGTTCGGCCTTGCGGCGGTGGATGCCGTCCTGGCCGGAACGACCGACATGATGGTGGGGTGGACCAGCCCCGGTTCGGACCGGGGGACCGGCACCTCCGATCCCTACATCCGGCTATTCCCCCTCGCCGAGGTGTTGGAGGAGACGGCAGCTCTCCTCGACGGCACGTCGGCGGTTACCCTCGACCGGATGCGTCGTATGGAGGCAATCCAAGGAATCCTCGCCCTTTGAAAGGGCCGGGCCGAGGCGCGTGAACTTTCTCCGTCCGCCTGTTTTCTTCGCCGGTATGGCTGTCGTGGCCGGCACCGTGCTGTCGGCGGTTCGGACCGTGGTGCTGCCTCGGGCCGCCCAGAGCCTCATTACTCGGACGGTCTTCCGCAACAGCGCCCGGATATTCCGCTTGCTCGCCGGCGAAGGCCGAAGCTACGAATGGCGCGACAAGGTGATGGCACTCTACGCCCCTATCACCCTCGTGATGCTCCCCGGCGCATGGCTGGCACTCCTGGCGCTCGCTTACACGGCGATGTTCTGGGCGATTGGGTACGGCTCCGTGATGAGTTCATTCCGGGCGGCCGGCTCCTCCTTGCTCACCCTCGGCGTGTCGGCGCTCGAGGGTTGGAGCCAGTCAGTCTTGGGGTTCACCGCCGCCGCTCTGGGGCTGACGATGGTGGCGCTGTTGATCACCTTCCTACCCAGCCTTTACGCGGCTTTCTCGCGGCGCGAGCAACAGGTCACTCTCCTCGAGGTCCGCGCCGGCTCTCCGCCTTCGGCGGTGGAGATGCTGCTGCGAGTGCACCGGATCGGTTGGATCGACCGCTTGCCCCAGTTCTGGTTGCAGTGGGAGGTCTGGTTCGCCGACTTGGAAGAAAGCCACACTTCCTACCCGGCGCTGGCCTGGTTTCGGTCGCCCCGTTCCGACCAGTCCTGGGTGACGGCCGCCGGCACGGTTCTCGACGGCGCGGCCCTTTGCCAGTCGGCGGTGCGGGAGGCGAAGTCCGCCGCCGCCGCCCTGTGCCTACGAGCCGGATACCTCGCCCTTCGGCGGGTCGCCGGATTCTTCGGGGTGACCTTCGATCCCAACCCACAACGCGGTGATCAGATCAGCATCACTCGGGCCGAGTTCGACGAGGTGTTGACGCAGCTTAGGGAGGCCGGAATCGAGCTGGTCGATGACCTCGACACTGCCTGGCTCGACTTCGCCGGCTGGCGCGTCAACTACGACACGGTCTTGCTGGCGCTGGCCGAGTTGACCATTGCACCTTACGCGCCCTGGACGTCGGACCGCTCGGCGCCCGATCACCTTCGACCTCGCCTAAGCCGGTGGGGGTCGGTGCGGTTCTCGCCACCCACCGGCGGGCTATCTCGGCCACGGCGACGATCGGTGCGGCGATGAGAACTGCGGCGGCTGTGCCACGCAGACGGCAGGAGGGGGGGGAACGTCTAGTCGACCACGACCTGCAGGCAGCGGTGAGCGGCTCGCAGCGACGCTTCCACCTCGGCGGGGGCGGGTCCCGCGGCAAATAGGAAACCGAGGTACCGGTCCGCTTCCGGGACGGCCCTGAGCAACGAGTCGAGTGGGGCGGTGATCTCGAGTCCGGTGATGCCGGTAACCGCCAGGGCCTGCTGGCGGCCTTCCACCGAGCGAAGGATCCCGGATCGGGGGATCGGCAGCATCATCACCCCGGTGGCCCCTGGTCGGCGGTGCAGACCAGGGTGGCGCTCTCCGAGGGCGTGGCGGAGGATGAGCGTCTCGAGGGAGGTATCCAGCAACCCAAAACGAAGCGAACGACCGCAGAGTCCGCCGATTGATCGAGCCGCCACCTCGATGAGACGTACCGCGCCGGCGGTGACTCGCATTTCGGCGTGAATGGGTCCCTCCAACAGGCCGAGGGCGGCGCAGGCCAGGCGGGTGACCCGCTCCACTTCGCTCAGAACCTCGGGATGGAGGCGGGATGGCGTGATGAAGATGGTCTCTTCGAAGTAGGGGCCATCGGGTTGGTCGGGCTTGTCGAACACGGCCAGTATGTCGAGGTCGCCTGCGTAGAGGATGCCCTCGACGGCCACCTCGGGGCCGGCGGCGAATCGCTCGATGAGAACGGGCTCGTTGGGATTGGAGTCGGCGGCGGCGAGGATGCGCCGGATCCTCTCCACTACTCCGACCAGGTCCTCAGCTCGATCGACCCTGATGACCCCCCGGCTGCCCGACAGTGAAAGCGGCTTGGCGACGAGCGGATATCCGAGCTCGGCGGCCTCTGAGATCGGGTCGTCGTTGTTCCCGATGACCCGGAAACTGGGTTGCGGAACCTCGGCTTTTTCGAGGGCGCGCCGCATCACGACCTTGTTGGTGGCGGCAGCTACCGAGGAGGGGGGGTTGTGGGGAAGTCCGAGTTGCTCGGCGGCCAGCGCCCCGATCAACACTCCCTGGTCGTCCACCGAAACGATCGCATCGACAGGGGTTCGGGTTGCCAACTCCACGATGGCGGCGGCTGCCTCCCGGGGACGAGAGCAGTCGATGCGGACGAATCGGTCGCTCGACACGAGCGGGGCGTCCTCTTCCGATGCCACCGACACCTCCACGTCGAGAGCCGCGGCCGCGGCCAAGAAGTCCTCGGCCCGGTAGGTGGAGGTCGGGAGGATCAGGAGGATCCGTGGCATGCCCCCATGATCGTCGATTGGCGAACTCTCTGAGATCGACCCGCAGAAACTGTCGCGGCGGGCCTCCCGAACGTCTCCAACTCCATACACTTCACCCGTGACCGGGGCTCGGCCTTGGTTTTGGCGAGGGTCATTACCGGCACCTAACGGGAGGACGAGATGAAGCTTGTTCGGCTTTTGGTACCCATGACCCTGGTAATCGTGGTTGCGTCATGTGGTGAGGCGGCCGAAACGACCACCACCACCGCGGCCGCGACACCACAGACCGGCACCCCTCTGCCAGAGGAGTCGTCGACCACCGCCGCTCCGGTCAACACCCAGCTCTCGGTTCTCGAGTGGGCGTACTACGAGGTGCCGGACATGTGGGTGGAGTTCGGCGCCGCCCACCCCGAGACCGAGGTGATCTTCAACTTCGGAGCCTCGGATGCGGACATCTTCTCCAAGATCCTGGCGGGCTCGGGCGAAGACGTTATGCACTGGTACAGCCCTTACATGCCTTTCTACGTCGAAGAGGGGCTCATCCAACCGATCGACACTTCCCGGCTCACCAACTGGGACAAGGTGCCGGAGGGGTTCCAGCAGGGTTGCACCCTCGATGGGGTCGTTTACTGCGTGCCCTGGGATTGGGGATTCACCTCCGTCCTCTACAACACCGACCAGATCCCCGAAGTGACCTCGTGGACTGCTCTGTTCGACGAGGCGTACACCGGTCACATCTCGATGTGGGACGACGGGGCCAGCGGGGCAGTACCGATCGGTGCCTACATCTTGGGAACCAACGAGGCCGACGTCACCGATGCCCAGCTCGAAGAGATCAAGCAGATGTGGATCGACCAGCGGGACGTCAACCTGTTCTACTGGGTGGACGAGCCCAGCCTCGAGGAAGGCTTCACGAGCGGAGACATCTGGGCGGCCTATGCTTGGAATGGCGCCTATTACCGGTTGTTGTTGGCCGGGCTCCCGATGGCGTACGCCGACCCGGTGGAGGGGCGGAACACCTGGGTGGGCCAGTACGGCATCTCCGCCGCCACCGAGAACTACGACCTCGCTCTCGAGTTCTTGGACGGGAAGCTCGGTGAGCAGACCGGCACCAACCTCCTAGTGCAATATGCCTACGGCCATGTCGTTCCCGAGTACTTCTCGGCGGTGACCGATGAGAACCTCATCACCGCCCTTTCCCTCGACGACCCGACCATCCTCGACCGGACCAACTTCACGGTTCCCATCACACGCGATCAGTACGAGCGTTACGTGGAGGTCTGGACCCAGGTGAAAGCGGCCCCATGATGGAACCCGGACCTGGAGGGTCGGGAGGCTAGGAGCCGATCCACTTGGACTCCAGGCGTTCGCCGGCCCGGCTGGCCCTGATCGCACCACCGGCGTTGTATCTGTTCGTCTTCCTGGCGATCCCGATGGGCTTGATGGGCCTGCTGAGCTTTCGTCCCGCCCTGCGCGGGGGGATAGCCAACTTTGACTGGACCCCGACTCTGGAGCATTACCGGGCCACCTTCGCCGAAGGCGGCTACACCAGGTTGCTGTGGCTGTCGGTGGGGGTGGCCCTGGTGGTGGCGCTGATCACCACCGCCCTCGCCTATCCGGTCGCTTACTTCCTGGCGTTCCGGGCAGGGCGACGGGCGCCGCTGCTGCTAACGCTGCTGATCATCCCCTTCTGGACCAGCTACTTGCTGCGATTGATCGCCTGGAAGATCATCCTGGGGACCAACGGCGCCATCAACAGCTTCTTCCTCTGGACGGGCGTCATCGAAGAACCCGTCGGCCTTCTGCTCTACAGCCGGACCGCGGTGGTGGTCACTCTGGTCTACGTGTGGCTCCCGTTCGTGGCGCTCCCGATCTACGCCTCCTTGCTCCGGATCGACCGCTCGGTGCTAGAGGCGGCCAGCGACCTGGGAGCTCGTCCGTGGCAGCGGTTGCTTCGGGTCACCCTGCCCCTCAGCGCACCGGGGGTATTCGCCGCTTATCTCATGGTGTTCATCCCCACTGTGGGCGAGTACGTGTCGCCTCTGCTGGTGGGAGGCAGCAAGGGGTCGTTGTACGGGAACATCATCGAGATCTTCTTCGGCGACGGGATCAACTGGCCGCGTGGTTCGGCGATGGCGATGATCATGCTGGCCGGCGTCATGGCCTTGGTGCTCCTCATCGCCCGGCTGGTCAACGTCCGCCGGATCGTTGAGGAGCCGTGACTCGGGGACTCCTTCGGTGGTACTACCTGCTGCTCCTTCTCCTGCTCTACCTCCCGCTCGGGATGCTTCTCCTGTTCTCAATAAACGAAGGGACCAGCCTATCTTTCCCACTTCGGGGCGTGACCTTCGACTGGTACAGGAGCATGTTCGACAACGGCCAGCTGCTGGGGGCGGTGGGGAACAGCGCCCTGGTGGCATCGGGAGCCGCCACCGCCGCCACGATCCTCGGGACCTGTGCCTCTCTGGCCATCACCCGGTTCGACTTCCGCGGGAAGGGAGTGTTCCTGCTCGCGGCGCTGTTGCCCCTGGTGGTCCCATTCATCATCCTCGGGGTCAGCCTGCTGATCCTTTTTTCGGCTCTGGGCGTCTCTCGCTCGCTCTGGACGGTGGCGGCCGGACACACCGTGGTGGCACTGCCTTTCGCCATGTTGGTCATGATGGCTCGACTGGTCGGGTTCCCTCGGAGCGTGGAGGAAGCGGCTCGTGACCTGGGTGCCTCCTACTTCTACACCCTGCGCCGGGTGATCGTTCCCATGGTGGCCCCGGCGATGTTGGCGGCCTGGCTGGTGGCCTTCACGGTCTCGGTGGACGAGTTCGTCATCGCCTCCTTCACGGTGGGTCGGGACCCGACCCTCCCCGTCTACATCTTCGGTCAACTCCGTTTCGCGAACCGGTTCCCGCAGGTGGTCGCCCTGTCCACCCTCACCATGCTCGTCTCGATCGGGCTAGTAGTGCTAGCGGAGCGGCTGCGCCGCTCCGGCCCCGGGGAAGCGAAGGCCGCGTGAGGGCCCCCCCCGCTGTCGAGCTGATCAACGTCGAGAAACGCTTTGGGGACACCGTGGCCGTTCACCCGACCGACCTCGTCATCGAACAGGGCGAGTTCTTCTCACTGCTCGGCCCTTCCGGGTGCGGGAAGACCACGACCCTACGCATGATCGCCGGGTTCGAACAACCCACCACCGGCCGCATTCTGATGACCGGTCAGGACGTTACCGGGCTTCCCACCCACCGCCGGGAGTCCAACATGGTCTTCCAGAACTACGCCCTCTTTCCGCACCTGAGTGTCTTCGAGAACGTCGCCTTCGGCCTCCGGGTGCGCCGCTTCGACAAGAAGATAATCGAGGGGCGCGTGGAGGCGACTCTCGCGGCGGTGCGGTTGCTCGGGTTGGCAAAACGAAAGCCGAGCCAGCTGTCGGGCGGCCAGCAGCAGAGGGTGGCACTGGCTCGGGCCTTGACCCTCAACCCGAGCGTCCTGCTCCTCGACGAACCGCTTGGCGCCCTTGACCAGAAGCTTCGCAAGGAGATGCAACTCGAGCTGAAGCGCCTGCAGCGGGAGGTGGGAATCACCTTCATCTACGTCACCCACGATCAGGAGGAAGCCCTGACCATGTCCGACCGGATCGCGGTCATGAACGGGGGCCGGATGCTTCAGGTCGACGATGGGGCCACTCTCTACGACCGACCGTCGACCCGATTCGTGGCGGACTTCATCGGGACCAGCAACTTTCTGACCGGGCGGGTGACGGAATCGGCGGGCGACACGACGGTGATCGAGGTCCCGTTCGTCGGAGCGGTAACCGCCACAGGGCTCGGACCGGTCGCGGTCGGTGGGGATGTGACGCTCATGATCAGGCCCGAACGTCTCCGGTTCGGTGCCCCCGCTCCGGGCGACAACAGTGCGAGGGGCCGGGTCGAGGACGTCGTCTTCGTCGGGAACGACATCCTCTATCTGGTCGCGGTAGACCAAACGATTACCCTGACGGTGCGGGGCCGGAACCTGGGAGCCGAGGCACGGACGGGAATCAGCAGGGGAGAGGACCACCAGGTCTCGTGGCCGTCCGACGCCACCACCGTCGTCGGCGCATGACGGCACCCCTCCGATCCAGGCGTATCTTGGGGACACGTTCGGTTCCGCCGCTTGTAGCATGGGCCGGGTGGATCAAGTCCTCATCATCTCGCCGGACGCCGTGGCTACCATCGAGAAGTTGCGCGCGGCCGAACCCGGCGGGATCGAGCACGCCCTGCTGGTAGAGGTGACCGGCCTCCGGGGCCAGCAATTCAGCTACGAGCTCGCCTTCATTCCCCTCGAAGAACAGCCCGGGCACCTCCTCGAATATCACGGCCCCTTGCCGGTCATCATCCCCGAGAAAGACGTCACCAAGCTTTCCGGGGCGAGCCTCAACCTGACCGACGATGGTCTGGCGATCGATAATCCGAACGGGCCAGCCAGCCCGACCATGTCGGCGCCCCAAGGGGATCTGACCGGACCCATCGCCGACCAGGTGGCCCAGGTGCTGGCCGAGCAGGTCAACCCGGCCATAGCCATGCATGGGGGAGCGGCCGAACTCGTCTCCGTGGACGGGACCGTCGCCTATCTCCGTCTAGGTGGTGGCTGCCAAGGTTGTGGAATGGCCCAGGTGACCCTCAAACAGGGCATCGAACGAATCCTGCTCGACGCCATCTCGGAGCTCAGCGCCGTCGTCGACGTCACCGACCACGAGGCTGGCGCGGACCCCTACTACGAGCGCAGCAAGAAATAGCCGGCCGGGGGGTCCAACCAACCGGTTGACCTTGCCGCCGTACTTGCACCGCATCCGAGCAGCCGTTGTTCAGCCACCGTTAAGCCTCGGCGGGCGAGCATCGTTGGGTACGCAAGCCGGAGGCGAAGCATCGTGAAGCTGTTGCTGATCGAGGACGACGTCAAGATCGCCACTGCCGTGAAGCGCGGGTTGGAAGGGGAGGGGTTCACCGTCGAGGTGGCGTTCAACGGGACCGACGGTTATTGGCTGGCGACCGAGGGGTCGTTCGACCTGATCCTGCTCGACATCCTCCTGCCGGGCAAGAACGGTTTCTCGGTCTGCGCCGACCTCCGCAAGACTGGCAACTGGACGCCGATCCTGATGTTGACCGCCAAGGACGGTGACCTCGACGAAGCCGAAGCCCTCGACACCGGAGCAGACGACTACCTGACCAAGCCGTTCTCCTTCCCGGTGCTGGTCTCCCGGGTGCGGGCGCTGCTGCGGAGGAGTGCTGGGCACAACCCGGCCCCAGTGGCATTGGGGGATCTCAGGTTGGACTCGGTGGGACGGCGGGTGTGGAGGGGCGAGACCGAGCTCAACTTGACCGCCCGAGAGTTCGAGGTCTTCGAGTTTCTGGCCAGACGGGCCGGCCAGGCGCTCTCCAAGCTGGACATCTTGAACGGGGTGTGGCAATACGACTTCGACGGCGATCCGAACATCGTCGAGGTTTACATACGGCGGCTGCGTCTCAAGATCGACGAGCCTTTCGGCACCTACACCATCCAGACCGTGCGAGGGGCCGGCTATCGCGTCGACTCTGATGGCAGCTGAGCGAACCCACCTGGGCACGATTCGCGGGCGGGTCACCGTCGGCGCCACGGTCGCCGCCTCCTTGGTGTTGGTGGTCACAGCTGTCGGCCTCGTGATCGCCCAACACCGCATACTCACTTCCAACCTCGACGGAAGCCTGCGTCTGCGCGCCGATGACCTCGTCGCCACCATCATCGGCGGACAGCTGCCCGAGGTCTTGGCCGACCAGGGGGACACCGATGCCGTCGCCCAGGTGGTGGGAGCCGATGGAGAGGTGCTAGCCGCTTCGAGCAACCTGGCCGGACTTCGTGCCATCGCCGATCTGCCCGAGAGCGGGGACGTGTTCGCCACCGCGAAGCTCTCAATCGACGACGGCTCGTTTCGGTTGATGTCGCGGCGGATACAGCTCGGCGGCACCGGCCTCGCTATTCACGTCGGCGCGAGCCGCGATGATGTCGTGGAAAGCACGCGGGCCTTGTCGGCCTCGTTGGGGGTGGCGGTACCGGCGCTGCTGGCCGCCTTGGCGGCCCTCACCTGGTGGGCGGTGGGCCGCACCCTGGCGCCCATCGAGGCGATCCGAGCCGAGGTTGCCGCCATCGGCGGAACCGAATTGCATCGTCGGGTCCCGGAGCCAAGCACCGACGATGAGGTGGGCCGCCTGGCACGCACCATGAACGAAATGCTCGACCGGGTGGAGGAGGCCCGGCTTCGCCAACAACGGTTCGTGGCCGATGCCTCTCATGAACTGCGCAGCCCGCTGACCAGGATCCGCAGCGCCTTGGAGGTCGACCTTGCCCATCCGGCCGGAGCCGACCCGGCCGCCACCCACCAGAGCAATCTTGAGGAGATCATTGGCATGCAACGGCTGGTGGAAGACCTTCTCCAGCTCGCCCGTCTGGACGCAGTGGCCGGCCCGGCTCGCCGCGACGTGATCGACCTCGACGACCTGGTGTTCGGCGACGCCCGTCGTTTGCGCGCCGACGGAAGAGCACAGATCGACACCTCGGCGGTGTCGGCCGCGCGAGTATGTGGTGACCCCGACCAACTGGCCAGGGCGATCCGGAACGTCACGGACAACGCCGTGCGCCACGCCGCCTCCCTGGTCACGATCGGCCTGGCCGAGCAGGACTCGACCGTGGAGTTGACCGTTACCGATGACGGGCCGGGCATCCCGCCGGCCCAGATCGAGCGCATCTTCGACCGCTTCACCACGCTCGACGCTGCCCGCACCCATGGGGGTAAAGACGGTGGCGGCGTCGGGTTGGGTCTGGCGATCACCAAAGAGATCGTCGAACGCCACGGTGGTTCCATTGTGGTCGACCCGAGCCGTCGATCGGGTGCCCGATTCGTGGTGCGTCTGCCAGCCTGCCCATAGGCGGCACGGCGGCAACCCGGGGTGTTTATTCTCTAGCCGAGTGGTAACCAGCGTTGGAGCAGGATGGGCGAGGCCGGGTCGGTCGAGCTTAACGACGTGACCAAGAGTTTCGGCACCGTCCGAGCGGTCGATGGGCTCGATCTGACCGTGCAGCCCGGTGAGTTCCTGTCTCTGCTCGGAGCCGTTTCGGCCTCTGGGCCGGCGCGAGGTGCCGATCAGCCCAGGTCGGTGGTCACCAAGTCGGCGTAGGTCTCCCGTCGGACCACCAACCGCGCCTCTCCGCCGGCGACAAACACCACCGCCGGCCGCGGCACCTTGTTGTAGTTGGAACCCATCGAAAACCCGTAGGCGCCGGTCACCGGGGTGGCGATGACGTCGCCAACGGCCAGATCGGCGGGGACATGCCCGCTGCGCACCAGCACGTCCCCCGATTCACAGTGCTTGCCGACCAGCCGGATGCCACGGGGGCGGGGTCGGTCGGCAGCGCGGGGCAGGAAGGTCTCATAGCCGCTTCCGTAGAGCACCGGGCGGGGGTTGTCGCTCATCCCCCCATCGACCGCCACATAGGTGCGAACCCCCGGGATGTCCTTGATGGTCCCGACCCGATACAAGGTGACCGCTGCCGCCGCAACGATGGCCCGGCCCGGTTCGACGCCCAGCGTGACGCTGATCCCCGCCTCCCGGGCTGCTCGCTTGAGAGTGGCGGCCCAGTCGGTGATGGTCGGAGCGGTCTCCTTGTTGACGTACGCCACTCCCAACCCCCCCCCCACGACGAGTTCGGCCAAGCCGTATGGCTTTGCGAATCGGCCCACGACCTCGAGGGCCTCGGCGAAGGATTGCACCCGGAAGACCTGTGAACCGATGTGACAATGAAGTCCGCGCACTGAGAGGCCCGGGTTGGACATCGCCCGTGCTAGCGCCTTGGCGGCGGACCCGTCGGAGACCGAGAACCCGAACTTCGAATCCTCCTGGCCGGTGGCGACGTATTCGTGGGTGTGGGCTTCCACCCCCGGGGTTATGCGGAGTAACACGTTGACAGGCCGGGTGGAGGAGGCGAGCTGTTCCAAGCGGTCCAACTCGTCGAAGGAGTCGATGACCAGCCGCCCGGCATCGAGGCCTGCCGCCAGTTCCTCGCTCGACTTGTTGTTGCCATGGAACACCAGTCGGTCGGCCGGTATGCCGGCGGATAGGGCCACCGCCATCTCCCCACCGGTGGCGACGTCGATGCGCATCCCTTCTTCATGAACGAGCCGGGCCATGGCCCGGCACAGGAACGCCTTGGAGGCGTATATGGCGCCCTCCCCGAAGGCCGAAACCGCCTCCCGGCAGCGGTTGCGGATATGGGCCTCGTCGTAGACGAACAAGGGGGTATCGAAACGGTCGGCCAGTTCGACCAGATCACACCCCCCGACCGACATCCGCCCGCCCTCATTGATGGCGGTCGTATCGGGAAGGAGATGGCGGGCGACCGGACGCATCGGCGATCGATGGTAGGCCGGTCTCTCGGGGAGGCCGGCCCACTCCCCCGGCTGCGCTTCGAGAGAAACCGGTGCGCACCCCCTCGGTTCCGTTGGCGAACCGGGGGGGGTAGCCTGGCTCCGGTGTTGGGAACCGCACCTCCTCGGCCAGCGTCGTAGAGGCATGCGCCGCGCCGTCACCGCCTGGGCCTTGGCGTGCCTTTGCCTGGCCATGCCGGCCCAGGCTCAAGAGTCGACGGTACGGATGGAGGCCACTGCCGGTGTGGCGGGTTACGTCGATCCGTCTCGGCCGGTCACTTTGGCGGTTGAGATCGCCGCCGACCTGCTGTTCGTCGGAACGCTCGAGGTGCGGATGCGCGAGGCCACCCTGCGTCTGCCGGTGGAGGTCCCCGCCGGTGGGGCGAAGACCTATCCGGTGACCGTCCCCCCCCCGGTGGCCGGCTCCGGAGTCAGGCTGACGTTGAGGCCGGCGGGTTCGGACACGGCGGTGGCCAACATCAATGTGGTACTGCGCACACCCATCGCCGAGCTCCTGGTAGGGATAGTGGGGGATCCCTCCCTTGAACGCGTCCTCCGTACGGTCCGGACGAATCCCGGTGAGGTGCCGGTGACGGCGGCCGTGATCTCACCCTCCGCCCTGGACTCCGACCTCGATCCTCTCGGCTACCTCGTCGACGCCCAACCGGCCGCGGCCAGCTCGGCGCTCGAGTCGTGGATCAGGTCGGGAGGTCGCCTGGTGGTGGAAGAGGGTCGGTTGGCGAGTCTCGAGCTGGCGTCGGAACCGGGTGGTCCGCTGGTGGGAGTTGAGGCCGGCCTCTTCCGTTTGGGCCGAGGCGAGGTGATCGCGGTGCCAAGCCTGTCTGGTCTCGACGCTGCCGAATGGGGACGGGTGCTGCGGCCCCTCCCGATCCACGGCACCCGGCGAGAGGTCTGGCAGAGCCCCGAACCCTCCTTGATGCAGGCGGCCACCGGTGGAGGCGAGTCCACGATCCCCGGTTTGCCTTGGCTGTTGGGTGCGTTACTGCTGTTCGCGGTGGTGGTGGGCCCGCTCAACTTCGCCATCCTCTCTCGGATCCGGCGCCGGGAAATGGCTTGGGTGACTATTCCGGTCCTGAGCCTGGTGGCCGTGGCCGGTTTCTGGTTGGCCGGACGCCAACGGCTGCAAGCGGTGTCCGCCAACCACGCCACGGTGGTCGTGGGGACCGACTCTGGATTGGTGGCTCGAACAGCGCTGGCGATGGTCACGGGGGCGGCCGGGCGCCAGGAAATGGAGGTTCCGGACGGCTGGCTGGTGTACCCAGCCCAAGTGTTCGGGTTCAATGGGGGTTTCGAGGGACAACCGGCCCAACCGGCCACCACTGCCGAGCTGAACGGCAACCGGTTGGTCTTCGATCTACCCCAGCTGGGGGCGGGAGGCGCCCAGGCAGTCTGGCAGCCAGACGATCTACCCCTTCCGGCGATCTCGGTGCGGACCGGGGAGAACGGAAAGATCGAGGTGTCCGCCACCAACCCGACCAGCGTGGATTACTGGGCCTTCGGCGTTTCGGGTCCGGCTGGCACCGTGGTTGCCCCGGGCGGTCTCGCCCCGGGGGGCAACGGCACCATCGAGACCCGCATTGCCCAGGTGGCGTTCCAGCCCTTCGCCACCTCGCTGGCCGACGCCGTGATCACCGCCAAGAACCTCTGGCAAGACGACCCGAGTGGCCGCGGTTTCCAGAACCTCTGGGCCTTGGCCGATGCCGCCGCCTGGTCTCGTCTGGAGAACCGGGATGAGGTGTTCTTCTTCGCCTTCGCCGAGAGCTTCGAGATCCCCGTCGAGGTGGGCGGACGTTATCCGACCGTGCCGGGGAGTGCCTTGGTCATCCTGCCGGTCACCCTCGATCCCGAACAACTGGCCGGCATCGGCACCGCCCGAGCGGAGCTGATCGGCGTAGGCGACGCGGCCTTCGTCGACGAGGGCCCGGGATACCTGGCTGCCCAAACCGATCAGATGACCATCCGATTCACCATCCCCACCGGAGTCGAAAGAGGCCTCGAGATCGGTTACATCGGCGGGCAGGGCGAGCAACCGGCCGGTTTGCAGGCGTTCGACTGGGAGAGCGGCGAGTACGTCGAAGTGGACCTGGCCGCCTCGCTCGACCTCGGGCTGGTGTCACCCGGCGGCGAATTGATCGTCAAGATGCTTGCCCGCCAGCCACTCGACGCCACCGACCCCAACTTCATTCCTCAGATGCTCTCTCCTTATTCACTCCTGCTCTCTTGGGAGGTGGAGTGATGGTCGACCCGATCTCGGCAGCAGGTTCGAGCAGTACACCGGTCGTCTCGTTCGAGGGGGTGGAGAAGCGCTATGGGAAATTGGCGGCCCTCGACCGGGTGGACCTGGAGGTGCCGGCCGGGGCCGTGATGGGTTTGATCGGACCCAACGGAGCTGGAAAGACGACTTCGATGCTGCTGATGAGCTCGCTGCTTTCCCGCGACGCCGGTTCAGTGCGAATCTTGGGCAACGATCCAGAAAAGGATCCGAGATCGGTCCGCAAGGTGATCGGCTACATGCCGGATTTCTTCGGCTTCTACGACACCTTGAACGTTTCTGAGTACCTGGATTTCTTCGCCGCCACCCATGGCATCAAACCGCATGCCCGCCCCGGTGTGGTGGCCGACTTGCTGGCGCTGGTCGACCTCGAAGGGAAGGCCGACGCCGACGTCAACACGTTGTCGAGGGGCATGAAGCAGCGGCTGTCCCTGGCCAGGGCCCTCGTCCACGATCCGCAGCTCCTCATCCTCGACGAGCCCGCCAGCGGGCTCGACCCGCGGGCCAGAGTGCAACTCCGGGAGCTGATCGCCGAGCTCGCCAGGTTGGGGAAGACGGTGGTGATCTCCTCTCATATCCTGGCCGAGTTGGAGGGAATCTGCACACACATGGCCGTCGTGGACCACGGCAAGGTGAAGGCCCACGGCACCCTCGAGGAGATCCGCACCACCTTGGTGGCGAACAAGCGGGTGACGGTCAGGGTTCCGGATTCTCAGGTGGACGCCACCGAGGACGCCTTATCCGGCCAGCCCGAGGTGACGGAGATGGCGGTCGAGCGGGGGGTGGTTCGGTTCTTGCTCAATGGCGACGACGCGGTCTCGGCCCGCTTGCTCGGCCAGATCGTGGGGGGGGGAATCGAGATCTCCGAGTGGCGGGTGGACTCCGCCGGCCTCGAGGAGCTGTTCCTCCAGATAACCGAGGAGCGGCGGGAATGATCCTCAACCCGGTCCTGGGGCGCGAGATCAAGGAGCGGTTCCGAACCCGGCGAGCCCCCTGGTTCTTCTTCGCTTGGGTGCTGGCGATGGCGTGCTTCGTCTACCTGATCTACCTACTGGCCCAGTTCGTCGCACGGGAGCAGTTCGGCCTGGGCCGGTTGGTGGCCACCGGTTTCATGGGCCGGTTCATGTTCGAGCTCACGAGTTTGTTGCTTGTGACTGCCGTGATGCTGGTGGTGCCCGGGCTGGCGGCCCTATCGGTGGTAGGGGAGCGGGAGCGCCAGACCCTCAGTTTGTTGCAGGTCACCCAGCTTTCGCCCCTCCAGCTCATTCTCGGGAAGCTCATGTCATCCCTCTCCTACCTGCTGTTGTTGCTCGTGGCCGTAGCCCCGGCAGTGGCCCTGCCCCTCTTGTTCGGCGGTATCACCTTCGGTGACTTGGTGGGGGCGCTGGCCATCGTGATCGGCTTCGCTGTGGTGGTAGGAGCTCTGTCGGTCTGGTTGTCGGCCCGGGCCCGCTCCTCACGGGGAGCGGTGGCCGGGGCGTACCTCGGGTCGCTGTTGCTCGGGGTGTTCGCATTTGCGATCATGACCGCAGAGATCTTCCTCTTCGCTCCCGACCGTGGTGGCTTGTTCGGCAACGGCGGGCGGGAGCTCTACTCCACTTGGATCAACCCCTACCTGGCGGTCGTGTCGGCTGTCGACCATCCGCTGACGATTCGCCAAGACGGGATCCCCCGGCCTTTCTCGCCGCTCGAGACCATCGTCTACCGGCGGGAAGGCGTGCGGCTTAGCCCCCAGGGTTGGGTGGAGGGGATCCCACCGGGCGGCGTCACGATCCAAGATGGTCAGCAACTGGTGAAGGAAAAGCGGGGCCCCTTATGGATCCGGACGCTGATCGTGTACGGCGCCATAAGCGTGCTGGCGATCTTGCGTGCAGCTCGCATCATTCGGGTGCCCGCCAAGAGACCAATCTCGCTCGTGAGGAGTCGTCGTGCCACTGCCTGATTCGGTCGACATCTTGGTCAGGTTGGCCCGCCGGCGCCTACTGGCGATGTCGATGTCGAACTTGGTGCTCACCCTCCTGGGCGCGGCGGCGGCCCTTGCCGCCCTTTTGGTCGGGATCGCCCGCTATCTCGTCATGCCGTGGGCCGAGCCGCTCGCCGCCGGCCTGCTGGGGGGGGGCGTGCTGGCGGGGTTGGTGGTGGCAATATTGAAGCGCCCGTCCCGGATGGCCACCGCCATTCGGGTGGACCGGAGGCTGGGCGGATTCGATCGGGTCTCGACGGCCATGGAATTGAGCGCCAAGAACGCGCTCAACGAACACGAGTTCCGCCAGTTGGCGGCGGCCGACCGCTGGTCGGAGAAACGTGACCTCACCGGCTTCGACCGGGTGTGGCCCCGTGGTCCTCTGCCGGCGCTGGTCGTTCTGGGGCTCCTTGCCACCGCCTTCTTGTCGTTCGTGCCGGCGCCTTCCGATGTCGCGTTGGCCGAGCGGCGTGCCACACAGGAGTTGATCGAAGATGAGGCCGACCGTCTCGAGCAGCTCGCCGAAGAATCGCCCGAGGATGTCGCCGATCAGCTGAGAGTTCTGGCAGAGCGCCTCCGACACGCCGAAACTCTCGAGCAGGCTCTGACCGAGCTGGGTGAAGCCCGTCAAGAGCTGGCCGAGCAGGCCGAACCTTCCGACCTTCCCCGCAAGACCGCGCTGGCCGGATTGGAGCAACGCCTGCGACAGGATCCGCTCGCCCAGGGTGCGGGGGCCGCCGAACAACTTCGTCGGTTGGCCGCCGACCTGGCAAGCAAGACCACCGAGGAACTGACTGCGGCCTCCGAGGAATTGGCCGGACGTGCCGAGGATCTGGGTGGCATCGACCAAGCGTTGGCCGACGCGCTTCAGGCGGCCGCCGACGCCTTGTCCCAAGCCGCCGATGGAGAGGCGGGGGCCGTCTCCGAGGCGGCCGGCGCCTTGGAGAACGCCGCCGCCGAGTTGGACAGAGCCGAGCGGGAGGTCGCCGTCGACCAGGCTCGGGAGGGCGCCGAGAAGGCGGTGCGCGATGCCCAGGAGCGACTCGGCGAAGCCAACCAAGCCCAAGGCCAGCCGGGACAAGGGCAGGGACAAGGGCAGGGACAGGGTCAAGGTCAGGGACAAGGGCAGGGTCAGGCCTCGGGTCAGCAAGGAGGGGGGGGCGGCGGCAGCCAGGGGGCGGGTGGCCAAAGCGGGATAGGATCGTCCAGTGGTGGGCAGGGCTCGGGTGGCCAGGTGCCCTCCGGGACTGGCGACGACGACCCGGCCCGCGATCCGGTCCGCTCCCAGGTCTTCGACCCCACCGAGTTCGGGCTCGGTGCCGAGGTGCGGGTGCCCATGAGCCCGGACGGACGCCCCGGCGACCCGCAGGGAACCACCTCCGGCAGCGGCGTCGAGAACCTGGCTTTGACCCCTTACGCAGAGCGATTCGCCGACTACCAGCGAACCGCTCTCGAGAGCCTCGATTCGATGTCGGTGCCAAGCCAGCTCCGTGAGCTGGTTCGCCTCTACTTCACGGAGCTTGAACCATGAACCCAGAAGAGTTTGCCCGGCTTCTGCAGGGGGCCCGTCAGGAGGTCGGGAAGGTCATCGTTGGCCAGCAAGACATCATCGATACGGTGCTGATGGCAACTCTTGCCGAAGGCCACGTCCTGTTGGAGGGGGTACCAGGGCTCGGCAAGACCCGGCTGCTCGCCACCCTCGGCAAGGTGCTCGATGTGGCCTTCGGAAGGGTGCAGTTCACGCCCGACCTCATGCCTGCCGACATCCTTGGTACCAAGGTCCTCCGGGGGGGGGAGTTCACCTTCCACCCGGGTCCGATCTTCGCCAATCTGGTCCTCGCCGACGAGGTGAATCGCGCCACGCCCAAGACCCAATCGGCCCTGCTCGAAGCGATGCAGGAACGGCGGGTCACTTTGGGAGGAGAGACCCACATGTTGCCCCGGCCGTTCTTGGTAATGGCAACGCAAAACCCCATCGAGATGGAGGGGACCTATCCGTTGCCGGAGGCGCAGTTGGACCGGTTCCTTTTCAAGGCGTTGGTGCCCTTCCCGGCTGCGGACGACATGGTGGAGATCTTGCGCCGCACCACCGCCGGTGTCGAGCCCGAACCCGAGGCTGCGCTGAGCGGACCTCAGCTGCTTTCCATGTCGGCGCTTGTCCGGGCGCTGCCCGCCGCTGCCCATCTGCTCCGCTATGCCGCCACCCTGGTGGAGGCCACGCATGCCGAGAGCCCGCTCGCCCCACCGCTGATTCGCAAGTACGTCCGCCACGGCGCGAGCCCACGCGGCGCTCAGGCGATGATCCTCGGTGGCAAGGCCGCTGCCCTGATGGACGGCCGGCCCAATCTGGCCGCCGAGGACATCTGGAGGGTGGCGCCCGGTGCCCTGCGACATCGACTGGTTCTCGGCTACGAGGCGATCGCCGACGGCGTCGCTGCCGACCAACTGGTCGAGGACGTACTCGCCGCCCACCCAGCTCCGGAGGTCTGAGCTTGCTGCTCGAGCCCGAGCTGCGGGCGCGTCTCGAGAGGCTGGCGCTACGCAGCCGCCAGCGGGTGCGCGCCCAGTGGTCGGGCCGTCATCTCTCCAAGCACAAGGGAGAGAGCATCGACTTCGCCGATTACCGCGAGTACACAGACGGTGACGACTTCCGGCGCATCGACCACTCGTTGTGGGCTCGTCTGGGTGTCCTCCTCGTCAAGCAGTACGAGGCGGAGGAGGAGTTGCCCGTCAACGTGGTGTTGGACGTCTCCAAGTCGATGGGGTTCTATGGGAAGTTCGAAACCGCCCGCCGCCTCGCCGCCATGGTGGCGTATCTGGGTTTGGCGGGTGGTGACCGGGTGCAGCTCTTCAGCGTGCCAGAAATGGAGGCCGGACCGGTTGGACGGCACTTGGCGACGTGGCCGCCCCTCGAGCTCTGGCTGGAGGCACGGTCGCCTACCGCCGTCGGGGGCTTGGCTCCTGCGCTGCGGCGTCTGGCCGCCAGTCCGGGCCGGCGCGGTTCTCTCGTCATCGTCTCCGACCTTTTGAGTGACGACTGGCGGCAGGCCCTGGACGGGCTGGTAGCCGGTGCGGGGGGGCTAGTCCTGCACGTTCTGGCCGACCAGGAGCTCAGCCCGGAACTAGCCGGCGATCTGCGGCTGGTCGATGGAGAAAGCGGGGCAGACGTGCCCTTCTCGACCTCGGCGGCGAGCCTGGCCGCCTACCGGCGAAGCCTGGAGCAGTTCGTTGAGGGAGCGGCCGGACGGACCAAGCGGGCGAGGTCGGACTACCTGTTGGTGCGGTCGGGGGAGGGTGCGGCCGAGTCGGTGCTATCAAGGCTGGCCGAGGCGGCGGTGGTGCGATGAAGACTGTGCGATTAAGACTCTTTCTTGTGACGCTTGACCACGCTGGCGGTGGGCAAACCGTCACAAGAAGGACTGTGCGATGAGGATTGTGCGATGAGCTTCCTTGCCCCCCTCGCCTTCGCGCTCGGCGCCTTCTCGATCCCGCTCGTGGTTCTCTACATGTTGAGAACCCGGCGCCGCCAGGTAGAGGTCTCTTCGACGCTGCTCTGGAGAGAGGCCGGGCAACCGGTTTCGTCGGCGGTTCCCTGGCAGCCACTGCGAGTGACGCCACTTCTGATCCTTCAGCTTCTCACTCTGGCGGCCTTCGTCTTTGCTCTGGCTCGTCCCTTCTTCACCCAAGAGACGCTGCTCGGACCCCACACCGTGTTCGTTCTCGACACGTCCGGCTCGATGGCGATGGCCGGACGTCTCGACCGGGCCATGGCGGAAGCCAACCGCCTGGCAACCGACGTCTCGGTAGCCAACCTAGTGTCGGTGGTGGAGGCGGGGCCGTCGCCCCGGGTCGTGACAGCCTTCGCCCAGGACGCGGTGGCGGTGGCCGCCGCCATCGAATCGCTCCGGCCCACTGGGGGTTTGGAGGACCTCGACACCGCCATCCGGCTGGCCCGGGGGCTTGCCACTCCCGATCGGCCCACCAGTGTGTTGCTCTTCAGCGACGGGGGAGCGGTTGAGTTGTCCGAAGAACCGGTGGTGGGCGCCCGCCAGCTTCTGTACGACGACCTCGGTGACAACCTGGCCGTCACAGCTTTCTCGTTGGAGACGTCGGCGGAGGGTTCGCTGCGGGCGTTCGTCGAGGTGGCCAACTACACCGGCGAGAACCGGAACGTCAAGTTGGCCACCCTGATCAACGGCCTGGCGGCCGGTTTCGTTGAGGTGGAAACTGAACCAGGTGCAACCGCCCGCCGGACCTTTCCCCTCGACGCCGGGCCCGGCGACTTCGTCACCGTCTCCCTGGTCGAAGGTGGCGACGCCCTTCCTCTCGACGACTTCTCGTCGTTGGTGGTGGGCTCAGGCCCAGAGCGGCGGGTGGCGATACTCGGCGAGGGGTCGCCCTTCCTGACCGCCCTCGTCGACATCGTCCCCGGTTTCGTCGCCGCCGAAACCGCCGGCGGAATCGCCGACATCGCCATCATCGACGGCGGCAGGTCGACAGTGGTCGACCGCCCGTCCTGGATTCTCCGCACCGACCAACCTCCGGAGGGAATAACCGTGCGGGAATTCGCCCAAAACCTCGCCGTCACCTACCAACGACCGGGCGAACCGATCCTCGACAACGTCGACCTCTCCACGGTGGCCGTGGCCGAGGCCCAGGTCGTCGACGCCCCTCGCTGGCTCTCGCTGATCCGAGCCGGCCAGGTCCCCCTCGTGTTGCTTGGAGAGGTCAACGGCCACCGGGTGGTGTACTTCACCTTCGATGCGACCCACTCCAACCTTCCCGTCCAGGTGGCCTTTCCGATCATGGGCGCCCGAATCCTGGACTGGCTGGCAGGAGCTGGGTCGCTGGCGGTGTCGGTGGAGCCCGCCGGGGCTCCGATCGCCCTCGCCCCACCGGCCGGTTACACGGCTACGGTGCTGACCCCTTCGGGCGGGGAGGTCGAAGTAGGACCGGAGGCCGCCGTCTACGGGAAGACGGGTGACCCCGGCATCTACCGGGTGGAGTACCGGAACGAGCAGGGTGCGGTGGAACCCGGGCCCATCGCCGTGCGTCATTTCGTCGCCTCGGAGTCCTCTGGTCCCTATCGGGCGATCCCCACGGTCGCTCCTCCCGGCCAGGAGGCCGATCGATCCGTTCTCATCCGCGAGTGGGCGCCGTGGGCGCTGGGTGCGATCTTGGTGCTGGCCTCGATCGAGTGGTGGTGGGGGCACCAGCGGCCGACAGGCCGCCGACCCGATCAGATCAACAAGGTGGCGGCATGACATTCGATTACCCGTGGTGGCTGCTGGCGCTACCCCTCGCCCTCGTCGTGGTCTGGTTGGTGGCTCGCTGGGGGGCTCGCACCGTGCCGCGGCGCCAGCATCGAGTGGCGGTGGTGATCCGGCTGGTGGGGGCGGGCTTGCTGGTGCTGGCAGCCGCCCAGCCGGTGCTGGGCTTGTCGGTCGACCGGCGAGCGGTGCTCTTCCTGGTCGACCGCTCGGCCTCCATCGGGGTCGAGGCACGGGCCGCTCAGGAGGTGTTCCTTGCCGAGTCCTTTGGGTCCGGCCGGCCCGACGATCAGACCGGGGTGGTGGTGTTTGGCGCCGACGTGCGGGTCGATTCCGCGTTGACGTTGGATCGTCGGCCGGCTCCGATCCTCACCGAGGTCGATGGATCCGCCACCGACCTCGCCGGGGCGCTGCGTTCGGCCGCCTCGCTTCTTCCCTCGGAGGGGTCGCGCCGGGTGGTGGTGCTGACCGATCTCGTCGAGACGACGGGGGACGCCCGGCGAGCGGCGATCGAGCTGGCCGACCAGGGCATCACCGTCGACGTGGTAGCGCTCGATACTCTCCGCAGCGCCGACGCCCTGGTCGACACCGTTTCTCTCCCGGCGGTGTCCCGACAAGGCGACCAGGTGCCCGTCTCGGTGGTGGTGCGATCGACTGCGGCGGGGGCGGGCGAGCTAATGGTGCGGAGCGGGGACGGTGAAGAGCGGGTCATACCCGTCGATCTCCAGCCGGGCCGCAACGTGGTGACATTCAACGTGGCTGCCGAGGAGACCGGGTTCATCGCCGTCGACGTCCGCTTGCGGACCAGCTTTGACACCAAGCCCGAAAACGACGTTGCCCAAGGCCTCACCCGGGTCCTCGGTCCGGCCCGCGTTGCGGTGGTGGAAGGGAAGGCGGGCGAGGCTAAGGAGCTGGCTCTTGCCCTCGAGGCGGGGGGGTTGGTGGTGGAGACGGTCGCCGGAGTTCCGGGACCCGACGAGTTGCTCGAGTACGACGCCGTCGTTTTGGTCAACCTCGACAAGCCCGACAATGAGGATGCTGCGAATCTGGCTTCGTTTGTCGAGGAGCTGGGGCGCGGCTTGGTAGTGGTGGGCGGCGACCAGGCCTACGGTCTCGGCGATTATCACCGCACACCCCTGGAGGCGGTACTGCCGGTCTCCTCCAACCCCGACGATTTGGTGCGGCGCCAGCCGGTGGCCGAGGTGCTGGTGATCGACACTTCCGGTTCGATGGGGGCTTGCCACTGCAACAGCGGCGCGGGCAGCGAGGGTGGAGTGGTCAAGACCGAGATCGCCAAGGCGGGAGCAGCCCTCGCCATCGACGCCCTCACCGATAGCGACCAGGTCGGCGTACTCACCTTCACCTCCGGCCAGACCTGGGCCCTTCCCTTGGGGCCGAGACCCGGCACCGACGAGGTCGAGGCTGCCTTGGGCGGTATCACCCCCAGCGGCGACACCGAGATCGCTGCCGCCCTCGAAAAGGCCCTCGATACGTTGCGGGGAGTCGACGATCACCTTCGCCACATCGTGCTGTTCACCGACGGTTGGGACCCCAACGACGCCAACCTCCTGCCGATGGCGCGAGAGATCGCCGACGCCGGCGTGACGTTGTCGGTACTCGGTACGGGAGAGGGACCCGGCACCACCCTGGAGCGGATGGCGGACCTCGGGGGGGGGAGGTACTACCCGGGCTCGGACCTCCTCTCCATACCGGAGATCTTCGTAGAGGAGACCTTGGCGGTGGCACGCAACCTGGCGACCGAAGGTTCTTTCCTGCCGATCCTGGCGGCGCCCTCCCAGGTCACCTCCGGGTTGGTCGAGTCCCCCCCCCTGCTCGGGTACGTCTTGACCAAGGCCAAAGGCACCGCTTCGGTGGCGTTGGAGATCGGCCAGAACGACCCATTGCTCGCCTCCTGGCAGCGGGGACTGGGGCGGGCGACGGCCTGGACCTCCGACGCCACCAGTCGTTGGTCGGCGGCCTGGGTCGACTGGGAGGGGTACGTCGACTTCTGGGGCAAGGTGATTCGTGATGCACTTCCCCCCGGCCGGGAGAACCCCCCCGAGGTAAGGGTGGAAGGTGGGGAGCTGGCGGTCCGCTACCAGGCCGAGGGCCTCGACGTCGACTCGACGGCGACCGCCCGGGTGCGTACCCCCACCGGGGAGGTGTCGGTCGTACCGTTGGCCCGGGTGGCCGAGAACGTTTTCGAAGGCTTCACCCGGGCCCCCACCCCGGGTGCCTACTGGGTAGCGGTCACCGTCGACAACCCCGACGGTTCGATGTTGACCTCCAGTTCAGGGGCGGTGTCCTCCTACCAAGAGGAGTTCGCCTTCCGGGAACCGGATCCGAGTCTTGGCACCGACCTGGCGGCGGCGGGGGGAGGGCGGTTCGGTCCGGAACCAGGCGCGGTCTTCGACCCGGCACCCTCGCAGGGGAAGGCCCGGGTGGGGATCTGGCCTTGGCTCGCAGGGGCAGCCCTGGCCATGTTCCTCATCGACGTGGCCTTGCGGCGGCTGGTCCTGGTGGAGGGGGACGCGGCGGCCTGGAAAGAGGGGTTCACGGCCAGGTCGGTGAGGGAACGGCGACGCCGGGACCAACGGATCGCCGAGGCTGAGTCCCGCGGTGAGGCCCCACCGTCGGTCTCCGACTCCGAAACACTCGAACGCCTTCTCCGGCGCAAACGTCGCTAGTGCTCTGTCTGGGAAATAGCGTGAGACCCCACGATTATTGACCAGACGGTGCACTAGCCCTCACCCGCTGGCGCCGCTGTACTTGGCCAGGTTGGCACGCCAGATCAGCCGGGTTATTGCGACCACGGCGGCGGTAATGCCGAGACCGACCACCAGGAACGAGGGGTCGATCCGGGCACTTAGGGTTTCGGCCGGGACGGTGACCGCGAAGGCAAGGGGCACCACGAAGGTGAGGCTCCCCCGCAACCAGTTCGGGTAGATCGAGACCGGCCAACGGCCGGCCTGATACACGCCCTGGAAAAGGTCGATGATCTCGTCGCCCTTGACGATTCGAAACGTGAGGGTGGAGAGGATTAGCCACATGCAATACATCACCACCACGCCAAGAGCGGCCGCCGCCAGGAAGGCGACTGACCGGACTGCCCCCCCCCGAACCGGTAGGTCGGCGAAGCCAGACACGACCACCACCGCTCCCACCACCACGTCGATCAGGTTCCACAGCCGGAAGTTGCGAATGCTGACCAGCAGCTGGGGGTCGGCGGGTCGGACCAGCACGAAGTCGAAGTCGCCCTGCTCGACGTCCTCCATCAGCTTCCTCATATTTGGTTCGATGAGAGAAGCGATCACACCGCCGAGAACGATGTGCGTACCCATCACGATCAACAGCTCCGGACGGCTCCAACCGGCCAAGGTATCGGTGTGCTGGAAAACGAGTGAGACCGCCACCAAGCCGGTGAACAGAGCCACCGCCGAATTGATGAGTTGCAGCACGAAATTGGCCCGGTATTGGAGGTCGTGGGCGGCCTGCACCTTGAAGAAGGCCCAAGCGAGGCTGACCGACCTCATTCTCCAACCTCTCCGACCGCTCATCCTCCGACCGCCGTGTACCGACGGATGGCTCGTCCCCAGACGAGTCGGATTGCCACTGCGAACACCCCGATCCAGAGGAGCTGGGTAGCGAGCCCGGTGAGGATGGCGCCATCGTCGAGCTTCCCGATCAACGCCTCGATCGGATACTGGAACGTCCATTTGAAATGAAGCCACCCGGCCAACCGCTCCACCCACCCAGGCATCAGAGCAAGGGGAACCAGGCGGCCGGAGAGGAGCAGCTCGACCCCCACCATCAGCTGGAACAAGGCGCTCGTGCGAGTGGTCCAGAAGTTCACGGCTCCCTCGAGGAACTGGAACATGTGCCGGATGGTGAAGGCCAGCCAGATAGCGACGGCGAACGCTCCCACCCGGAGCGGGGTGACCTCGATGCTGGGTCGGAAGGTGAACCAGAGAACCACCGCGAATGGCAGCCACAGGGTGATCCAGACGATCTTCTGGCCGGCAAAGAACGCGAAATCGTGGTGGAAGGGGTGGATGGGCCGACTGAGCAGGTCGTTGAGACGGCCGGACTGGATCCGCCACTCCCAGGTGTAGGGCGTGAGGGCGAGGTTCATGGCTCTCACCAGGCTCCACACCACGTAATAGGCGGTGAGCTGGTCCAACGAGTAGCCGGCCACCGCTCCCCCCCGGGCGATGGCGACCGACCTCCACACCGCCAGGTAGATGACGGGTTCGAGGAGGAACCCGAAGAGGGAGAAGGCCGCCGCCGTCCGGTATTGCAGGTCGTGGAGCAAACCCTGGCGGGCCTGAGCGAGGTAGTAGCGGCCGATCAAGTGGCCTCCTCGGCGCCTGTGAACACCGCCACGATCACGTCTTCGATGGGTGGGTCTTCGATGGTGAGGTCGGTGATCGAGAGGTCGGCGAGTAGGCGGGCGGCGACGGCTCCGGCCTCCGAGGGCGCCACCTTCAGAGTGACCCGATCTCCGGTTCGCTCCGCCACCTGACCATAGGCCTCCAACGATTCGGGAAGTTGTCCGGTCACGGTGATGGTCTTGTGGGTGGCGAAGCGAGCCACCAGACCGCTCAGCTCGCCGTCGTGGTGAATCCGGCCCCGGTGGATCACCATCACCCTCTTGCACAGGGCCTCCACGTCGGCCATGTAGTGGCTGGTGAGAAGCACCGTGGCCCCGAACTCGGTGTTGTAATCGGAGATGAACCGACGGAGCCTCCTCTGCATCGACACATCGAGGCCGAGGGTCGGTTCGTCGAGGAACAACACCGCCGGGGCGTGAAGGAGAGCGCCGACCAGCTCGACCTTCATTCGTTCGCCCAGGGATAGGTTGCGGACGGGCTTAGTCACCAGCTCGCCCAGGTCGAGGGTTTCGATGAACCGGTCGCGCCGGTTCTCGAAATCGGGCTTGGGTATCTCGTAGAGGGCTCGCAGCATCAGATAGGAATCAAGAGCCGGCAGGTCCCAAGCCAACGAGGTGCGATTGCCCGTCACCAGCCCGATGCGGCGCAAGAGCTCTCGCGGCCGGCGTTTCGGTTCAAAGCCAAGTACTGAGGCCCGGCCCGAGTCAGGATGGAGGAGACCCGACAACATCTTGAGGGTGGTGGTCTTGCCGGCCCCGTTCGGACCAAGGAACCCCACCACCTCGCCCGGTTCGAGCCGGAACGTCGCCCCCTTGACCGCCACCACCTGGCGGAATTGGCGGTGGACGAGCGCCCGCAGCGAAGCCCGCAGCCCACCTGATCGCACCGGCACTTTGAAAGTGCGGCGAAGATTCTCGACCTCTACCGAGGGTGCGGGTTCCACGGGCTCATGTTGGCCCGACTATCGGTTCGGTGACGGTTCATTTGGCCGGCGGACGGCGACTAGTGTCCTGCGATCGGCGGTCAACCGGGGAGCGCCGACCGTCGGTCCAGGAAGAGCGTTTGGGTGGCTCGGCCGATGGGCCCCTGCCGGTCGAACAGCAAGGATGACGCCAGGCCCCGACCTCCGTCATCGAGCATGGTTTCGGCCCGAATCGCTACCCATTCCCCTTCCGGGTACCGCATCAGGCTGACGGTCAGGTCGGCATTCATGAACGCCCAATCGGCGGTGTGGACCAGGCGACTCACGCCGTTGCCGAAGTCGGCGACGGTCACGGCTCGCTGGAGCGGAGTCAGGTCGGACCCGGCGACGATGGGGGTCAGTATCCGCATCCACATCGCGGCGGGACCCAACTCCCAGTAGGACCCCTCGGCCTCCTGCACCTCGATGCACGTACGGTGGAAAACAGGTTTTCCCTTCGCCCCCACTCCCCAAGTGGACAGGTCGACGGGCCGCCCCGGAAACGCTGGGGGGGGGAGTGATTCGAACGGTGGAAGGGGGAGCTCGGTGAGACGCACCCGGAGGCCCACCGACCTCGCTACCTCCACCCCCTCGTTCCACAACCCGACGGAGACTAGTTGGATTCGCTTGCCTTCCCGGTCCACTTTGGTGCGTATCTCGAGGGGCGCCACCGGCACCCGTCGGAACAGCTCCACCGTCAGGCGGGCCACTTGCATCGGTTGGAGGGTCGGCACCGCTTCGATCGCTCCCGCCATCAGGGCGGAGACGACCCCGCCGTGCTGGCCGTCGTCGTACCAGCCTGCCGAGGAAAGTTGGGTGGAGATCACCCGATCGGGCCCGGCGGGAAGATAGGGCGCGGCCAGGGACTCGTTGAGCACGAGACGAGGGTACCTATAGGATGTGGCCATCTCGGCCGATGAATGTATCGACGGTGCCGAAAAGTGTTACATGTACAGGTACCTGTAGGAGCCGAGGATGGGTTACGTCGACCAACTGACCGACCGGGACCTCGAGATCCTGGCCGCCCGCCAGCGGTTGGGACCGGCCGAACTGCGCTCGCAACTCTCAACCAGGCCGTGGATGTTGGCCGATCTGGCCTCCGACTCCGAGCTGCTCGATGACCTTCTCGATCCCCGCACTCCTCTCGAAGAGTGCTCGCCGTTCCTCATTTTTGCTGCAGCCGTATTTCGGTCTGCCTTCGAGCTGCGGACCGCCGGTTGGGTCAGCGAATGGACCGGCCCCCGCCAGCGCTTGCCCGTGCTCTCGGTGGAGCCTCTGTGCGAGTTCCTCGATGACCCTGCCCGGGGCCTCTTCCTTGCCACGCTGTTGGCCGGCTTCGTGAAGGCCGATCAGCTCGACCCACGACCGGTGGCGGCTCTCGTCGCTGGGGCGGGGCCGGCTCGCCGGGTATTGCTGCGCCGATTGGGTGACCTCGCCCTCTTTCGGGCCGGAGTACTGCCGGATTACACCGGGTCCCATCCCCTCGCTCCTCGAGACGCCGACCTGCTCGGCCAATCGGCCGGGTTGAGGACCGGAGAGGTGCTTTCGCTGCTCGCCCACCCCTCGGCCGCCGGACTCGAACCGATGGAGGTGCTGGGGGCGCGCTGGTACCGCCTGGCTTTCGAAGCCGGCGATCCGTCGCCCGTGGTGGCCGACGTCGCCAACCGTTTCTCTGCCGGCCGCCGGGTGCTGACCCACCTATCGGATCGTTACCTCTGGAAGATCAACCCGAGCTGGCTTCCCCTGACCGCCTAATCCACCCGGCGGGGGCCCGGAGCCCTACGCCTAATCTCGGTGGGTGGCGACAGCGGCGACCTTGACGGTCAGTGATGGTGTGGTGGCGGGCACCCGCCACGACGCTTCGGGGGCGGCGCTCGCCGATCTCCTCGGTGCCCACGGGTTCGACGTGGTGGAACGACGGATGGTGGCTGACGAGGCCGATCTCATCTCGGCGGCGCTTCAGGATCTGGCCAAAAGGGCGAGGTTGGTCATAACTACCGGCGGAACCGGTCTGGGCCCTCGGGACGTGACTCCCGAAGCCACCCGGACCGTGCTTGACAAGGAAGTTCCCGGTCTCACCCATCTGATGCTGGTCGCCGGGATTCAATCCACGCCGCTGGCGGCCCTGTCGCGGGCGGTGGCCGGCACCATCGGGACCTGCTTGGTGATCAACACCCCCGGCAGTCCACGCGGAGCTGTGGATAGCCTCACGGCCGTTCTGCCCGTGCTGAGTCACGCCCTCGACCTACTGGCCGGCGACACCTCCCACCGGGGTTGAGCGCCCACCGCCCTCTGGTGCGCGGTCTAACGTCTCGGAGGTGAACGAGCTCGACGAGATCATCGAGACAATCAAGGCCTGGGAGGGGAGGCCGTTTGCTATGGCCACGGTGGTCGGGGTACGGGGCTCCACCTACCGCCAGCTCGGTGCTCGCCAGCTCATCGATATCGCCGGAATCTCGGTGGGAACCGTCTCAGGGGGTTGCCTCGACAACGACCTTCACACCCTTGCGGCGGGAGTGATGGCAACCGGTCTGGCTCGCCTCTCCACCTTCGATCTCACCGCCGACGACGAAGCCGTTTGGGGTTGGGGCATCGGCTGCAACGGTGCCACCGAGCTGCTGGTGGAACCAGGCGGTTCCGCCGCCCGGTGGGCTGACCAGGTCGAATCGGCCCGCACCCGCCATCACCCGCTGGCCGTCCTCCATTGGTTGGCAGGACCCGACGGGGTGGGTGGACGCCAATACCTCGAAGCAGGCCAGGAGCCTCGAGGTGTATGGGAGGAACGAGCCTCACTTGCTCTCTCCGCCGGCGAGGCGGAAGTGGCGGCCGAAGGGAATCGACGGGTCTTCATCGAGGTGATCGGCGCTCCCCCCCGGCTGTTGGTGTGCGGGGCCGGCCATGATGCCGTTCCTCTGGTCCGTTACGCCGACGAGCTGGGCTTCGATGTCGTGGTGGTCGACGATCGGCGTCAGTTCCTCACCGTCGAGCGCTTTCCCCAGGCCTCCGCTCTCGTCCATGCCCGGCCCGGTGAGGTCGTATCGGCGGTGGGTATCGATCCCCGTACCTACGCAGTGATCATGTCGCACAACTACCTCCGCGACCTCGAGTATCTGCGGGCGTTGATCGGCACCGACGTGGCGTACATCGGGACGCTCGGACCGGGCGCGCGCCTCGAGCGGTTGCTCAAGGATCTGGAGGCGTCCGGTTCGACCGTCTCCTCGTTCGACCTTCTAAAGCTGCACGGCCCGGCGGGCCTGGATGTGGGGGCGGAGGGGCCAGCCGAGATCGCCTGGTCGGTGATGGCGGAGATCCTCGGCCTACGCCGCGGGGGTGGGGGAGGCTCGCTACGGGAGAGCAAGGGCCCGGCAGCCCTTCGTTCCGGCTGAGTTCGCCAAAACCAGAAGCCCCTGTCGACTCCCGAATGGCAACGACGCCGCTACTTTGGCGGCAACGAGTCCAGGAGGTGGTATGTACCCGGCAGCCTTCCAATATTCGGCGCCCCGCACGCTCGAAGAGGCCTTATCGCTGTTGTCCGAGCTGGGTGACGACGGGCGAGTACTGGCGGGTGGACAGAGCCTCATCCCGATGATGAAGATTCAACAGGCCTTTCCAGCCCACCTGGTCGACATCAACCGGATTTCTGGTCTTGATGGCATCAGGGAGGTCAACGGCCACCTCGGCATCGGCGCCCTGGTCCGCCATGCGGCGCTGGCGTCCTCGGGGCTGGTAGCCAAGAACAGCTCGATGATGGCCGCCGCCGCCCCCTGGATCGCCGACCCCCTCGTTCGTAATCGCGGCACCCTGTGCGGGTCGGTGGCCCATTGTGACCCGAAGGGCGACTGGAACTCGATGATGCTGGCCATGAGTGCCGTGGTGGTGGCCCGGTCGAAGGCGGGAGAACGCCTCATCCCCATCGGGGAATTCGTCATCGATTTCTTCACCAACTCGTTGCGACCTGGCGAGATGGTCACCGAGGTCAGAGTGCCCAAGGACGGCGTCGGAGGCGGCGGGTCCTACATGAAGCTGGAGCGGAAGATCGGCGACTACGCCACGGTGGGAGTCGCCACCCATCTTCGGCTCGAAGGGAAAGGGAAGATCGCACGGGCCGGACTGGCGCTGACCAGCGTCTCGTCCCACAACCTGAAGGTGACCGAGGCCGAGCAAATGATGGCTGGCCAGACGCCGAGCGCCGAGCTCTTCGCCGAGGCGGGCGCCATCGCCGCCCGCACGTGCTCTCCGGACGACGACGTGCGAGGCCCTGCCGACTACAAGCGAGCCGTGGTTGCCGAGTACACCAAACGTGGATTCCAGAAGGCCCTCCAGGCCGCCACCTCAGCATGAAGACGTGAGGAGAGACATGAAGATCAACGTCACAGTCAACGGGACCTCTCAAGAGAACGAGGTGGAGCCACGCTTGCTGCTCGTCGACTACCTGCGCACGGTGCGTAGCCTCACCGGCACCCACATCGGTTGTGACACCACCCACTGTGGCGCCTGCACGGTGCTGGTCGACGGCATTCCCACGAAATCCTGCACGATGTTCGCCGTCCAGGCCGACGGCGCTTCCATCACCACCGTCGAAGGTCTCAAGCAAGGCGGCCAACTGCATCCGGTTCAAAGCGCCTTCAAGGAGCATCACGGCCTGCAATGCGGATTCTGCACCCCGGGAATGATGATCGTTGGCGCAGCTCTCATCGCCGAAAATACCGATCCGAGCGAGGACGAGGTGCGTTGGGCGATATCGGGCAACATCTGTCGCTGCACCGGGTATGTCAACATCGTGAAGGCCATTCAGGCAGCCGCCGCCACCACCCGGGAGGCCTCCCGCCAACCGGTGTCAGTGGGCTGAAAGGAACGAGATGACCACCACCAAACCCATCACCTCACCGGAGATCGGCGGAATCGGCCACTCCGTGCGCCGCCGAGAAGACGACCGGTTCATCCAAGGTGCAGGGCGTTATATCGACGACATCGTCCTTCCCGGCATGCTGCATATGGCCATCCTGCGGTCGCCGCTCGCTCATGCTCGGATCAAGGGGATCGACAGCTCGGCTGCCACCGCCCACCCCGGGGTGGTGGCGGTGATCACCGGAAACGACCTGGCAGCCTACAAGCTGGCCTGGATGCCGACCTTGTCGGGAGACACCCAGGCCGTACTGGCCACCGACAAGGTCCGCTACCAAGGCCAGGAAGTGGCGGCGGTGATAGCCAACGACCCTTACACGGCGCGCGATGCCTTGAGCCTGATCTCGGTCGACTACGAGGAGCTGGCGGCCATCACCAATCCCCAGCAGGCACTTTCCCCCAAGGCGGTGCTTATTCGCGACGAGAAGGAAGGCCAGACCGACAACGTCGCCTACAACTGGGAGGCCGGGGACAAGGCGGCGACCGATGCCGCCTTCGCCAAGGCCGACCGGGTGGTGAGCCTGGAGACCCACTATCCGCGCTCGCACCCGGCTCCGCTCGAAACTTGCGGAGCCGTGGCCGACGTCAACCCGATCACCGGTCAGGCGACCATCTACATGACCTCGCAGGCCCCCCACGCCCACCGAACTTTGTTCGCATTGGTGGCCGGTCTGCCCGAACAGAACATTCGCATCGTCTCCCCAGACCTTGGGGGGGGGTTCGGTAACAAGGTCCCCATCTATCCCGGATACGTAGTCGCCACCGCCGCCTCGCTCGTGCTCGGCAGGCCGGTCAAGTGGATCGAGTCGCGCAGCGAGAACCTCATCTCGACCGGATTCGCCCGGGACTTCTACATGAAGGGAGAGCTGGCTCTCGACAAGGAAGGCCGGATCTTGGCGATGCGGGCGTCCATCCTTTCCGACCAAGGCGCCTTTTTCGCAGACGCCCAGCCAACCAAGTTCCGAGCCGGCCTCGTCCACATCTGCACCGGTTCTTATGACTTCCCGGCCGCCCACGTCGCCGCCCAAGGGGCATTTACCAACAAGGCCCCCGGTGGGGTCGCCTATCGGTGCTCCTTCCGGGTCACCGAAGCCTCGTACCTCATCGAAAGGTTGGTGCAAAACGCAGCTCACGAGATCGGGATGGATCCCGCCGAGTTCCGTCTGAAGAACTTCATCAAGCCCGAGCAATTCCCATACCACTCGCCCACCGGCTTCGTCTACGACTCGGGCGACTACCACACCGCCCTTCGCAAGGCGATGGACATGATCGGCTACGACCAGTTGCGTGCCGAACAGAAGAAGCCCCGCCCCGACGGCAAGCTGATCGGCATCGGCATCGCTTCCTTCACCGAGGTGGTCGGTGCCGGTCCATCCCGCGACTACGACATTGTCGGTCTGAAGATGTTCGACTCCGCCGAGCTGCGTATTCATCCCACCGGGAAGGCCATCCTCAAACTGGGCGTGAAGAGCCAAGGCCAGGGACACGAAACCACCTTCGCCCAGATCGTCGCCAACGAATTGGGCATTCCGGCCTCCGACATCGTCGTCAAGGAGGGCGACACCGACGACACCCCCTATGGTCTGGGTACCTACGCCTCTCGTTCCACCCCGGTGGGGGGCGCCGCCACCGCCATGGTCGCCCGCAAGATCCGCGACAAGGCGAAGAAGATCGCCGCCCACCTCCTGGAGGCTGCCGAGGAGGACCTGGAGTGGGAACCGGGACGGTTCTTCGTAAAGGGCGTCCCCGATCGGGGCGCCACCATCCAAGAGATTGCCTTCGCCGCCTATACCAACCTTCCACTCGGCATGGAGGCGGGGCTGGAAGGAGTCCACTACTACGACCCGCCCAACATGACCTACCCATTCGGCAGCTACATCGTGGTGGTGGAGGTCGACCCTGGGGACGGCACCTGGAAGGTGCTGCGCATGGTGGCGGTCGATGATTGCGGGGTCCGGATCAACCCCATGATCGTCGAGGGCCAGATTCACGGCGGGCTGGCCGAAGGGTTCGCCAAGGCCAACATGCAATGGATCACTTTTGACGACCAGGGCAACTGCATCGGGTCGAACTTCCTCGACTATCTCATCCCGACCGCCTACGAGACCCCCCGATTCGAGTTGGGGGAGACCGTCACTCCTTCGCCCCACCACCCGATCGGGGCCAAGGGGGTGGGTGAGTCGGCCACGGTCGGATCGCCGGCCGCCTACGTCAATGCCGTCCTCGATGCCCTCTGGTGGAACGCCGCCGCCAAGGGGGGATCGGGACCCCTCAACATCGACATGCCGGTGTTGCCCCACCGGGTCTGGCAGGCCCTCCAAAGGTGAGCGGCGGAAAGTGACGGAGCTGTTCGATGCGATCGCTGCGCTCCGGCGGGCCGGTAAACCGTTCGCGCTGGCCACCGTGGTTTGGCGGCGCGGCGCCACCTCCGGGAAGCCGGGGGCCCGGGCGATCATCTCCACCGACGGCACGGTGACCGGTTGGCTGGGAGGGGCATGCGCCCAGCCCACCGTCGTGAGAGAAGCCTTGGCCGCCCTCCAGGATGGAGCTCCGCGCCTGTTGATACTCGGAGAGCCGGACAATCGCCCCGGAGTGACCTCGGTACCCATGGCATGCGATTCGGAGGGTTCGATGGAGGTGTTCGTGGAGCCGGTCCTTCCCCCCCCCGACCTCTGGGTCATCGGCGCGTCCCCCGCCGCCGTGCATTTGACGGAGCTGGCCGGAGTGCTCGGCTGGCGCACTCACACTGTTGACGTCCACCTCGATCTGACCGAGGTGGACAGGCGGTCATTGCTGGTGGTCGCCACGCAGGGCCACTACGACGAGGCCGCTCTCGACGCAGCCCTGGTCACGCCGGCCGCCTACGTCGGGGTGGTGGCCTCCCGAAAGAGAGCAGCCGGCTTAACCGAGTGGCTCCGAGAGCAGGGCCACGACGACGACGCCATGGCCCGCATACACGCCCCGGCCGGTCTCGACCTCGGTGCCACCAGCCATGAGGAGATCGCCGTAGCCATCCTGGCCGAACTGGTGGCGTTGAGGGCCGCGGGGGCGGCCTCACCACCCGTAGAGGTGGCCGTTCCCGACACGGCGGTCGACCCCGTATGCGGCATGACGGTCGACGTCGCCACGACTCATCGGTTCGAGAGCGAAGGGGAGATGTTCTACTTCTGCTCGGCCGGATGTCAGAGGGCTTTCGAGCGATCGCCAGCGCCGCATCTACCGTAGCGAACGACCATGAAGATCACCCATGAGTTCGCCGTAACGCGTCCGGTCGAGGCGGTATGGGGTTTTTTCCAGGACGTGCCGGCGGTGGCACAGTGCCTGCCCGGAGCCGAGCTCACTGCCGACAAGGGCAACAACACCTACGGGGGCAAGGTCTCCGTGAAGCTCGGTCCGCTCACCGCGGTTTTCGAAGGGGATGCGGTGGTCACCTCCGATTCGCAGGCCCACACCTCCGTTATCGACGGGACGGGGGTGGATCGCCGAGGCGGCAGCCGCGGGCACGTGAAGGTGTCCTACGCCCTGGTGGACCTGGACGGGTCCACCAAGGTCGACATCGACGCCGACGTGCAGCTGTCGGGGGCGGCCGCCCAGTTCGGCCGGACGGGTCTTATCAACGAGATGACCACTCGACTCATCGACGACTTCGTGGCGTGCCTCGAAGCCAAGCTGGCCGCCCCGACCCTGGATGAGGCCATGGCGATCTCCAACCCCACTCATGTGCGGGGATTGTCGTTCTTCTGGGCCTCGTTGCGGGCCTGGCTGCGCCGGCTGTTCAGAGGTCGGGCACCTTGAAACTGCGGTGGTGGGGCCCCCCCCTGCTATTGGGGGTGCTGGCGGCCTGTGGCGGGGCCACGTTGTCGGGAGACGACGTGGTGGTGGAGATGTTTGACAATCGTTTCTCCGCCGAAGACGTTCACATCCCGGTGGGGGGGAAGGTCACCTTTTTGGGAGCGGGTGACAACCCCCACAACGCGGTGGCCGCCGACGGCTCGTGGAGCACCGAGTCGGCGTTCGGGAGCTTGACCCAGTTGGTGGACGACGCCGCCACCCTCACCTTCGACGAGGTCGGCGAGTACGTGTTCTTCTGCACGTTCCACGGCACCGCCGGCGGGAACGGCATGGCCGCCCGTCTAACCGTCGGCGACCCGCAGGCTTCGCCGGCTGCCCAAGGGGTGATCGAGACCTCCGCCCCCCGAGCTTGGACCGGAATTACTCGCAGGGTCCCCGAGGACCATCCCACCATCCAGGGCGCTGTCGACGCCGCCGACCCTGGCGACCTGGTCCTGATCGGGCCCGGTGTTTACCGGGAGAGCGTGGAGGTGGACACGCCCGGTCTGGTCCTGCGGGGCACCGACCGCAACCGGGTGATCATCGACGGCGAGTTCCAACGTGAGAACGGCATCGATGTGTTCGCCGACGGGGTTGCCGTCGAGAACCTCACGGTTCGCAACGCCACCCTCAACGGTGTCTATTGGGACGGGGTGCGCGGCTACCGCGGCTCCTACCTGACGGCCACCGACAACGGCGACTACGGCATATACGCCTTCGATTCCTCCGACGGTCTCTTCGAGCACTCCTACGCCTCGGGGTCGCCCGACTCCGGTTTCTACGTTGGGCAATGTGATCCCTGCCAAGCGGTGCTCACCGATCTGGTCTCGGAATGGAACGGGTTGGGCTACTCGGGGACCAACGCCTCCGGGGAGCTCTACATCGTCGATTCGGTGTGGCGTTACAACGGGGCGGGGATCGTCCCCAACACCCTGGACTCCGAACTCCTCCCGCCCTTCCACGAGGTCACGATCGCCGGGAACCTGATCCACGACAACGACAACCGGCGGGCGCCGGCCAAGAGTTCGGCGTGGTCGGGTCTCGGCAACGGCATCATCTTGGCGGGCGGCAACGATTCGCTGGTGACCCACAACCGGATCTTCAACCACGCGGTGTCGGGGATCGCCGTGACTCCCAACCTCGACAAGAAGTTTTGGATGAGCTCCGGCAACCGAATCATCGACAATCTCATCGATGGCTCCGGTCGGGCCGACCTGGCGCTGGCCGGACCGGCTGGTCGGGGCAACTGTTTCTCCGACAACACTTTCGACAGCTCCCTCCCGGTAGGCATCGAATGGTTCCAGGGCTGTGAAGGTGTGAGGCTTCCGGTGCTGTTCGAGTTGGGCGGGTCGACGGAGCAACTGGGTCGG
>Ga0209341_10000361_pt1 | contig 47081 bp, 32 predicted proteins | sample RifCSP13_2_FD_184020 | JGI IMG/M metagenome (GOLD analysis project Ga0209341, IMG submission 184020) | Soil microbial communities from Rifle, Colorado - Rifle CSP2_sed 13_2 (SPAdes) (version 2) | ecosystem: Environmental > Terrestrial > Deep subsurface > Rock core/Sediment | place: Rifle...
CACGCGCCCGCCCCGCCGCCGAGGCCCGCCGCAACCGCGGACGCGAGCCACCGCGCGAACCCGCTGGACTCCAGGCCGATGCCGAGGGCGATGCCGCCGCCGAACAGGAAGACCACATTCCAGTCGATCCCGTCCACAAGCTCCTTCCAGCGCAGGACGGGCTCCTTGTCCACCCGCACGAGCCCGGCGGCGAGGATCACGAGCACCGCGGGCATCGCCTCGGGCAGGGCCGTCCCGAGGAGGGATGAGAGGGGCACCAGGCCCGCGTTCGATTCGGCCACGATCTGCACCGCGGAGGGCAGGATCCAGAGGGACAGGGCCAGGAGCAGGAGGCCCGCGACGACCTTCTCCCCGCGGCTCATCTTGCCCAGGTCGGCCTTCGCCTTCGCGATCTTGGCCCGGTCCACGGAGAGCGTCTTCATCTCCGGCCGGATGAAGGTGAAGGTGACGATCCAGGAGATGAACAGGCCGAAGAAGGCCTGCGGCGTCCCTACGAGGATCCAGTCGAAGAAGGTCAGGTCAAAGGATGCGCCATCGGGCAGCTGGGCGAGGGTCGCCTTCGCAATCAGGTTCGGCGGCGTGCTGATCAGGAGGAGCATCGCACCCGCGGTCGCTGCCTGCGCCAAGGCGAGCGTACTCGCCTCGGAGAAACGGGAGCCGCCCTTCGCCCCGATCATCGCGAGATAGGCGACGAGGAAGGGCAGCACGACGGACGTGGACGCGGTAATCGAGCCCGTGAGGGTGAGGATGAAGACGGGCAGGCAGCTGATGAAGAAGGCCGCGACCATGGGATTGTTCCCTTTGTACAGGGAGGCCAGCCGGACGGAGATCCGGCGGTCCAGATCCCACTTGCGGAAGGCGGCGGCGAGGACGAAGCCTGCGATGAAGATCCAGATGATCGGGTCCATGAACGAGCCGAGGGCCGTCTTCCAGGGAACAAGGCCCGTCGTCGCGAAGACGAGGGGTACGAGGAGGGCGGCGAGGCCGAGGGAGACGCACTCCGTAAGCCACCAGATCAGGACCCAGAACAGGGTCGCGAGGGCCACGACGGGCGCCCACGCTGGCGCGTTCACCTGTTGCGCTGCCGCGACCATCGCGGGCGGCTCCCACGTCAGCAGGACGGCGAGGAGCGCGACGAAGACCGCAGGGCCGAGGTAGAGCCCGACCGTCTGCCGGGGAAGGACCATGAAGTGGGGCCGGATCCGGAGGCTCATGGGTCCTACCCCGAAAGCGCGGGACGGATATTACCTCGCGCGGGTCCCCGGTCCGGCACTTCCCGCGGCGAATCCTTCATCTAGGGCGGGCCAATGGGATGAACGTGCCCTTCGAGGAGATCGACCACACCGCGGACGTGGGGATCCGGGTCCACGGCTCGACCGTCGAGGAGCTGTTCGAGGGAGCCGCCGAGGGGATGTTCAGCCTGATCACGGACCTCCCCCGCGTGAAGCCCGTGGGGGAGATCGAGGTCCGCGTCTCTGCGGACGACCTGCCCGGCCTGATGGTCGCCTGGCTCTCCGAGCTCCTCGTGCTCCACGAGACCCAGAAGATCCTCCTCGGCAGGTTCCAGGTGCGCCTGGACGGGTTCGCCCTGGACGGCAAAGCCTGGGGCGAGCCGATCGACAAGGGCCGGCACGAGCTCAAGCTTGCGATCAAGGCCGTCACGTACCATCGACTTGCGGTCGACCCGAAGAAGGGCGTGGCGGAGATCATCTTCGACGCGTAGGGGGACGATGATCGAAGGCGTGACGTTCGACTGGTGGCACACGGTCGCCGAGACGCCGTGGCCGGACTGGGACGACCGGATGAAGGTCCTCCGCATCGAGACGATCCAGAAGGCCCTCGAGGGGGAGGGCGTCGTGGTCTCGCGGGAGGACCTCGCACGGGCCTATGAGCGTCACACGGAGCTCCTCGTGTCGAGCTGGCGCAAGCTCGTGGACCTGACCGCGGAGGAACAGGTGCAGGCCTTCCTGGGATTCGCGGGCGTCGACGGCTACGGCGACGGGCTCCTCGTCCCCGTGGAGCGCGCCTTCGGCCGGGCCCTGGAGACCTCGCTTCCCGTCCTGTACCCGCACCTGGCGCAGACCCTGGCCCACCTGCGGAAGGCGGGCTACCGGATCGGCCTCGTCTCGAACACGGGCCGGACCTGGGGCCGCTACCTGCGGCCGATCCAAGACGAGCTCGGGATCGGGAAGTACTTCGACGTGCGTGTCTTCTCCGACGAAATCCGCGCGCGGAAGCCCGACCGCAGGATCTTCGACCGCGCCCTCGAGCGGCTCCATCTGGAGCCCGAGGAGGTCGTCCACATCGGGGACGACGTCGAGGCGGACGTCGCAGGCGCGAAGGGGACGGGGATGCGCGCGGTCTGGTTCAACACGGGCTTCTGGCCCGAGGCAAGGACGGACCGCGCGGACGCGGAGATCCGCGACCATAAGGAGCTCCCCGAGGTCCTGGCGCGGTGGCGGCCGTGAAGGCGACCGCGGTGGCCCATCCGATCCAGGGCCTGATCAAGTACCACGGCCTGGCGGACCCCATCCTGAGGCTCCCCTTCCACGATTCGATCAGCGTGTGCACGGCGCCCCTCACGACGCGGACGACGGTCGAGTTCGGGGACTTCCCCCGGGACGACGCGACGATCGATGCGAGGCCGGTGACCGTGCGGGACATGGAGCGGATCCGGTCCGTCATGGACCCGATTCGGGCGCGCGCCTCCGTGGACCGGAGGTTCCGCATGGTGTCCGTGAACGACTTCCCGTCGAACGTGGGCCTGGGCGCGAGCGCGTCCGGGTTCGCGGCCCTCGCCATGGCGGCCTGCGGGGCCGCGGGCCTGACGGCGGACCTCGAGGAGATCTCCCGGTTCGCGCGGCGGGGGGCGGGCTCGGCCACACGATCCGTCACGGGGGCCTTCAGCAAGTGGAAGATGGGCCTCACGGACGAGGACTCCTACGCGATGCAGCTCGCGGGCGAGGATCTCCAGATGGACATGATTGTCGCCCTCATTCCCGCCTTCAAGCAGACGGAGGACGCCCACCGGGAGGCGCTCACGTCGCCCTTCTTCCATGCGCGGCTCGCGGAGATGCCGCGCCTGATCGCGGAGATGGAACTCGCGATCCGCAAGCGGGACGTCGGCGCGATCTGCGCCCTCGCGGAGCGCGACACCCTCATGCTCCACGGGATCACGATGACGGGCACCGGGGAGATGGTCCTGTGGCAGCCCGACACCCTCCGGGTCATCCTGGCCGTGCGCAAGATGCGCGAGGCCGGTACGCCCGCGTTCTTCTCGATCGACACGGGCGCGACGGTCTACGTGAACACCTTCCCGGACCGGGGGGAGGAGGTCGAGCGCCGCATCCAGGAACTCGGGATCCGCACGATCCGCTGCCGGGTCGGCGGGCCCGCGCGGCTCGGGGACGAGCCCCTCTTCTGAGTCGCCCGCGTAGGGGGGATCTACTTCGGCGCCTTCGTCTCCGGAGGGGGAGCCGGAGGCTCCGAGGGGGACGGTCTCGGACGCGGCGTCTCCGGCCGGGTCCCCCGCAGCCGGACGATCCGCCGGTCGAGCCGGAGATACAGGAGGAGGATCAGGGCCGTGAGGAAGATCAAGACGCCGGCGAGGCCGAGGCTCAGGGTGCTCCCCCAGACGCTGAACGCATGTGCGTTCTCCTCGATCCGGTCGTCGAGGCCGTACCAGGGCGGATAAAAAGTGGCGAGGATCCGGATCTGAGCACCGCGGTTCCCCGCGACGTCGACGGACGAGACGACAATCGAGTTCGCCCCCTGGACCAGGGCCACGCTCGTCCGCCACGTGCCGTCGGGATCCGGCCGCACGGACTGGCCGTTCACGAGGACCGTCGCGTTCCCGTCATCGATGGTCCCGGAGACGACCACGGTGGATTGGTTCGTCTCCACGCCGTTGGGCGGGCCCGTCACCCGGACCACGGGCGCCGTCGTGTCGACGAGGATCCCCGTCTGGGCGATCCCGCGGTGCTGGGCCGCGTCGACCGCGACGACGACAATCGGGTTGAGCCCCTCCACGAGGGTGAGGTTCGTGGAGAAGTAGCCCGTGGCCGGATCGAAGGGCACGGAGACGAGGTTCACGAGGACCGCGACGAGCTTGGAGTCACTCGCGTAGCCCGAGACCTGCACCCGGGTGCGGTTCGTGAGGGGCACGAGCGGCGACGTCAGCTGGATCTGGGGCGCGTCGGAATCGACGAGGACGACCCGCAGGACGAGGTTCGTGTTGCCGACCGCGTCCGCCGCGACGACCACGATGGGTTGCGGGCCCTCGGGCAGCGCGAGGTCGACGCTCCATGTGCCGTTCGGGGCTACCGCGACGCTGAAGCCGTTCACGGTGAGGTACGCGCCGAACTCGGAGAGGCCCGAGACCCGGACGACGTTCGTCGGCGAGACGGAGAGGTTCGCCGGGCTCACCACGACCAGGGAGGGCTCCACCGTGTCGCGGATCACGCTCGTGATCTCCGTCGCGAAGTTGCCCACGCGATCCGTCGCGTTCACGAAGATCGTGTTCACGCCCTCCGTCAACGGGACCGCCAGGCTGAAGGAACCGTCCGGCGGGGCGAAGGCCCATGCGGTCGCGAGGGAGGGGAGCACGGTCGCCGTGACGTTGATCGGAGCCGCGCCCGCGAAGAGCGGGGAGGCGAGGACCGCGGTGCCTTCCACGAGGACGAGGGAGGTCGGGACGATCGGGTAGACGGGAGCGGTCACGAGGAGGATCGGCGGGACCGTGTCCACGGTGAAGCCCCATGCGATGGAGGCGGACTCCCCCGCGCTGTCCAGCACGGTGAAGTTCGCCAGGTGGGGCCCGCTCCGCAGCTCGAGGGCCAGAGGCAGGACGAAGCCGCTCGCGTTGAACGCTCCCGCGCTCGTCAGGTTCATCCCGTCCAGGTGGAAGACCGCGGCGGCGATCGACGCCAGGGGGTTCGTCTCGCCGTAGACGACCAGGATCGCGGGCGTCGCCGTGCCGATCGTCTCCCCGTCCCACGGCGTGACGTTCAGGATGACCGGGCCCGGCGATGCGATGCGCAGGTTCCCGGCCGCCGCCGCGGACGGGACGCCCCGCTCCCCCGGCGGGGTTCCCGCGAGGCCGGGCGTGGCCAGCAGGAACAGGGCCACGCATGCAATCGTCGCCCAACGGATGACGGAGGCCATGATCGATCCCTCGTGCCCGGGGAGGCCGGCGATCCCGAGGGGTCGGCCCGGCCCTCCCCCGAGGCGGGCGCAGGTAGGTCGCGTCCCGATATAAATGATGAGAACGTACCCCTGGAAAGGGGACCCGGGGAGGGCTTCCTCTGGTCCTCGTGGGTTCCTCGGTCCGAGTCAAAATGGGAGAAGGGGAAAGCTCACAGCTTTCCCGGGTCCTCCTTCGGTGGTGGCGGGATCTGCGGCGGCTCCGGCGGCTTCCCGGGACCGCGGCCTCGTGAATTACAGGGAGACGCGGGTCCGCCCGATCGGTCCCGCGACGGCCATGGAGGCGCGGCCCGGGTCGAAGTACGTGCGGGCGACCTGCCGCACGCGGTCCTCGGACAGGTCGCGCACGAGGTCCGCGTAGCGCTCGAGGAAGTCCATGCCGAGGCCGTAGTACTCCATTCGATGCAGCTCCGAGGCGACCTCCGCGTTCCGCTCCAGGGAAACGATGAGGGAGCCGACCTGGTTGTCCTTGCCGTCCGCGATCTCCTCCATGGAGAACGGGTCCGTCCGGAGGCGGACGATCTCCTCCCGGATCCCGCGGATCGCCCGCTCGAGGTTCGCGGGGCTCACGCCTGCGGAGACCGACCACATGCCCCCCGCGGTCCGGGCCTCGAGGCTGCTGTACGCGTAGTAGGCGAGGCCCTGCTCGTCCCGCAGGTTGTGCCCGAGGCGGCCGAAGAGGCCGATCCTCCCGAAGAGGAGGTTCGCGAGGAAGAGGGCGTAGAAATCGTCGTGACGGCGGGGGAGCGCGGGACCGCCCACGGCGATGTCCACCTGGGACTTGTGGGGCATGGGGATCCAGGAGTCGCGGGGCCGGGATGCGGGCGGCGGCGGGATGGCGGAAGGCGGCTCGTTCGTCGGCGGGAGCCGGGACAGGGGACGGGCGACGGCCTCCTCGACGAGGTCCCGGTCCACGTCGCCCGCAATCGCGAGGATGAGGCCCTCCGGCCCGACGTGGGCGTCGTGGAACTCCGCAATCGTCCTTCGGGTCGTACGCCGGATCCGCACCTCGCTTCCCCTCGGCTCCCTTCCGTAGGGATGGCCCCCGGGGAAGACGAGCTCGGACAGCTGCCGGGACGCGCGGTAGCGGGTGTCGTCGTTCGCGAGGCGCAGGTCGTTGAGCAGCTCCGTCCGCACGCGCTCGACCTCCCTCGCAGGGAACGCCGGGTTCGAGAGGCAGTCGATCAGGAGGCGCACCGTCTCCGCGGTCGTCTCCCGCGTGCAGCGACCCTGGAACACGAGGACCTCCTCCGAGTTCCGGAACTCGAGCGTCGCGCCGATCCCCTCGAGGCGGTCCGCGAGCTTCTCCGCGCTCAGCTTCTTCGTCCCGCTCAGGAGGAGGTGGGAGAGGAACTCCGCCACGCCCTGCGCGTCCTCGGCCACCATGCCCGCGGGCACGCTGCCCCGGAAGGCCACGAAGGGGTTCGAGGGGAGCGCCTGGGCAATGAGGACCGCCCCGTTGTCGAGGACCGTCCGGTCCGGCAGGTTCACCGCGAGACCTCCTCTGCGTGGAAGCGCACGACGCTCCGGTGCTCCTCGACGAGATACCGTCGGGCGACGTCCCGCACGTGCTCCGGGCGGACCTTGCCGATGCGCGCGACCATCGCGTCCCACGCGTCCCAGGAGGCGAGGGCCTCGCTCGCGCTCAGCAGCATGCCCTGGAACGTGGCCCCATCCTGCTCGAACTGGTGCCAGGCCCGGACCTGCCCCTTGGCGCGCTCGAGCTCCGCCTTCGAGGGCGGCGCCTTCCGGAGCTTCGCGAGCTCGGCGTCGAGGACCTCCTCGACGCGGTCCAGGGGCACGCCGCCCGCGAGGGTCACGTCCGTCAGGAGGAGGGAGGGATCGACCTTCAACTCGTGGCGCACGCTAACGTCCGTCGCGAGCTTGCCCTCCACGAGTGCGCGGTACAGGCGGTTCGAGCGGGAGCGCCAGTCCCCGGCTGCGAATCGCGTGAAGCCCCGCCAGCCTCCGAGGACCGCGGCCAGGAGGGCCACCGCCGGCGTGTCCTCGTGGGCGAAGGCGGGGATGTGCCAGCCCACGGCCAGGAAGTCCGCGGCCCCGGGCCGGTGCAGGTCGCTCCTCCGTTCCCCGTGCTGTTCCGGTTCGACGAGGCGCATCGGGGGCGGGGGGGGCTCGGGCTTCAGCGGCGCGAAGGCCTCGCGGACGTGCTGCATCGCGACCGCGGGATCGAACCCGCCGGCGAGGACGAGGTACGCATTGTTCGGCGCGTAGTACTGGAGGTAGTGCCGGTAGAGCGGGTCGCGGTCCAGCCTCGCGAGGTCCTGCTTGTACCCGATCGGGGTCCAGTGGTACGGGTGGACGTGGAAGGCGAGGCCCCAAAGCTCCTCCTCGACGAGGAACTCGGGCTGGTTCTCCGCGCCCTCCCTCTCGCTGATCACCACGGTCCGCTCCGCCTCGACCTCCTTCGGGTCGAAGGCCGCGTTCCGCATCCGCTCCGACTCGATCATGAGCGCGGTGTCCATCGCAGATGCCGGAATCGTCTCGAAGTACGTCGTGTAGTCCGTGTCCGTGAACGCGTTCATCTTGCCGCCGAGGCGGCTGATGAGCTTGTCGATGTCCCCCTTCCTGAGCTTCCCGCCGCCCTTGAAGAGCATGTGCTCGACCCAATGCGTCGAGCCCGTGATCCCGGGGACCTCGTTCCTCGAGCCAATCCGGTAGCCCACCCAGCAGGAGAGGGCCTTCGCGTCCGGGAGGGGATGGAGGATGACCTTCAGGCCGTTGTCGAGGGACTCGACATGGGTGGCCATACGGGCGGTCGGAACCGCGACTAGAAGATAAAGGGTTGTGGTGCCTGCACAGTGTTCTGTTGACCGGGACCCATCCGAAAGAGACCCACTGGTCTACGAACCGCCACTAGAGCTCTTGGTCCTCGGGGTCAGATCGAGCGGTCTAGTGCTTCGTTGTACGAGCCGAACGAGCGAATCGTGTGCGAAAGGGAACCGAGAGGCTCAAGTCCCGAGAGCCGACTCCTTTCGCGTTGAGCATCCTTAGACCCCGATAGAGAGTCTCCCTGAGAGTCACAACGTCGTCGGGGAGCGGAGCGAAGAATCTCCCTACGTGAGGTTGCACCGTGCAGTTTCGGTGGCGGACGAAGTCCAAGAGCAAACAGGCCTGCCTGTGCTTGACTCGCAAGTGGGGCGTTATTGAAGAGAGAAGCCCCTCAACCATCCCACCGCTCTAGATCAAGTGGTAGCTCGCATTCCACCTGGGTTTCCGCGGAGCCTGGCGCGCCAGGATGCCGCCGTACACACGGCGAATCTCCTCCAACACGAGCCTGTTGGTGTTCGCGATTGAAATCCTCGCTCGGTAGTGGTATCCCCGTAAGCCTCGCCCCGCGTACTTGGCGATCATTAGCGAGCCTTCACCGTCCATGAAGCCTGCGAGGTAACCCGGCGATGGTCTCCGGGTCACGGCCGCCCCTCCTACACGGGCTCGGTCGTGCCTTCTGATGGCCGGGTCTCTCGTGTTCATCTGTCTGACACGCTTGAAGAGAGAGTCCCGGACCATCCGTTCAGGTGTGGCCAACGACTGCAGACGCCCTTTGGAATCCCGAGTCCTTGTGCACTTGCGGACGCGGTCCTGGAACTCGAGGAGCGCGTTCGCCTGTTTGGATTTGACGATTAGAAAGGGCCTGATCGCCCCGACAAGCTCGGCGGCCGCAGCATTGGTCCGGATGAGGGCAAAGGAAGGCTTCCACCGTACACGCCGCTGGCCCACCGCAGACATGATGCCACCCCAGGTCTGCTGGATGTCGGCAAGGATGGCGCGGCTGGTGTTGTAGACGGAAACCCGGAAACAGTACTCAGGTGAACGGCGACGCCGACGTATCCGTGCAATGGCAAGGGACCCCTCGCCGTCTATGAAACCGGCGAGGTATCGAGCGGAGATCAACCTAGGAAACGGATTGCCGGCTGACGCCAATAAGCTGCTGCGGAGGGGTGAGCGAAACTGCTACGTGCGCCGGTCCCCACCTTCCCCCTTCTGAGCTTTAAAGCGGGCACTGTCCAGGTCGAGTTCGAAGTCCTCTTCCTTCACCTCGCCAGGGGTGAAAACCTTGCCGGCTTCGAACTCTAGCTTCTTCTCGGACTTCTTCCTCTTCTTCGGCTTTTCCTCAACCTGCAGTGGCATAGGTCGCCTCCAGCTTGGTAGCGTAGGGATCGGGGAGATCGATGCGCCGCCTTGTTCCGTCGTTCACGACCAGTACAGACCAATCAATCATCTCGATATTGAAGGTGTCGCAAAGTTCCCGCCGCAGGCGGGCGCGAGAGTCCGCAGGCGGATTCGTGATCGCGGCCTTGATCGCCTCGTCGTCCGTCACTCGGTCCACGAGACCCTCCCGCTGTCGCTTGTAGAACAGGGAGCGCTCCGCGCCGATCTCCGAGTACTGCTTGCAGGCCATCATCTCCACGTCGGGCCCGCCCTTCTCCTGCGCGGCCTCCTGGATCGCAAAGTAGCGGTCGAGCCACTCGACCCGCCGGGCCGCCTCCTTGGACCTGCGGTCCTCAAGGCGGTCGAGGACCTCCTCCCAGAGATGGAACGCCTTCTTCTCCCAAGCGTCCTCCACGAGGTCCTCCGCCTTGCCCATGTAGTACCGCTGGACCTCGATCGGCGAGACGACAGAGCCGTCCTCGAGCTCCACCCGCCACTGCTCTGGGTTCCGCGTCTCCACGTTGTGCCACAAATCCTTCACGGGGTCCTTGAGCCGCGGGACGTCGCGGAGGGCGTCCTGTTCCATGAGCTGAATCACGGCGGAGGTCGCGAAGTGGCGCAGCAGGATCGCGGTCTCGTTCATGAGGGCGTCCCCCACGATCACGTGCAGGCGGCGCCAGCGCGTGCCGTCCGCGTGGGGCTCGTCCCTCGTGTTCAGGATCCCGGTGTCGTGCATCGTCTCCCCGCTGATCACCTGGGACGTGAGGAAGGCCATCGGCGAGAGGACGTACTTCCCGCGGATGATGTCCCCCGCGCCCGTGTAGATGATCCGCGTGGACAGGTGCGGGACGAGCTCCCGGATGAACTGGCCCGGCCAGGGCACGTCCCGGGAGACGCAGTAGTTCTCGTGGGACCCGTAGGACGTGCCGTCGGGCGATGTGTTGTTCTTGAACGCGTGGATCTTCGTCGTGCCCGTGTACTTCTCTTCCATGACGCGGCGGAGCCAGTCCAGGACCTTCTCCCCCGCCTTCTCCCATACGACGACGTCGTGGAAGTTCGTCGTCTCCGGGGTGCTCACCTCGAAATGGCCGACGTCGTAGTAGACGCGCGAGCCGTTCGTGATGAACTCCCCCGCGAGGTGGAGGTCGCTCTCCCTCAGCAGGTCGAGGGCCAGGGTGTGGGGATCGAAGCCCATCGATCCCATCTTGCGACAGAAGAGCGTGTACTCGTGTTCGGTCCCCTGGACCATCTTCTTCATCGATCACCCGACCATCGGGTCCGCACCGGTGCGGAAGACCTCCCGCTGGCGCTTCTCGTAGACGTACATCTCCGTGATCGCGTGCTCCTTCGACTCCTCCTCGATCGCCGCCTCGAGGTCCCTCTTCGTCAGGCCCTCCTTCTTGCGGTCGCCCTTCTTCAGGGAGATCACGCGCTTGACGTAGTTCTTCTTCGCCGTCTTGACGATCGCCTCGATGATCGCACCGGAGATGATGTCCTTGCGCTTGACCGTCTTGATCGCTTCCGCGGCCTCCGCGTCGAGCTTGACCTTGACCCACTTGTTCTCGCCGTAGAGCTCGTCGAGGACGAACCGACGCAGACCCTCGACGGCGTCCTTGTGCCCACCGAACTCCTTCTCGACGTCGTCGGCCACGGGCAGGTCGTCCGTGAGGTAGATGCGAAGGATCTCCTCCGCGGCCTGCCTCTCGGGCCGCGGGATCTCGATGATCTCGTCGAACCGGCCGGGCCGGAGCAGGGCGGGATCGACGAGGTCCGCGCGGTTCGTCGCGCCGATCACGAAGACGTCGTGCAGGCGGATGAGGCCGTCCATCTCGCTCAGGATTTGGGCGATGATGTTCTTGTGCACCCCGGACGTGTCCATCATCCCACGCACGGTGAACAAGGCCTCGATCTCATCGAAGAAGACGATGCTCGGCTTCTTCTCGTGGGCCTGGCGGAAGATCTCCTTGATGATCCTCTCGCTCTCCCCGACCCACTTGGACAGGACGTCCGCGATGCTGACGTTGAAGAAGGTCAAGTCGTTCTCCGTCGCGATCGCCTTGACCAGGAGGGTCTTCCCGCATCCGGGCGGCCCGTAGAGGAGGATGCCGCGGGGCGCCTCCAGCCTGATCTGTTCGAAGAGCTTCGCCTCCTGGTAGGGGAGCACGACGACGTCCTTGATCCGCTCGATGCACTCCGTGAGGCCGCCGATCTGGCCATAGCCCACGTTGGGCTTCTCCCCAAGGAGGAGGGACTTGACCTCGAGGTTCGGCAGGACGTCGAGGACCTCCATCGTCGGAGGCAGGACGCTCACCTGGAACCCGGGCTTGAGTTTCTTGTAGGTCGGCTTGTCGCAGCTGACGAGGCGCTTCTCCATGTCCCCCTCGACGCTGATCACGAGCTTGCCGTCCATCATGTCGACGACCTTCGCGATCACGCCCTCGTTCCTCACCGCGCTGCCCTCGACGATCGCGTAGGTCTGCGGGTGCACCCACACGTACTGCCCGATCTCCAGCTGGCCCTTCTCGACAAGGCCCGTGGAGACCTTGAGAAGCTCCGTCGCCCGAGCGACGACGGTCTGGTTCCCGTCCAGGTCCGGCCCTTCCTTGCGGACGACGTAGGCGTAGAGCAGCGGGGGCTGCTTGATCTTGTTGAACTTGTCCTCGTACGCCTTGAGGCGGTACTCCCTCTCCTCGATCTCGTACCGGAAGGAGTGGAGGTCCCGCTCGTACTGCCGGCGGAGACGGTCCATCTTCTCCTCGAACTCGTCCCTCACTTCGTCCGCAGACTTCGCCGCCTTCCCTTCGCTCTCCTCGCTGGACATCGGATACTCACCGCGGGCTCTCGCCCGCAGCCCTGGTGGGACGCCGCAGGGTCTCCCCTCGCCGCGCAACGCGCAGAAGGAAGACGATGCCTTGTCCCATCCCTTGTTAGAAACTCGCATGTGGGGTTAAAACTTTTGCGCTGGGTACCGGACCTGCGACAAACGCCGTTTACAAGGGGAAAAAGGACCGTTCCCGCACGGGCCGAGCATCGCGGCCTACCGCCTTGTACGCCCCGGAGTTTTCGGCTGAGCGAAATCGCAATCGTAAGGACGAAAGGACGAAATGCACGGAAACGCTCCCGGGAGCGTGGAAGGCGCCGCCGTATTCGTCGAGGCCCTGCTCCTCGTCGCCGCCCTCGAGATCGGGGACAAGACGCAGCTCGTGACGATCTCCCTGGCCGCGCGCCATCCGTGGGGCCTCGTCCTGGCGGGGGCTGCGACGGGCCTCCTGGCCACGACCGCGATCGGCGCCGTGATCGGAGGCCTCCTGGCGGCGTCCCTTGGCACCTGGCTGACGTACATCAAGTTCGGTGGAGGCGTCCTCTTCATCCTCCTAGGCGTCTGGACCGTAGTCCAGGGGGTGCGCCGGGGAGGCGGAACGGAGGAGGCGCGGCCGGGCCCCTCGAAGCGGGGCGCGTTCGGCGAGGCGTTCACGCTGAACTTCCTCGCGGAGTTCGGGGACAAGACCCAAATCGCGGTCATCATCCTCGCCGCGTCCTATGAAGCGCCCGTGTCCGTCTTCCTCGGGGCCGGACTCGGCCTGACCGCGATCTGCGCGATGAGCGTGGTCGTCGGCGTGGGCCTCGCGAAGGTCCTCTCCGAGAAGGCGCTGCGCGTCGTGTCCACGATCCTGTTCATCGCCGCAGGCGTCCTCCTGATCCTGGAGGCGTCCGGCCTGCTGTGATCACGGGATCCCGTGGATCGGGAAGACGGTGCGGCGCAGCTCCTCGACCGTGCGTTTCGCGGCCCGCGGGACGTGGGCCTCCTCCTCCGCGCGGTCGTGGTCGCGGAGCGACTTCTCCGCAGGCACGGTCCCGGCGACCCGGTTGCACTCCTTGAGCCAGCCGATCGGCAGGGCGTCCTCGAGCTCCACGCCGACCATCTGGGAGAAGAGGACCGTCCACACGCGCGGGACCGCGGTGACCTCGTACCCGCCCCCGCCCGTGGCTACCCAGCGGCCGCCGCAGAGCTCCTTCGACAGCTGGTCGAGGAAGCGCCCCACGGCCTCGTACGTCTCCGTCGTGAGCATGAGGTGGGTGAGCGGGTCAAGGTGATGCCCGTCGGCACCGAGCTGGCTCATGATGAGATCCGGCTTGAAGGCGCGTGCGAGCGGCGGCACGATCTCCTGGAAGGCGTAGAGGTACGAGACGTCCCGCGTGTAGGGCGGCAGGGGCACGTTCACGCAGTAGCCCTTCCCCGGCCCCGCGCCGATCTCGTCTGTGAAGCCGCTTCCCGGGAAGAGGTAATGGCCGTCCTCGTGCAGGGAGACGGTGAGGACGCGCGGTTCCTCGTAGAAGATCGCCTGGACGCCGTCCGCATGGTGGGCGTCCACGTCCACGTAGAGGATGCGCTTCACGGCCTGCGTCGCGAGGAGCGCCTTCATCCCGATCGCCAGGTCGTTGAAGATGCAGAAACCGGACGCCTTGTCCGCCATCGCGTGGTGGAAGCCCCCGCCCAGGGTCATCGCGCGGACGCGGGCCCCGGACGCGACCTCCTCACACGCGCGGAGGGTCGCGCCGGCGTGGAGTGCGGCGGCCTCGTACATGCCCTCGAAGACCGGGTTGTCCGCGGTGCCCAGGCCGTGCTCGTAGTCGACGCCCTTCGGATGAACGCTGAGGTCCCGGACCGCGGACAGGTAGTCGGGCGTATGCACGCGACGGATCGCTTCCTCGTCCGCCGGTGCGGGCACGAGGCTCTCCGCGACGGACGCGTTCAGGAGCCCGTACGCCGCGATGAGGTCCCTCGCGAGGCGGATCCGCACCTCGCGCAGCGCGTGCTCCCCACCGAAATCGTACTTGAGAAAGTCCTCGTGGTAGAGCAGGGCCGCCTTCACGGGTCCGGGAAGGCCGCGGGAGGGCTTAAGCGTGCCCGCGACACGGAGGGAGGAGCGGCCGCGTCGCGATCCGGGGGACCCGTCCGGGCGGAACCTCCAGGAAGTACTCGGGGTCTGCAATTATATCTTCGATAGAGGATAAAAATAGGCTAGAGAAGCCATCCGCCCGTGACCCCGATCACGTCGCCCGTGACGAAGGACGCCTCCTCGGAGACGAGGAAGAGGACCGCGGCCGCGACGTCGGCGCCGGTGCCGGGCCTGCCGACCGCAGTGTCCTTCGCCTTCCGTCGCCGCGCGGCAGCCAAGGGCAGTTCAGGGTCCTCGATCACGCCGGGCGAGACGACGTTCACCGTGATCCCGTCCCTCCCCACTTCGCGGGCAAGCGACTTGGAGAAGGCGACGATTCCGGCCTTCGCCGCGTAGAACGCCGACATCTTGGCGGAACCGTGAGCGCGGTACGCACCCGCCGCGCCGAGGTTCACGATGCGGCCCCAACGATTCCGGCGCATCTGCCGGACCGCGAAACGCGAGCAGACGTAGGTCGCGGTGAGGTTCGAATCGAGCACGCGCCGCCACGCCCTCAGGTCCGTGTCCTCCACGGAGCGCACGACCCACTCGCCGACGTTGTTCACGAGGATGTCCAGCCGACCGAACCTCTGGCCCACCGTCTCCACGAGCCGCCGCGCATCCTCGGGCCTCGTGAGGTCCGCGCGCACGGAGAAGGACCGGCGGCCGAGGTCCTCGATCGCATCGGAGACCTTGCGGCCCTCCGCGGCCCTCGTGTGGTAGCTGATGGCCACGTCGGCCCCCGCGCGGGCGAGGGCGAGGGCGATCACCCTGCCCATGCGACGGGATCCGCCGGTGACGAGGGCCGCGCGCCCTTCCAGGTCCATCCGCTACACCCGCTTGCGGGAGAACTCGGTGGATTCACACTCTCGGCCGACGTATGCGGAGAACGGGGAGACGACCGCCAAGGCGTCGGCGAACGCGTCGCCGACGGACCGGGGACCCCCGCCGGTTCGGACGCTGCCGAACGCGCGGATCGCCGCGCTCTGGCACTTGGGACCGCGTCCCGACGCTCGCATGCGCGCCTCGAAGCGCCGCGGGACGGATAACGTTTCCTCGCGCGAGTCGTCCCGATGCATCGGTGGGGGCACCGCGCGCGGCGGATACGATCCGATCAGAAGACGGGAAAGAGGAGGTCCGCCCGCGAGGCGGGCGGATTGGAGGAGGGTGAGCGTCAGAACGAGCCGGGCAGCGTGGGCCGGCACCGGGGTTTCGAGGCGGGTGCGGGCCGCAGGATCCGGAGGATCGTGGGCAGGATCAGGGGGGACATCGGGTCACCTCGATGGGTCCTACCGGTTCAACGCGGCATGGACGACGGCCTCGGTTCCCCAGAGGATGAACCCCGGCAGGTCCCGGAGGGGCTTGGATGCCGCCTTCTTGGAAAGCTTCATGATTTCACCTTGTTACATCGTTTCGATGTTATCGAATCACGGAAGTAACGGGGTCGTATTTAAGTATGTCGACACCGTTAATGCGCTTTGATATTATCAAATAGGTGCCGCGATGCCCGACGACGCGAGCAGCCCTCCGAGCGAGCGCCCTGTGACCGTCACCGTGGACCAGCTCAAGGTGCTGAGCGACGCCTCCCGCCTGCGAATCCTCACCCTGCTCATGGAGCGGGACATGAGCATCAGCGGGATCGCGAAAGCCCTCGAGCTCACACCGGCGACGGTCCACCACCACGTCACCCAGCTCCTCCAGGCGAGGCTCATCGAGCCGACGAAGAGCGAGATCCGCGGCAACCTCGTGGAGAAGTACTACCGCATCCCCGCCACGTCGATCGACTCGAGCGCGATCTGGGACCAGCTCGGCGACGCGGACAAGGTGAACTACCGCCTCGCGGTCCTGGGCATGCTCAAGGGCCTCGTCAACGAGGCCATCAAGCGCATCCAGGCGAAGGGGACCGTGGACTTCGAGGTCGGCCGCCTCTACTTCTACCACGTACCCTGGCGGAAGGACACCGTCCAGCAGGTCGTGGAGATCTTCGAGGAAGCGAAGCGGAAGCTCGAGCGGCTCGAGGCGAAGTCCCGGGCCCAGGGCGAGGCGGGGGACGAGGTCATGGCCCTGCTGACGACGCTGCCCGTGTGACCGTGCGCCGCCTCAGACGTACTCCCCGCGGATGAGCTTCCGGATGTATGGGCCGAGGACCTTCGCGACATCCATGTCGCCGTCCCAGTCCTCGAGCTGGTCCCAGTGGTGGTCCTCCATGTCCTGGACCGCCTTCTTGATCTGGCTCGTCATCGATTCGATGTCCCCGCCGGTCACCGTGGCAGCGAGGATGAGGTACTTCCCGCGGCCGATGAGGATGTGCATCTGGCCGACGGTCATCTCGTTGAGCTCCTCGCCCTCCTCCCCGCGGAAGGAGTCCTTCACGAACTGCTGGACCGCGGTGAGCATGCCGCTCAGGATGTCCGTGTCGATGTCCGGCCGCAACCGGCGGGTCTCGTGCTTGATCAGGACGCCGTCCCGGCCGTAAAGGAGGAAGACGTCGTCGATCGCCGCCTGGGCCTTGGCCGCGGCCGCGGGCGGGGGCGCGGGCTTGGAGCCCGCGGCCGCGGAGGCTTCCGAGGCGCCGCGACGGCGGTACACGAGGAACAGGATCCCACCCACAAGGGCGGCGAGGACGAGGGCCAAGACCGGCAAGAGGTCACCCAGGGAGAGCCCCCCGCCCGCGACGGAGGCGGAGGTCGAGAAGCCGAACGTCTTCGCCGCGCTCATCGTATTTCCGGCGAGGTCCTTCGCGCCCGTGTCGACCACGACGACGTACGTGGTCGAGGCCTGCAGGGCGCGCGCCGGGGTGAAGGTCAGCGTGCGGCCGTCCGCGCTCCAGGCGAAGTCCCCGTTGATCGAGGGCGTGATCGAGAAGGCCTGCTGGACGGAGACCGGGTCCATCGCCTCGCTGAAGGTGAGCGTGATCGAGGGTGTGAGGTTCGTCCCGGCGCCCTCCGGGGCGTCCGCGGTGACGGTCGGCCGCGTCACGTCGACGGTCGTGAACGTGTCGTTCCCCGAGGACTTCGTCTCCGCATTGCCGGCGTAATCCCTCGCGAGGGAGCGGAAGGCGTACACGTGCCCGTCCGCGCCGGTGAAGGTCGCGCTCGTGGCGATCGTATCCACGAGCCCGGGCACGAGAGCCCAGGAGCCCCCGTCGTCGCTCACGTAGATCGTGTAGGAGGCGGCATCCGTGACTCCTGCGGCGGGCCGCCAGGCGAGGCCGAAGGAGAGGGTCGTCTCGTACCGGGGCAGCGGGACGACCGTGGATCCAGGGGGCGTGACGTCCACGTAAGTCCACGTGTCGTTCGTCGAGCCCTTCGACTCCACGTTCCCCGCGCGGTCCGTCGCGAGGGAACGGAAGGCGTAGCGGTGGCCGTCCGTCCCGTTGAAGTTCGCGCTCCCGCTGGCGCCGGCCACGCGCCACGACGTCCACCCGCCGCCATTGTCGGCCACCTGGATCTGGTAGCTCGTGACGTCCGTGGTCCCGGGCATGGGGCCCCAGGCCACCGCGAAGACGAGGGTCGTTTCGTAGAGCGGAAGGCTCTGGACCGCGGAGGCCGGCGCGAGCGTGTCCACGAGGGTCCACGTGTCGTTGGTCGCGGGCGGGATCTCCGAGTTCCCCGCGCGGTCGAAGGCCGTCGACCGGAACGCGTAGACGCCCTGGCCGGAGGCGCTGAAGACGCCGGACGTGAGGGACGTGTCCCCGAGCCAGGTGACCCAGCCGCTGCCGGAGTTGTACTGGATCTGGTATGTCAGGATGTCCGTGACCCCGGGATCCGGCTCCCAGCTCACGGTGAAGGAAAGGGACGTCTCGTAGGTGGGCAGGGCGAGGACATGGGAGGCAGGACGCGTCGTGTCCACGATCGTCCACGTGTCGTTCCCCGAGGGGAAGGGCTCCGCGTTGCCCGCGCGGTCCACGGCGATCGTCACGAACTCGTACGTGCCGTCCCCCGATGCGGTGAAGCTGAACTGGCCCGTATTGAGTCCCGTCGCGTTCTGGGTCGCGTAGGCCTGCCAGGCGCCGCCATCCAGGCGGTACCACAGGGTGATGTTCGCGACGCCCACCCCGGTTCCGTCGGAATAGGAGTAGTGGACCGCGAAGGTGAGCACGTTCGTCCACGCCGGGAGCGCGTTCGCGGACGAGGTGGGCGGGGTCGTGTCGGTCATCGTGAAGTACTGCGTCTGGCCTGCGGTCATGTTCACGATCCGGGGGTTGTTCCCGAACGTGTAGGTGAGGTAGCTGACGGAGACCTGGGTCGTGTTCCAGAGAGGGAGGGAGCTGCCGAGGTACACCCGGTTCGTGACGACGATCCACTTCGGGTTCCCCGTGAAGCTCGTCCGGTTGTAGATCTCGCCCCCGTTGTCCTTCACGACGACGCGGACGCCCGAGACCGGCGTGACGTTGTTCGACCAGAGGGCCTTGACCGCGAGGTGGTTCTGCACGGTCAGGGTCGCCGCCGGCATGATGAGGAGCTTCGCGGGGGCGAAGGTCGTGTTCAGGGACGTGGTCCGCGTGTAGTTGTCCAAGAAGAGGTCGTGGCGGCTCACGGACGCGAACGTGTCGTTCGTGAGGGACGCGACCGAAGGGAGGGCCGCGTCGCCGAGGACGTAGAACCCGACGCTCTCGTTTGGAGGGGGCGTGGTCGCGCCTCCCGATCCCGGGAGGCCTTCCGTGATCGCCTGAATCCGGTCCAGGGAAGAGGCGGCGGACGTGACGAACGCGGCGGCGATGCCCGTCGCGGAGCCGCCTTGGCCGTTCGCGAACGAGGGCGCGGTGCTGCCGCCCTGGCCACCCGTGATCGTCTGGAGGGTGTTCCCGGAGGAGACGAGCTGCACGTAGACGGCGCCGATGCCTGCGGCGGTGCCGCCGTTGGAGCCGCCTCGTCCGCCGACGCCGCCAATCCCCCCGGTGATTCCCGTGACCTGGTTGTTCCGCATGGTGGTTAGGTTGGAGAAGCCCGAATCCCCGATCGCGAGGATCGCCGTGGCGTTCCCGCCTGTGGCGACGGGGCTGTTGCCGGCTCCGCCCTGCCCTCCCGTGAGCGAGCCGATCGTGTTCGAGCCGAGGATCGCGCTGGCGCCGATGCCGGCCATCCAGAGGCCTCCGACATCGCCCCCGAGCCCGCCCACGGACCCGTTCCCGCCGTACCCGCCGCGGAGGGTCTGGGCCAGGTTGTTACTCGCGTTCCCGGCCATGTTCTGCAGGAAGAAGTGTCCATACGCGGCGCCCCCCGCGCCTCCGATTCCAAGAGTGCCGACCGCTCCTGCGTCGCCCGCGGAGCCGCCGTAGATGCCGATGGCGTCGTTGTAGAACCACCAGCCGCTCGTCGTGCTGTTGATCGCCTCCATGGCGATCGCGCTGCCACCCGCGCCCCCGGGGCCGGCGGTAAGAAAGATACCGCTCGCCGCGCCGCCATTGCCGCCGTGGCCGCCGAAGATGTTCGAGATGTCATTGGTCTGGGCCCGGGAGTTCTTCGCATTCGCGATGACGATCGCCGTGGCGTCCCCGCCGCGGCCGCCGCGGCCCCCGTTCCCCGGGGCAGGCGTTCCGCCGTTGCCGCCGCGTCCCCCGAGGATCTCGCGGACCGTGTTCCCGGCGACGATGGGCGCGTTGCCGCCGTCGACGAGGATGCCCACCGCGACGCCGCCGTCCTTGCCCGCCGTGACGAGGGATCCGCCGTCCGCGCCGTTCGTCCCGTTCACCCAGCGGATCGTGTTCGCCTGGATCGTGGGCTGGACCAGGTTCGCTGCGTAGATCGCGATCGCGGGATCCGACAGGACGGTCGTGATCGTGTTCACCACAATGATCGGGTAGCCGCCGAAGCCTCCGTCTTCCGCGCGGATCGCCATCGTGGTGTAGTTGATCCGACTCCACGAGAGCGTCGCGTTCGACCCCTGGAAGTCGACCCCCACGATCGCGTGGTCGATGTCGAGGCGGCTCAGGGTCGGGCCCCAGAACAGGGGGTTCCCCAGCGCGCGGACACCGCGATCGACCATGCGGAGGGAGGCATACTGGAGGTAGGACCCGCGCGAGGACTTGTTGAACTGGACGCCGCCCCAGAGGCGGTTCGTGGCGTTCGTGTCGAAGGAGATGTATCTCGTGGACGTGCCGTTCGCCTGAAGCTGACCGTCCAAGTAGAGGCGGACGTCGGAGTCCGCAAGGACCGCAACGCCCGGCTGGATCGTCAGGATGCAACCCGCGGGCACTGTGACGTTGGCGTACATGACCCAGGTCTCCCCCGTCAACCAATACGGGGTGGAGTTGCCGGAGCATGCGCTGCCGGCGATGTAGCGCGCGCCCGGCCCGGCGGCGGGGACGGCGCCCGGCGTCGCGGAGACGAACGGGGCGGTCAGTCCGGCGGCGAGGAGGACGAGGACGATCGCGAGGCTTCGCCCCGAGCGTGCGGGGTAAGGATGCTGCATGTCGAATCGCCACTCCGAGTCTGGAGCCAGCCGAGGGCTGGTGCCTCCCCGCGTTCCCCTGGCGATATATTAGAGAAGGGGACCCGTTACCATCCATGATAACATCTGTCAGGCCGCGCCGGAATAGGTTCATTACCGTGCGGCCGGTTGGGCCGGGCGATGGCGGACCCGGGCCTCGACCGGATCTTCGCCCCCAAGTCCATCGCGGTCGTTGGAGCGTCTCGGCACGAGGGCAAGATCGGATACGAGATCGTCAAGAACCTCGTGGCGAACGGCTACCGCGGGTCCATCTACCCGATCAACCCGAAGGCCGACGAGATCCTGGACATCCGGGTCTACCCGAGCGTGGGCGCGGTCCCCGGGCCCGTCGACCTCGCCGTGATCGTCGTGCCGGCGGCCCTCGCGATCCCCGCGGTCGAGGAATGCGGGAAGAAGGGCGTGAAGGGCCTCGTCGTAATCACCGCGGGATTCCGGGAGATCGGCGGGCCGGGCCTGGAGCGGGAGAGGGAGCTCCTGCGGCTCTGCAAGACGTACGGCATGACGATGATCGGCCCGAACTGCATGGGCGTGATCAACACCCATCCCGACGTGTCCATGGACGCGACCTTCGCGCCCACGGCGCCCCTCCGCGGTCACGTCTCCCTCGTCACGCAGAGCGGGGCTCTCGGGGTCGCGATCCTCGAGCACACGAAGTCCCTCGGCATCGGCTTTGCGAAGTTCTGCTCCCTGGGCAACAAGGCCCAGGTGAGCCTGAACGACCTCCTCCAGGCCTGGGGGGAGGACCCGGAGACGAAGATCATCGTCGCCTACATCGAGAACTTCGGGAACCCGAAGAACTTCGTTCGGATCGCCCGCGAGGTCACGAAGAAGAAGCCCGTGATCGCGATGAAGGCCGGCCGGTCCGAGGCGGGCGGACGGGCGACCGCGTCCCATACGGGCTCCCTCGGCGGCTCGGATCTGGCGGCGGAAGCCGTCTTCAGCCAGACGGGCGTGCTGCGGGCGAACTCGATCGAGGAACTCTTCGACTACGCCTCGGCGTTCTCCCTCGGCACGCTCCCGAAGGGCAACCGCGTGGCCGTCGTCTCCGACGCGGGCGGACCGGCGATCATGGCCGTGGACGAGCTGTCCGCGCAGGGCCTCATCCTCGCGGAATTCACGAAAGCCACGAGGGACGCCCTCGCCTCGTGGGCCCCGCCGGAGGCGTCCACGGCGAACCCGATCGATCTGACGCCCGAGGGCTCCCTGGAGGACTACCGCAAGGCCCTCGACGCGGTCCTCGCGGACGAGACCGTGGACGCCGCGATCGCGGTCTACGTGCCTCCCGTCCGGACGGACGAGGTGGAGTGGGCGCGCGTCGTGTGGACGACCGCCCACAAGCACCACAAGCCCGTCCTGTGCAACTTCCTCGGCCGGACGGAGGACAGCCCCGGGTTCCTCGAACTCGTCTCCCACGGCCTGCCCTCCTACCTGTACCCGGAGAGCGCGGCCCGATCGCTTGCGGCGCTCTACCGGTACGCCCTGTACCTGAAGCGAGACGAGGGCCGAACGCGGACCTTCGAGGTCTCCCGAGCCAAGGCGGGAGCCATCCTGGACACGGTCCTCGGGGAGGGACGGACGCGGCTCACGGAGATCGAGTCCGTGGAGTTCCTGGAAGCCTACGGCATCCAGACCGCGCGGGCGCGGCTGTGCCGGAACATCGACGATGCCGCGGTCGTCGCGCGGCAGCTCGGATATCCCGTGGTCCTCAAGGCGATCGGGAAACAGCTCCTGCACAAGACGGAGCAGCGGGCGGTCGTCCTGGACATCCGGGACGAGCGCGCCCTCCGCCTGGAGGCGATGCGACTCCTGCACCGGATGGAGACCCAAGGCATCGCCTTCGACGGGATCCTCGTGCAGGAGCACGTCTCCCGCGGGAAGGAGGTCATCCTGGGGATGACCCGGGACCGCGTGTACGGGCCCTTCCTCGTGTTCGGCCTCGGCGGGATCTACGTCGAGTACCTGAAGGACGTGTCCTTCGGCCTGCCGCCGCTCACCGACCAGGACGCGTACCGCATGATTCGCTCGATCCGCACGTATCCGCTCCTCGCCGGCGTGCGGGGGGAGCCGCCGCGGGACATCGACGCCCTGGCCGAGGCGATCCTCCGCCTCGCCCAGCTCGTCCTGGACTTCGACCAGATCCAGGAGATCGACCTGAACCCGCTCATCGCCCTGGAGGCCGGCAAGGGCTATCGCGCCGTGGACGCACGGATCCTCCTCACACCGCCCGAGCCGGAGACCGCCTGAATCGGCCGCGGATCACTTGGGCCCGTTGACCTCGATCCAGTTGCCGTCGGGGTCCGCGACGTAGAACCACTCGCCGCCCTTGGGGCCCACATAGCGGTCCACGATCGCCACGCCCTTCCTGCGGAACTCGGCCTTGGCCCGGGCCAGGCTCCCCGTCCGGAACGCGAGGTGGTCGAGGGCCTCTCCCCGTGCGAAGGGGGTCGCGTACCTGCTCCCGGGTTCGTACCAGTTCAGCTCGAGCTTCTGCGTTCCGCGCGGACTCTTGAGGACCGCAACCTCGCCGTGCTGCTTGCGGATCCTCATGCGGAACACGAGGTCCATCCCGAGGACCTCCGTGTAGAATCGGATCGACCGGTCCAGATCGCGCACGCGGATCCCCGTGTAGTAGAACGTGAAGGACGCCATGGCCGTCGGAGCCAGCACCGCGTATTTGTCCTTGGCGCCGTCACCGGACTGCGATGAGGACGACGCCGAGGAAGATCGCCGCCATTCCGGCGTACTGGGTCCGGGTGAGCCGCTCCCGCAGGAAAACGGCGGCGAGACCGACGGTCACCGCGCTGAACAGCCCGCTCAGGGTGCCGATGATCGCGACGGAGCCGGACACGATGCCGACGCTGTACGCCAGGAACCCGAAGGTGTCGAGGACGCCCATCGCGGCGATCGTCCTCCAGACGTCCCTCGGAGGACCTTCGAGGCGGGCGATCCCCGCCACGGACGCGAGGGCCAGGAACCCGAGGCCCGCGAGCCGCACGAACGTCACCGAGGTGATCGGTCCGAAATCGACGACGGCGTACTTCAGGGCGAAGTAGAAGACCCCGTACCCGGCGAAGGAGAGGACCGCGCTGACCAGGCCCACTCGCGCGTCTTTCGGAGGCGGGTTGTCGGGGTGGGCTCCGCTCCGGGAGATGAGGACGATCCCCGTCAGGGTGGCCGCGATCCCCGCCGCGGCGGTGGGGGGCGGCCGGTCGCCCAGGAACAGGACCGCGAGGGCCGCCGTGACCGCAGGGAAGCTCGAGATCAGGGGCGAGACGACGGAGAGCACGCCGTACTCGATCGCGCGGTACAGGAAGAGCGAGGCGAAGAGGTTCACGAACGCGAGGACGGGGACCGTCATGAGCGCGGACGCGAGGCGCCATCGATCCCCCTCGAACGCGAGGGCGAGCGGCAGCATGATCACGAGGCTGACGACCTCCATGTAGAAGAGGACCCGGACATAGCCGATGCGATGGGACGCCCTCCTCGCGAGGAAGTCCCCGCTCCCGTACCCGAGGGCGGCGGAGAGCCCGTAGAACAGGTCCGAGGCGGCGCCCACGCAATCCTCGCACCCGGGAACCGGATGGACCTCTTAGGGTTGCGGGTCCGGCGAGGCCTTCGCGTAGAGCTCGAGCCAGATCCCGTCGGGGTCCACGACGTACGCGAGCCACGTGCCCTGCTCGAGGAACGGCGGCAGCCCGGGCGTCGCCCCCTTGGAGAGGAGCTCCTCGAACGCCTTCTTCACGTCCTCGCACCCGAAGGCGAGGTGGTCGAGCTCGTCCCCGTTCCGGTACGGCCCCTTGAAATGCGTCGAGCCCTCCGGGTACCAGTTCAGCTCGAGGATCTGGGCGGAGTCCTTGCTCTTCAGGTCCGCAATCTCCCCCGCGGTCTCCGGGACCTTCGAGCGTCCCAGGACCTCCATCCCGAGCACGTCGCGGTAGAACGCGATGGACCGGTCCATATCCCGAACCTGGATGCCGACGTAGCCGAGGGTGTACCGCATGGAATCGTGCGCGGCACCGCTCCACGGACGATAAAGGCTGTGCCGTCCTTCGGCGGAACCCGCAAGGATTCTAACGTCGGACCGCCATAGCCTGAGCGCGAGGGGACGACACGATCCAGATCGACGTGGTCCTGCCCGACCGTCCGGGCGAACTCGGGAAGCTCGCAGCGATCCTGGGCGAGGCGGACATCAACATCGACGCGATGAGCGCGAACTCCGGCGGCGGGAGGTCCTACATGAGCCTCCTCGTGGACCAGCCGACGAAGGCGCGGCAGCTCTTCGACAAGGCGGGCTACGAGAACGCGTCCCGCACCGTGGTCGTCGTCCGCATCCCGGACAAGCCCGGGGCCCTCGCGGAACTCGCCCACACCCTCGGCGGCGCGGGCGTCGACATCCAGAGCGTGGTCCATCTGGAGACGATCGGGGATCACGTGCAGATTGCGATCGGGGTAGACAACCTGGACAAGGCGAGGTCCCTCGTCTGAGCACCCCGGCCCGGAGGGATTCGGTGCATTCTCGGATTCGGTAACGAGAACGTCGCAATTGAATAGAAACTCTCAAATGCCCACGCATGCCTATCATCCAGATGCCGCACCGATCGGGACGGGGAGGGCAGGGGATTGTGAGAGACGTGTCGGAGGAAGTCGAGGCGCCGAAGGGCGCCCTCGGCGTCGTGCCCAAGAGCTTCTCGACGTGGGGACCCAAGACGATCCCCCGCGTGGACTACGAGCGGATCTTCGTCCTGGACTCGAACTCGGAAGCCCTCGGGGAGTACGTGCTCAACGACGATTGCCCGCTCGAGTTCAGCGACCTCAAGCGCTCGATCCCGTTGAGCGGGATGCGGCACCTCGTATCCTTCTATCAGGGAGAGTATGCCTTCACGCCCTTTCGCGTGGACGACCTGTGGTTCGTCGTCCTGACCCGCGGCGTGCCGCGGATCGAGGAACGCGGTCACACGGGCACCCTCCTCGCTGCGGCCCGGATCCACATCCTCCCGGGGATCGAACCCACCCTGGCCCGGAAGGAGACGGAGCTCCGGATAAGGGAGCAGGAGCTCGAGGCGAGGGAGGCGGCATTGCTCCGCCGGGAGCAACACGTGGGGCAACTCGACCAGGATCTGCGCCTGAGCTCGATGCAGCTCCGCGAGCTCGAGGTCGAGATTCGCGCGAGGGAGACAAAGCTCAAGGACCTCCGGGACTACGCCCTCGAGATGCAGCGGGCCTTCGTCCCGAAGGGAAAGGCCGCGGACGGCAAGCCCGTCGAGGCTGCGCCGAGCGCGGAAGTCCCCGTGAGCCCCCGCTGACTCCCATCCCCTGGCGACCCCGTTTCTCAGCCTCGATAACCAAGGGCCGCGTGTTATATAATATCCGACGGAGTCAATCACCGGAGAGTGGCAACGCGAGGTGTAGCCCTCGCGAAGCCCAGGCGGCCAGCGCATGCCAGGGGTTCTCGAGACCCTCGTCAGCGGCGTCGTACTGCGAGGCATCAGTCCCGGCCTCGCCGCCCTCCTGATGGTCGCACCCCTGAGGAAAGTGGCCCGGGCCCAACTCAAGAAGATCTACGTCCTCAACGAGATGGGCGACATGGCCGGGGAGTACGTCCTCGACCCGGACTGCCCGATCGACTACGCCGATTTCCTGAAGGTGCTCCCGGAGCAGGGCATCGGCGACCGCGAGGCACTCTTCGTCGGGGAGTACGTCTTCACCGCCTTCCAGAGCGACAAGTTCGTCTTCGTCCTCCTGTCCCGCGGCCAGCTCGCGCCGGAGGACATCGACTGGACCGCCCTCCTCCTGACCGCGGCGGATTCCCATCTGGCCCAGGCCGCCAAGGGGACCGCCGTGCCTCGACCCGCAGAGACGAAGTCCTCCGCGGACCTGGAGCGGTCCCTCGCGGAGCGGGAGGCGCGCCTCGACGCGAAGGAGAAAGAGGTGATGAAGGTCGAGGTCCAGGTCAAGGCGGAGGAGGCGAACCTGAGAGGCCGCGGGGAGGAACTCGAGCGCCAGAAAGGCCACCTGACCGCCCTCGCGGACTACGTGACTCAGATGCAGCAGGGCACCTCCCTCGGGATCGCGAAGGCCCTGCAATCCCTCGAACTGTCCGAGCAGATCGCCTCCTCGGGGAAGGAACAGGCCGCCCGCGCGGACAACGCCGCGCTCGGGGAAGCGCGCAAGCAGTTCGAGGACGAGCGGAAGGCTCTCCTGATCGCACGGGAGGACGTGGAGAAGAAGTACCGGGAGGCCTCGGAGCGAATCAAGCAGCTCGAGACACGCCTAAAGGAAGCCTCCGAGGTGCTCGAGCGGGAACGCAAGGAAGCCTCGCAGCGGGAGACCGAGGCGGAGAAGATGCGAACCGCGATCGAGGTCCGCGTGCAGGATTTGAGCCAGCGTTTCGCCCAGATGGCGAAGGAACGCCTCGTGAACTCCCACCGGCCCGCGGGCGCCGTCTCCGACGGTGCGAAGTCGGAGATCGACGCGGGCAAGGCCGAGCTGGCGAAGGAACGGAAGTTCCTCCAGCGCCGGGCGATCGAGCTCCTCGACCGCGAGGAACGCGTCCGGGACCGGGAGCTCAAGATCGACGATCGCGAGGCCGCCCTCGCGAAGCGAGAGGAGGAGGTCACCGCGCGCGCCGCGGCCCTCGAGAGGATGAAGGTCGCCGTGGCGCCGGTGTCCGCCGCGAACGCGAGCGCGGACGAGAACCGGAAGGACATCGAGCGCCGCGTGAAGATCATCCAGCAGAAGGCCCTCGAACTGCTCGACCGGGAGGAGAAACTGCGGAAGCGAGCGGCGGAGCTTCAAAGCTTGGAGGCCCGCCTGTCCGGGGACGTCCCGGTGCAGTAATCGGGCTCCCCGCGGCAGGCTACGGAATCAGGCCAGATAACCACCCGACGCCCATTAAATAGGTCTCTATCGGGTCGTTTCTCCAGATAATCTGCCGCAGGCGACAACCCCGTCGCGGCCGGGGAACAGCGACCATGCCGTCCCAGTCGCAGGCACCCGAACGCCGAGTCCGTAGCGGAGGGAGCGCCTGCGCTCACCCCCCTTGCGGCGCTTCCGGGCCGCCGGCGGGCTCGGCTCCCGGAGACGCCGCGCGAGGAGTGGTCGCGTGAGGGCGGCCACCGCGCTCGTGATCGTGGGCGTCCTCCTGGCGACCGCTGCCCTCGCGATCGTGGGCCAGACCGCCGCCGATCCGCTGGGCAAGTACCGGGCGCCCGACGGAAGTCTTCGCATCCCCGGGAGTGCCTTGACGCCGGAGCTGCAGCGCCTTCTCTTCGGCGGAAACGACCTGCAGCCCTACCTCAACCGGACCCACTTCGCTCCGGCGCCGTCCTCATACCCGACGATGACGCTCGAGGAGGTCCGCTACTCCGAGCTGAACCCGAACGTCTTCACCCGCCCGACGCAGCCGCGGGAGAGCATCGCCGGTGCGATCGCGCACCTCGTGGCCCGGTGGTTTCCACCGGTAGACTGGACGGCCCAGCTCCGTGCGGCGGCCGATGGGTTCCTCGGCCTCTTCACACTCAACGCACGTGCCTCCGTGGTCGTGGACTCCACGACGGTGACGGACGTTTCCGCCGCGGCCAACACGTGCACGACCTCCCAGTCCGCGGGCGCCGCAGACAACGGCGTCCTCGTGATGCTCTCCGAGCGGGGGACGTTCGCCTTCATCACCGTCACGTACGGCTCCGTGAGCCTCAGCCTCATCGCCAGCACGGCCGCAAACGGCGGAACGTTTGTGAGGGCCGAGATTTGGGGTTTCGCCGGCGCGCTCCCGGGCGGCGTCCAGACCATGACCGCGACCCTCTCGGGCGGTTCGACCGCGAGGATGACCTGCGCAACGATCCTGCTCCAGGGCGTGAAATCCACGGGCTCGTTCATCAACGGGACGAGCAACTCGGCCAACTCGACGAACGCCACGGTCACATTGACCGCGGCCGTGACCACGGGCAACCTGGCCTTCGCCGTTGCGGCGATCCAGAACACCGGGGGAGCCGGAGCGCAGCCCACCGCAGTCTCCGGGACGGGAGCGGCTGCCACGGATCTGTACGGGGTGGCCGTGGGCCACTGCACGGGCGGCGGCGCCGCGAACGAATGCGCGGCGGGCGCATCCATCCCCACCCCGGGCACGGCGATCACCTGGACGAATCCGAGCACGAACTGGGTCGTGTCCGCCGTCGAGGTCGTCGCGAATCCCACGTGTGCGACCGTGGGCGGCGGGAACTGCTATCGGATCGGTGCGGGCGGGGCTTGGAATAACCCGACGAACTGGTCCAACTCCTCCGGCGGCGCGGCCTGCGGGTGCACGCCCCTGGCTACGGACATCGCGATCTTCGACGCGTCCCCGACCGGGACCACGACCCTTGCGGCCGCCACCACGGTCGCCGCGCTCAGCATGACGGGATTCGCAGGCACGCTCGACACGACCGCGAGCAACTGGGCACTCACCGTGAATGGGGATCTCACCATCCAGGGGACCCTCCTCCCGAGGGGATCGACGGTCTCGGTGACGGGCAACGTCGTCGTACTCGGGGCCACGACGGTCGTGACGATGGCTTCGTCCGCGTGGACCGTGAACGGGACATGGACGAACAACTCCACCTCGGCATCGTGGTCCGCGGGCACGAGTTCCGTCACGGTCCGGGAGGCGTCGAGCGGCACGCTCACGTTCGCGAACCTGGCCGGAGCGACGAATGAGTTCAACAATCTGACTCTCGACGCGACCGTCGGGCCGGGCTTGACGTATACGATGGCCACGAACGGATTGCGAGTGGCGGGCACCCTCACGGTCCGGAATTCCACGGGCGGAGCCACGGGAGCCACGATCCTCGACACATCCGCCTCAAACCTAGCGGTTACCGCCGGCGCCCTTGCACTGCCGACCTGGGGCGCGTTGAACACGAGGACCTCGACGGTCACAATCAGCGGGAACGTGAACATCTCCGCCGCGACCGCCTACGTGAGCAACACGGGTGGCGCCTGGACCATCACGGGGACGTGGACGGACGCCTCAACCTCGGCTTTGTGGTCGTTCGCCGCCGCGATGACCTTCCGGGCTCCGGCTTCCCGGACGATGACGTTCGGGGCTCAGGCAGGGAACGAGTTCGCCGGTGCGGTGACGTTCGACACGACCGCGGTCGGCGGGATCACGTACACGATGGCGACGAACCCGCTTGACGCAGGCGGGATGCTCACGATCCAGAACAGCGCCGGCGGCGCCACGGCTGCCGTCCTCCTCGACACATCCGCGACGAACCTCGGCGTTACGGCCGGCGGGCTCGTCCAGTCGACGTGGGGCGCGTTCAGCACGCGCGCGTCGACCGTCACGATCAACGGCGATGCAGACATCAGCGCGACGAACGCGTACATCAGCAACACGGGCGGTTCGTGGACCGTCGCGGGCGGGTGGACGGACCGCACCACGTCGGCCTCGTGGTCCTTCGCCGCTTCCATCACCTTCCGAGCCGGTGTCTCGAAGACGATGACCTTCGCGGGTTCGAACATTTCGGGAAACGAGTTCGGCGGGTCCCTGAGCTTCGACACGACAGCCGTGGGCGGCGTCACGTACACGATGTCGAACGGGGCCACGGGGGATTCGTCCCTCAGGATTGGAGGCGCCCTGACGATACGTAACGGTGTGGGAGGCGCCACGGCCGCGGCGATCCTGGACACATCCGCGGCTGGCTACGCAATCACCGCTGCGTCCCTCACCCTGGGCAGCCCCCGCGGCGCCCTCAGGTCGGGAGGTTCGACGATCACCATCAACGGCGCCGTCACCATCTCCGACGCGAACTCCTACCTCGTCCTCGGCAGTGCCACGTGGACCGTCGCGGGTGCGTGGACGAACAACAGCACCGACAGCGGCGATTGGTCCGCAGGCACCGGGACGGTCATCTTCCGCGCTGGCGGGAATGCGACGATGACGTTCGCGAACCTCGGCGCGAACGAGCTCAACAGCGTCGTGTTCGACACGTCGGCGGCGGCAGGCGTCACATACACAATGGCGACGAACGGCCTGCGGGTCGGCGGGGCCGTCACGGTCCAGAACACCGCGGCAAGCCCCTCCGGGAACGTCGTCCTCTCGACGAGCGCATCCAACCTCTCGCTCACGTCGGGCAGCTTGGTCATCGGAACGCGCGGCACCCTGACCGCCAACGGGTCGACGATCACGGTGAACGGCTCCTGGACCTCCGTGGCCGCAAATCATGTCTGGAACCCGGGGACCTCCACCGTGGTGTTCGGCGGATCCGGGGCGCTCACGATGAGCGCAGGCGAATCCTTCAACATCCTGACGCAGAGCGCGGGCACGACGACCCTGGGCTCGGACGTCACGGTGGCGGGGGCCACTGCGGTCAACGGCACGCTGGACACGTCCGCCTCGAACTTCGCACTGGCCCTGCAGTCCACCCTCTCCATCGGCGCGAGCGGCGTGCTCAACCTGGAAGCGAGCACCGCGTCGACGTCCGGGAACGTGACCATCGCCGCCGGCGGGGCGGTGAAGTTCACCGGCGCGGGCACATGGACAATCAACGGTAGCTGGACGGATAACAACGCAGCGACGCCCGCGAACTGGGCCGTGGCCACGTCCACCGTGAGGATTGTCCGTGCCGCAGCAACCACGCTCACGTTCTGGACGGCGGCAGGATCGAACGAGTTCAACAACCTCATCCTCGATTCCTCCGTCGCCGCCGGGTTCACGTACACCCAGGTCAACGCGCTGCAGGCCGCCGGCACCCTGACGACCCAGAACACTGCCGTGGGCGCGACGGGCGCCGTCGTCCTCGACGCGACGGCATCGAACTACGGCTCGAACCTCGGCGGATTGAGCCTCGGCGCGCTCGGCGCCTATGCCTCGCGGAGCGCAACCGTCGGGGTGAATGGCAACGTCGCCGTCGCCGCGACGGGCTACATCACCTCGGGAGGCGCGGGGACGTGGAGCGTGACGGGTTCGTGGACCAACGCCACGGCAGCCGCCTCGTGGGCCTTCTCGGCGCCCATCACGTTCCGCAGCGCGGCCGGCCAGACGATGACGTTCAAGGCCGGTGCAACCGAGTTCGGCGGGGCCGTCACGTTCGACACGTCCGCGGCCGGCGGCGTGACGTACACGATGGCGACGAACACCCTCAGGCTTTCCGGCCTGCTGACCGTCCGCAATTCCGTCGGCGTACCGACGGGCAACACGATCCTCGACACCTCGGGGTCGAACCTGGGCATCACCGCGGGCTCCGTGACCGTCGGGACGAACGGCACGCTGCGCGCGCAGGGATCGACGATCAACGTCGGCGGCAACTGGACCGTGACCGGGGCGAACGCGACGTTCACCGCGGGAACGAGCTCGGTCGTCTTCACGGCAGCCGCGACGATCACCATGACGCAACCGTTCCACGACCTCTCGGTCACCGCAGGGAACGCCACGCTCGCGGCCAACACGACGGTCAACGCGGCCCTCACCGTGTCCTCCGGGACCTTCGCGAAGGGGACGTTCACGCTCTCCACCGGCACGTTGAATCTCTCCGGCGGTGCGTTGACATCCACATCCGGGGCGGGAACGGTGACGGGAGACGTGATTATCTCCTCGCCCTCGTCGTACCTCTCGCTCGGCTCCGAGACCTGGACGGTCGGCGGCGCATGGACGAACGCGAGCACCTCCGGTTCGTGGGCCGCCGGTTCCGGCACGGTCGTCTTCAATGCCTCGACCGCGGCGACGATGATCTTCGCCGGGACGAATCTCGCGGGAAACGAGTTCAATCACGTGACCTTCGACACGACGGCTGCGGGCGGCGTCGCGTTCACGATGTCCACTCGGGGACTGAGGCTCGCTGGGACGCTGACCATCCGGAACAGCACCGGAGGCGCCACGGGCCCTACGGTCCTAGACACGGGCGCCGCCGGCCTGGCGGTCTCCGCGACCGCGGTCGTGGTCGGCGTCTACGGCACCCTTTCCGCGAACGGCTCGACGATCTCCGTGGGCGGCAACTGGACCGTGACCGCGGCCAACGCGACGTTCACCGCCGGGACCTCCACCGTCACCTTCGGCGCGAATGCGACCGTCGCCATGGCCCAGGCCTTCTACAACCTGACCGTCACCGCGGGGACCGTGACCGCGGCCTCGAACATCACCGCCATGAATCTCCTAACGGTCTCTGGCGGTACCCTCGCCAAGTCGACCGCCACCCTCGCCGCGGGGGGCGTGCGTCTGTCCGGCGGAACCCTGACCTCGAGCTCGGGCGACGTGAGCATCTCGGGGGACGTGACGATCTCGGCTGCGGGCTCCTACATCGCCTTCGGCTCCGAATCCTGGACCGTCTCGGGATCGTGGACGAACGCGAGCACCTCGGCATCGTGGAACCCAGGGACCGCGACGGTCACGTTCAACTCCTCGTTCGCGCAGACGATGACGTTCGCGGGCGCGAACCTCGGCGGCAACGAGTTCGACCGCGTGGTCTTCAATTCGGGTGCCTCGACGGTCACCTTCACGATGGCGACGCGCGGCCTCCGGATCGGGGGGGCCCTGACCGTGGGCGGCGGGAGCGGCACGACGACCCTGGACACGGGCATCTCCGGCCTTCCCGTGGACGCGATCAGTCTCGACGTGATCGCGGGCGGGGTTCTCAGGCCTAACGGCTCCACGGTCACCGTCACGTCGGTCGATACGCACCTGGGCGGACTCCAGGCCGGAACCTCGACCTTCGTGGTGAACGCCTCCGGCGGGACCGTGAACCTCTCGCAGACCGTCAACAACCTGACGGTGAGCGCCGGGGTCTCCACGACGTTCAGCGGCTCGCTCCGATGGAGCGGGACCCTCACCCTCACGAACGCGGTCGTCGACTTCGGGGGGAGCGGGCTCACCTCGGTCGGGGCCGCTACGCTGACGTTCGCCGGCGCGACCCTCATGATGGGCAACGGGAGCTGGGACACGTCCTCGGCGGCCACCGTCACCGCGACGGGCTCGTCCGTGACGTTCTCCGGCACCGGAAGCCTCGACGTCGGTGCGACGGCCTCGCTTGCCACGGTCACGATCAGCGCCGGCACGCGGACGCTCCTGGGTCCGCTCACCACGGCCGGGCTCCTCACGCTCTCGGGAGGTGTCCTCTCCAAGGGCACGAATGCACTGACCGCGAATGCCGGACTCACGCTGTCGGGAGGGGCCCTCACGTCCGTGTCCGGCGCGGTGAGCATCGCGGGGAACGTGACGATCTCCGCCGCGTCCTCCTACATCGCGTTCGGCTCCGAGTCGTGGACCGTGAGCGGGTCGTGGACGAACGGCTCCGCCTCTGGGAGCTGGTCCGCGGGGACCGCCACGGTGACCTTCGACTCGGCGGCCTCCCGGACGATGACCTTCGCCTCGCTCCCCGGGAGCGCCCCCGAATTCCGCAACGTCGTCTTCGATGCCGGCCCGTCGACCGTCACGTTCACGATGGCGGGGAACCCCCTGCGGTGGTCCGGGACGCTCACGGTCCAGGGCGGGAGCGGGACCACGACCCTGGCAACGGCCGATCTTGCACTCGCCGGCGGCGCGCTGTCCGTCGGCGACGCGGGCCTCCTGACCTCAAACGCCTCGGCGGTGAGCATCACGAACGTGACCATGGCCGGGGCCGCGTCCGGCGCAATCGCCGTGACCACGGGCGCCTGGACGGTGAGCGGAACCTGGGACACCTCGGGCGCGGGATCGTCGTTCTCCGCCGGGACTTCGACAGTGACGATGACCGGGACGTCCGTGACGATCCGCCTAGCGGGAGGGCAATCCTTCCACAACCTCACGATCGACGGGACGGTGTCCCAGTCCTCTCCCGTGACCGTCCTCGCAGCTCTGATCCTGGCCGACGGGGCCGTCCTGACGAAGACGGGCCAAAGCCTCACGTTCAACGCGCTGACGGAGACCGGCACCGGTGCGATCGCAGACGGGACGGCCAGCGTCGTCAGCCTGACCGTCGCGAACAGCGATCCTGCGAATCTCACGACGATCAGCGCCTTCTCGATCTGGGTGTCGGACTCGCACTACGCGTGGGTTCACAGCTCGACCGTCGGGACCTCCGTCTTGACGTTCACGATCGGTGGCAACGCGAGCGGGAACCGGTTCGACGTCACGAAGGACGGCGCTGCCTTCACGACGGGCTTCGTGGACGGATCCGGCAACGTGGTCTTCACGATGCTCGGCTCGGACCCCGCGATGGACGTCATCGTCGCGGCCCCGTGCGGCGGGACGCGGTACTGGGTCGGGGGGACGGGGAACTGGTCCCAGACGGCTCACTGGTCCGCCACCTCCGGGGGCGCGGGAGGATGCTCCGTGCCGAACGGCGCGAGCAACGTCCTCTTCGACGGGAACTCCGGAGGCGGGGCCGTCACGGTGGACCAGAACACGAGCATGGCCACGCTCAACACCGCGGGCTGGACCGGGACGATCGCCCTCGGCACGTTCAATCTCAGCGTCGGCGGGGGAGTCAACCTGGCCGGCGGGATCCTCACGATCGGAGCCTCCGCGGGCACCGGGCTGTCGGTCACAGGCAACCTGACCGTCTCGGGTTCCGCGGCGCTCGATGGCTCCGGAGGCGCGTCCGTCGTCACGGTCGGAGGAAACGCGGTCATCGCGACCGCGACCGCCTACTTCCGGATGGGCAGCGGGACGTGGACCTTCGGCGGAGCATGGTCGAACGGGAGTACCTCCGCGAGCTGGGCCTCCGGCGCGGGCACGGTCGTCTTCAGCTCCTCGGTCTCCCAGGCGATGACCTTCGCGGCCTTGACGGGCAGGGAATTCGCGAACGTCGTCTTCGCGTCCACCGCGGGCGCTGGGACGGTCACGTTCACGATGGGGACGAACCCCCTGATGTGGAGCGGCACCCTCACGATCCAGGATTCCGCCGGTTCCGCGACGGTCCTCGCGACCTCGAACCTCGCCTTGTCCGGCGGCTCGCTGGCGGTGGGCAACGCGGGCATCCTGACCGCGAACGGCTCCATCGTCGCGGTGGCCGACGTGACGATGACCGGGGGATCCTCCGGAACGATCACCGTGACCACGGGTGCGTGGACGGTGACCGGAAGCTGGGACACCTCGGGCGCCGGATCGACCTTCACGAAGGGTACGGGCACCGTCTCGATGTCGGGGGCGGGGCGGACCCTGAGGATCCTGGACCCCGCCGCGGGATTCAACAATCTGACGATTTCGGGCACGATCACCCTAAGCGGCGTCCTCGACGTGAGCGGCAGCCTGGCAATCACGGGCAACCTGAGCACGGCCGGCTACGACATCACGGGAGCCGCGAACCTCGTGATCTCGGGCGGCGGCACACTCGTCGCGACGACGTCCGCGATCTCCGTCTCCGGGGTGACGATGAGCGACGCGTCCGCGAACGGCCTGTCGATGACGAGCGGGTCCCTCGCCGTCTCGGGCTCCTGGAACACCTCCGGGCCGGCCTCTCTCTTCAACGCGGGCACTTCGACGGTGACTCTGAGCGCGCCGTCCGGGACGATCGCCCTGGGCGCGTCCCAGTCGTTCGCGATTCTGGTCATCTCCGGGAGCTATGCCCAGACCACCCAGCTATCGGCGTCCACCCTGGTCCTCCCCACGGGCGGCCTGTCGAAAGGCGCGAACCCGCTAACGGTTACGGGGGACCTCACTCTGTCCGGAGGCTACCTCACCTCCGTGTCCGGCAACGTCTCGATCGCTGGGAACGTCGACGTTTCTGCCGCGGCCTCCTACATCGCCTTCGGCTCCGAGACCTGGACGGTCTCCGGGAGCTGGACGAACGCCTCGACCTCGGCCTCCTGGTCCGAGGGGGCTGGGACCGTCACGTTCAACGCAACCGCGTCCCAGACGATGAGATTCGCCGGGACCAACCTCGGCGGCGACGAGTTCAACGCGGTCGTGTTCAACTGCGGCTCCTCCACGGTGACGTACACCCTCACCGGCGGCGGCCTGGTCGCCTATTCGATCGTCATCCGGGGCGGCTCGGGCACCACGACCCTCAGCACCTCGGGTTCCAGCCTGCCCGTGACCGCGGACAGAGTGACGGTCGCATCCGGCGGCGCACTCGAGGCGAACGGCAGCACGATCACGGTACGGTCGATCGACACGTCCGCGGGCGCCTTCACGGCGGGGACGTCCCTCGTCGTCGTGAATGCGAGCGGAGGCTCCGTGAACGTTCCCCAGCTCCTCGGAAGCCTCACGGTGAACGCGGGTGTCGCAACGGCCTTCACTTCCAGCATCACCTGGTCTGGTGCGCTCACTCTTACCGGAATCACGGCCGCGTTCTCCGGCGGTCTGGCGTCCGTCGGCCCAGCGAGCCTCGCCTTCGGAGCGGCGACGCTCACCCTGGCGGGCTCCTGGGACACATCCTCGGCCAGCGCGTTCGCGTCCGCAGGTTCGTCGGTCACCTTCACCGGAACGAGTTCGACCCTGACCCTCGGCGCGGGCCAGGGCTTCGCGACGCTGACTATCGCCGGGAACGTCGCCCTCGGATCCGACCTGGCGGCGACGAGCCTGACCGTGGGCGCCTCGAGCGTCCTGACGAAGACGGGTTACAGCATCTCGTTCAACAGCCTGACCGTGGACGGGACCATCGCGGACGGGACGGTCAACGTCTCCGACCTGACCGTCACGAACAGCGATGGCACGGCCTACGTCAGCATCTCCTCCTTCACGGCGTGGAGCGGCGGGTCGATGTACGCCTGGACGCACACGTCGAGCGAGACGGCCCAGGCGATCACGTGGACGATCGGAGGAAATCCCTCCGGCTTCCTGTACACCGTGTCGAAGGACGGGGCCGAGTTCGCCAAGGGCACGGTGGACGGTTCGGGGCGCATCACCTTCACGATGCTCGGATCGGACCCCGCCATGCAGGTCACCCTGGGAGCCCCGCCGCTGTGGCTGAATCCCTTCGTCCTCATGTTCGCATTCACCGGACTGTTCGTGGTGGTAGCCATGTTTGTGCAACGACAACGCTGGAGGCCGGCGAAGGCTTTCCTCGTGGATGAGCACGGTCAGCTGCTGAGGGAATTCACTCTCGATCCGTCCTGCCAGGTCACGTATGATCAGGCGTGCCAGGCAGGGGCCCTCGACGCCCAGGAGAAGGACGTCAAGGTGGCCAAGTATCACGCCCGGACGGTCGTGGGCGACGCCCTCGCCATCGTCCTCCTGGCCTACGGTCCCGTCAACGTCCACGAGGTGGACTTCGCCCGCGAGATCCTCACGAACGTCCAGGACAAGTTCGAGGACCGCGTGAAGGGCCGGCTCGAGGAGGTCCGATCCGCGGAGGCGGTGTTCGACGATCGGCACAAGGTCCTCCAGGAAGGAGAGGCCGACCTCCAGTCCCGCTCCCGAGTCTTCGGCGACATGGTCAACACGTTCACGATCGCCCGCGGTAAGGTCGACTCCCATGCGGCGTCCCTCGGGGTGAAGGAGGCGGACCTCGCGTCGCGGGAGTCCTGCCTGGCCCAGGACCGCGCGGCCCTGGACGAGCTCGCGCGCCAGACCGAGTCCCTGCGCAACTCCGCGGACGCCCGGAAGGCCGAGGTCGAGGAACGCGAGGCGGAACTCGAGCAGACGACGAAGGCCTTGAAGACCCGCGAGAAGACGCTCGGACCCCTGGAGCAGTCCGTGAACGAGCGGGCGTCCGAGCTGAAGACGCTTGAATCGACCCTCAAGGAGCGGGAGGCCGTGCTTGCGGCGGCGCAGACCCAGCTGTCATCGGAGGTCGACGCCCAACGGGCGACTACCGCGGAACTTGACCGCCGGGAGGCGGAACTCACGGAGGAACGGAAGGCCCTCGACGATCTCACGACGGAGGCCGTCGCGGAGCGCAAGGCCCTCGACGCAAGGGCTGCCGACCTCGAGATGCACGAGAAGGAGTGGGCGCAGAAGACTCAGGATATCGAGGTTCGCGAATCAAGCCTCATCAAGAAGGAAGACGATCTCGCGCCGCGAGAGACGGATCTCGCCGCCAGGACGGCTGCGCTCCGTTCGAAAGCGGCGACGGTCGCGACGAGCGAGGCGAGCCTCGCGAAGGAGATCAAGGCGCTCGCCGCAAAGGAAGCCGAAGTAGACGCGAAGGCCCGGACCCTTGCGGAGGAGCAAGCGGTCCACGAGGCGCTAGCGCAGGACCTCGATCGCCGCCAGAAGGCCCTGGACGCTCAGCTCGCGGACGTGACGACCCAAGACGCCAACGTGGCGGCGCGGACCCGGGATCTCGAGGCCCTCAAGGCGCAACTCGGCCCCCGCGAGAAGGAAGTCCTCGAGAAGGAGAAGGGTTTCGAGGCGCAGAAAGTCGAGATCGCGGAGCAGGAGGCGCGGCTCCAGAGCCAGACGGACCTCGTGGCGGCGAAGGCCCTGGAGATCCAACAGCAGCTGGAGGCCATCCGGGAGAGGGAGGAATCCCTCGCGCAGGACCGCGCCCTCCTGAACCAGGCGCGGACCGCCCAGGAGTCCGAGTGGCGCGACTTCCAGTCCACGCTCATGACCGCCAACCGCGAGATGCAATCGCGGCGCGAGGAGCTTGACGCCCAGGCCCGGTCCCTCGGAGAGCAGCAGCTCAAGTTCGCCCAGGAGAAACAGGAATTCGAGGCGGTGCGCGCGCAGAAGAGCGAGTGGATCGCCTCCAAGGATATCGAGCTCGAGTCCCGGGAGCAGTCCCTCAAGGAAAAAGAGGCCGCCGTCCGGCTCCAGGCGGAGGAGAACGCGAAGAGCCTGGCCGACCTCGCTGCCCGCGAGGAGGCCCTCGAGATCGAGAGCGCGAAGCTGGACAAGACCCTCGCGGAGCTGGAAGCCAAGAAGGCGGAGCTCGCGGCGACGGCCGGCGCACTCGAGACGAAGACCGCCCGGAGTCTTGCGGAGGAGGCAAGGAGGGCCGAGGAGCTGCGGACCTGGCAGTCGACTCTCGAATCGGAGCAGACCCTCCTCCGGCAGCAGCGGGAGACCTTCGAGGCTGAGATGGCGGACATCCGGGAATCCTGGGCCGGCCGCATGCTCCGGGTCGAGCAGCGCGAGGTCGAGGTTGGGGAGCGGGAGACCAAGGTCCAGACCGACGTGGAATGGGTCGCCCGGAACGAGGGCGAGATTGCGAAACGGCAGCAGACCGCGGACGAGACCCTGAAGGCCGCGAACGCCGCCAAGAGCGAGGCGGAGCGCCTCCACAAGGACCTCGAGCAGAGGGCCATGGAGATCGAGTCGAGGGAGCGCAGCGTCCGTGAGGATGCGGCGAACCTCTCGATCGAGCTCCAGAAGCGGACGGAAACCCTCGCCGGGGCGGAGGCCGAGCTCGCGGGCCGCAGGGCCCAGGTGGAGCGAGAACTGGCCACGAAGGCCCAGCGGCTCCAGGAAAGGGACGAGGAACTCGCGAACCGAGCCCAGTCCCTCGACGCGAAGCTCGCGGACCTTGAAGGGCGCGAGTTGAAGCTCACGAGCATGCAGGATGCCCTCCGGGAAGAGGGCGACCGGATCGCCCGAGAGCGCTCCGACCTGCAGTCCCTCGCCCAGCAGATGGAGGGGAAGCAGCTCCAGCTCGCCCAGGCGAAGGAGCTCCAGGAAGCAGAGGCCAACCGCCTGAGGCAGGAGGCGGACGCGATGCACCAGTCCCTCGCGGCGAAGGAGGCGGACCTTCGCTCCGAAAGGGACCGGCTTGAGCGCGAGTCCTCCTCCCTCCAGGACAAGCTCGGGACGAAAGCCCAGGAAATGGCAGCCCGGGAGAAAGCGCTCAACGCCCGGGAGACCGAACTCCGTTCGGAGGAGGAAGACCTCGAGTCCCGCATCCGCGAGATCGACTCCCACGACCGGCAGCTCCAGGCTCATGCCGCGGAGATGCAGACCCAGTCGCAGACCCTCGCGCAGCACGAGAAGGAACTGAGCGCGCGGTCGGCGCAGTTCGACATGACGGTCCAGACGTTCGAGGCCGAGGCCGCCGCGAAGCGCCGGGAGTGGGAGGACCTTCAGACGAGCCTGAAGTCCCAGGAGGCCCAGCTCGCCGCGAGCGCAGAGACCCGTCAGTCCGAGATCGCGAAGCGCATGGAGGACCTGGACCACAAGGAGCGCAGCCTGAACGCGATGACGACTCAGCTCCAACTCGAGCGGTCCCGCGTCGAAGCGCAGGCCAATGCCCTCGCGGCAAAGGAAACGGAGATTGCCGGGTCCCTGGGCCGATCGGAGAAACGCTACTCCGAGCTCAGGACGATGGAGGAGGACCTCCTGAAGTCCCGCCAGGCCTTCGAGTCCGAGCGGGCCACGTGGTCCGCCCGCCGGGGCGAGGAACTCCGGCAGCTCGAGGCCACCCGGGACGCCGCCGCGGAGCAGACCCAGCAGGCGGAGCGGCTCATCGAGGAATCCCAGCGCCGTGCCTTCGTCGCCTCCGAGGCGGAGAAGGCCGCGAAGCGCCAGGGCGACGAGCTCGCGGGCCGACAATCCCAGCTCGAGGCGCGCCGTGCCGAGGCCGAGAAGTCGGAGCGGGACCTCCAGGCGCAGATGGCCCAGTTCACGGACCTCTCCCAGAAGATCGCCACCCGCGAGAACGAACTCGCGGCCCGAATCCGAGAGCTGGAGTTCCGCCAGGGCAAGCTCTCCGTGGCCGAGCAGGCGAACACCGCCGCGGCGGACGAGCTCCGGGCCCGCAAGGCGACCCTCGACCAAGAGGCCGGGCGGCTCGCCACCCTCGCCGCGGAGACGGAACGCCGCCGGGCGGAGGACGACGCGCGGCACGCGTCAATCGAAGCCAAGCTCGAGGAGATCGGGAAGCGGGACCAGCAGCTCGCCACGGAGCTCCAGCGCGCGGACAACCTCATGGAGGACCTGGCTCGCAAGGAGGCGTCAATCCAGGCCCGGGAGAAGGGTTTCGTTTCCGTGGAGGCCGAGTTCGCCCAGCGCGAGGCGGCTCTTGTCGAGCGGAACAAGGAGCTCATGGACGGCATGGCTTCCCTCGAGAGGATGAAGAAGGAACACTCGGCGCTCCTGGGCAAGACGGAGGACGAGCACTGCGCCGCCGAAGCGGAGCGACGTGAGGCGGAGACGATCAAGGCCGAGGCGGAGAAAATGAAGACCCAGTCCGACGCGATGCAGGCGGAGGTCTCGAAGAACATGCGGTTCCTCCAGAAGAAGGCCTTGGACGTCCTGGACCGCGAGGAGAAGATCCGCGTCCGCGAGGCCAAGGGCGAAGAGGCGAACCGCGGCATCGAGATGCGCTCCCAGATCCTCGAAGGCAAGGAGAAGGCCCTCGAGGAGGAGCGGGACGAGCTCATCGCGAAGATGGAGAAGCTCAAGGCGGACAACGAGAAGCTGCGGGCCAAGATGACGGACCTGGAGCAGGCCCAGAAGCCGATGGTCGACATGGAAGAGTGGAAGCGGGACATCGACAACCGCGTGAAGATCATCCAGCGGAAGGCCCTCGAGCTGCTCGACCGGGAGGAGAAGCTCCGGAAGCGCGACGAGGAGCTGCGGGTCCTGGCGGAACAGCTCGGCGTCAAACCCTGATCCTCCACTCGCAGCGCCGCGAGGCCGTCGGTGGCCGGGGCAAAGGGCATAAGGGCTCGGACCCTACCTCGACGTCGGGAAGATTCCTATGGAGAAGCAAGTTCTCGCGACGCCGCTCGGGGGCGTGGAGCTGTGGACGGACGGGGGACGACTGAAGGCCCTGCACCTCACGCGGACGCGGCCCGCGACGGGCTCCCCGAAGGACCCGATCGGCCGAGAGGTGCAGCGGTATTTCCGCGGCGAGAGCGACTCCTTGCGGGACATCCCCGTCGACCTGGACGAATCCACGGAGTTCGAACGCCGCGTCTACGAAGCCACGCGCGCAATCCCGTTCGGCAAGGTCGCGACGTACGGACAGATCGCGAAGGCGATCGGTGCACCGAACGCGCAGCGCGCGGTGGGCCAGGCCCTCGGGAAGAACCCGATTGCGATCGTCATCCCGTGCCACCGCGTTGTCGCGTCGGACGGCCTCGGCGGCTTCACGGGAGGGCTCACCTGGAAGCGGAGACTCCTCCGGCACGAGGGCGTCCTGCCGTAGCCGCGCCTACCCCTTCGCCGCGCGCAGCGCCCGGTCGAAGTCTTCGATCAGGTCCGCCATGTCCTCGAGACCGACGCTGACCCGCACGAGCCCCTCCGAAATCCCGCCCGTCCGCCGCTCCTCCTCGGTCAGGGGTCCGTGGGTCATCGAGGCGGGATGCTGGACGAGGGTCTCCACCCCACCGAGGCTGACCGCCAGGGTGGCCACCTCCACGGACTCGACGAACCGCTTGCCCGGACGGTATCCGCCGCGGAGCTCGAAGCTCAGCATCGCACCGTAGCCGTCCATCTGGCGCTTCGCGAGGGCGTGTTGCGGGAACGAGGTCAGGCCGGGATAGTGCACGACGCGGACCGCGCGATGGTCCTCGAGGAACTCCGCCAGGGCCTGCGCGTTCGCGTTGTGCTGTCGCATCCGAAGCGGGAGGGACTTGACTCCGCGTCGGACGAGGAAGCCCTCGAAGGGCCCGAGGGTGGGCCCGAGCATCTTGTACGTGAACCAGATCCGGCCGTGGAGCCGCGGGCTCGCGCTGACAGCGGCCCCGGCGACGACGTCGCTGTGGCCCCCGAGGTACTTCGTCGCGCTGTGGAGCACCCCGTCCACGCCGTGCTCCAGGGGCCGCTGGTTGATCGGCGTGGCGAACGTGTTGTCCGCGAGGACCGTGGCACCGACGGACCGCGCGGCCTTCACGGCCTCGCGCAGGTCCGTGATCATCATCGTAGGGTTCGCGGGCGTCTCCAGGTAGACGAGCCGAGTCTCCGGCGACACGGCCTCGAGCCACGCGCCCGGGGTGCGCGGATCCACGAACGTCGTGCGAGCCCCGAAGCGCGGAAGCATGCGCGTGAAGATCTCCGTCGTCGCGGTGTAGAGGCTGGCGCCGGCCACGACGTGGTCGCCGGCGTCCACGCAGGCGAGGATCGCCGACGCGATCGCGCCCATCCCGGAGCCCGTGACGAGCCCCCGACTCCCGCCCTCGAGGTCCGCGAGGACGTCCTCGAGGTCGCGGAGGGTGGGGTTCCCCCACCGCGTGTAGAATCCCTCCGGCGCGGTGGCCTGGGCGAACCCCGCGCCCTGCCGCACGGAATCGAGGGCCCACGTCGAGCTCGCGTAGATCGGGGTGACGAGCGGCCGATATCCCTTCCGTCGGCGTCCGTGGATCGCCCGCGTGGCGGGCCTCGTCGTGCGTCGCGCCACGAGTCTCCGAGCGTGGACTCCGGAGAAATAGCTTTCGACTCGGGCCGGGAGAAACGGGCCGAAACGACGCGGGACTCCATGCGCGGGCGTGTCATGAAGAAGTAAAACCGGAAGGCTCAAAAGGGGATGCTGTATTCAAGTCGCCGCCCGGCTCTCACCATGGGGCCGGGCCGTATACCAAGGTTGGTGGCATCCCATGTCGCGCGAGGTGGACTACGCACCGAAGCCCATCGATCCGGACTTCATGAACAAGCCCGACGAGTATCCGGAGACGGGCACACACAACAACCACAAGATCCTCGGCGAAGGCGTCCAGCGTTCGGATGCGAACGGCAGCCCGTATCCGACGAAGCTCGGGATCCACGGGACCCATGTCGCGGTGGACTGGGAAGCCTGCGTGGCCGACGGCGTGTGCATGGATGTGTGCCCGGTCGACGTGTTCGAGTGGGAGCTGGCGCCCGGAAAGAAGGGCACCGGCACCGACAAGATCGTCGAGAAGGGCAGCCCCGAGTGGGACAAGTACCGCACGGACAAGTCCGAGCCGATCCGGGAATCGGACTGCATCGACTGCATGGCCTGCGAGACCGCCTGCCCGACGAAGGCGATCAAGATCAACCCCTAGACACGCGGGACGATCCGTTCATTCCTCTCTTGCCGAGCGGCAGCGAGGTCCCGGGCGGACGGATTCCCGTGCCGGACCTCACTCCGTCTCCGTGGGGACCTTGCCCCGACCCGGAAGGAGGGACCGCCAGAACCGTCGCAGGGGATTCATCACGAGCGAAATCTTGCCCGTGCGGATGCCCAGGTAGACGACCGCCGCGAAGATCCAGTACCCGACGTAGGCGAAGGCCTCGAGGACCGTAGGCGCGTCCGTGTAGCCGACGATCCCCCGCAGCAGGTAGCCGAGGGGGTTCTCCGGCCCCGCTGGGAAGACGCTGGAGAGGTCGTACACGAGGGAGGACCCGAAGGCCCACCCGAAGCCCTCCTGGAGCTCGTGCACGCCCGTGGCGAACAGGCCCGCTGCGATGATCACGAGTGCGGCGCCTGTGACCTGGAAGAACTGCTTGAGCGGGATGCGCCAGGAGAGCCGGACGATGCCGACCCCCAAGATGCCCGCGAGGAGGAGCCCGAGGCCCACGCCGGCCGTGGCTTCCCAGCGAGAGGTCTGCGCGCTCGCCCCGAACATGAGGAGGGCCGTCTCCACGCCCTCCCGGAAGACGACGATGAAGGAGAGGACCGCGAGGCCGAACACTTGGCTCCCCACGAGGAGGGAGTCGATCCGCTTCTGCACGTGGACGCTGATGTTCTTCGAGGCCTTCATCATCCAGAAGATCATCGAGGTGAGGACGAGGACCGCGAGGATGATCGCGAAGCCCTCGAAGAGGGGCTCGACCGCGCTGTTCTCGAAGTCCACGGCAAGGAGGAAGAGGAGGCCCGCCACCCCGGCGCTCGCGAAGATGGCCCCGAGGGTGCCGCCGTACACGTAGCGGTTCAGGTCGCTCCGCCGGACCTTGGTCAGGTACCCGAGGATGATCCCGATGACGAGGGCGGCCTCGATCCCTTCCCTCAGTCCGATGATGAGCCCCGGTGCCAGGCCTTCCGTCGCCACGCGAGTTCTCCCGAGTTCGGCCGGTTTATAACAGCGTATTATTTAATGTTTAGGTCGACCGAAATCTCACCCGGAGGTGGACCTTTCGGGCGGGCTAAACCTGCCGCAAGTACAGTACATATTATCGGCAGAAGTCTGAAAGAGGCTTTATGGTCCGAGGGCCGTTTTTGGGGCCCCGAAAGCCATGGCCCGCACTCTCGAACTCACGGAAAACGTGGAGATGTACCTGAAGTACATCTACCTCCTGTCGCAGAAGAACCATACCGCCGCCAAGACCGGGGAGATCTCCAAGTACCTGAAGGTCGCCCCGTCGAGCGTGACGGAGATGCTCGAGCGCCTCGAGAAGGACGGGCTCGTGAAGTACCGGAAGTACCAGGGCGCGACCCTCACGAAGCGCGGGCGCGACGTCGCGGTCAAGATCCTGCGGCGCCACTGCACGATGGAGTACTTCCTGGTCCAGGCCCTGAGCGTGCCCGAAGGCCGCTACCACGACGAGGCGTGCGAGATGGAGCATGTCTTGAGCGACGACACGACCCGGCGGCTCCAGAAGCTGATCGAACAGCCGGAGACATGCCCGGACTGCTACGACCTGGGCAAGCTCCACTGCACCTACCTGGTCGGGAAGCGCTAGAGGCCCTCGTTCATCGAGCCACTGCGGTAGCCCCGCAGGTCCAAGGTCACGTGGAGGAATCCCGCGTCCCGGACAGCCTGGACGACCTTCTCCGCGACGGCCGGCTCGACGAGGCGCGGGAGATCCTTCGGAGGCACCTCGATCCGCGCAATCCCCTCATGGGCCCGGACCCGGACGACGTCGAAGCCGAGGGCCCGGATCGCCTCCTCCGCCGCGTCGATCCGCTGTAGTTTCTCCACGGTGATCACCTCTCCGTATGCGATGCGGGAGGACAGGCAGGCGTTGCTCGGCTTCGCGTGGAAGCTCAAGCCCAGCCGGCGGGAGAGCTCGCGGACGTCCGCCTTGGCGAGGCCGAACTCCACGAGGGGGTGCCAGAACCCCTCCTCGTCCATCGCCTGGATCCCGGGGCGGTGGTCGCCCAGGTCGGAGAGGTTGACCCCGTCCGCGATCGTCGTGTAGCCGAGCTCCGCGGCGAGGGGCCTCAGGCCGCGCGCGAGCTCCTTGCGGCAGAAGTAGCAGCGGTTCGTCGGGTTCGCGACGTAGGCCTTGTTCGCGAGCTCGGAGACCTCGAGCACCCGAATGCCGATGCCGATCTCCTCCGCCTCCGCGCGGGCCTCCACGAGCTCGTGCCTCGAGACGGATTCGGCGTCGGCCAGGGCCGCGAGGGCGTCGTCGCCGAGGGCGTCCCGGGCCACCCGGGCCACGAGCCCGCTGTCCACGCCGCCGGAGTAAGCGACGAGCACACGGCGCCGCTGCCGCATCGCGGCGACCATCTTCGCGTAGGCGTCGTCCAGGTCGACACGGGCGGCGAGGACCGACATTCGAGGTATCGAACACGCCCGCGGAGATAAAGGCATCGCGCGGGACAAACCGTTATGCGGCGGGCGCCCATGCGCGGGCCCGTG